>Ga0181594_10000111_pt1 | contig 62866 bp, 61 predicted proteins | sample 071ome_18_FD_145603 | JGI IMG/M metagenome (GOLD analysis project Ga0181594, IMG submission 145603) | Coastal salt marsh microbial communities from the Groves Creek Marsh, Skidaway Island, Georgia - 071413BT metaG (spades assembly) | ecosystem: Environmental > Aquatic > Marine > Intertidal zone...
ATGGGTCTGCCCCTGATTGCAGAACGCGTTCAGGTCAATGTCGAGCGCTGGATCGCCGGTCGAGAACTCGTTGGCGGGGTTGACGTCGAGGCCGGCTACTGAACGCGAACTAGGGTCGCCGCATGCTCGATCATGTCTTTACCGACGCCATCGGGGCGCTGCGGGATGCCTTCGAGCTCGCCCGTCTCGAACGCCAGGCGTTCGAGGAGCGGTTCCAGTCTGATGTGCTCCTCGGAGATCTCACCTGGCAGACGTCGTATGGCCTCCCTGGCGAGGGGCTCCCACCGAGGGTCCAAGCGGACATCACGTGCACGTGGCCGACATGGAGCCAGACCGCCTACCGGAGTTGGTACGTCGAAGAGGGGTTCAGCGAACCGCCCCGGATCGAGATCGAGATCGTGTTCCGCCGGCAGCGTCTCGCGGCGTCACCAGATCCTGCGGCGGTGCTCGCCCGACTCCCTCTCGACTCGCCACCGGTCGGGCGCGATCCGCTGACCCGCAGCGGACCCACGATCGAGTCGATCTTCGGTGCCGATCTCGGCGACCCGGAATTCGCGATCGAAGTCAGCTACGAGGGCTCGTACGAACTCGATGAGGTCCGCCTCGCCAATGGCGGCTCCCTCGACGATGACTTCGGTGCCCTCGGCGGCTGGATCTCGGCGACCCTCGTGCAAGTGGGTGACGTCGTGTTCGACGAACGCTGATCCCGACACGAGGCAGCCCGAGTTACAAGCCGCGCCGGACCTCGTTGAGGTCGTCGAAGACCGGCGGACGCTTCTCCTGTTGGGCGGCGAACGACTCCATCATGTCGTCGGGCTGGAACATGCCCGTCTGCCAAAGCGAGATCTGGTTGAGCGAGTCGGCCACCGTGTGGTCACGGGCGTACAGCACCGACTGTTTGGTGCCATAGATGGCGAGCGGTGACTTAGCGGCGATCCGTCCGGCGATGTCAAGCACATCGTTCACCATGGTCTCGTGGTCGGGGTACACCTCGTTGACCAGTCCGACCTCTTTCGCCCGCTGGGCCGACATGCGGTCGCCGGTGTACGCAAGCTCGCGCACCACACCGTCGGGGATGAGCTTGGGAAGCCGCTGCAGCGTGCCGACGTCCGCCGTCATCCCGATATTGATCTCCTGGATGCAGAACCAGGCGTCCTCGGTGGCATACCGGCAATCGGCCGCCGTCACCATGTCGACGGCCCCGCCGACAGCTCCTCCCTGGATCGCGACCAGCACCGGCATACGAGCCGTTTCGAGACACGTGAACGTGTCCTGGAGATGCAGCACGTTCATGCGCAGGTTGGCTCGTTGGCGGCCGACTTCACGACTGTCATCGCCATCAAGGTTGGACCCACCAGTGAAGACAGAAAGGTCCATCCCTGCGCAGAAATGCTTCCCGGTCGACGACACCACGACGGCACGAACCCGACCCGAATCGCTCAGGCCGTTGATGATCTCCGGCAGCTCTGACCAAAAGGCCGGAACCATGGTGTTGAATTCGTCGGGGCGAGAGAGCACAACGTGGGCGACGCCATCGCTCTCCTCGATCTCAAAGCAGGTGTATCCCATGCCCGAAGGCTACGAGATCACCCCTCGCCGGGCCCCATCGCCGTGGCTGCGGCCGCCTCGTGCATCGACTGGGCCTTCGCCTCGAAGTCGACCTCCTGGAGGTCGTAGTCAATGAATTCGTCGCCGGTGTCGGGCATGTGCTCGAACTCGATCACGCCTATCTCGGTAAACCTTTCCCGCAGCCAGCCCTCGCCTGCGTCAAGCAGGCCGAGCTTCCGGCAGTTAGGGACGATCTTGGAGAACAGCATTCGCTGGAAGACCTTGGTCTCCTCGGGAGCATTGAGCAGGCGCTCACACATGACTCGACTGTCGACCCCCATGTACTCCCAGACTTCCTGCTGGAGAAAGCGGTCACGCATGCGCAGGGCCGCCTCGAAAGCGAACTCCTGACGGTGCTGGATCTCGGCGAGCGTCATGTCTTGGTACACCTCCTGGAGACTCAAGACCCCGAATGCCACATGACGGGCCTCATCGCTCATGATGTAGCGAAGCATCTTCTTCAGCAGCGGCTCCTCGGTGAGGTCGTGCATGAAGCCGAAGGCCGCTAGTGCGAGGCCCTCGACCATGATCTGCATCCCGAGGTAGGTCATGTCCCACTCGGAGTCGTTGATGATGTCATCGAGCAACAGCCGCAGGTGGGGGTTGACCGGGTAGCCACCATCGAGCTTCTCGTTCAGGTAGCGGGCGAAGGCCTCGACGTGGCGGGCTTCGTCCACGGTCTGTTGCGCGGCGTAGTACTTGGCGTCGATCCACGGCACCGTCTCGACGATCTTGGCCGTGCAGAGTAGGGCGCCCTGCTCACCGTGCATGAACTGGCTCAGCCGCCACTTCGCCGACTGCAGGCCGAACTCACGCCACTCCTTTTCGCCCCACTTGTAGAGAGGCGAGGCGGGGTCCTCGACATTTGAGGGATCCATCTGAAGCTCGACCTGGAGGTTGAGCGCCTCGTAGGGATCGACTTCGATCGACCAGTCGAGATCGGTCGTTGCATTCCACTGACTGGTCTTCGACTTCTCGTAGAGCTTGTCGAGTTTGGCCCGTTCACCCTTGTCGTAGTTCCAGGTGAAGATCGCGTCGGCGTTGTCCTGCACAAGGTGGATAAGTTCGTGTGGATTGTCGTTCGCCTGGGCGATCTCCATGATCCGATCGACGTCGTTGGCGTCGTCGAAGTTGTTGCGATCGGTCACAGTCATGATGACGGGTCCCTTGTGTCTGGGGTTGTGGGCTCAAGTGCCGGCGGCGACGCGGCGGCGATCAGTCGGTGGATCACGGTGTTCCACTCCTCGGCGTCAGCCGTCGGCTTCTCGATCGCACCCATCACCACGAAGCCGAACGAGATCGCTTGACAGAGGGTGAGGATGGCGCGAGTGGAGAGCGTGGGGTCGACGATGCCGGTCGCCTTGCCGTTGTCGATCAGGGAGGCGAGATGGCCTTCTTCGTCCTGCAAGCGGGACAGCAGGATCCCGCGGAAGGCATCGTCGCGACGCGCCATGACCCACGACTCGAGCAGGAGAGCGTCAGTCGCTTTGTCGCGGACGAGAAGGTCGGCGCCGAGCGACTCGAGCACATCGGCTGCACTGGCGGTGGGACCGGCGGCGAGCAAGGGCGCGACCTGCTTGACGAACGCCACGGCGAGCGCATCGAGGAAGAGCTCCTGCTTGCCGGGCCATCGGCTGTAGATGGCGCCAGTGGTGAGTCCGGCGCGGCGAGCGATGGAGGCCACACCAGCCTTGTCGTACCCGACCTCGGCGAAGACGTCGATGGCGGCGTCGATCAGGCGGTCGGTCAACTCGTCAGACGAGTACGCAGCGGTCTGGGCTGTCACCATACGTTTCAATAATGATAATGATCATTATTGAACTGTCAAGACCTCCACGACCCGTCGAGGCACCGCACGCCGGACGAGGCGCTCATCGCAGGGGACGGATCAGAGCAGGGTGGAGAGCTGAACGTGGGGTCGAGCTCCGATGTGGGAGATGACCTCACCGGCCGCAAGGGAGCCGAGCTCCGCGCACCGCTCCATCGACGCGCCCATCGAGAGTCCATACATGAACCCAGCTGCGTACAGATCGCCAGCGCCGGTCGCATCGACGACCTGGGCAACCGGGGTTGCTGGTACGTCGATCCGCTCACCCTGGCTCATGACGACCGAACCCTTGGCCGAGCGTGTCAACACTGCGGTCTCGACCATCGACGCGAGGCGTTCAGCCGCAGCGTCAAAATCGTCGGTCTCGAACATTGAGCAGACCTCGGCTTCGTTGGCGAACACCAGATCCACTCGGTCGTCGAGCAAGCCGAGCCACTCGTCTCGATGTCGATCGACACAGAACGAGTCACTCAAGGTCAGCGACACGATCCGGCCCGCATCGGACGCGATCGACATGGCATGACGAATCGCGTCTTTGGCTTCGTCGCGGTCCCAGAGGTAGCCCTCACAATAGGTAATCGCAGCGGAGGCGACGGTCGCTTCGTCGACATCATCAGGGCTCAGGAACGCTGAGACGCCAAGGAAGGTGTTCATTGTGCGTTCGCCGTCGGGGGTGACTTGAATCAATGAGCGGGCTGTGGGCTCGCCTGCGGTCGCAAACGGCACGTCGAACGCCACGCCGCCGTTGCGGGTGTCGTGGGCGAACACCTCGCCGAGTTGATCGTTGCGCACCTTGCCGATATAGGTGGCTCGCCCCCCGAAGCTGGCGACGCCGGCCATGGTGTTGGCCGCTGAGCCGCCTGATGCCTCAATACCGGGCGGCATTGCTGCGTAGAGGCTTGTTGCTCGCTCGGTTTCGATGAGGGTCATCGCCCCCTTCACCAGGCCGTGCTCCTCCAAAAAGGCGTCCGACACGGTCGCAATGACGTCGACAATGGCGTTCCCGACGCCGACAACGTCATGGGGCAGATCTGGGTTGGCGCGCATGGTTTCCTCCGGACAGCGTTCGGGCGCGGACCTGCGGGCCGCCGAACCCGGGCACCCTACCCGGCGCGCATCGCTGGGAGGGCGAGGTCAGGCGACCCGGAGCTCCTCGCGGCCACGGGCGATGGCCTCGGCGAATGCCTCGTCATCGATGTCGAGGTCGGCATCGGGCCACTCGGCAAACTCGTTGTGCTCTTCCGGTGAAGGGGTGTCGTTCATGGTTCCGCCTTGGTTGTCTTCGAACTACGCCTCTTTCAGGAAACCGCATCCTTCGCGCGACCGGGTGACATCTGCTTTACGGTCTCGTGTCAGTCGGGGCGATCGGTAGATTCGAAGCCATGAACGCCGCTGATCCGCGCCTGCCCTCCACCGCCGTGCCGTCGGCCTACCGTCTCGAACTCGCACCCGACCTTGAGGGGTTCACGTTCGCAGGCTCGGTCTCAATCGACGTCGACATCCCCGAAGCGACCAATGTTCTCGTTCTCAACAGCATCGAACTCACCATCCACGCTGCGACCGTTCGAACCGAGGCGGTCACCCTTGAAGCCCACGCCGATCTCGACGACACGCTCGAGCGGCTCACCTTGACGTTGCCTACTTCGCTGCCAGCGGGACCGGCAACCGTCGACATCACCTTCGATGGCATCCTGAACGACCAACTCCACGGGTTCTACCGGTCGACGTATACCGACGATGAGGGCGCCGAGCACACCATCGCAACCACCCAGTTCCAATCGACCGATGCTCGCCGGTGCTTCCCGTGCTGGGACGAACCTGCCTACAAGGCCACCTTCGAGACGACCCTGATCGTGGATCCCGATCACCTCGCCATCGCCAACACCAGCCCGACCGAAACGTTGTTGGAGCCGGATGGACGGCGTCGCATCACCTTCGCCCCGACAATGGTGATGTCCACCTATCTCGTGGCCTTCGTGGTCGGGCCGTTGGAGGCAACAGAGCCAGTCGATGCCGACGGGGTGCCGATTCGAATCGTTCATCGCCCAGGCCAGGGACATCTCACGACCTTCGCCCTCGACGTCGCCGTGCACGCGATGCGGTGGCTCAGCGACTACTACGCCATTCCGTACCCGTCCGACAAGGTCGACCTCATCGCCATCCCCGACTTCGCCTTCGGGGCGATGGAGAACCTCGGATGTGTCACCTTCCGTGAGGTGCTTCTCCTTGTCGATCCCGACGATGCCGCCCAGCCGGAACTGCAACGGGCCGCCGACGTCATCAACCACGAACTCGCCCACATGTGGTTCGGCGATCTTGTAACGATGCAGTGGTGGGAGGGCATCTGGCTCAACGAGGCCTTCGCAACCTTTATGGAGACCAGTTGTAGCGATGCCTACCGTCCGGACTGGCGCGTCTGGGAGACGTTCGCTCGCGCTCGATCCGCCGCGTTCGATGTCGATGCACTCGCAGCGACACGACCAATCGAGTTCCCGGTCGTGTCTCCCGACGAGGCCGAGGCCATGTTCGATCTCCTCACGTACGAAAAGGGAGCCTCGGTCGTTCGCATGCTCGAGCAGTACCTCGGCGCGGAGATCTTCCGAGATGGGGTGCGTCACTATCTCGCTGCGCACGCCTACGGGAACACCGAAACCACCGACCTGTGGGACGCCCTCGAACACGTCAGCAGCCAGCCGGTTCGGCAACTCATGCACGAATGGATCTACCAGGGCGGACATCCGGTGGTCTCCGTCGAGCAGACACCACATGGTGTCCGGGTAGCCCAGCGCCACTTCACCCTCGATGATGCGGCTGCAGACGATCGGCGTTGGTCTGTGCCACTGCGAATCCGCACCGCGGCCGGCGAACATGAGACCGTCCTCCTTACGGACGACTCGATGCTCCTCACCGGGCACACCGACCTGCCAGCCACGGTCAACGCCGATGCAGCGGGGTTCTACCGAACGGCCATTGACGGTGCGGCAATCGACGCGCTCGCCGGTGGCGGACTCGACCAGCAGACGGCCGCCGAACGCCACGGCATCGTTGACGATGCCTGGTCCGCGACCGTGCGCGGCGATCTCGATGCGGCCGAGATGCTGCGCCTGTGCGAGACCTTCGCGGGCGAGAACGACCTGAACGTCTGGCAGGCCCTCGCCACGGCGCTGAGCGGGCTCGATCGTCTGGTTGGCCCCGGCGGCCAACCCCAACTCCAGGCTCGCATCGTCGCCCTTGCCGAGCCGCCCCTGTCGGCGATCGGATTCGATCCGCACACCACCGATGACGATCGCACCCGAGAGCTTCGGGCCACCCTGGTTCGTCTGCTCGGAACCGCTGGGGGCCATGCAGAGACGATCGATGCCTGCCGAGCGTCGCTCGACGCCGACGATGCCTCGCTGGCTGCTGCTGCGCTCACCGTGGTGGCACACCATGGCACCGCCGAGGATTTCGATCTCGTACGCGATCGTTGGCGCTGCGCGACCGATCCGCTGACCGAAGTCCGCAACCTCCGAGCCTTGGCCGGCTTCCGATCCACCGAACTGATCGATCGTCTTCTCGACGACATCGCAACGGGTGCCGTGCGCACCCAGGACGCTCCCTACGTACTCGCGCGAGCACTCACCAACCGCACGGTTGGAGAGCACGTGTGGACCTTTGTCCGAGAGAACTGGGCCGATCTCAACGAGCGGTTCCCAAGCAACTCGATCAGCCGCATGTTGGAAGGGGTGATGGCCCTCGACCGGGACGAGATGGTGGACGACGTGAACGCGTTCCTCGCTGACCATCCCGTTCCCCAGGCTCGAAAGCAGATCGAGCAGCACCTGGAGCGCCAGCGCATCAACGCCTCGCTGCGTCGCCGGGCAGCAGGCCCACTCGAAGCGGCGTTGTCCGGGTGAGCGAGCCGATCCCGCCGACCGAGGCAACATGGCGACACGCTCTACGCTCGAGCGTCACCGGTACCCGTCGACCCACTGATGGACGATCGTGAGCTTCGTTCTTCCGTTCACCACCCCGCCCCGCACCGAAATCTTCACGGTCGAAGACACGGTGGCCCAACTCATCTGGCGTGGCCTCCCCACCGGCGTCCTCACGGTGCTCAGGCACGACGGCGAGTCCACGTCGGAAACCCGGGTCGGGACGGTCGGCCCCATCGGCGCTGCCGAGATCGCTGATCTTCCTCCGAATACCAGCGTCCGACTCGAACTCGTGCTCGACGAACGGCCGATCGCAGCCCACGACATCACCACTGCGCCGACGATCGACGACGGGTCGATCACCAAGATCGCCACCATCAGCGATCTCCACCTCGGAGAGCAAGACTTTGGGGTCGTCCGGAAGTTTCGCGAGCATCGCGAGACGGTCCCCTACCCGCTCCGCTGCGCCCTTGCTGCGGTTCGGGAAGCCGAGGCGTGGGGCGCCGAACTTCTTGTCATCAAGGGCGACATCACCGAACTCGGCAGGCCAGAGGAGTGGGAACTCTTCGACACCCTGCTCGCAGCGATCTCGATTCCCGTCCTTGCGATTCCGGGAAACCACGACACGTTCAACAAGCCTGGGTCGCTGGAGGCCGAGACTGAGCTCCAACGGCGCGGCCTGTTTCCATCACCGGTCCACGTCCATGACCTCGACCATGCCCGTCTCGTGGCTGCCGACTCGACAGTACCGACCCACAGCTACGGCCGATTGAGCCATCAACGCGAAGCACTCCTCGAATCGCTGGCCGTCGACAGCCCCGTCCTGCTCTTCGCTCACCATCACCTCGAACCTCGATCAGTCCCGTGCTTCTGGCCGCTCGGTATCCGACGCTTCGACACGGCGGCACTTCTTCGCGAGATGGCCGAGGCCAACCCCGATCTCCTCATCAGCAGCGGCCACACCCACCGCACCCGCGCCCGATACGAAGCTGGTGTCGCGATTACCGAGGTCGGCTCAACCAAGGACTACCCAGGTGTGTGGGCTGGGTACGCCATTCACCGCAGCGGCGTCCGCCAGGTGGTGCGGCGGGTTGCCGAACCGACCTGTGTCACCTGGACCGAACGAACCCACGCAGTGGTCGCCGGACTTTGGGGGCGATGGTCACCGGGGCGGCTTGACGACCGCAGCTTCACCCACCGTTGGTCGACCGAGCGGACAACGGTCCGACCCGACGATGCGGTTCAGTCGGCGTTGCCGGGCGACCCATCAGAAAGGGTGTGACCCATCCGGGTTCGTTTGGTCTCGAGATACTTCTCGTTCTCAGGGTTCGACGGGATCTCGATCGGAACCCGATCGACAACCTCGAGGCCGTAGCCATCGAGGCCGGTCAGCTTTGCCGGGTTGTTGGTCATGATCCGCATCCGGGTGATGCCGAGATCGGCGAGCATGTTGGCGCCGACGCCATACTCCCGAGAGTCGACGGGCAGACCCTGCGCCGAGTTGGCCTCAACCGTGTCGAGTCCTTCATCTTGCAGCGCATAGGCCCGCATCTTGTGACCGATACCGATACCGCGTCCCTCATGGCCTCGCAGATAAATCACAGCGCCGCGACCTTCCTCTGCGATCATCTGCAGGGCCAGATCAAGCTGAGGGCCGCAGTCGCAACGAAGACTGCCGAGAATATCGCCGGTGAGACACTCGCTGTGGACTCTGACCAGCGGCGGATCACCGCCATCGACATCACCCTTCACGAAGGCGACGTGGTCAACGCCATCCACCACCGAGCGATAGGCGTGACACATGAAATCGCCGTACTCGGTGGGAACTCGGGCAGCACCGATCGCTTCGACGAGAATCTCGCTCTTGCGCCGATGCCGGACCACGTCGGCGATCGAGACGAGCAGCAGATCGTGTTCGGCTGCAAACGCTGCCGCATCGCGTAGCGGCATCATCTCGCCGGTGTCGCTCACCAGATCAGCCACCACACCAACCTGGCTCAAGCCGGCAAGACGGCACAGATCGACAACCGCTTCTGCGTGTCCGGCGCGCTTCAAGACCCCGCCCTCGCGTGCCCGTAGCGGGAAGACGTGGCCCGGTCGGGCGAAATCGTCGGCATTGACTTCGGCTCGGGCGAGCGCTGCGATCGTTCGGGCCTGATCGGCTTGTGATGACCCGGTGGTGTTGCCATCGATCAGGTCGACCGACACGGTGAACGCGCCGCGGCCGGTGGCCTCGTCCTCGGGCACCATCAAGGACAGGTGGAGCGCGTCGGCTCGGTCCTTGGTCATGGGGATACCGATCAGGCCGGTCACTCGACGGCTCAACCACACGAGTTGATCGGTGGTGATGAACTGGGCTGCGCCAGCCAGCGCCCCGGTCGCGGTTTCGGAGTCGTCATCAACGAGCACGATCAGTTCGCCTGCGGCGAGCGCGGCGAGTGCTCCGTCAATGGCAGCAAAGGAAGGTTCGGTCATGGGATCGCTCACAGGCTTGGCCGGACGAGACGTTCGACGTATTTCGCCAGCACATCGGCTTCGAGATTCACGGTGTCGCCGACGGCCCGCCTTCCCATCGCCGTCACGGCGAAGGTGTGGGGAATGATGGCGATCGAGAAGGTCGTCGGGGTCACGGCGGCGACGGTGAGGCTGATGCCGTCGATGGCAATCGACCCCTTCTCCACCACATAGTTGACCAGTTCCGGCGGGAGCGAAAAGGTAAAGCGCCACGAGCCGTCATCAAGTTCATCGATACCCACGACCTCGCCAGTGCCATCCACGTGACCCTGGACAACGTGACCGCCATAGCGCCCGTTGGCGGCGAGGGGACGTTCAAGATTGACGGGATCGCCGGCGTTGAGGCCGCCGAGGTTAGTGCGCTCCATAGTCTCGGGAACGGCATCAGCCGCCCACCAGTCATCGCCCCATTCGACCACGGTGAGACAGCAGCCGTTGACGGCAATGGATGCCCCCATCTTGACATCGTCAAGCACGGTGGTGGCAGCGATCTCGACGCGAGCACCCTCACCGACCGGGGTCACCGAACGAATGATGCCGACTTCTTCAACGAGACCGGTGAACATGAGAACAGGTTCTCTTTCGATGGGGAAAGGGTCAAACCGGGGGGCGAGCGAGGAGGTTCCGAGCATCGTCAATGTCGACCTTGAGCTGCTCGGTCAGTTGATCAAGGCCTGCAAACTTCCGTTCACTGCGGAGGAACGCCTCGAACGCCACCGACACCTCTTCGCCGTACAGGTCGCCGTCGAAATCGATGAGGTGGGCTTCCAACAGCGACTGCTCGGCGTGCTCGTAGAAGGTGGGACGTCGTCCAATGTTGATGGCACATGGATGCCGATCGCCGTTGGCACGGGTGCACCAACCGGCGTACACGGCGTCGGCAGGCCACGCCATGACCTTCGGTACGGGAATGTTCGCGGTTGGGAAACCGATCTGGCCGCCGCGCTGATCGCCAGGCTCGACAATGCCGCGCACCTCGTAGGCCCGTCCCAGCATGTCTGCGGCGTAGGCGACATTTCCCCCCGCCAGCGCCCGCCGGATCTTGGTGGAGGACACCGGTTCGCGGGCATCATCGTCGTGACGGATCAGTTCGAGTGGGTGCACAACAAACCCCCACTCCTCGCCGAGTTCAGCCATGGCATCGACATCGCCCGACCGCCCGGCGCCGAAGTGGAAATCCTCCCCAACCACGATCGCTTTCGCATGCAGCGCATCGACGAACACTTGGCGGACGAACCGGTCAGGTGGCGTGGCCGCCCGATCTGCATCGAAGGAGATCAGGTAGACGTAGTCGATCCCCTGGGCTTCGATCAGCTCGAGTTTCTGGTCCAGGGTCGTCAGGAGCTTGGGGGCGGTTGACGGACGCACCACGTGGGCGGGATGCCCATCGAAGGTGACGACCGCAGTGGCGGTCCCCAGCCGGTCAGCGCTCGCCCGAACCTGCCGAAAGATCTCCTGATGCCCGAGATGAACACCGTCAAACACGCCAATGGTGGCCGCAACAGCGACCCCGTCGGGCAGTTGGTCTCGGCGGTCGTGCAGGAGTTCCATGCGAACCTCGATCGGAATGGTCCCCAGAACGCTACCGGGGGATCACGACACTCGGTTTCGCCCCCTTCGGATGGGTCTCGTACACCGCCAGCAACTCCCCAGCCGCATCACACACAGCCCAGGGTCCTGCCCCCGTCACCCCGAGTTGCTCTGGGGTGAGGATGCGTCCATGGCCGACGAGCACCGCCGTCTCATCGTCGACATCCGCGGCTGCGAGGTGCCGGACGGCAGCCGAGACGGGGAGAAGGTTCGGCGACTCGATCGAGCCAGCATCGCTCAGCCGGTAGCCGCCCACCGCTGTTCGCCGCAGCGACCGGAGATGCGCCCCACCCCCAAGCGCACGCCCGAGATCGGCGGCCAACGATCGGATGTAGGTGCCCGACGAACAATCGACCGAGCACCGCCAGACGCCAGGCTCGCCTTCAACCGGAGCGACATCGAAACGGTCGACCCGGACCGGTCGAGGGGGCCGCTCGACCTCTTTCCCTTCGCGGGCCAACTCGTGGAGCCGCTTCCCATCGATCTTGATGGCCGACACCATCGGCGGTAACTGCATGAGGTCACCCGTGAGTGACGCCGCAGCGAGCTGCACCTCGGCGTCGGTCACCGCCATCATGTCGTGCGTTGCGGTGACCTCACCGGCTGCGTCGAGCGTCGAAGTTTCTACGCCCAGCACGATCTCGCCTTCGTACTGCTTGGGAAGTTCGGTCAAAAACCGCAGCAAGCGGGTTGCATGCCCAACGCCGAGGACGAGCACACCGGTCGCGTCGGGGTCGAGCGTGCCGGAGTGACCGACCTTTCGCGTACCGAGCACACCGCGGGACTTCGCAACGACGTCATGGCTCGTCCACCCGGCGGGCTTGTCGATCACCACGACACCGTGGGGACCGGCGCTACCGCTCTGCTTCCCCACCCTCGGCCCCGTCATCACTCATGGACCCGTCGCCGCCCTGTGCGTCGGTGAGTTCTGGAACCGACGGACGATCAGCTTCCTCTCGGAGGATCTCCTCGATCCGCGCCGCGGAGCGCAGCGTCGAATCCGGCTGAAACTCGAGTTCAGGTGCACGCCGAAGCTGGGTTTGGGTGCTCACGGCGTGCCGGAGTCGACCCCGGTGTTCCGTAAACGCCTCGGCGATCCCCGGATCATCATCCCGATCAAACGTGGTGAAGTAGAGCACGGCCTTGTGGAGATCGCGATCGACATCCACGCCGGTCAGCGACACCAGATCGAGACGCTCGTCATCGAGGAGTTCCATCTCCGACGCCACAACGCGCCGGATCAGTTCGCCGGCCTTGGCTGTGCGGGTGCCTGGCGCGCCAGATCGGTTGTGACGCCCGCGCCCCTTGGCCATCAGCTCCCGAGATCCTCGAGCGTGCGCTCAATCTCGCGTTCCTCGAAGGTCTCGATGATGTCGCCGGGTCGCAGATCCTGGAAGTCCGACAGGCCGATACCGCACTCGAAGCCGGAGGCAACCTCACGGACATCGTCCTTGAATCGCTTGAGCGACTGCACGGTGCCCTTCCAGATGATCGTGCCCTCACGAATGAAGCGAACCTTGGAGTTCCGGGTGATGACACCGTTGAGCACCATGCAACCGGCGATCTTGCCGATGCGGGGCACGCTGAAGATCTCGCGGACTTCGGCGTCGCCGGTGACGACCTCTTCGAACTCCGGCGCCAAGAGGCCAACCATCGCCGACTCGATGTCTTCGAGCAGGTGATAGATGATCTCGTACGTCCGGATCTCGACCTTTTCGGTATCGGCGAGATCGCGGGCCTTGCGGTCGGGGCGGACGTTGAAGCCGATGATGGTGGCATTGGCCGTGGCAGCAAGCTGAATGTCGTTCTCGGTGATCCCACCGACGCCACGGTGGACGAACCCGATCTTGACTTCGTCACGCTCAAGCTTGCGCAGCGACTCCGTCACTGCCTCGAGCGAACCGTTCACGTCGGCCTTCACGATCAGGTTGAGCGTTGCCGCCTCGCCGCGCTGGATCTGCTCGAAGATGTCTTCGAGCTTGGCGCCGCCAGCAAGGGCATGCGCCTCCCGGCCAAGCGACGACTGACGCTGCCAATGTTCGCGAGTGTCGGCGACGCGACCGGCGATCTTTTCGTTGGGAGCGACCACGAACTCGCGTCCGGCAGTAGCGACCTCGGACAGGCCGAGGACTTGCACCGGGGTCGACGGACCCGCTTCCTTCACCTGCTCGCCGCGATCATTGATCAGTGCACGGACACGACCCCACGCCGCACCGGCAACCATCGGGTCACCGACACGCAGCGTTCCGTTCTGCACCAGCACCGTGGCCACAGGGCCGCGGCCGATGTCGAGATTGGCCTCGAGAACAACGCCTACGGCCCGCCCCTCAGGGGACGCCCGCAGTTCCTCGACCTCAGAGACAAGCAGGATCTGATCGAGGAGCTCATCGATCCCCGTGTTCTGCAGCGCAGAAATCCGCTGGAAGATCGTTTCGCCACCCCACTCCTCGGGGACGAGGTTGTGCTCGGCAACCCCGGCAATGGCCTTGTCGACATCAGCGTTCTCGCGGTCGATCTTGTTGACCGCCACGATGATCGGCACCTCGGCCGCTTTGGCGTGGTTGATCGCCTCGATCGTCTGGGGCATAACCCCGTCGTCGGCGGCAACCATCAGGATGACGATGTCGGTCGACTCTGCGCCTCGAGCCCGCATCTGCGTGAACGCAGCGTGGCCCGGCGTATCGATGAACGTGATCTTCTGACCGTCTCGCTCGACCTGATACGCACCGATGTGCTGCGTAATACCGCCAGCCTCTCCGTCAGCGACGTTGGCATTGCGAATGCGGTCAAGCAGCAGCGTCTTGCCGTGGTCGACATGGCCCATGACCGTGATGACCGGCGGACGGATCGGCGCATCGTCAGCGATCTCATCGGCAAGATCGAGCAGCTTCTGGAGTTCGACCTCTTGCTCCTCACCCGGATCAACGAGACGAATCTCCGCACCCACCTCAGCGGCAAACAACTCGATCATGTCGTCGCTCAACGACTGGGTCGCAGTGACCATTTCGCCGGCCTGCATCAAGAAACGGACGACATCAGCTGCCGTACGGTTCAGCTTCGGGCCGAGATCGAGCGCGGTCGAGGCACGCTCGACAACAACGGTTCCCTCGGGAACCGGTGCGTCTTCGGGCGTGTAGCTCGGCGCGTCCATCGGCTGCAGTTCTTCGCGGTTGCGACGACGACGGCCTTTACGACGAGGCGGACGCTGCCCACCAGGACCGCCACGGCCACCAGGACCACCGCGGCCACCAGGACCACCGCGGTTCCCAGCGGGCGCGCCGGCGCCCGGCACAGAATCACGCGGCCCACCGGGGCGACGCCCACCGGGCATCGGCCCACGAGACGGTCCACCCGGACGGCCGCCGGGACCACCAGAACCGGTCGGGCGAGACGGCCCGCCAGGCGGTGGCGGGATCGCTTTCCCGCTCGCCGATCGGGGCGCCGGAGGTGGCGGGATCGGTTTGCCTGAACCCGACGTCGGCGGCCGCTTCGACGGGTCGACAGCGACCTTCTTCACAACCTTCTTGACGACCTTCTTGACGACCTTCTTGACCGCCGGAGCGGCCGGCGCCAACCCTTCATCAGCTGGACGCTTCGGCGGCGCGGCACTGCCGCTCGACGAAATCACGCGAGGAGCCGCAGCCGGCTTCTCGTCGACCGGGGCTGGCTGTGGCTCAGGCTCGGCCACTACGTCTGCCTCAACGGCGGGCTCGGGAGGCGTCGGTACCGCCGCCTCCTCGGAAACAGGCTCGACCGGGGCGTCATCCGCCTCGGGAGCAGCCTTTGCGGCGGCCTTCTTCGCCGCCTTCTTCGTGCTCTTCTTGGCCGCCTTCTTGGTGGCCTTCTTGGTGGCCTTCTTCGCCGCCTTCTTCGCCGGTTTCGGCTCTTCTGGCTGTTCGTCGCGAATCAGACCCTCGCGCTCGGCCTTGCGCCGAACCCGGTCCGCCTGCGCGTCAACGATGCTCGAGGAATGGCTCTTGACACCAATTCCCAAAGACTCAGCGAGACCCAGCGTCTCAGCATTGGTCATCCCGAGCTCTCGTGCGAGTTCGTAGACGCGAATATTGGATGGCACGTGTGGCGTTCGCCCTTCTGACCCGGCACACCCTGGAGCCGACCGGATCAATCAGTTATCCCGACGACACACGGTGCGCCCTCGGTTGACCTCAGCTCCCTGCGTGCGGACACGCGACAGGCTCAGAAGGCCACGAGTCTGCAAGCCTAGCGAGCTGATTCGCATCTGATGCGGTTCGCAAAGCTCTACTCACAGCCTGACGACGAATCGCCAGGTCAACACACGCCGGCGACGGACCCACCCACGCCCCCCGGCCATCGCCAGGACCCGTAGCCAGCCCCTCCGCAGTCGCCCGGATCCGGACCAGTTCGGCCTGCTCAAGGCGTTGTCGACACGCCACACAGGTCCGAACTGGCACCGTCCGTCTACTCCTCGTCGTCGCTGCCTTCGGCAGGGTCGTCGCTGCCTTCAGCAGGGTCGTCGCTGCCTTCAGCAGGGTCGTCGCTGCCTTCAGCAGGGTCGTCGCTGCCTTCAGCAGGGTCGTCGCTGGCCTCGTCCTCGGCATACTCGTCGTCAGACACCGCCTCAGCAGCTCCCTCGCCGCCCTCGGCCGAATCATCGCTGCCTTCGGCCGCATCATCGCTGCCTTCGGCTGCATCATCGCTGCCTTCGGCAGAGGCCGCTTCCGCTTCGGCCTCCTGCATCGCCATGTAGTCGGCCTCAGAAATCGGCGTGCTGCCATCGGCCGGCTGCCAGAAGTTCTCGCCCGTCTCCGGATCCTGCACCCAGCGACCATCGGCCCACTCGACGCTCTCGCCGTAGGCCTCTTCCTCAGCCAGCTGCGACTCCGACTTGATGTTGATACCCCAGCCGGTCAGACGAGAAGCGAGACGGGCATTCTGCCCCTCCTTGCCGATCGCCAGCGACAGCTGGAAATCCGGAACGATCACATCACAATCACCGGTCGTCTCATCAGGACGAACCTCTGTGACCTTCGCCGGACTCAACGCCCGAGTCACGAACTCCTGCAGATCTTCATGGAACGGCACAATGTCGATCTTCTCGCCACGCAGTTCGTTCACGACCTGACGCACACGGGCGCCACGCGCACCAACACACGCACCGACCGGATCCACGTTCGCATCGTTCGACCACACCGCAATCTTGGTGCGGTGGCCTGGTTCACGAGCACACGCCTTGATCTCAACGATCCCGTCCGCGATCTCCGGCACCTCAAGCTCAAACAACCGCTTCACCAGACCCGGATGGGTCCGGCTCACCACAATCTGAGGACCCTTCGCGGTCTTGCGAACCTCGACGATGTACGCCTTGATTCGCGTCGTGCCGTCGGGACGCTCATAGGGCACCTGCTCCGCCTGCGGCAGGAGCGCCTCGACCCGACCCAGATCGAGCAAGGTGTACCGGGCATCGGTCTGCTGGATCATGCCGGTGACAATGTCGCCCTCGCGGCCGGCGTACTCCTCGTACTTGAGATCGCGCTCGGCCTCACGAATGCGCTGGGTCATCACCTGACGAGCGGTCTGAGCTGCGATCCGACCGAAGTTGTCGGGCGTGACCTCAAACTCCTCCCCCACCGGCTCGCCCTCTTCGTCGAGCTCCTGCGCGAACACCTGGAACTCCATGGTGTCGGGGTTGATCGTGACCCAGGCGTACTCATACGCCTCCGGCATCCGCTTGTACGCATGCTCAAGAGCATCGGCGAGCGCACCAAAGAGGGCGTCCACGGAGATCCCTCGATCGGCGGCGAGCGCTTGCAGCGCATCCATCATGTCCTGGTTCATTGCTGAGCCTCTCTCTCAGAATTTGTCGCTGAGCTGTGCTCAGGATGCTTCGTGCCGCCCGGGCCGGGCTTCGACCCCTGACCGGGCTTGGGGGCACCGCCCCACTCGAACACCGTGCGGGCCTTCGACACGTTGTCGAACGTGAAGGCCTGGGTAGCGCCATCGATCTCGAGCACGAACCCCGCGTCGTCTGCACCGACGACCGTCCCGCTGAAACGGCGAGATCCATCGACGTCAGCGAAGGTCTTGACCTTGACCTGCTCGCCCACAGCCCGTTCGAAGTGCTCCCGGGTGCGAAGCGGGCGCTCGAGACCCGGACTCGACACCTCGAGCGTGTAACGACCCGGAATCGGGTCTGCGTTGTCGAGCACGCGACTCGACGACCGGGAAATCGTCTTGATCGAATCGATATCGATGCCACCGTCGCGGTCGACGAGGATCCGAAGGACCCCACCGTTGAACTCGACGTCGTAGAGATCGGCCCCCACGTCGGCGACCACGGGGGCCACCAACTCACGGACTCGGTCAACAACAGCCATAGGTGCCCCCTTTCAAAGCGGTGCGGATCAGAACACGGTCAAACGGCGCCGGAATCAAGAAAGGCGTGGCCTAGGGCCACGCCTCATCCGTCACCGGTTGAAGAACGATGTCGTAAGGGTATCAGGAATCGCCAGAACCGACGGCAGCGACGAACGCCGGATGCACTCGGGTGAGGTGTACCGACGCTCCCTCGACCGTCATCCGGGGCAGATACGCCTTGAGCGCTAACGAGATCGCGCACCACAAAACAGCTGAGAGCACAGCGATCACCAGGGCGAGCGGCATCATCAGCGGAAAACGCGCCAGCGCTAGGCCGAAGAGCAGACAACCGGCACCCCCGTAGACCGCCCACCGACGGCGGTGCTGCAGATCGGCGACACGCTCGAACTCAGCTTGGGTGAGTGGGAGCAGGATCCGCCGGTTAGCCACCGTGACCGGCGCAAAGCCATCGGCAACACCCCCACTTTTCACTGACACTCGAGGAAGGTCACGGTCACGGGCCGCCGCGACCGACACCGTCACCTTCGCCACCGAGTCACGCCTCGCCGGTGTCTTTGCGACGAATCTCGCGGATGATCGTCTCCGCGTCGTTCGCGTCTTCGCCCCGCTCCCCGAGATTTCGGGCCCGGTCTTCTTCTGCCGCCTTGCGAGCGGTGTCCTTGGTTGCGCGAGCCTTTTCGAGGGCAGCGTCGGCGCCGTGCTCGTGGATGAACTCGGCCCACTCGACGAGCGTGTCGACCATCTCGTCCTCCGGAACCACCATCACGTTCTGTCCCTTGACGAACAGGTGGCCCCGCTTGTTGCCGGCGGCGATGCCGAGGTCGGCGTCACGAGCCTCGCCCGGACCGTTCACCACACAACCCATCACGGCGACCTGGAGCGGTATCTCTCGCTCACCGAACGCCGTCATCGCGTCCTGAGCGACCGTGAACACGTCAACTTCAGCTCGGCCGCAACTCGGACACGCGATCAGGTCGACATTCTTGCGCTCCCGAAGCCCCATCGCTTCAAGCAATTGGCGGCCCGCCCGGGCCTCCTCGACCGGGTCTGCAGTGAGCGAATACCGGATCGTGTCGCCGATGCCCTCGGCCAGGAGCGTCGCAATGCCAGCGGTGGCTTTCAGCGTGCCGACCGGTGGAGGACCTGCTTCCGTTACCCCGAGATGGAGCGGGTGATCGGTCACCTCGCTGAGTTGGCGGTACGCCTCGATCATGAGCGGCACAGACGACGCCTTGACCGAAATCTTGATGAGGTCGAACCCGACCTCATCGAAATAGGCAATCTCCTGTAGCGCCGACTCGACCATCGCCTCCGGCGTCACCCTGCCGCCGTATTTGTCGTACAGCTTGGGGTCGAGTGAGCCGCCGTTGACGCCGATGCGGATCGGGATGTTGCGGTCTTTGGCTTCGCGAGCGACGGCTTTGATGTGTTCGGGCTTGCGGATGTTGCCGGGATTGAGCCGAAGCCCGTGGACACCAGCCTCGAGTGCCTCGAGGGCCCGCCGGTACTGATGATGGATGTCGGCGATGATCGGCACCGGCGAGCGAGGGATGATGCGGGCCAGGCCCTCCGCCGCCTCGGGTTCGTTACAGGTGCAACGGACGATGTCGCATCCGGCCGCCGCAAGGGCGTAGATCTGTTGGAGGGTTGCCTCGTGGTCAGCGGTCTTGGTGACCGTCATCGACTGGACCGTGATGGGGGCCCCGCCGCCGACCGCTACATCCCCGACCATGATCTGGCGGGTCTCACGGCGAGGAAAGCTCTGGGTGAACTCCACGACGTCAGGCTACCGGTGACGTGCAGTCACGTCGGCACCGAGGCAGTCCGCTGGGCCACAACTCACCCGAGATCGATCGGATCGATGATGTCGCGAACGAGCGCAAACATGCCGATCACCACGAGGAAACCGAAGACGGCGTACGTGAGGGGCAGCACCCGGCTGTAGTCGACCTCGTACCGGCGCCCGCCAATCGAGCGGAGGCGCTCGTACGTGCCGATCGCCACGTGTCCACCGTCAAGCGGTGGCAGCGGGATCATGTTGAACACACCAACGAAAATGTTGAGCACTGCGAGCAGCCCGAGTTGGGTCTGGAAATCACTGTTGGCGCCGATTCGCACCGCGCCATAAATCGACAGGATGCGGTCCTCATCAGGATTGCGGGTATCGAGCACACGGCTATTGCGCTCACGCTCAGCGCCGATGTCGACGGCTGTCGAGACCTCGGCATCATCACTGAAGGTGTCGGACACGAAGTTGCCCAGCGAGCCAGGGGTGAAGAACCGCAGGAGTCCTTCGCCAGCGAGCAGAAGCGTCTCACCGAACTCCTCGACGGCGAACAGCGAAGCGGAGAAGACGTTCTTGGTGTCCCGCGCCGTCTCCGGGCCGACCCCGAAGAAGCCGATCGTGGCTTGCTCGATGGGCGGCAACAGTGCCTCATTGACGACAACGTCGATGATCACTACCGGCTCAAATCCCTCGACCGGGTCGATCGTGATGTCGAGCGGATCGCCAGAGCGGCCGTCAAGCTGGGCCAAGACTTGATCCCAGTTTGTGACCTCAACACCGTCGACGGCCAAGATGCGGTCACCGGCGAGAAGGCCCTCGAAGGCGGCCGCTCCTGAACTGGTCAGGCGGAACCGGAGGTCGGTGGTTCCGCCGAGGACCTCGCCATCTCGCTCCCACACGACGTCGACGGTCTGACCGCCTCGGGCCTGCACGACCTCGCCGAACTGCTCGAACTCGGTGATCTCGATGCCACTGATGCTGAGGATCTCATCACCGGGCTCGATACCGAGATCGCCAGCCGCACTGGCGGTCGATACCGAACTGACTTCCCACGACCCGTCATCGCGTGGCACGCCATACGCCATGGCGAAGATGGCGAAAATCACGATCGCCATCAGGAAATGCATGAGCGAACCAGCCGAGACGACCAGCATCTTGCGCGGCCAGGACTTGACCCGATACGAGCGCGACTCGTCGCCCGCCTCGACCGGATCGAGATTGTTCATCCCGATGATCCGAACGTACGCCCCGGCCGGGATGCCTTTGACGCCGTATTCGGTTTCACCCTTGCGAACCGACCACAGGCGAGGACCGAAGCCGATGAAGAACTCGGTCACCTTCATCCCCGTCAAGCGAGCCGTGGCGAAATGGCCAAGCTCGTGCATGAAGATCATGAAGATCACGGCGACAACAAAGAGTGCCCACCCCCACCCAGCAAGGAAGCCGAGCGCGAGCAAGGCGCCGATCAGCAGGATCAAGCCGGTGAAGTCGTTGCGGGGCTCGGCGTCGGTAGGAACCGCAGCCGGCGGTGGGGGCGGCGCCGGGGTCTCGGTCTGCATCAACCCATTCTTTCCAAGATCACGGCCTTTGCGACATCGCGCGCTGCCCGATCTGCTTCAAGCACCGCATCGACATCCGACGCGGGCAGCCCCGACCAGCGTTGCAGGGACGCATCAACCACCTCGGCGATAGCAACCCAAGGAATCGATCCGTCGAGAAACGCGTCGACGGCGATCTCATTCGCCGCGCTCAGCCACGCCGGGGCGGTCTCGCCAACTCGCCCCGCTTCATAGGCGAGACGAAGACACGGAAAGGCCTCGAGATCCGGCGGTTGGAAGTCGAGTCGGCTCATCTCGTTCCAATCGATCGCCCCAAACGGCACATCCAACCGGCTGGGGTAGGCCAGGGCGTACCCGATGCACAGCCGCATATCAGGCATGGAGAGTTGGGCGATGGTTGCGCCATCGGAGTACGTCACCATCGAGTGGACAACCGATTGGGGATGAACGACCACCTCGATGGCATCGAACCCCACGCCGAACAGTTCGTTCGCCTCGATCACCTCAAGGCCTTTGTTCATCAGAGTCGATGAGTCGATGGTGATCTTGGGCCCCATCGACCACGTCGGATGGGCGAGCGCGTCATCGATCGTGACCTCCTGGAGATCGGCTCGACTCCGCCCCCGAAAGGGTCCGCCGCTGGCGGTCAACACGATCCGATGGACTCGATCAGCAGCACCGACCTTGCCGTCGACATCGTTCGCTCGCAAACACTGGTGAACCGCGCAGTGCTCGCTATCAACCGGGACGAGTTCGGCGCCTGGGGTTTCCCACGCTCGCTGCACAACCGGTCCAGCCGCAATGAGCGATTCTTTGTTCGCAAGGCCGAGACGCTTGCCGGCTTCCAGCGTCGCCAGCGTCACCGGAAGACCCGCAAAGCCGACAACTCCGTTGATCACCGTCTCTGCGGTGAGGGCGGCGTCAGCCATCGCCGCCTCGCCCACCAGAAGCTCAGTTCCCGCAGGAAGCTGTGGTCCGATTTCGGCAGCTGATGCAGCATCGGCAACGGCGACAACGTCGGGACGAAATTCCTCGGCCTGCGCGATCACGTTATGGCTTCGACCAACGCCCAACGCTGTGACTCGATACACATCGGGACGCTCGCGCACGATCTCGAGCGTCTGGGTCCCGATCGAGCCAGTCGAACCGAGCACCGACACCGAGGTAGTCATGCTGGACTCCGCCTTTGGGCGGTCAGTTGAAGACGATGGCGGTGGCGACGTACCAAACCGTGGGCAGGACGAAGAGCAAACCGTCGAAGCGGTCGAGCAGTCCTCCATGCCCCGGCAAAATGGTGCCCATGTCCTTGATGCCGAGATCTCGCTTGATCTGCGACTCGGCAAGATCACCGATCGGAGCAGCCAACGCTGCCGCAATGCCGATCATGATCATCGTGGACAGTCCGCCACCGTCGATGGTGTCGCTAGCCAGCGGAGCGGGCTGACCCAGCACACCCATGATCACGGCGACGATGACGACCATGGCCATACCACCCATAAGCCCTTCAACCGTCTTGTTGGGGCTGGCGGCCGACAGGGGGGTTCGCCCGAGGACCTTGCCAATGGCGAGCCCACCGACGTCATAGGCGACCGTGAGGATCACTGCCACCGTGACGAGACCCGTTCCAAAGGTGTCAACCGAGAGCATGAGCGCAGCGAAGCTGCCGAGGACGCCAATGTGGACGATGCCGAGCATGGTGGCTCCAAGGCCACGCATGGCGCCGTCGGGGCTGATCCCCATGACGTACCAAAGCGAACCGAACACGATCGACAGGACGAGCACGAGCCCGATCGCTGCTTCACCCCGCCAGTACACCGCCAGCGGCAACGACAGCACCGCCGTCAGGCCGAGCAGCACGGCCGGTTGGTACCCAGCGACCCGCACAGCGTTGAAGAACTCAACCGCAGCGAGCGTGAGCGCAATGGTGACGATCGCCAGCGCAGCTGCAGGGCCGACCGCCATCGCGGCAAGGAAGACCGCCGCCAGGCCGACACCGACGATGATGGCCATTGGCATGTCACGGTCTGAGCTTCCGCCAGCGACGGCACCGAGCGATGCCCCAAGCGACGGTTCGTCCCCAGCCGGACCTGCAGCGGCAGGCGCCACGCCGCCGCGCGGTGGGCGCGACTCATCATCAAAGCCAAAGAAGTCATCGGCCGCCTCCGACACGCCGCCGACCTGCACGGCCGGTGTCGGTTCAGCCTCGTGTTCATCGTCGGCCCAGATCGGGGTCGAGGCAACCTCCGCCCACGCTGCCAACTCATCGGGCTCGGCCTCGCGCAGGCTCGGCTCCGGCGTCGGCTCGAACGTCATCGAGCCGGTGTCGCCTCCGACCTGCGGAACGGCACCAGTGGCCGGTTCGCTCCAGTGCGGGATTGCGTCGTCGTCCTCCTCGAAACTGAGGTCGTCGTCGCCAAAGACAGATCGTCCCGGAGCAGCAAACTCGTCGTCTGCTGCGTCGCCGCCATCGACGACTCGGAACCCTTCGAACTCGTTGGAATCGTCACTCATGGTTTGCTCTTCTGAGAATCACCGAGGCTCACACCTCCAGCAACTCTTCTTCCTTTTGGGTCTGCGCTGCGTCAATCATGGCAATGAATTCGTCCTTGAGCGTGTCAAGGGACGTTTCTGCGCCGCGAATATCGTCCTCGGAAGCACCGTCGAGGTCGTCAAGATCCTTACGGGCTTGGCGGCGAACACCGTTCACCCGCTGTTTCGCGTCCTCGGCCATTCCCCCGACCACCTTGGCGAGGTCACGGCGCCGTTCCTCGGTCAGCATCGGAAAGCTCAGCCGGATGATGCGGCCGTCGTTGCTCGGACTCAACCCCATGTTCGAGTTGATGATCGCCTTCTCAATGGCATCAAGGTTGGCGATGTCGTGCGGGGTGACGATGAGTTGGCGGGCTTCAGGCACCGAGAAACTCGCAAGCTCCTGCAGCTTCATCTCCACGCCGTAGGCCTCAACCGTTAAGCGTTCGAAAAGCGCAGAAGAGGCTCGCCCGGTCCGAACGGTAGAGAACTCGCGGCGTGCATGGGCCACCGCGCCCTCCATCTTTTCGCCCGCATCGAGCAGGATCAGTTCGATCTCTTCGTCGGCGCTCACGTCACTCCTCGTCGTCGACGAGGGTACCGACCGGCTGACCACGGAGCAGGGATTGCAGGTTGCCGTCACCCATCAGGTCGAAGACAACGATCGGCAAATCGTTGTCCATGCACAGGGTGATGGCGGTCGAATCCATGACTTTCAAGCCCTCATTCAGCACCCGCATGTACGACACATGGTCGAGCTTCTCTGCGTCAGGGTTGGTGCGGGGATCGTCGGAATAGATCCCATCGACACCGCCATGGGTGCCCTTCAGCACGACCCCGGCCTCAATCTCGACCGCTCGCAGTGCTGCGGTCGTATCGGTGGTGAAGAACGGGTTGCCGGTGCCAGCACCGAAGATGACAACCCGCCCCTTCTCCAGGTGGCGGGTTGCTCGCCGCCGGATATACGGCTCGGCGATCTGGTGCATCTCGATCGCCGACTGCACACGTGTCGGCTGCCCGAGCTGCTCGAGCGTGTCTTGAAGCGCAAGCGCGTTCATCACGGTCGCAAGCATGCCCATGTAGTCGGCTTGGGCGCGGTCCATACCCTCGCCGGCGCCGTGGATACCGCGCCAGATGTTGCCCGCACCAACGACGACGGCGATGTCGACATCGAACTGCCGTTGGGTCGCCACGATGTCTTCCGCGATGGCGCGAACCGTCGGCCCGTGGATGCCATGTTCGAGCGGTCCGGCGAACGCCTCCCCCGAGAGTTTCAACAACACCCGCTTCCAGCGGGCAGGTTCGGTTCCTCGGGTGGTGGGTTCGTCGTCGCTCATTACCTCAGGATCCGATCACAACCTGGACGAAGCGCGCAATGCTGCCACCGCCCAAGCTGTCCTTCACGGCCGTCTTGTCGCCGTGCAGACCTTGCTCGAGGAGCGCCCGCTCACCCTTCCAGGCATTGAGGCGGCCGGTCACGATCTTGTCCCAGGCCTGCTCCGGCTTGCCCTCGGCCTTCGTGATCTCAAGCAGCGACTCGCGCTCCTTTTCGATCTCGTCGGCGGGGATCTCGTCGGCGGTGAGGTAGGTCGGCTTGGCGAAGGCGATGTGGAGGGCGACCTGGTGCAGGTCGTCCTGGCTCACACCGCTGCCCTCGACAATGACGGCGTTGACGCCGCGACCATCCTGGCTGTGCAGGTACGTGTCGAGGGTGTTGCCGTCAGCTGCCGAGACCTGCTCGACAGCACCGAGCTCGATGTTTTCTTTGATGGTGACCTTGAGATCGTCGAGCGCGTCATTGTGGGCATCGACAGCACCGGGGCCGCCAGCAAGAACGGCATCGGCAAGGGTCTGAGCGAGGCTTGTGACTGCGTCGTTCTTGGCCGAGAAGTCCGTTTCGGTCTTGATCTGGACAACGGCAGCGGTGTTGCCGTCGACGGCGATCGCAACCGTGCCTTCGTCGTTGTCGCGGTCGGCGCGATCGCCAGCCTTGGCAAGACCCTTCTCACGAAGCGCCTGCTTAGCCGCTTCCATGTCGCCATCGGCGGCGTCGAGTGCCTTCTTGGCGTCCATCATGCCGGCGCCAGTTGCGTCGCGCAGCGCCTTCACGTCCTTGGCGGTGAAGCTCATGTCGGTGTTCCTTGAAGTTCAGATGTATGGGGAAATGGTGGGCGGAGCGTCGAGGCGTCAGGCCTCGGGGGTGCCTTCGTCGCCGGCTGCGGGCATCGCGTCTTCCGGTGCTTCTTCCGCAGCCGCCGGGGCGTCCTCGGAGGGAGCGGACTCGGCTGCGTCCTTCTCGGCGGCGATGCGGGCCTCGCGTTCGGCGGCCTGGGCTGCGGCTTCGGCGCGAGCCTTGGACTGCTGCTCGGCGATCTCCGCCTCTTCGAGGACATTGCGCTGCGCCGGCGACTCGCCCGATGCCTCGGCCTTCTTGGAGCGAATGAACCGTCCCTCGAGTACCGCATCGGAAATCACGCGGCTCATGAGTTCACCGGCACGGATCGCATCGTCGTTGCCCGGGATGGCGTAGTCGATCAGGTCCGGGTCGCAGTTGGTATCGACCACGGCGACGATCGGGATGCCGCACTTCCGGGCCTCGGTGACGGCGATGTGCTCCTTCTTGGTGTCGAGGATGAACACGGCGTCGGGGAGCTTCTGCATATCGCGAATACCGCCAAGGTTGCGCTCCAGCTTGGTCAGCTCGCGGCTGATCAGGAGCGCTTCCTTCTTGGGCATGGCCTCGAACTCGCCGGAGTCGCGCATACGGCGGTACTCCTGCATCTTGGCGACACGCTTGGAGATGGTCTGGAAGTTGGTGAGCATGCCGCCGAGCCAGCGCTCGTTGATGTACGGCATGTTGCAGCGCTCAGAGTACGACTGGATCGAGTCTTGCGCCTGCTTCTTGGTGCCGATGAACAGCACGGTGCCGCCGTTGGCGCCGAGGTCTCGGACGAACACGTAGGACGACTCGAGGTGGGTGAGCGTCTGGTGCAGGTCAACGATGTGGATGCCGCTGCGCTCGCCGTGGATGAACCGCTTCATCTTCGGGTTCCAGCGACGGGTCTGGTGGCCGAAGTGGACGCCGGCCTCCAACAGCTGCTTCATGGAGATGACTGCCATGGTGATGTACTCCCGGTTGTCTTCGGGTGCGAGCCGGACGCCGAAGCGACCGGGTTTGGCTCACACCCTGAAATGTGCAGGCCCACCCCGTGTGGATGCGCGCTGGGTCAGGAAAGACCGTCGTCCATGCTACCGGGACGGAACGGCGACACCGCCCGTCCGGAGGTCTGCTGCCACGATGGCTCCGGCGGCCCCTCGCTCGACGGTTGCGACCGTCATTCCGGTGACGAGATCGAAGATGGCATCACTGGCTCCCTGACAGGCGGGCGGAAGGCCAGCCAACGCGAGACGAATCTCGTTGTGTACCTCGGGCAGGAGTCCGATGTCGCCGTGAGCACCGCGAGGATCGAACCCGCCGACGATCACGTGTCGCGCCCCGGGAGCGCCAGCCTCGGTGCCGGGAACGATCACGTCGGCGCGGTGACCGATCGTCACCGCATGCACACCCTCGGGGAAGGCAATGTCTGCGGTCGTACCGACATGGCCAGCCTCAGACAGGTCTGCCAGCGACGGCACCCGAAGCGGCGAGTCCGGATCGAAGGCATCGAGGCCCTCGCGAACGATCATCCCCGGTGTCGTGCTGAGGGCCGCGTCAACAACCGAAGCGAGCGGCGCACCGGCGTGGGGCGATGCGAAGGTCATCACGACCGAGAGGTCCACCTCGGGCTCGGTCTCGGCGGCGGCGAGTCGGGCGAGAACACCACCCAGGCTGTGCCCGTAGAGGTCGATCTCTGCATCGGGATTCGCGGCTCGAACCTGACGCAGCACGTCAGCCAACGCAGCAACCGACTGCGCGACCGGGCGGCCGGTCTCAGCGGCGGCGTAACCGGTCCGCGGAGGCGACTCGCTCCACGACTCCCCGCTGCCGGGAGTGAGGCCTCCGGCGTAGCTGAAACGCACCACATCGTCGGCTGCGTAGCCGAACCGCTCCAGTTCGAGATCACCGGCGATGCCATCGACCGTTGACGTTGATCCCAGCCCGTCGACAACGATCGCAATGCGCCGACGAGAGACGGCCGGGGCGGCTGCCGCCGCTGCGCCCGCTCCGGAGCACGGCGCCGGGTCGAGCACGGCCACCAGGCCGCTGATGAGTTCGGCCGCAAGCGCTTCGGGGGAGAGTTCGGCACCTACGGTGAGGGCAACGTCGAGGGAGTGGAGCAACCCCGCCACGACTTCATCGGGCATGGTGTTTCGCGCGACTCCGGTCACCCACTGCCCGATCGACGACATGATTCCCCCACCGCTTCCTGAACGGTGTTGCAGAAGATCGAACAGCGCCAGGCGCTCCGCCCGCTCGGCCGCCGCCGCCAACGCAGGATCATCGTTGGTTTCGTGGGGCACGAGACGGACATCAACGACGAGTTGGCCGAACAGTGGCGCCGGGTCGACGTAGGTTCCGTCGACCCGGGCCGAGAAGTGGAGTACCCCGGCGGTGGTACCAAGCCGCTCACCTCGGCGAACAACATCGCCTCGTCCTACGTCGAGCGTTTGGAGCGGGCCGTAGGCGGTCTTCAGTCCGCCGCCATGATCAATGGTGATCCAGGTCGATCCGGCAACCGGGCCGGCGAAGACGACGATCCCCGGGCCGGCCGAGACGAGAAAGTCTCCGGGGTCGGTGTGGTACTCGATACCTCGATTTCCGGCTGCGTACCGGTCAGCGGGCAGCCGAAACGGGTCGAGCACGGGCGCGTCGACCGGTGGTCGGAGCACGGTGGTCGGTGCGGCAGCGATCGGCGCAACGACCGACCCCAGGTGCCCGACGACGAACAGGGACAAAAGAACGAATCGGCGCACACCGCACCCCAAGACTCGATGGGTCTCGGGGGAGTGGGCGCCGATGGCGTGATGTCGACGGTAGCGAGCGCCGTCGGGGCTGCCACCCGACTATGCAGGTTCTCGTTCCGTCGCCGAGATCCGGGAGCGCAGTTGCAGCACTGCTTTGGTGTGAATCTGGCAGATGCGGCTCTCGGTCACTCCGAGCACTCGGCCAATCTCGGCAAGGGTGAGCCCTTCGTAGTAGTAGAGCGTCAACACGATCTTTTCCCGTTCGGGCATCCCGTTGATCGACTCGGCGAGGATCTGCCGCATCTCTTCGACTTCGTAGGCTGCGACGGGGCCTTCGCCGGAATCGGCGACCGTGTCACCGAGGGTGACCGACTCTCCTCGTTCGCCGCCCGAGAGCATTTCATCGAGCGCAGCAACACCGACAAAGCTGATCTGGCTGAGGGTGGTCTGGAGTTGCGCCTCACTGACTCCCATCTCGTCAGCGACTTCCTTGTCGGTCGGCGGCCGATGGTGTTCGGACTCGAGTTTTGCGATCGCCCGTTCGAGGTTGCGGGCCTTGGACCGCACTGACCGGGGGACCCAGTCAATCGATCGGAGTTCGTCGAGGATCGCTCCCTTGATGCGGGCGATCGCATACGTCTCGAACTTGTAGCCCCGTTCGGGATCGAACTTTTCGATCGCATCGATGAGACCGAAGACACCGAAGCTGGTGAGGTCGCCCTGTTCGACATTCCGGGGAAGACCGACACCGACTCGACCGGCGACGTACTTCACCAACGGCGAGTACTGGACAATCAACTTGTCGCGGGTCGCCTGATCCCGGTTCGCTTTGTACTCGGTCCAGAGTTGTTCGATGTCGGCGTTGGGTTCGGTCACGGCAGCGGGGCGCTAGGCACGGGGATGAGTGGAGCGGTGCACATCACGCAGACGCTCGCGGCTGACTCGGGTGTAGATCTGTGTCGTTGCGAGGTCGGCGTGACCCAACATTTCCTGCACAGCACGCAAATCGGCACCGCCGTCCAAAAGATGAGTGGCGAAGGTGTGGCGCAGCGCGTGCGGATGGGTCGGGGCCACGGCCCGTCGGTCGAGAATGCGCCGCACATCTCGCGGGGTCAGTGGTCGACCCCGACGGTTGACAAAGAGGCTGTCGTCAGGCGTCTCTGCCGTGATCATCTCGGGACGCCCCTCGCGCACCCACCGGTCGACGGCTTCAACCGCTGGCTCAGACATCGGAACCCGACGTTGTTTGGCGCCCTTGCCCCACACTCGAGCGACGGCATCGGAGCCAATATCGCTGGTTCGCAGGCCGCAGAGTTCGCTCACGCGGATCCCGCTGCCGTAGAGCAGTTCGATAATGGCTCGGTCTCGATTGTCGATGGCTGGGCTGTCTCCGGAGGAGCGCGCCGAACCCTCGAGCAAGCCGTCGATCTCGTGGGCAGTGAGGACCCGGGGAAGTGTGGCCGTGCCCTTCGGGGCGCTGAGCGCTGCACTCGGATCGGTATCAACAAGGCCGCACCGTCGAGCCCAGTCGAAGTACCGGCGGATCACCGAGGCTTTCCGAGCAATCGTCCGACGTGCATAGCCAGCGTGGTCCAGATCGGCGAGATAGCTCCGGAGACACCGCCGATTGACCTCACCCGGACCGGCAACGTTGTGCTCCCCCATCCAGTCCACAACGGCGACCATGTCGCGCTCGTAGACGGCCCGGGTTGAGTCCGCCACTCGCGTGAGCGACTCCAGCCAGCGGGGAAGATCCCAGGACGCCACCGTCAGAGCCTATCTCAGACCCACCATTGGTGACTGGACGACCACGTTACGCGCGCCGCACCTTGCCACCGTCGTCGACAATCAGCCCGCGCCCGGCGAGCTCCCCAACGGCGGCGAGCACATCGACCGTGGTCGCCTGCGATGCAGCGACGATGCGGTCCAACGATGTCGGACCTTCGCCGATGGTGTCGAAGACCAACTGAAGGTGTGCCGGCACCGTCCGGGAGGGTGCCGACGACGGCCACTGCCGGGAGGCTCCACTCATCCCAAGCGCGAGCAACACGTCATCGGTGGAGGTGACGGGGGCACACCCATCGGCAAGGAGAGCGTTGGTGCCGGCTGCCGCTGGATTTCGCACCGATCCGGGAACCGCCATGACCTGACGGTCACGGCGGATCGCTTGATCAACAGTGAGCATCGACCCGCCTGCAGCTCGTGACTCGACGACGACCACCAGGTCGGCCATCGCCGCAATCAGGCGGTTGCGGGCAGGGAAACGCCAGCGGGCTGGCGCTGCGCCTGGCGGAGCCTCGCTGGCAATCGTGCCCGACTGAGCCAAGGCATCCCAGAGTTCACGATGGCGAGCGGGATAGACCACATCGACGCCGCCCCCAACGAACGCAAGCGGTGGCGCGCCATCGGCGCGAAGCGCACCCTCGTGCGCAGCACCGTCGACACCGAACGCAAGACCCGACACAACAACGACCCCCGCTGCCGCAAGGCCAAAGCCCAAGTCCCGAGCCACGTCGCGACCCACGCTCGTGCATCGCCGAGTACCAACGATGGCCACCCGTGGTTCGCCTTCAGAGAAGCAGCGCCCGCGCCGAAAAAGGACCGGGGCTGGGTCGATGTCGGCTCCGAGGGCATCGGGGTGCTCCGGGTCGCCTGGACGCGAAACGGAGATCCCCGATCGGGCCAGGGATGCTGCAACGACGCGATCATCGAGCCGCCGTGCTTCGGCCTGCCATGCGGCAAGGAGGCCAGCCGGAAGGCGCGCCTCGGACCGCCCCGACCGGATCTGTGCCAGCGCCTCAACCGGGGCGGCAGTGTCGAGCACTGCGGCCAATCGAACCGGGCCCATCCCCTCGAGCGAGGCCAAGACGGTGACAGCGAGATGATCAGGCCGCATGTGCGCCTCCGATCGGCGGCCGGGCCCGGAGTTGGATCGCAGCGTGGACATCGGTTGCTCGTAACGAGGGGCCCGCGTCGTCGAGATCTCGAATCGTTCTCGCAACGCAACGAATGCGCCGGATTCCCCGTCCGCTCACCTCGCCCGACGAGAGCGCCTGCTCCAAGATCGTTCTGGCTGCTGGTTCAAGCGGGGCGTGCGCGTCGAGGGTCGACCCGTCGAGTTCGGCATTGCAACGCACACCGCGCTCCTGCGCCAGCGATCGGATCGCAGCAACCCGATCGGCGACCTGAGCAGTCGACTCCGCAGGCGGGCCCAGCACATCGGCAGCGGCAGGCCGATCGAGATGGACCATGAGGTCGAGTCGATCGAGCAGTGGACCGGAAACTCGACGGGCATACCGAGCTCGGGCCGAGGACGGGCACCGACAACCGACGTCGCCGCCCATGCCGCACGGGCATGGGTTCATCGCCGCTACCAGCAGCACCCGAGCTGGTTGCTCCGAAGTCGAGTGAGCGCGAGCAACCCGCACGACGCCCTCTTCGAGCGGCTGACGAAGCGCATCAAGGACCGAGGGCGCAAACTCACCCAACTCATCGAGAAACAAGACCCCGCATGTCGCTCGGCTCACCTCGCCGGGGCGGGCATGGCCAGCCCCTCCCCCAACCAGCGCCGCCATCGAGGCCGAATGGTGAGGAGCTCGAAACGGGGGCCGATCAACCAGCCCGCCCGATGGGAGGGCGAGGCCTGAGGCGCTGTGGACTCGAGTGACCTCCAGTGCATCCGCCGCGGACAGGTCGGGAAGGAGGCCCGGGAGTCGGCGGGCAAGCATCGTCTTGCCAGCGCCGGGGGGCCCGACGAGCAGCAGATGATGACCTCCTGCTGCCGCGTACTCAAGGGCGACCCGTGCGGCGGGCTGCCCGCGCACGTCAGCCAGATCAGGCGGAGGCGCAGGGTCACCGGTCGGGCTCGGAGGTTCGCCATCGGGCCACGGCAAGCCGTCGACCAACGCAGCTGCGACGTCGGCCAGCGTGCGAACCGCCCGCACCCGATCCCCCGCGACCAATGCTGCGACCGCAGCGTCGCCAGCGGGCACCAAGACCCAACGACCGGTGGCGGCATCCGCCAACGAGACAGCGCCGGGGACCGAGCGAACCGAGCCATCGAGCCCAAGCTCGCCGAACGCGCCGATGCCGTCATCGAGCGAAGGAAGCTGGCCCGATGCGGTGAGGACGCCGAGCGCGATGGGGAGATCAAGGCCTGCGCCGATCTTTGGGACCCCACCAGGAGCAAGGTTGACCGTGATGCGTTTCAGCGGCCAGATCGCCCCCGACGACACGATGGCCGCCCGGACCCGATCGCGGGCTTCGCGGCACGACGCATCAGGCAACCCGACGATGCTGAAACCGGGCAAACCGTCAGCCACGTGGACTTCGACCGAAACAGGGTGGCCATCGACTCCGGACAGGGTGGATGACGAGATGGTGGCGAGCATGGAGACCTCCACAGGAGACGTGTGGATGTCGCCATACGCCGGCGGACGAGCGGTACCGACGACCCTAGGTCAGGGCTGTGACAACACCTCGCGCGTGTAGCGCACGACGGCGTCGAGTTCTGCGCTCGAAAGGCTGCCCGAAAAGGCCGGCATCGCATTGCGGCCCTGGGCGATCAGACGACGCTGCTCCACAGGATCTGGGTACTGCTCGATGACCTTGCCGCCAGCCAGCTTCGGGCCAGTACCGCCACCACCAGCTGCGCCATGGCAGTTTGCGCAGCGCCGCGAGTACACCTCACGACCCAAGCTGAGCTCCGAATCCGGTTGCCCATCCGGCCCGAGCGGGACCTCCGGTGATGCCGAGGCGCACGCGCCGCCGACGAAAAGCAGCAGGGACGTCACGATGAGGATTCGCCGCATACGGACTCCGAACGTGGGGGAACCGGTGAGCGGCAACGATACTGACCCCATGGGAATGGATCCGACACGGCCACATCGACGGCGCCCCGCCGACTATGTGTTCGTTGGCGCCACCGTGCTCGCCGGCATCGTGCTGTTGCTTTGGGTCTTCTTCGGGAGCGCGTGATGGACGACCCCGAGGCCTACGGCGAGGTCGACGTTCGGTTCCTCCAGCCGTACCAAGCGACCAAGGTCTACCTCTGCCCGAACTGCAACCGGGAGATCCCGCCGGGGACTGGCCACTACGCCGTCGTTCCGGTCGACGCCCCCGACCTGCGACGTCACTGGCACCGCGGGTGCTGGGACGGCCGCAAGACGCGTCGAGCCCGAACGAAACGCCGCTGACCGCAGTCAGCCGCGACGACCAGCCTCACGTCAAGCGAACAATCGCCGGACGCCAAGACAACGCCGACGCAATCGCCACGGTTGCGCCACCGACGATCGTCATCGTCGAAGCCGGACTGACCACCACCGAAAGCAAGCTGGCGGCCAGCGCCCCGATCGGAAGACCACCCATAAAGCCGGTCATCATCAAACCCATGACGCGGCCCATCATCTCCGGCGCCGTCGACGCCTGCAGCACCGTGCGATGGCTGGTCATTGCGACACCGGCATTGACCCCCCACAGAAACATGATGACCATCGCCATCGTGAACCCGGTTGCGAGACTCAGCGCGAACTGGCCCCCGCCGAGCCCCACACCGATCAACACCGCGATGTTCCAGCCATGACGACCGACCGGCCGGGACACCATCACCACCGAACTCAGAAACATCCCGGCCCCGAACATCGCCATGACCGTCGCGGCGCTGCCAGCCTCGAGCCCGAAATCCTCCTCAACCACCCGAGGCATCGCGATCTGCATGACCGAGAACGAACTCCCCAGGACCATCGAGAGCAGGACGAGTGTGCGCACCGGTTCGGTCCGCCACGCATAGCGGACACCGGTCAGGACTGAACGAGCGAAGGTCTCCTCCGCTGCCGTCGAGACCGGGTCGGGTGGGATCGTGACCGATCGCATCGCAAGCAACGCCAGTGCAGCCAGAACGGTGAGAATCCCAAAGCCCCCCGCATCACCGAACACCTCAATAGCAACACCGGCGACGATGACGGAAACGAAACCGGCGGCCTGCATCGCGCCGTTCTGCAACGCCACTGCGCTCATCAGCCGATCCGGAGAAACCAACAACGGCACCATCGCATTGATGTTCGGCGGGCTGACCGACACCGTCACCCCAATCACAAACGCGGCAAGACCGGCCAAGAGCGGGTTCGCAACGCCCGAAGCGATCACGAACGTGAACCCGCCAAGCGCAACAAGGCTCGCCATCGTCCAGACCATAAACATCCGTTTGCGATCGATCCGATCCGACCAGGCACCGGCAAGCAGCGAAAACAACATGGCCGGCAACCCAAGCAATCCCGCAACAATGCCTTCCGCCGTCGACCAGTCGGTCAGCGTGACGACAAGCCACACGAAGGTGAACCGCAGGGTGCCGTTGATCGATGCGAAAGCGGTCTGCGCAAGCCAGAAGCCACGAAAATGGCGATCAGCGAGAAGTTCACGGGCGGGCCCAGGCACTGCGAGACCCTAATCAGACCCGGCTCAGAAGGCCCCTTCGAGAATCTCGACCCGAGGCCCAACAACAGTCGCAACGTCGAAACGCAGTCGACCACGATGATCATTCGCATCAAGCCAAGACAGCGCAGCTCGCCGAATGAAGCGTTGTTTCCGTGCATCGACCGCCTCGATCGCTGCACCGAAACGGTTGCTGCTGCGGGTCTTCACCTCACAGAACACGATCACATCACCACGCATCAAGACCAGGTCGAGCTCACCGCCCCGGACCGTCCAATTCTGATCCAGCACGGAGTAACCCGCCGCCTCATAGCGCCGCGCCACGCAGCGTTCGCCCCACCGACCAAGCGCAACTCGAGATGTGTCGTTCCGTTCCTCCGCCATGCCCCGGAAAGTAGGACCAGGGTGTGACAGTCGATTCAGAACAAGCCAGAGTCGGCGGCACCGACTCGCTGAGCAAGCTCAGAGCACTCGCTGAGCAAGCTCAGTTGTCTCGCTTTTCCTTGATCTTCGCGGCCTTACCGATGCGGTCGCGCAGGTAGTAGAGCTTCGCCCGGCGAACATCGCCACGGGCACCGACCTCGATCTTCTCGACGATCGGGGTGTGCAGCGGGAACGTCCGCTCGACGCCGACCCCAAAGCTCAGCTTGCGGACCGTGTAGGTCTCACGCAGGCCATCACCCTGACGGCGGATCACGACACCCTCGAACACCTGGGTGCGCTCACGGTTGCCTTCGATCACGCGCACGTGCACCTTGACGGTGTCGCCGGGCGAGAAGTCGGGAACATCGTCCCGGAGGCTGAGATTGTCGACGAGATCGGTGGGCTGCATCGCTGCGCTCCATACGGATCGAGAAATGAGAAACATCGGCGGGCAGAGCCCAGGCCGACCCCCAAGCTTAGGGGGCCGAGTCGCCGGTGCCACCCTCGCGGACCACCGGGAGTTCGATCTCAAATTCCCGTAACGCCTGCTCTTCCTCTGGGCGCAGACCGCCGCGGGTCACCAGCAGGTCAGGCCGCAACCGCGCCGTGCGCTCGATCGCCTTCGCCAACCGCCACCGAGCGACCTTGCCGTGATCCCCTGATCGGAGAACGGCAGGAATGTCCCAGCCCCGAAAGTCCGCAGGCCGGGTGTAGTGCGGATACTCAAGCAAACCGTCGGCGAATGACTCATCGTCGATCGACGCCGCATTGCCCAACACGCCTGGCACCAGACGGCCAACGGCTTCAATGATCAACGCAGCAGCGACCTCTCCCCCGGCAAGCACGACATCCCCCACCGAGAACTCGCCATCACAGAGATGATCCCGAACTCGTTCGTCGACACCTTCGTAGCGGCCGCACAGCAGGGAGAACCCGTCGAGCGCAGCGAGCTCATGCGCAGCGGCCTGATCGAAGCGCCGGCCTGACGGCGAGAGGTAGAACAGCGGCCTCGGTGGCTGGACGGCCTCCACCGCCCCGAACAGCGGCTCTGGCTTCATCACCATGCCGGCACCGCCACCGAATGGTGCGTCGTCGACGGTCTGATGGACATCGGTTGTGGTCTGCCGAAGATCGTGGACGCGGATATCGAGAACGCCGTCACGGCGGCCTCGGCCGATGACCGACTGATCGGCGATGTGGTCCACCATCTCCGGGAAGATCGAAAAGACGTCGATCCTCATGTCTCGTCCTGATCTCGCTCCGAGGCTGCCTTGTCGAGGTCGAACAGCCCAACGGGTGTATCGACCCGGATCTCCTCACCCGGCGTGTGGTCGACGACGAACTGCACCGGCACCAACGCGCCACCATCGAGTTCGAGAAGGTCCGACGCAGGGTTGTCAAGGACACGGACGACGTGCCCGTGGACAACACCGTCCTGGTCGATCACGGTCGACCCGATCAGGTCGTGCACCCACAGCTCGTCGGGATCATCGATCGGCTCAGCTCGAAGCACCGTGTCGCGCAGCGCCTCGGCGCCATCGCGGTCGGTGACGCCGATGAACTGCACGAGCCAGTTGCCCTTGTGCGGACGCGACGAACGGACCTTGAGGGGTCCGTTCGCAGTATCGAGCACCGACCCAGGGTCAAGGCGCTCGGTTCGATTGGAGGTGAGCAGCACGCCGACCTCGCCGCGCACACCGTGCGGGCGGGTAATGCGGCCGATCTCCAGCACGTCAGTCGACGAACTCGACCTCGATGGCGGCGACGTCGTCATCGATGCCAGCGGAGCGCACCACGGTGCGGATCGCTGAGGCCACGCGACCTCGCTTGCCGATGACCCGACCCATGTCGCCGTCACCGACGGTGACGTCGAGACGGATGCCCTTCTCGGTGTCGCTTTGCGCAACCGACACGGCGTCGGGCTGATCGACGATCTGCTTGACGACGTATTCGCAAACGTTCTTGGCGACGTCGGCGCTCACTCGTCTCCGCCTTCGGCGTCGTCGGCGGCGTTCGCGTCATCTTCGCTGTCAGCCGACTCCTCGGCCGCTTCGGCCTCGGAAGCAGCGGCCTCGGCGGCCTCAGCTTCCTTCTCCAGCTGCTTCTTGCTCTTGCGAGCGGCCCGCTCGGGAACGGCAGCGCTGAAGGCCTCGCCGGTGTGCTCGGTCCAGGCGCCCGAGATCTTCAGGAGCTTCTCGACCCGGTCGGTCGGCTGGGCGCCGTTGGCGAGCCAGTGCACGGCACGCTCGTTGTCGATCTTGATCACCGACGGATCCTGGCGGGGCTCGTAGGTCCCGATGATCTCGATGAAGCGGCCATTACGCGGCGAGCGCGAGTCGGCGGCGACGACACGGTAGGTGGGCTGCTTCTTCTTGCCCATCCGCATGAGGCGGAGCTTGACGGCCATAGGAGGAGTTCTTTCTTCGTTCGGATCGACGTTCGGGCGCGAGTCGGGGCCCGAAACAACCGCCCCATTCAATCCGAGACAAGCAGGTGTTCCAACCTGCCTCCGGGATCCGAACCGTCAGCTGTTGGGAAGGGACGGGAAGCCAGGCGGAAGTTCGCCGTCCTCAAGGCCGGGCAAGGTGAGTGGGGCCTTGGAAACCTTCGCTGGGCCCTTCTCGGTGACGCGACCGCCCTGCTTGCGGCGGCCGCCCTTCTTGCCCTTCTTGTTGTTCTTGCCACGACGGTTCTTCGGGTTCTGCTTCTTGGTGCCGAACCCGGCGAACTGTTTCATCATCTTGCGCATCTGCCCGAACTGGTCGAGCAGGTTCTTGACATCGCTCGGCTGCATCCCGGAACCCGCAGCGATCCGCTGGCGACGCGACCCGTCGATGATGTCGGGATCTCGGCGTTCAGCCGGCGTCATCGAGCGAATGATGCCCTCGAGTCGAGCGATGTGACCGTCGTCGATCTCGACATCGCGGGCCTCTTTGGGGATGCCGGGCATCATGCCCATCAGATTGCCGATCGGGCCCATCTTCTTGATCTGCTGCATCTGTTCGAGGAAGTCCTCCAGCGTGAACGTGCCGTCCATCAAGCGGGCGGCAGCCTCTTCGGCCTGTTCCTGCTCGAAGGCCTCCTCGGCCTTCTCGATGAGGGTCTCGACGTCACCCATGCCGAGGATGCGGCTGGCGAGACGATCCGGGTGGAACGTCTCGAACTCGTCGAGTTTCTCGCCGGTGGAGGCGAAGGCGATCGGCTTGCCGACAACCTCCTTCACCGAGAGGGCCGCACCGCCGCGCGCATCGCCGTCGAGTTTGGTGAGGATGACGCCGTCGAGTTCGAGCGTCTCATTGAACGCCTTCGCGGTGTTGACCGCGTCCTGGCCGGTCATCGCATCGATGACAAGGAACGTGTAGTCGGGCTGAACCTGTCCGGAAATCTGCCGGACCTGCTCCATCAGTTCTTCGTCGATGGCGAGGCGACCGGCGGTGTCGACGATGACAACATCGCGTCCCGTGCGGTTTGCCTCATCGATCGCCTTCGAGGCCACAGTCACGGGGTCGGATGGCTCGGAGAACACCGGAACGCCGACCTGCCCAGCGAGGGTGCGGAGCTGTTCGACGGCCGCAGGGCGTTGGAGGTCGGCACCGACCAGGAGCGGGTTACGTCCCTGCTTCTTGAACCATTGTGCGAGCTTGCCGGTGTTCGTTGTCTTGCCTGCGCCCTGCAGGCCCGCCATCAGCACGACCGTCGGCGGTTTGGAGGCGTACGCGATCTTCATCGCCTCACCGCCGAGGCTGGCGGTCAGTTCCTCGAGGACAATCTTGATGACCTGCTGGGCCGGGTTGAGCGCCTTGGAGAGTTCTTCGCCGACCGAGCGCTCACGGATGCGACCCACCAGGTTCTTGGTGACATCGAGGTTGACATCGGCTTCGAGCAGCGCGAGGCGAATCTCCCGCAAGACGTCGTCGACGTCGGCCTCGGTGAGTTTGCCGCGGCCACGGATGCGGCTGAAGATTCCGTCGAAGCGGTCGGACAGTGTCTCGAACATGGTCCGGTCAGGGTACTGGCGAGGGTGGGGAACAACGTCGGCGTTCCGGTTGGAGACGAGGCCGATGCTGGCTGCCCGCTGGCTAGCGTTCCACGAGTGAACTTCACCCTCCGCCAGTGGGCGATCATCGCCGGTCTCAGCGCTGCATTCATTGTGGCTGCGCTTGTGGTCGCCCAGGATCAGCCGGCGCCGACGAGCGCCGTGAACGAGAGCGGGTTTGACGAGATCGTCTGGTGCGAAACCGCAAACGCGATCAGCCAGTGGCGGACCTTGCTCGACGGCAGCCTCACGGGCGACACCCTGGACGACCTGGAGAATCTTCGGGCGACCCTCGACGAGGCGCGCCGCGTTGCCCCAACCGACCTGCGCACCGATGTCGCTCGCCTTTTCGACTACGCGCTCCTCACCGTGCAGGCGATCGAGCGCAACGATGGTGATCTTGACGCCGGCCTCGTCGCCGCCAAGGGCAACACCGATCAGAACCGGGTCAACGAGGCAATCACCCGCGTCAATGCCGCCGTCATCGAGTGCGGCCACGCCCCGATCGTCGACGTGAGCGCCTGAGCATCACGACTCGATCGAGTAGATCTCGGGAACGAGCCCGTTACTGGAAGAGCGCGTTCACGAACTCGACCTCGTCGAACTCGACGAGGTCGTTGATCCCCTCGCCCAAGCCGACGAGCTTGACCGGCACACCAAGCTCGGCGTGGATGGCAACGACGATGCCGCCCTTGGCCGACCCGTCGAGTTTGGTGAGCACCACGCCCGAGACATCGACGGCCTCGGCGAATTGTTTGGCCTGGCTCATACCGTTCTGCCCGGTGGTCGCATCGATCACGAGCAGCGTCTCCGTGACGGTGCCCGAACCTTTCTCTGCGACCCGACGGACCTTCGACAGCTCTTCCATCAGGTTGGTCTTGGTCTGAAGGCGACCGGCAGTGTCGGCGAGCACGAGGTCGGCACGGCGTGCATTGGCGGACTCGACGGCGTCGAAGACGACCGACGACGGGTCGGCACCCTCAGCCCCCCGAACAATGTGGACATCGCTGCGCTCAGCCCACATCGTGAGCTGCTCTGCGGCTGCGGCACGGAACGTGTCGCCAGCTGCGAGCACGAGTTTCTTGCCGTCCTCGGTCTCTCGCTTGGCGAGTTTGCCGATGGTGGTGGTCTTGCCAACCCCATTGACGCCAACGAACAACCACACGGCCGGGCCAGGGTCGCCGCCCGCAGCCGCAACATCAATCGAGAGCGAGCGATCGAAACCCGACAGGCGCTGGAGCAGTTCGTCCTTCACCATGGCCGGGATCTCCGATGCGTCTTCAACACCATCGGTCTCAACCCTGACCTTCACCGCCTCCATGATCTCGGTCGACGTACCGACGCCAACGTCGGCCCGGATCAGCGCCTCTTCCAACGTTTCCCACGTGTCACGATCGATGGTGCCGGAGAAGATGCCGCCGAAGAACCCCGTCAGCGAAGACCGGGCGCCGGCAAGTCGCTCACGGAACGACGGACGGGGCGCGTCCTCAACGGGAGTCGCCTCCTCGGCCACACCGGGAGCCTCAACGTCGGTGGCGACCTCGCCGATGTCGACGACGGCGGTGAGATCAGGGGGGTCGATCGTGAGACCCTCGTGTCGGCCTCGGCGCAGGACGACGAACGAGGCCCCGACGATGACGAGGGCGGCGATGGCGATGATGGCAGCGAACAACATGTCGGGCGCAGCCTACCGGCGCAGCCAAGAGCGCCTGGCTGATTCTCCGGGGGCCCCGGGTCGCGTTAGTTGCTGCCCACCGTGACCTGAAGGGTCAGTCGCGCACCTTCACGCAGCACATCAATCTCGATCTGGTCGCCGGGACGGAACAGCTTGAAGTCCGCCGCCAGCTCCTCCATCGTCGAGACGACGCTTCCGTCGACAGAGATGATGAGATCGCCGATCTTCATCCCGGCGGCCTCAGCTGGTTCACCGGCGACGACATCGGTCACGAGCGCACCGAGGGTTCCGTCGGTGGGCGTGTCGCCGGAGACCCCAAGGAAACCGAGTTCGAGCGATTCGCCATCGACGATGCGCTGCGCGATCAGCAGGATCGTGTCGCTCGGGACAGCAAAACCGACGCCGGCGTTATCGCCGGACTCTGTGCGGATCGAAGTGTTCATGCCGATCACGTGCCCGTCACGGTTGGCGAGTGCCCCACCGGAGTTACCGGGATTGATCGGTGCATCGGTTTGGACCATGGCGACCGGGACCGGGTTGGCTGGGTCCGAGCCACCGAACCGATTGATGCGATTGACCGCACTGACAATGCCGGCGGTGACCGACTGGTCGAGACCAAACGGGCTGCCAATGGCGACGGCCAACTGGCCGACCTCGACCGATTCGGTCGGGGCGAAGGTCGCAGCGACGAGTTCGACATCAGCGGGGTCGACCTGCACAACCGCGACATCACGCGCCGGATCGCCCCCAACGACAACGCCGGAGACCTCGACCCCGTTGTCGAAGAGCACCGACACCGACGATGCATCGCCGGTCACATGATCGTTGGTGACGATGAAGCCGTTCTCCGCATCCCAGACGATGCCAGATCCCTGACTCCCGCCGGTATTGATGAGCACCACCGATGGTGAGAGGGCTCGGGCGACCGCCGTGACCGGTTCGACCTCATCGCTCTGTGTGAGTGGCGGCACCGTCGTGGCCGGCTGCTGTGGCTGCTGATCGGGTGTGGCGACCGCCGGGGTGGCTGCACTCTCCTGGATGACAGGATCGGGATCGTCACTGGATTGTGTCCCGATCGCGTAGCCACCACCGACGAGCGCTGCGCTGAGGGCCATACCGCCGAGCATGCCTGCCGCCACCCGCCACCGTCCGCCGGTCGAACCGAGAGGCATGGGTTCGGTGGCGGCGGCGACAGGTGACGTCGTAGGGGGTCCGGCCAACCCGCTGGAGGGGGAAGGCGTGTGGTCAGCCGGACGAGGGGCGTCGCTCCATCGCGGTGGGGTTGCCCGAGGAGCCGTCGGCGGCGCAGCGCCGAGACCCGAGTGGGTGCGTGCACCGGCGGGAGGTGGTGGAGGCGGAGGTGGTGGTGGTGGTGGCGGGATTGCCGCAGAAGCGGGAGTGGGGCCCGCCGGGCGGCTCGTCGCAGTCTCCGTCGGGGGGAACGGATCCGAGTCGGCGAAAGGGGAAGAAACCGGCTCGGTGCTCTCTGCTGCGGACGGCCGCACATCGGCGGGCCCGACCGACGAAGTCGGGGGTTCTTCGTCGGGCGATGTATCGATCGGATGACGATCCATAGGTGGAAGGTAGGTGGTGGTGGCGAAAGGTTTGGTAAGAGAACCAGAAAATCGGACGAAAGATTCCGGGTCGTTCTCTCGGGTCCATCGGCGTCGACTGTGGCACCCTCAAGCAATGCCTACGACAGATCCCGGCACGCCAGATGCAGTGAAGGTGACGACCTGGCATCTCGAACTCACGGACCTCGCCGATCTCTCCGATGGTCGAACCCCCGACGTGGAGGCGACATTCGTCGTGACCGAACGCCCGACCGCCGCCTTCTCGAAGTGGCTCTACCACTACATCGGCGAACCGTGGCAGTGGACCGACAAACACCGTTGGCCCGACGAACGGTGGCAGGCCCGGGTCACCGATCCGGGCTATGCGGCGGCGACCTGTGTCATCGGGGGAACACCGGCGGGCTATGTCGAGTTGTTCAACCGGGCTGGGGATGTCGAGATCGAGAACTTCGGCCTTGCGCCCGACGTCCACGGTCTCGGTCTCGGGGGCTGGTTCCTGACCCGCTCGGTCGAGTTCGGCTTTGGTCTCGAAGGAGCACGCCGGGTGTGGCTGCATACCTGCTCCCTCGACGGTCCACACGCGCTGGCGAACTACGAGGCTCGGGGCTTTCGCCTGTTCGACACCGAGGTCGAATGGAAGGTCGTTGACCCGCCTACTCAGCCGGGCGCGACACCGCCCCGGTGACGCTGCGAGGGAACCACAGCACGAAGGTTGATCCCCGTCCGATGTCAGAGGCGAGGTCGACCCGGCCACCGTGGGACTCCACAATCTGACGGACGATGGTGAGGCCAAGCCCCGAGCGGCCCGCCTGCCGGGCCTGATCCCGATCGCCGCGCCAGAACCGTTGAAAGACACGCACATGATTCTCCGGCGCAATCCCTGGGCCCTCGTCGGCGACGGAGATGAAGTTCCAGTCGTCGAAGCGGTCAGCCGACACGGTGACCGTGGTGCCCTTCGGGGCAAGGCGCACTGCGTTGGCCAAGAGGTTGGCGACGGCTCGCCGCACTGCAGGACTGTCGCCGCAGACCGGTAGCGCCTCGGCCGGCAGTTGTTTCCCGAGTTGGAGCCCGGCGGCTTCCGCCGGAGCGGCGAACTCTTCGGACAGGTCGTCGACGAGACCGACGAGGTCGAATTCCTCTTCGCGCATGGTCCGGGTGCCGTGCCGGGCGTAGACGAGAAGGTCGTCGACCAGCGTGGACATCCGCTCGGCCGAGCGGCCCACGACCTCGCCTGCGGAGCGCAGATCCTCCGGATCGGCGTCAGGGTCCGACATCACCACATCGACATTGGTTCGGATCACTGCCAGCGGATTACGCAGCTCATGACTGGCCTCGTGAATGAATTCCTTCTGATTCTCGAAGGCAAGGTCGAGTCGTTCGAGCATGTCGTCGAAGGTGTCGGCCAGTTGCTTGAGTTCATCGTCGGGGCCCTCGAGTTCGATCCGACGGCTCAGGTCGGTACCGGAGATCTCCCGGGCCACCGAGGTGATCCGGCCGACCGGCCGCAGCACCAGGCCGGCGACAAACCAGCCGACGCCCAAGCTTCCGATGAAGAGCAGGCCGAGCGCGGCGAAGGCGTAGTTGCGGAGTTGGTCGAGGGCCTGTTCGTTGACCTCGCGCTCGAACAATGCCAGCGGGTCGTCAAATTCGAAGTCGACGGTGCCGATGATGTTGCGGCCCTCGTTGTCCTGGAAAAGCACGGCGACTTCTTCCGTGCGGGAGACGTCCTGTTCCTCCAGGCTGCGGGCCACACCGGCGTAGATCCCTCCGACAACAACGGTGGCGAGTCCAAACAGCAGCACCGAATAGAGCACCATCAGACGGAACCGGATCGACCCGGCCCACCCGGGCAGACGCTCAGCGGCGCGAACGGCGACCGGGCTCTCGGTCACTCGGTCGGCTCTTCGGGGGCGAGGAGGCGGTACCCAGAACCGATCACGGTCTCGATCGCCTGCGGCTCATCGTTTTCGGACAGCTTGCGGCGCAGCGTGCCCACCGTGACCCGAACCGTGTTCGTGAACGGATCGGCGTGCTCGTCCCACACATGCTCGAGCAGGTGCTCCTGGCTCAGGACCTCATCGACGCGAGCCATGAAGTAGCGGAGCAGGGCGAACTCCTTGGCGGTGAGGTCGAGTTCTCGTTCACCGCGGTGAGCACGCTTCTTCGCATCGTCGAGTTCGATGTCGCCAACGGTGAAGATCGAGGACGACGTCGCTGCCTCACGGCGCATGAGCGAGCGGACTCGCGCCGTGAGCTCACCGAACGCAAACGGCTTGATGAGATAGTCGTCGGCGCCATGGTCGAGACCCTCGATGCGTTCCTCGATGCTGTCTCGGGCGGTCAGCATCAAGATCCGGGGCGGGGTGTCGTCGGGCGGATTGTCGCGCAGGCGCTGGCACACCTCGAGGCCATCCATGCCCGGCATCGTGAGATCGAGACAGACCAGGTCATACGGCGTGAGCTCAGCCTTCGCGAGCGCTTCGGGCCCATCGAACGCAAGATCGACGGCATACCCCTCGCGACGGAGTCCCCGAGCCACGGCTTCTGCCAACTCGACCTCGTCGTCCACGACCAGAATCCGCATGCCGCCGACGCTAGCGGTCGGGGCGGTGTCCAGAGCCGTTCGGTCGCGCGTAGGGTTCGCCAAGTTCGATGCCACCTGTGCAGCGGACCATCTCGCACCGAAAGCCAGGATCAAGCGAGTCGCTATGACCGAACCTGCTGAACTTCCCCCGCTCGAACGAGCGCTCGTCGAACTCCGTCGAGTGATTGTCGGCCAAGAGCACCTGCTCGAGCGGCTGATCGTCGCCCTTGTCGCTGGCGGTCACTGTCTCCTTGAGGGCCCGCCGGGTCTGGCCAAGACCCTTGCGGTGCGGACCATGGCGGAGACCACCGGCGGCACCTTCTCGCGGATCCAGTTCACGCCCGATCTCCTGCCGGCCGACATCACCGGCACCCGGATCTACCGAGCGTCATCGGAGAGCTTCGACACAGAACTAGGCCCGATCTTCGCCAACTTCGTTCTCGCCGACGAAATCAACCGGGCTCCGGCAAAAGTGCAGTCGGCGTTGCTCGAAGTGATGGGTGAAGGTCAGGTCACGATCGGCGGGGAAACCTTCGACGCACCCACACCGTTCCTCGTCCTTGCGACCCAGAACCCGATCGAATCCGAGGGCGTCTATGCCCTTCCCGAGGCTCAGCGGGACCGCTTCTTGATGAAGGTGTTGGTCGACTATCCGAGCGCCAGCGAGGAGATGGAGATCGTCCGTCGCATGGGCAACGAACTGCCGCACGCCGACCAAGTCCTCGATCCCGAGTCGATCCGTTCCTGGCAAGCCCGAGCGCAGAATCTCATCGTCGACCAGGGTGTCCTTGACTACGCCGTCAACCTCGTGCTCGCCACCCGCAACCCAGGGGCGTTCGGTATGAGTGACCTGGGGCAGTACATCGATTTCGGCGCAAGCCCCCGGGCATCACTCGGGCTCGTTGCCGCCGGGCGGGCGCTCGCCGCATTGCGGGGTCGCGACTATGTCGTTCCACAGGACGTGTTCGACATCGCCCCCGACGTCCTCCGGCACCGGATCGTGCCGTCGTACGAGGCGTTGGCGGTCGACATCGACGTCGAACATCTCCTCCACCGAATCCTTGCGACGGTGCCCGCTGCGCTCGTGTCGCCCACGACGCAGGACCCGGGCGCCGAGACCAACCCTGAAGACTTCGCGCCGCCGGCACCGACTTCATGACGACAACGGCGCTTGGCGACGAACGCACCCGAGAACTCCTGCGCCGCCTCGAACTCGATGTCGAGCGGCGACTCGACGGCCTGCTGCAGGGCGACTATCGGGGCCTCGTCAACGGACGCGGTGCCGAACCCGGCGAGGCGAGGGAGTATCAACCCGGCGACGACATCCGCCGCATGGACTGGAACGTCACGGCTCGGATGGCGAGCCCGCACGTGCGAGACACGATCGCTGACCGGGAACTGGAGACCACGGTCGTGGTCGACCTCTCCCCCAGCGTCGACTTCGGCACGACCGTGCGCCGCAAGTCGGAACTCGTCCTCGCCATCGTCGCCGCAATCGGGATGCTCACCGACCGCACCGGCAACCGGCTCGGTGCTGTTGTGGTCGATGGATCGGACCTCACCGAGTTCCGTGCTCGAACGGGGCGGCGCAATCTGCTGGCGCTTCTCCAGCGGCTCGCCACGCACGCACCGTCGGGAGCGGGCGCGTCGGCCGGCCTCGCTGACGCCTTGCGGCGTCTCAGCAGCCCGTCTCGGCGTCGGGGTCTTGCCGTTTTGGTCTCGGACCTTCTCGATCCGAACTGGGATGACGCGCTGAAAGCGGTCAGTCGTCGTCACGAAACGCTGGTGGTCGAGGTCGTCGACCCCCGCGAGCTCGAGCTTCCAAACGTGGGTGTGATCGAGCTCCGCGATCGAGAGACCGGAGCCGTCCGAGAGATCGACACCCGGAGCCGAAAGCTTCGGGACCGCTACGCCGCAGCCGGCCGCGAGCGACTCGCCGACCACGCTCGTCGAGTCCGAGAGGCGGGTGCGGATCATCTTGTCTTGCGCACCTCTGACGACTGGGTGCTCGAACTCGCCCGGTTCGTGGATCAACGCCGCCGCCGAGCCGGTCGGAGGCCACACCCATGACCTTCACCGAACCGGTCCGGCTCTGGCTGTTCGTTGGGCTTGCCGTGCTCTTGGTCGTCTATGTGATCGCCCAGTCCCGCCGGGGCCGTTATGCGCTTGAGTTCTCGGATGCGTCACTGCTCGACGCGGTCGCCCCGCGCCGCCCGGGATGGAGACGCCATGTGGTGGCGACCACCTTCCTCGGGGTGCTCGGTCTACTGATCCTCGCCTTTGCGGGCCCTGTCACCCAGCGAGAACAGCCACGGGAACGCGCCATCGTCATCCTCACCATTGATACGTCGCTTTCTATGGGAGCCGAGGACGTCGAACCGTCGCGCATCGGCGCCGCCCAACAGGCGGCTCGAGAGTTCCTCGCCAACGCGCCGGACGGCATCGATGTCGGGCTGGTGTCATTCGACCAGATCCCGGTCGTGCAGATGCCGCCGACCAACGACCGTCGACTCGTCGAGGCGGCCGTCGACGACCTCGAACTTGGGCCGTTCACCAACACCGGCGGTGCGATCGACGCTTCGCTCGACACCTTGGAGAGTGCGCTTGACGGCCTTGAGTTGAATGACGACGAGTCCCCACCGGCGGTCATCGTTCTTCTCTCCGATGGCGAGCCGACGATCGACGACTCCCCACCGATCGATACTGCGATCGCCCAGGCCGTGCAGGACGGCATCTCGATCTCGTCGGTTGCGCTCGGCACGCCAGACGGCGAGGTCACGATCGAGGATCCCGAGAGTCCGGGCACCTTTTTGACCGTCCCCGTACCGGTCGACGAGGACACCATGCGCCAGGTCGCTGATCGCACCGGCGGACGCTTCTTCTCGACCTCATCAGTCGATGAACTGGCTGCGGTCTACGACGACATTGGTACTGCGGTTGGCTTCGAGACGGTGGACAACGATGTCAGCGACTGGTTTGTCGGCTTCGCCCTTGCCTTCGCCTTCGTCACCGGCCTGCTCAGCCTGGCCTGGTTCCAACGGCTCCCGTAGACGGACAGTGTGCATCTCGGGGCGAGAGTTCCCCCGCATCTCGCCCGTCGATGAACGCGACACACGGGCCGAAACGTCGCCCTACTTCTCGGCCCCGACCACCCACATGGCGTAGTACTGGGCGGCGCCGCCATAGGCATGCCCGACGGCGGTCTTGGCCCCATCGACTTGATGGTCGCCGGCGAGACCCATGACCTGCATGGCTGCCTCACCGAATCGGATCATGCCCGAGGCACCGATCGGGTTCGATGACAGCACCCCGCCCGAGCAGTTGACCGGGAGATCACCGCCTTCGAAGGAGGTGGCACCTTCCTCGACCATCTTCCAGCCCTCGCCCTTCTCGGCGAACCCCAGCGACTCGAGCCACATTGGCTCGTACCAGGAGAACGGCACGTACATCTCGACGACGTCGATCTCCTTGCGACGGTCGTGGATGCCAGCTTGAGCAAAGACGTCATCGGCGCATGCCTCCGACGCCGCAGGCGACACCATGTTGCGACCCGCGAACGAACCGGACTCTGACCGCATGGCGATGCCCTTGATCCAGGCAACCGGGCCATCGTGGGCTTCGGCGACCTTCTCGCTGCCAAGCACGATGGCGCAGGCACCATCGGAAGAGGGGCAGGTCTCGCTGTAGCGGATCGGATCCCACAACATTGGCGACTCGACGACCTGTTCGAAGGTGAGGTCGGGCTGATGCAGATGGGCGTACGGGTTGTTCAGCGCATGCTGGCGGTCTTTCAGCGCCACCATGCAGCCGATCAACTCTGGAGCCTCGGTCATCATCATGTAGCGCCGGATGATCGGGCTGAAGTAGCCACCGGCGCCGGCGTTAACTGAGGTTGCGAACGGCTGGGGCAACGACAGCGCCCACATTGCGTTGGATTCGGACTGCTTCTCCCAGCCGATCGTGAGCACGGTTTCATGCACACCCGACTGGATCATGGACGTCGCCACACATGCGGTGGAACCGCCGACCGAACCGGCGGTGTGAACCCGCATGATCGGCTTACCGACACAGCCCAGGGCTTCCGCAAGGTAGACCTCCGGCATCATCACGCCTTCGAAAAAGTCCGGCGCCTTGCCCATGATCACGGCGTCGATGTCATCCCACTGCTTGCCCGACATTTCGAGCGCGTTGGTCGCCGCTTCGCGCAGCATCCCCGCCATCGAACCGGGATAGGTGGTCTGGTACTTCGTCTGGCCGACTCCGAGGACGGCGGCACGTTCCTTACCCATGGCTCACTCCCCCTCCAGAACAGCAACCAGATTCTGTTGCAGGCATGGACCGCTGGCGGCGGTGGCGACCGCCCGGTCGGCGTCACCCCTGCTGATGCGTTGGGCAGCCTCGCCAATGCGGATCAGTCCGGCAGCCATCATCGTGTGGGCGGCTTGCGCACCACCCGACGGATTGATGACCGTGTCGTCGCCAAGCCCGAGCGCCGAGGTCAACACGGCTTCGCTGGTGGAGAACGGAGCGTGCAGTTCTGCGATGTCGATCTTGTCGTTGCCCACCCCAGCCTTTTCGCCAGCAATCGCGGCCGACATCGAGGTGGTCAGATCCCGGACACCCAGGGTGTGGGCGTCCGAGCGGTGGTCGATGCCTCGGATCCAGGCGGGCCGCTCGCACAGCTCGCGGGCTTTGTCGTCAGCGGCCAGCACGATCACCGCGCCGCCGTCGGCAGAGGCGGGGAGATCCGAGGGCCGAAGCGGGGCCATCGCATAGTCCTCAGCGAGGATGTCGTCGACCGATTTCGGGGCGGTCCGCACGGCGTGAGGATTCGATGCAGCGTGTGCTCGGGACCGGCTTGCGATCTCCGCCAGTTGCTGCTCACTTACGACACCCTGGTCGAGCATCTGGCGGGCGGCCAGCGCCTCGATGGCGAACGCGTCCGGCCACAGAGGCGCCACGTAGTACGGGTCCATCTGGGTGGCGAGCACGTCGCGCAGCGACCCCGGGGACGACTTGCCGTAGCTGTAGATGAAGGCGGTGTCGATATCGCCGCACTGCAGCTTCACCCACGCTTCGTACAGCGCCCATGCACCGTCCTGTTCGACATGGCTTTCACTGATCGGCGGGACCGGTCCGGTGCCGTCAATCGTCATCACGAACGAGAAGGCCTGGCCGGCAAGAAAGTCCGACGACCCCGAGCAGGTGAAGCCCATGTCCTGCTGGGTGAGGCCAACGGCGTCTTTCACCTCGTTCATGAGCGGCACCATGAACTCGACCTCGGACTCGGTGTCGATCTTGGGTTCCTGCCGCTGGCTGAACGCAACGACTGCGATGTCGCGCATCACTCGCCCCCTCCCTCGAGTCGCCCGACTCGGGCGTAGTCGGTGATCACCTCGTCGGGCTCGCCGGTGGGCTCCCACCCGAGGATGTTCTGGGCGCTCATCTCGAGTTCGTCATCGGGTTTCCAGACGGCTCGCACCCGCATCCCGACCCGAACGTCCTCAGGGTCGACGTTCATGCCGAGCCCCATGAACCCGACCGATGCTCCATCGAGCACAATCCACGCCGACACATACGGCGGGCTGAGATCGGGCCGCATCTTGATCGGCACCCGAGTGATGTTGAACGACTCGATGTAGCCGGTGTCGGGCAGTTCGACGAGTTCCGGCTCTGTTGGCTTGCCCGCCACCGAGGACACACCGCGAGGCGGAACCGACACCTCACCGGTGTCGGGGCAGCGATCGCCAAGAATGCGCTTGTCCTTCATCGCTCGCAGGTACTGCGACAGTGCTCGACCCGGGGTGTAGGTGTACTCCATTCGGATCGGCGTGCGGACCGACTGGACCTCCTCGACATCACCCGGCATCGCTGCAGGTTCCCCAGTCGTCGAAGCAACCGCTGGGATGAACCCGGCGATGTCGGTGATGTGGCCTTCGCGTTCGTCCCGCCACACGACCTCAACTCGCATACCGGTCGCCATCGCGTCGGGACCGTCGACGAACACGGCGTGCAACATCGGCGTGTCGGCCCCGTCGAGGGTGATCATCGCCCACGCGAACGGCTGGCTGAAGGGCTGCTGCGAGCGTGGTGCACCGTTCCAGGTCCATGTGGTGACCGTGCCGACCGTGCCCACCGGGACCAGTTCGGACAGGGACGCTGACGTGATGGGGTCGTATTCCAACGGAGGACACATCACCGTGCCGTCGGACCGACGCACCCCATGAATGACCCCCTCACGCAGACCGGTGAGAAACCCTCCGATCACCGGTCCCGTCGTGCGGGTGAAGGGGTATTCGAGCACGAGCGGTGCGGTGAGTACCTCGTCGGCCATGGTGCCTCCCGGTCAGGCGGGCACTGGACAACCCGCGTGGAGCGACGGTAGCGGTCCCCTGCCAACAGGACGAAAACGACAGCGAGTCGAAGCAGCCGACCCGCCAATCGGTCAATGAACCGTCGACCCCTGCGCCCCCTGCGATGGGAGTACTCGAGTCACACGCGCGAGCGCAGCCAGACTGTCCGTGAGCTCTCGCATCCGTCGCAGATCCTCCTGAACCGGATTGGTTGATCGAGAGAACCGCCGCATGAAGTGATCTTCGGCAGCGAGGCCCTTGCCCCTGAGACCAAGTACGTTGCGAAGTGATGAAGATCGATGTGACTCTCGGCGGCGATCTGGCGTTGTCGGCCGATCAGGCAGCTGAACTCGCCGCTGCAGGGATCGATGGCGGGTTCACCTTCGAAGGCAACAGTGACGTCTTCTTCCCGCTCGTGACGGCGGCATCTTCCGGTCTCGATCTCTACACCAACGTCGCGATTGCGTTCCCTCGCTCCCCCATGCACCTCGCCTACCAGGCCTGGGACCTGCAGCGGGCAACCGGTGGTCGTTTTGCACTCGGCTTGGGAACCCAGATCAAACCCCATGTCGAGCGTCGTTACTCCGCAACCTGGGACCGACCCGTAGGCCGAATGGTCGACATCATTGCGGCGATCCGGGCGATCTGGGCGAACTGGGCCGATGGCACGCCACTCGACCACCACACCGACTTCCACCGGTTCGACCTGATGACCCCGATCTTCGTGCCACCGCCGCTCGATGGCGACCCACCTGCGATCTGGGCCGGTGCACTCGGCCCTCAGATGACCAAAGCGATGGCTCGGCACGCCGACGGCGTCATCATCCATCCGTTCAACACCGGCGAGTTTCTGGCTGCCTCGACCATGCCGCTCATCGCCGAGGGGGTGGAGTCCGGCGGGCGGTCGCGGGCCGACCTGACCCTCAATGTCGGCTGTATCTGCTCACCGAGCCTCACCGACGAGGAATACGAACGCTCAACGCAGACGATGCGCGGCAACCTGGCGTTCTACGGTTCGACCCCCGCTTACCGGGTCACGCTCGACCACCACGGACTCGGTGATCTCCAGCCGAGGCTCAAGGAGATGACGAAGTCCGGTGCGTGGGATCAGCTCGCTTCGCTGATCGACGACGAGGTCCTTGATCTTCTCGCCGTGCGGGGCACACCGACCGAGTGCGCCGACCGTCTCTACCGGGAGTACGGCGCACTCGCCGACCGCATGTCGCTGACGACCCACAATGCGTCGGTCGACGCCCTCGGCCAGATGGCGGAGGCCCTTCGCGCTTTCGGCTGAGCCGGCTGCTCAGCCGAACAGGTCGTTGAGCCGTTCCTTGGCTTTTTGATCCCCGAGCGGTCGGCCGATGATGGCCTTCTCTGCGGTCACGATCACCGGCCGTTGCAGCAGCTTCGGGTGGGCGAGCAGGACCTCGACGACTGCGTCGGCATTGCCGACATAGTCGTCTTCGTTGAGCTCCAGTTTCTTGAACTGGGCATCCTTGCGGACGAGGTTTTCGACCGGGTCCTCGAGCTTGGCGATCAGGTCACGAAGCGCCGACTCGTCGGGCGGGTTCTTCGTGTAGCGGATCTCTTCGAACTCGACGCCCTTCTCCGTGGCGACCGCCACGGCATTCTTGGACGACTGTCAATTGGGGTTGTGGTAGATCGCGGTCATGTCCGGACTCTAGTCACCATCACCTACGGCCATGGATGCTCGGCGTACTGATCGCGCAGCTCGAACTTCAGGATCTTCATCGTGGCATTGCGAGGGAGCGGACCGTCATGGACCACCAGTTGTTCGGGGATCTTCTGGGTCATCAACCCGGCATCCCGGCACGCAGCGACCAACTCGTCGAAGCTGAGCGGGTCCTGCCCCGCTGCGGTCTCGACCACGGCGCAGACGCGTTCCCCCCGGTCAGGGTCGGGAAGGCCGATCACGGCAGCGTTCTCGACCTGGGGAAGCGTGTACAGGATGTTTTCGATCTCGGCCGCAGAGATGTTTTCGCCCTTCCGGATGATGATGTCCTTCAGGCGACCGGTCAGGGTCACATGCCCGTCGTCGCGCATCACGCCGAGATCACCGGTACGGAAGCGACCCTGGTCATCGAAGGCACCGACCTCGAGCGTCGGGTCGGTGTAGCCCTTGAAGAGCATTGGGCCCGCGACTCGCACCTCACCTTCCGCACCGGCAGGGGCGTCGGCACCAGTCGCCGGGTCCACGATTGACACCACACATCCCTCGATCGGCGCACCTTCGGTATGGGCCAACTGATCGTCGGTGTCTGACGGCGACCCGTTGCAGATCATCGGACATTCGGTCATGCCGTAGCCGTGCACGATCGGGATCCCCATCTCGTCCTTCACGGCGTGAAACACCTCGGGGGGTTTGGGGGCGCCGCCGCCCGGCATCAGCCGGAGGGCTGGCATCGCTCGGCCCTCGGCCTTCTGATCTTCGGCAAGGAACATCTGGTAGAAGGCGGTCGATCCACCCGCCATGGTCACCCCAGTTCAGCGAAGGCAGCGACCGCGCCCGCTGGGGTGAACCGTTCGATAAAGACGGCCGGCATGCCAAACGCCAGCATCATGACGATGTAATCGGGGCCGCCGATGTGGGCGTACGGGAACGCAACCGACCCGACATCGAGGTCGCTGACTTCCAAGGCTTTGCCGAGGCCTTGCCCGGCGGCGATCAGGGTCTGGTCGGTGTGGAGCACGCCCTTCGGGTCTGATGTCGTTCCCGAGGTGTAGTACCGCCAACGAACCGGCGCGTCTCCGGCGGGGTAGACCGGCGCGGGCGGCAGGGTCGAGGGGTCACCGGTCGGAAGTTCGGCGTACCCGTTGATGAGAACCGGCGGCCGTTCGAGATCGGCCGTCACCTCCGAGACCATCGCGCCGTAGTCGAACCCGCCCCAGTCGCCCGGGTGGAGGACGAACGCAGCTTCGGTTTGGCGGATACAGAACCCGACCTCTCGATGCCGATAGATGTGAATGATGGGGTTCTGGATTGCGCCGAGTCGAGAGAGTGCGAAGCTCGCAATCACGGTCTCAATCCGCGTTGGGAGCACCCAGGTGACCGGTGTTCCCTCCCCGATGCCGAGCGCATGGAACCCCGCCGCCACGGCCTCGACCTCGGCCAAAAAAGCGGCGCACGTCAGCGATCGACCCGCATCGTCGATCAACAGGTCGCGATCAGGGGTGGCCGCAACCCGATCGGTCAACAGTTCCCAGAACGATGTGGCATCGAGCAACGGTGCGGTCATGACAAGTCCCCTTCGATCCCCTCCGACCATCCGAACCGTAGCGAGCCGATGGGGTCCACGCCGAACCCCGACTCACTCGTTGGCAACGGCAGGGCTCGGGTAGCGGTCGCGGACCAGACTGGAGATGACCGTCGGGAACTGTTCGCCGTAGCGAACGAGACCGGGAAGGAGCCCAGGCTCGAGCGCAGGCGTACGAATCAGGAGCAGGTTGCCGACGAACTCGAACTCCATCCGGCCGCCGCCCCGAATGATGAGATCGAGGACACGAGCGTCGAGAAGCGAACGGGCGAACGCCTTGTCCGCCGTGAGCACGTGGTAGCGCCGGTTGAACAGATCGGACTCAAGGTCGAGGTCGACCTGTGACACTGCGGCGACGATCTTCGACGCAGCGTTCTCCTGCACGATCATCACTCGGGGCGCATTGATCGGCAGTCGGACGATGCAGCCGGATGCTTCTTTGGCTCGCGTCTGGCGACGTGTCTTCGCCGTGCCGATACGGAGTCCGACCGGATTGGCGCTCCCGATGCCTTCCCGGTGGCTATCCACCTCGACCTCGGTCCACACCCTGATGTCGAAGGCGTGCGTTGGCGAGCCGAGGTGTTCTGATGTCACGACGTGGGACGCTGTCCATCTCAGCCCACCCCTCGGCACCAGCAGGTCGAACCGGTACCGCCCCAGGCCATGACCGTCCTGGGCTCGGTAGCGCAGGCCCGCCTGCTCGGCTGCCGCGGCGATCGCGGGGCCACGACGGCGATGTCGAACGAGTGTCGGCAGGCTCGCCGCCGCCAGAACAAAGGCGATGCCTATCGCCGCCCACACCACGAGCAGGTCGCTCGTCGCAACCGGTTCCGGGGCGATCGTGGAAGGGGCGAGGGGAAACCGCACGCTGCCCGTATCGGCAGTGGCCCACCCGGCGTTGAGCGAGGTGGGCCACCGATGCGGTTTTCGTTGTGGGGGCCGGTGTCAGCAACCGGCCGCGGAATCAGACAGCGTCGCCGTCGCGTTCGCCGGTCCGGATACGAGCGGCACTTTCCACCGAGGTCACCCACACCTTGCCGTCACCGATCTTGTCGGTGCGGGCGGCGCCGATGATGGCCTCCACGGCACCGTCGGCGCCGGCATCGTCGACCAGCACCTCAATGCGGGTCTTGGGGGTGAAGGTCACTCGGTACTCGGTGCCGCGGTAGGTCTCGCTGTGGCCGCCCTGGCGACCGAACCCCTGGACTTCCGACACGGTCATGCCCTGGACGCCGACCTCGGCGAGTGCGGCCTTGACGTCTTCCAGCTTGAAGGGCTTGATGACGGCGGTGACGAGCTTCATGTTCTCTCTGCTTTCGATTGCTCCGGCACCAACCGCCGGAAGGCTTGATACAAAAGATAGCGAATTGCGACACTGTGTCAATCATGCCGTCAGGATTCCGCAAGATTTCACGGGTTTCGGTTTCCTGACTGTATTCTGTGTTGATACAATACACAAATGCCCTCGGAGAATGCACCTGCGAATCAGACCAGTCGCCCTGGCGCTGCCCGCCGCCTCGTCATCCGACTGGAGCGCAGCTCCTCGGTCCCCCCGTTCGAACAGCTCCGTGCCCAAATCTCGGTCATGGTCGCCGTCGGTCGACTCGAACCAGGAAGCCGGCTCCCGACCGTCCGAGAACTCGCCGAACAACTCGAACTCGCCCCGGGAACGGTGGCTCGGGCCTACCGCGAACTCGAGGGCGAAGGCACCGTCGTCGCCCGCGGCCGCTCAGGCACCTTCGTCGCCGACGAACCACCACACAGCGAGCCGTTACGGGAACGACGAGAACGCATCGCTGCGCTCGCCGACCGGTTCGTCTTCGATGTCGGCCAGCTCGGCCTGGGTCACGATGCCGTTCGCGAGGCCATCAACGACGCACTGGCCCGCCTCGAATCCTCACCGTGAGACCGACCCCGGTTCAGACGCGGCGATGCCCGCCGTTTCCGGCGGGCATCCCGGTTTACCCCTGGAGAGGAAGGTCCGTTCCTCCGACCTCGCGAACCGGCAACGGGTTACATCAACTCGTCGGAATGTCTCGGAACGGCACACCCTTGTCCGGCCGGGGCTCCTGAGGCAGCCCCAGCACGTTCTCTCCCACGATGTTGCGCTGCACCTGATCGGTTCCGCCGCCGATGCGCGCCGCCCACTGCCCCAGGAACGCATAGTTCTGCCAGAAGCCATCAACCGGGGCATCGGTTCCAGCGAGCGTCGCCGACGCCCCCATGATGCGCATCGCCAACGACCCCTGGCGTTCAAGACGTCGTGACGCAGCCAGCTTCAGTACCGACGACTCGGGTCCAGGCTGTTCACCGCGGCTTGCTGCGGTCCGAACCCGGTAACCGAGAAAACGGATCGTCTCCTCGAGTTCGAGCAAGCGCACCAACTCGACCCGCACGAGCGGGTCGGTGAGCGTCCCCGATTGCCGTGCGAGTTCAATGAGGTCTTCGACCCCACCCCGCATCCCCGTGCCGATGCCCTGCCGCTCGTTCATCAAGGTGGTCAGGATCGGGCCCCACCCAGCATGGATCTCACCGAGTACCCCGCTGAGCGGAACCCGCACATCATCGAGAAAGACCTCGTTGAACTCAGCCCGCCCGTTGATCTGGCGGAGCGGGCGAATCTCGATGCCGGGCAACGTCATGTCGAGGAGCAGGTAGGTGATGCCGCGATGCTTTGGGGCGTCAGGATCGGTCCGGACTAACAACATCCCGTGCGCCGCTTCAACGGCATTGGAGGTCCAGACCTTCTGACCGTTGACAACGATCTCGTCACCGTCCACGACACCGGTCGTGCGAAGACCGGCGAGGTCCGAGCCCGCGCCAGGCTCAGAGAACAGCTGACACCAGGTCTCGACCCCGCGCAGCATCGGCTCGAGGTAGCGGGCCTTCTGCGCATCAGTGCCGTGGGCGATAATCGTCGGACCAGCCATGCCGATTGACTGGGCGTACACCCCGATTGGGACGTCGTAGGCCGCTTCCTCTTCGCTGAAGATTGCGGCGAAATGACTCGACCGGCCCTGGCCACCGAACGCCTCGGGCCAGGTCAGGCCCGCCCAGCCATGCTCAAACTTGTGCGTCTGCCACGCCGCAGAGGCCTGGCGGTGCGCCTCGATCTCCTCATCCGAGGCTGGCTTCGCCCACAGCGACTGCGACCAGTCGATGGTTCCCGTTCGACGGGTGGCATGGGCGTCGAGAAAGCTCCGACACTCTTCTCGCCATGCCGCTTCCTCGGGTGTGTCGTCGAAGTCCACCTCAGCTCGCGCCGTAGACGCTTGCGGGCACGGGCGCACCGGCGATCGAGCGATGAGCTAACTCGCCAGCTTCGGCGGCGGACATCATTCGCTCCCCAACCGTCTCCACCGGCCCGGGCTGCCACCCGTCGCACACATTGAGTTGCCCGCCCGAAACCTCGAACACCCGCCCGGTCACATCGCATGCGCCGCTTCCGAGCCACACCACCAGCGGCGAGACATTCTCGGGACCTTTGGGATCCCATCCCGATGGCGCCTCAGCGTCGTAGAACACACCGGCGGTCATCCGAGTCCGTGCGTCGGGTGCTACGGCGTTCGCCATTACCCCATAGCGCCCCCATTCCGCCGCCTGCTGGACCGTGAGCAGCGCAATGCCGGCCTTTGCCGCCGCATAGTTTCCCTGGCCGACCGAACCGTTGAGCCCGGCACCGGACGACGTGTTGACGATGCGAGCATCGACGGGAGTGCCCTGCTTCGCCTGCTCTCGCCAGTGCTCGATCGCATGACGAGCCGGGGCGAAGTGTCCCTTGAGATGCACGCGGGTGACCGAGTCCCATTCGTCCTCCGACATACCGGCCAGCATCCGGTCACGCAGGAAGCCAGCGTTCAGGACAACCGTGTCCAGCCCACCGAAGGTCTCGATCGCCTGCCGGACCATCGCCGCCGCCTGGTCCCAGTCGGCGACATCGGCGGCATTGGCAATCGCCTGCCCTCCCGCCGCCTCAATCTCCGCGACGACCTCGGCGGCCGCCTCCGACGTGCCACCCGAGCCGTCGCGCTCCACCCCGAGATCGTTGACGATGACCGCCGCACCCTCCGCTGCGAACGCAAGCGCATGAGCCCGGCCCAGGCCGCGCGCTGCACCGGTCACGATGACAACCCGTCCATCGCAGATACCCATCACGTGCCTCCTCGATCACCTCGACCTCAGACCCTGAAATCGACCGTGCCGAACCTAGAGGGTCGACCGAGGTGGACGGAAACCGACGATCAGCGCGTCGAGCGAAGCAGCGCGGCCCGTGACGTGATCTCTGCGGCGTCGAGCGCAACGACGCCCTGGAGCGCTTCGGCCGGCCAGTCGAGCCACAGTTCGACCCGGTCGGCTTGCGGAAGGGGCCACACCCACCATTCGCTCGTCTCGGCCCGACGGGCCGGGGTTCGTCGATCGTTGCGTTCGTCGATCACCGTCCGGGCACCGAGTTTCACTAACAGGCCAGGGTCGGGTTCGTCGGCTCGCCACCGCGGCCGCGGCTCGCGGTTCGAAATCACGATGTCGGTGCCGTCCCGAAGATCAATGGCCACGACATCAGGGCTGGCGCGAAACACCGCGCCACGGCCGGGCACCAGGGCTTCAGGTGGCTCCCAACGAGGTGGAAGCACCCAGTCATCACAGGAGGTGATGGTGATCGTCAGCCCAAACCCGTTGGCCCCAGCGTTCACCGCATCGAGTGTCGCAACCGCAGTGTCGCTGCGAGCCAAGAGGCGCCGACCGCTTCGGCCAAGCGGCACGCTCGTGAGGCCACCCTGCCCCTCAGGCCCCCACCAGGGCAGGTGATCTGTGGTTCGTCGGTCGAGTGCAGCGATCAGGCTTTCGACCTCATCACGGTCGAGCTGCGCTGCGCCCAACCGGGCCAGTCGGCGGATTGCCGCGAGCTGAACGCCCAGCGATCGCAGCACGGTCGCAGCACCGGATCTCGGGTCATGCATGACGCCCGCAAGCAGATCAAACGCCGTGAGCCCCGCCCCTGGCACCGCCGGTTGGGCGTGCAGGACGAGCTCAGCGCGGGTCGACAGTGGCGGGTCGTCACCGTCGATGTGGTCGGGGTGGCAATGATGGGCACGGAGTGTCTTGACCCCCCGCTCGACCCGCAGATGATCGAGCGCGAAGAGCTCCGTCAGCTCCGCAACACCGTCCACCGCCGTGGCCACAATCCCGAGCAGTACGTGCTCAGTCCCGCAGTGTTCGTCGCCTGAAGTGCCGGCCATGCCAAACGCCACATCAAGGGCAAGCCGGGCATCGGGTTCCAACACGAAGGCGCTCATCACGCACGACGTTAGGAGTGGCCGCCGACCTCGAACCATGGGCCGTTCGGACCAACGACATGATCCTTTTGTCGACGGCTGCGATCAGCGGGTGAAGGTGGCTACCTCGGCGCTCGTGACGTCCGCCAGGGTGGCCGAAGCAATGGGGAAGCACCGATCTGGCGTACCACCGGCGCCAAAGACCGTTTCGTGGTCCAGCAGGGACGGGTCGATCAGCGTTCGGATCGGAGCCGGGTGACCGAACGGCGGAGTTCCACCAATCGCGTAGCCAGTTGCATGGCGCGCTTCGCTGGCATCGGCCATCCGCACCTCGCCGCCGATCACCGCACCGAGCGCATCGAGATCAATGCGGTTGTGACCGGCGGTCAGTGCGAGTACGGGCCCGTTGGGTCCGATGACGAGCAGGCTCTTTGCGATTTGGGAGAGCTCGCAGCCGATCGCTTCCGCCGCCTCTGCCGCGGTCCGGGTTCCCTCGGGGTACACGACCGGTTCCACGTCGATCCCGAGCTCCGCTGCGGCTCGAGCGAACCGATCAGCGCCACCTTCCTTCGCCATCAACGACTCCGGCAGGTCAGCGTCGACCGCGGATGAGACGGCCCGGTCGGGCCCCGGTGTCGACACCGTCGCGGCGAGTGATTTCTCCCGCCACGATCGTCGCGACATAGCCGGTGGCCCGCTGGAGCAAACGACGGCCGCCGGCCGGCAGGTCGTGCACGAGTTCGGGCGTCTGCAGGTCAAGCCGCTCGTAGTCGATGAGGTTGAGATCCGCCCGCTTGCCAACCTCGACCGTTCCCCGGTCGCCCAACCCGAACAGCTCCGCAGTGTCGGCGGTCTGCTTCTTGACCACCCACTCGAGCGGAAGCTGTTCGCCTCGGCTTCGGTCACGAGTCCAATGGGAAATCATCGTCGTGGGGACCGACGCGTCACAGATGAACCCGCAGTGAGCACCTCCATCCGCCAGACCCGACACTGCCGTCGGGTGGGTGAGCTGCTCACGGATCACGTCGTGGTTCTGCTCGACATAGTTGAACAACGGCAGCATCAACAGCGCTCGGCCATCCTCGGCACAGAACGCGTCGTACGCCGCTTCGTGCGCGGTCACACCGTTCGCAGCAGCCATCCCGACGATCGAACGGTCAGGAGTCGGTTCGTAGTCCGGAGGATCACCAAGGACAAAGACTTGATCGAGCATCCCGCCGGCGAGACCACCCAAGCCCTCGATGAGGAGGCCGGTGCCCTCGGCGTTGTTCTCGCTGAGGATCGCCGCCCGCACCTCGGGCTTCCGCAACTCGACGATGCGATCCTCGATCGGCAGATCGGCGATGGCCTGATACGACGGCTTCTGCATGAAGGGGTGACAGGTCTGCCAGCCGACCAGCACGCCGAAGGGCCGGCCTGCAACCTGCGGATGAAGCTTCGCCCCTTGCTCGGTTGCCTCGAGTGACGCTTGCATCTGCTGCTTCCAGAGGTCCGGATCGGCGGCGACCTGCAACATGGCGAAGGTGACGGGCTGGCCGGTCTCCGCCGAGAGGCGCGTCATCCACTCGATCTCTTTCATCGGCGCCACCAGGTCGAGCCCTGCGGTGCCGGCGGGGGCCAGTTCGAACACACCGCCACCTCCATCCCGCAGCGCCCGGCCCATCGCGAAGAGTTCGTCCTCGGCGGCGAAGGTGCCTGGCACTGGCTCGCCATCCATGGCGGTATGGGCGAGGGTCCGCGAGGTCGACACTCCCAGAGCACCGGCTTCGACCGCTTCCTGCACAATCGTCGCCATCTTCTCGATGTCGTCGCGGTTGGCTGGTTCGTTCCTTGCGCCGCGCTCCCCCATCACATAGGCCCGCACCGCGCCGTGCGCGACCTGTGCCCCCACGTCGACCGACCAACACCGCTGATCGAGCGCATCGAGGTACTCGGGGAACGACTCCCACGTGAAGTCGATCCCTTCGTAGAGCGCCGTGCCGGGAATGTCCTCGACTCCCTCCATCAGCTGGATCAGCCACTCCTCGGACCCGGGCTTCACGGGCGCGAACCCGACGCCACAGTTGCCCATGACCAGGGTGGTCACACCGTGCAAGGAACTCGGCTCGAGGACTTCGTCCCACGTGGCCTGGCCGTCGTAGTGGGAGTGCACATCCACAAACCCCGGCGTGATGAGCAGGTCGGCGGCGTCGATGATCTCGCTCGCCTCGCCGTCAAGGCCGGGGCCGACGGCCACGATCATCCCGTCAGAGATCGCGATGTCGGCGACACGACGGTCTGCACCGGTTCCGTCGACGAGGGTGCCGTTGCGGATCAAGAGGTCGTACATGTCCACAACCGTAGGGGCCCGGCTGCGGCGGATCGAAACGGACAGGAACTTTCCTCCGTGCGAGGTCGGATCGGTCCGAACGGAACCGACCGCCTACGATCCGGTCGAGGCAGCAGAGAGGAACGACAGTGCCAGGACCACTCGAAGGGGTAAAGGTCGTCGAACTCGGGGTGTGGGTCGCAGGCCCAGCCGCCGGCGGCATCCTCGCCGACTGGGGCGCCGAGGTCATCAAAATCGAGCCGCCAGCTGGTGACCCGAGTCGCACGTTCCAGTACAGCCTCACCGGTTCGCTCATGCCAACGAACCCGATCTTCGAAATGGACAA
>Ga0181594_10000113_pt1 | contig 62827 bp, 67 predicted proteins | sample 071ome_18_FD_145603 | JGI IMG/M metagenome (GOLD analysis project Ga0181594, IMG submission 145603) | Coastal salt marsh microbial communities from the Groves Creek Marsh, Skidaway Island, Georgia - 071413BT metaG (spades assembly) | ecosystem: Environmental > Aquatic > Marine > Intertidal zone...
CCGCCATGCAGGACATCCTGTTCTCGGGCGGTGATGGCCGCCAGCCTGTCGGCATGGCCGAGGTCGTGCTGACCCTCGACGGCCCGGCGGGCGATGGGCCCGCCGAGATGGGCGTGTCGCGACGGCTCACCCGCGCCGGCGATTCCGGATACCGGCTCAATGGCTCGAACGCGCGGCTGGTGGACGTGCTGGACGCGCTGTCCACGCGGGGGCTCGGGCCGCAGTCGCTCTCCATCATCCGCCAGGGGCAGGTGGATGCCATCTGCCAGAGCAAGCCGTCGGCCCTCCGGGCCATCCTCGACGAGGCGGCGGGCACCGGCCTGCCCAAGCGCCGCCGCCACCGGGCGGAGTTGCGCCTGAAGCACGTGGACGAGCACCTGGCCCGCGCGCGTGACCTGGCTGCGGAACTGGCCTCGCGTGCGCGGTCACTGGAGCGCCAGGCCCGTGCAGCCGAGCGCGCCGCCGAGGTGGAGCGTGATCTGGCGCAGGCCCGCGAGGCGCTCATCCGCGCGCGCGCCGTGGCCGCAGCCCGCGAGATGGCCGATGCGCGCGGTGCCCGCGCGGAGTGCGCCGCTGCCGTGTCCCGCGCGCAGCAGGCGCTCGCCACCGCGCGTGCGCATGCGGCTGAGGCCGAGCGGCGCCGCTCGGCGGCCGTCGCCGAGCGCGAGGCGGCCGTGCAGTCGGCTGCCGGCCTGCGGGCCGTCGCCGAACGGGTGTCGGGCAGGGCCGAGGTGGCCACGGGCCGGGTGGAGGCCGCCGCCGAGGAGGCCGCCCGCCGCCGCGAGATGCGCGAGGAGGCTGCACGTGCCCTGGTGGCCGCCGAGGCCGCGGCGAGCGAGATCGCCCACTCCGTGGCGCGCGCCGAGCAGGACGCGGCCCGCGCGTCGGAGCGCCTGGAGCAGGCGGAGGCTGTCCTCACATCTGCCGCCGCGGCCCTTGAGAGCGCGCGCGACCACCGGCGGGCCGTGGAGCGCGATGCCGCCGAGCGTGCGGCCGTCGAGGCCCGGATCGCGCGTGCCGTCGAGGCGATCTCGGAAATCGACGGCGAGGACGCACCCGACCCGGTGCGGGCAGAGCGCCGGGCGGGGATATCGCGTGCCCGGCGCGAGCGCGACGCCGATGCCCGGGCGGACGCCGGGCGGGCGGCGGACGCCGCGCGATCGGCGCGCGAGGGTGTCGCCGGGCGTGCGGCGCGGCTTGCTGCCGAGGCAGCGGCCCTGGCCCCGACCGATGATCGCCAGGCCGACGCCGTTCTGCTCGGCGACGGCATCGAGGTCCGCGACGGCATGGAGCGCGCGGTTGCCGCGGCCCTCGGCGAGCTCGCCGACGCGCCACTGGTGGACTCGGTCCCCGAGGGCGCGCGTGCGCTGGACGAGGGCGCGAGCGCCGCTGCGGTCGCGCGTCCTGCGGGCGCAGCGGCGCCATCGGTCGCTCCCGTGCCCGGCGCACGGCCGCTGGCCGAGGTGATCACCGCATGTCCCGCCCGGTCGCGGCCGTGGCTCGACGGCCTGCTGGCGGATGCGTGGCTGGTGCCCTCCCTCGAGGGCATCCCCGCGGGGGTCCGCGCGCGCGTGCTGGTCACCGCCGACGGCCTGGCATTCCGCCCGGGGCTCGGCATGCTCACCGGCGTGCGGGGACCGTGGGCCGGTCGGGCGCTGCACCGGCGGGCGATCGAGGCCGCCGAGCGCGCGGCCGCACAGGTGGACGGTGCGGAGGAGGCCGAACGCGTGGCGGTTGCCGCCGCGCGCCGGGCCGACACCCGGGCTCGGGCCAGCGAGCGGTGCGCGGAGCGTGCCGAGGCCCGCCTGCAGTCAGCCCTCGCGGAGCAGCGCCGTCGTGATGCCGCCCGTGCCGAGGCCGTTGCCGCCCTCGATGCCGCGCGTGCGGAGATGGCGCGACTCGGGGCGGCGCCGGTGCAGGCTGGGGACGACCCCCAGATGGCCGAGGAGGCTGCTCGCGCGGCCCGCGAGGCGCGGGATGCCGCCAGGGAGGCGTCGCGCGTCGCGGGCGCCGCGCTGGCGGAGGAGCGCGCCCGGCATGAGGACGTCGTGGCGCGCCGGGCGCGCGCCCGTGCCGAGGCCGAGGCGCCCGAGCCCGCGCTGGCCAACCACTCCGGGGTGCTCGCCGCGGCACGTGCGATGGACGCGGTGGCCCATGCGCTGGCGCCGCGTGCCGACGAGATGGACGCCCGGTCACGGGAGCTGGCGGATGGCATCGCCGCGGCTGCGACGGATGCCCGCGCTGCGCTGGGAGCGGTGGAGGCCGCCGAGCGTGTAGCCGCGCAGGCCGGCGAGGCCGATCGCGCTGCCGAGGTGGGGATGGCCGTGGCGGTCGAGCGGGCCCGTGAGGCCGGCGTGGCCGAGGACGCCCCGGCGCCGCCGCCCCCGTCGGACGACGAGGAGTCGGCAGACGTCATCGCGGAGCGCGTGGAGGCACTGGCCATGCGGCGCGAGGGCATGGGCGCGGTGAACCCGCTTGCTGCCGAGGAGCGCGCGGAGCTTGCCGAGCGCGAGGCCGAGGCCACCGAGCAGATCGCCGACCTCGAGGCGTCCGCCGAGGCCCTGCGGGCCCAGATGTCCGAACTCGACGCCCAGGTGGCCGGTGGGTTCGCGGAGGTCATGCAGGCGGTGGATGAGCGGTTCCAGGAGGTCGTGGGACTGCTGTTCCCGGGCGGCACGGGGCGTCTTCGCATCGTCGATGACGAGGGCGAGGAGGGGGTGGAGGTCGAGGTCGTGCCCGCCGGCAAGCGCGCCCGCTCGCTGGCGCTCTTCTCCGGCGGCGAGAAGTCGCTCATCGCCCTGGCGTTCTGCCTGGCGATCGCCATGGCGCGCCCCACGCCCTTCTACCTGCTGGACGAGGTCGAGGCAGCGCTCGACGACGCCAATCTCCGACGCTTCCTCGGGGTGCTCCGCCGCCTCGCGGGCGAGCGCCAGTTCATCCTCATCACCCACCAGCAGCCCACCGTCGAGGTGGCCGATCTGCTGTTCGGCGTCACGATGGGGAGGTCCGGGGTGTCACAGGTGGTCGCCCGCCGCCTGGATCGTGATGCCGAGGGGCCGGCGCGGCCCTGGGTGCGCCGGCAGCTTTCCGAGGTGCGCCCGAACGACGCACCCGCCGCCCAGGCCGGATGAGCGACACCGGCGGCGCGGCGGACCTCGGCGCGTTCGCCGAGCTCTTCGGGCTGGAGGCACCTGCGGTACCGGATGATGCCCCCGCGCCGCGTCGGGGGCTCTTCCGTCGCCTGCGCGAGAGCATCGCGGCCAGCCAGGCGCAGCCGATATCGCCCCAGCTCGCGGGCATCTACCAGTCGAAGCTGGTCTCGGACGACACCTGGGACGATCTGGAGGAGGCCCTGGTGCTGGCCGACTGCGGGATGCCCGCCACCATGGACATCGTGGAGGCGTTGCGCGCCGAGGCCGCTGCCGGGAAGGTCACCTCGGGCGACTCCCTGGCCCGCGCCCTGACCGACGAGATCACCCGCCGACTGGCCCCCGAGCCCGCACGGATTCCCCTGGGCGACGAGCCCACAGTCATTCTCGTGGTGGGCGTGAACGGCAGCGGCAAGACCACGACCATCGGGAAGCTGGCGCATCGCCTGACCGAACTGGGGCAGAAGGTCGTGATCGGCGCGGGCGACACCTTCCGCGCGGCGGCCGTGGAGCAGTTGGCGGTGTGGGCCGATCGCGCGGGCGTGGACATCGTGAAGCAGGCGCCGGGGGCCGACCCCGGTGCCGTGGCGTTCGATGCCGTGGTGGCCGGCCGCGCGCGCGGGGCGGATGTGGTGATCATCGATACCGCCGGACGCCTGCAGACCCAGCACAACCTCATGGAGGAGCTGCGGAAGGTGCATGGGGTCACGGGGAAGGCCATGGAGGGCGCGCCGCATCATGTGCTGCTGGTGATCGACTCCACCACGGGGCAGAACGGCCTCTCGCAGGCGCGGCTGTTCTCCGAGGCGGTCCCGGTTTCGGCGCTCGTGCTCACCAAGTTCGACGGCGTTGCCCGTGGCGGGATCGTCGTGGCGATCGAGCGTGAACTGGGGATCCCGGTGGCCATGATCGGGGTGGGGGAGTCGATCGACGACCTGCAGCCCTTCGATGCCCGTGCGTTCGCCGAGGCCATCTTCACCCCCGATGCCGCCGCCTAGCCCGGGCGCGGTAGGCTTCCCGGGTCGCGCGTCCCTGCGCGAGTAACGCCATGTTCGACGCGCTCACCGACAAGCTGCAGGGTGTCTTCTCGGGCCTGAAGGGCCGCGGGAAGCTGACCGAGTCCGACATCGACAAGGCCATGCGTGCCATCCGCCTGTCGCTGCTCGAGGCCGACGTGAGCCTGCCCGTCGTGAAGCAGCTGACCACGGCCATCAAGGAGCGGGCCACCGGCGATGAGGTGATGTCGTCGATCACGCCCGATCAGCAGGTCGTGAAGATCGTCGATGAGGAGCTCACCCGCCTGATGGGTGGCACCAACGTCGGGCTCGCCATGGCACCGAGCCCCCCGACCGTCATCCTGATGGCGGGCCTCCAGGGGTCGGGCAAGACCACCCACACCGCGAAGCTCGCCCGCCTCCTTGCCGCCGAGGGGCGCGCCCCGCTGATGGTGGCCTGCGACGTGCGCCGCCCGGCGGCCATGGAGCAACTGGCGGTGCTGGGTGATCAGATCGGCGTGCCCGTGCACCGCGAGGAGGGCGCCACCGATCCGGTGGCGGTGGCCCGTGACGGGATCGCGGCCGCCAAGCGCGCCGGCCGCGACGTGGTGCTCATCGACACCGCGGGCCGGCTGACCATCGACGCCGAGATGATGGACGAACTGGTGGCCATCCGCGACGCGGTCCGGCCCACCTCGGTGATCCTCGTCGTGGATGCCATGACCGGGCAGACGGCCGTGGACGTGGCCGTGGCGTTCCAGGACGCCGTGCAGTTCGATGGCGCCATCCTCAGCAAGCTCGACGGCGACGCGCGCGGCGGCGCTGCGCTGTCGGTGCGGGCCGTCACCGGCAAGCCCATACTCTTCGTGGGCACCGGCGAGAAGGTGGATGCCCTCGAGGCCTTCCACCCGGACCGCATGGCCTCGCGCATCCTGGGGATGGGCGACGTACTCAGCCTCATCGAGAAGGCGCAGCAGAACGTCGACGAGGCGGACGCCAAGCGCATCGAGGAGAAGATGCGCGGCGGCACGCTGACCCTCGATGACTTCCTCGATCAATTGCGCCAGGTGAGGAAGATGGGCCCCATCGGCCAGGTGATGGGCATGATTCCCGGGCTGGGGCAGGCCGGCAAGCTCAAGGACGTCCAGGTGGACGAACGGCGCATCGACCGCGTCGAGGCCATCATCAGCAGCATGACCTTGTCCGAGCGCGCGCGTCCGGACATCATCAATGGCAGCAGACGGCGCCGTATCGCCGAGGGCAGCGGCACCACGGTCCAGGAGGTCAACCAGCTCCTGGCACAGTTCAAGCAAATGCAGAAGCTCATGAAGCGCATCGGCAAGGGCGGTCTTCCGTCCATGCTCGGCGCCTGAAACCGAATCCGAGTAGGAGCACAGTGGTCAAGATCCGCCTCGCCCGTGTGGGCAGCAAGAAGAACCCCATCTACCGCGTGGTGGTGAGCGATTCGCGCTCGCCGCGCGACGGCCGCAACATCGAGACCATCGGGCGGTACAACCCGCAGACCGACCCGTCGATCGTCGAGGTTGATCTCGAGCGCGCGGACCACTGGATCGGCAACGGCGCCCAGCCCACCCCTGCCGTCAAGAAGCTCCTCACGATCGTCCGCGAGCGCGGGTGAGCGAGGACCGGGCCGCGGAGATGGTCGCCCGCATCGCGCGGGCGATGGTGGCGCACCCCGATCAGGTGTCCGCGCGCGTGGGGGAGGAGCGCGGCGAGCCGGTGGTCGACCTCATGGTGGCCGAGGAGGATCGCGGCCAGGTGATCGGGCGGGGCGGCAGGGGTGCGCACGCGCTCCGCACCCTGTTGCGTGCCGCGACCGGGCCGCGCAGCGCCGGCGGCCTCGGCCTGCGGATCGTCGACTAGCCCGATGCCGTCCGGGGGCGAGCGGGTCGCCATCGCGCGGCTGGGCCGCCCGCATGGGGTGCGGGGGGCCATCGCGGCCCATTCCGACGGCCCCACGCTGGGCACCCTGCAGCCGGGTGATTCCCTGGTGGCCGCGCTGCCGTCGGGCCCGCGAGAGCTGGTCCTCGACCACCGGCGAGGCGAGGCGCCCCGGGCCATCCTGGCCTTCCGGGGTGTCGCGACCCGCGAGGATGCCGCCGCGCTCACGGGCGCGCGCCTCGAGGTACCGCAGGACCGGTTGCCGCCGGTGGACGATCCCGATACGTACTACGTGCGCGACCTCATCGGGTTCACGGTGCATGTGGATGGCCGCGTGCTGGGCACCGTGCGGGAGGTCCACCCCGGCCCGGCCAATGATGCCCTGGTGGTGGGCGACGACGGGGGCGAGGTGCTGCTCCTGCCGTTCACCCGCGACGCCGTGGTGCAGGTGGATGTCGCGGGGCGTTCCGTGGTGCTGCGCGACGGGCTGCTGTGATGGGGCCCCGCCGATGAGGGTGGATGTGCTCACGCTGTTCCCGGAGTGGTTCGACTGGCTCCGGCGCCCGCGGCACCTGGCAAACGCCGCCGCGGTCAGCGGGCTCGACATCCGGTGCTTCAGCCCGCGTGACCACACCCCATTGGGGCAGGGGCAGGTGGACGACGCGCCGTATGGCGGAGGTCCCGGCATGGTGCTGCGGGTGGATGTGATGGCGGCGGCGCTCGAGGCCGTCTACGGCGTCCCCGCTGGGCAGGTGCGCGATGGCCGTCGCGTGGTGGTGCTGTCGCCGCGCGGCCGTCCGTTTACCGATGCAGTGGCCCGGGAACTCGCGGCCCTGCCCGCCCTCACCCTGCTCTGTGGTCGCTACGAGGGATTCGACGAGCGGGTGCACGAGCACCTCGCCAACGACTGCATCAGCCTCGGTCCCTTCGTCCTCGCGGGGGGGGAAGTGGCCGCCATGGCGATGATCGACGCCCTGGCCCGGCGCCTGCCCGGAGCCCTCGGCAACGCCCAGAGCCTCGATCGGGAGTCATTCTCGCCGGGTCTCGACGGGCGCGTTGAGCACCCCCACTACACGCGCCCCGCTGAATTCCGCGGGTGGGGAGTACCGCAGGTGCTGCTGTCGGGCGACCATGGCGCCATCGAGGATTGGCGCCGATCGCAGGTCCGGGACGCCCCCGCGCCCGGGACGGTGCTATCCTCGCCGCCGCTTTCATCCCAGGAGGACACCCCAGCATGACCGTTATCGAGAGCCTGGAGCGGATGCAGATCCGCGACGACGTCCCGGAGTTCCGGCCGGGCGACACCGTGCGCGTGCACTTCCAGGTCATCGAGGGCCAGCGCCGCCGCGTGCAGGTCTTCGAGGGCACGGTCATCAAGCGCCAGGGCGCGGGTGCCCGCGAGACCTTCACCGTGCGCAAGCAGAGCTTCGGCGTGGGCGTGGAGCGCACGTTCCCGGTTCACTCGCCGAAGATCGAGAAGATCGAGCGGACCCTCGAGGGTGACGTGCGGCGCGCGAAGCTGTACTACCTGCGCGACCGGGTGGGCAAGAAGGCCCGCGTGCGCGAGAAGGCCACGTGGATGTCCCAGCGCCAAGACGCCGTCGCGGAGCCCGTCGTCGACGAGGTCGTGGCGGTGGAGGTCGAGGAGGCCGTGGAGGCGCCCGCCTCCGAGTGAGGCGCTAGCCCGCGAGGAACTCCCCGAGGCCGCTGATCGTCGACACGGTCGTGGTGGCCTCGGGCGGCGTCACCACGACGTCCCCCCCGACATCCCCGACCGTCTCGATCGAGGTGCTCGACATGCGCACCGACCCAAGGTCGCCGGTGGTATCGGCACCCGCGGCGCGCGCCAGCGCGCCGAAGTCGAATGACACCTCCAGCGCCACCTCGTGCCGTGCGACGGTGCCCGAGGCATCGTCCACCACGATGGTCGCGGTTCCGCCGTCCAGGGCAACCGCATCACTGAGTACCCCGCCGGCACCACCGAGCCCCGCCAGCACGCCGGAGAGCAGGTCCCCCGCCCGACCGGGATCGATGGTCGCCACATAGCGCGTCGCCGGGCGCCCATCCACCTCGGCGGCGCCGTCACTCCGGATGCCCGAGTACAGCGCGGTCGGGTCGAGGCCCGCGAGTGATGTCGCCTGGGCGAAGGCCTCTGCGGCCGTTCCGGTCACGCGCGCCCACGTGCCACTCGCGCCCCGTACGAAGACCTCGCCGTCGTACATCACGATCTCCTGCCGTCCGGTCGCGAGGCGCTGGACCATCGCGATGCGTTCGGGTGATTCGAACTGCGTGGCGGTGTCGACGTCTGCGGGCTGGGCCGCGAACTGCGCTTCGGCGGCATCCCGCAGTGATTCATCGAGGCCGGAGGCATCGAACGATGAGGTTCCCCGCGTGGTGGACTCATATGTGCCCGCCCGCAGGCGCGCGAATGCGTCCGCCACCGCAGATGCCGCCTCCGGCGACGTGCCGGTGGTGGTGGCGACCACGGTGGCCGTGGCGGTGGCGGCGGGCGTCGCCGGACCATCTCCGCAGCCCATCATCGCCGTGGTCGCGCCGATCGTCGCGACCCCGGCAATCGCGGCCAGGCGCCAACGGCGCCGGTGGGGGTGACTGGGGGCCATGGGGGTCCTCCTCGTTGACAGGCGCATTGTGCCCCGCCGCAGGTCCGTCGGCCCGCGTCGGATACCGCGGGTACGGTGGTGGCGTGCCCGCCCGACCGGATCTGCTCGCCCATGACATCGGCCTCGGAGCACGGCGGGTCGCGGGCGCGGATGAGGCCGGGCGCGGGTGCCTGGCGGGGCCCATCGTGGGGGCCGCGGTCTGCCTTGACCTCGACGGCCTCCGCGCAGAGGGGCGCGATGCGCTCTCCGGCCTGCGCGACTCCAAGGCGCTCACGGCGCGTCGGCGGGGGCTGCTGCATGCTGCCGTCATGCGGCATGCGTCGCAGGTCGCGGTGGTCGTGGCCTCATCGCGGTCCATCGACCGCGATGGCCTGCACGTCACCAACATCCGGGTGCTGCGTGACGCGCTGGCCGCCCTCGACCCGACGCCGGACGTTTGCCTCGTGGACGGTTTCCGTCTGGGCGGGGATGCGCCGGCGCACCAGGCCGTCGTGAAGGGCGATGCCACCAGCGCCGCGATCGCCGCGGCGTCGATCGTGGCCAAGGAGACGCGGGACAGGCTCATGCGCGGGCCCGTGGCGGGCGCGTACCCCGGGTACGGCTTCGAGCGGCACGTGGGGTACATCACGGCCGTCCACTCGCGGGCGGTGCGGGAGATGGGCCCCACCGGCATTCACCGGCTGTCGTTCCGTTCGTCTGCCTACGGGGATCACCCGACCCTGTTCGGGTAGTCGTCCGGCTGGATGCCCTCCACCCGCGTGATGTCCCAGCCGGGACCCCTCGGCACCACCACGATCAGATCCGGGCGCACGGCGTGGTCGGCGTAGTGCGGATGGCGTGCCAGCCACGCCTGCGCAGCGCGCATGAGGCGTCGTCGTTGCGCGGCCCCGATGGGAGGGGCATGGGGATCAGCCGACGTACGGGTCTTCACCTCGCATGCCGCCACCACGCCACGTCGCTCGGCCACAATGTCGATCTCGCCGCCGCCGCCCCGCCACCGGATGGCAAGCACCCGCCAGCCGCGGCGGATGAGCCAGCGTGCCGCTGCCGCCTCGCCGGCCGCTCCCAGGACGTGGGTGGGGTGGGATGGGTCACCGGCCATGGGGCCATCATGCATCCGTCGGTGCGCCTGGGCAGTCACGGCATGCCGCGGTACTCACCCGGCACTGTGCCGATCCCCGTGAATCACATCGCGACATCGGCCACACTTCACCCGTACCTGTGACGAACCCACTCCGAGGAGGCCACATGCCCTTCGAGCTCCCGCCGCTCCCGTACGCGTTCAACGCGCTCGAGCCGCACATCGACGCCACCACGATGGAGATCCACCACGATCGCCACCACAAGGCTTACGTCGACAACGCCAACGCCGCGCTCGCCGGCACCGCCTGGGAGAACAGCTCGGTCGAGGACGTGCTCACCAGCCTCGACCAGATTCCCGAGGACATCCGGATGGCGGTGCGCAACAACGCGGGTGGCCACTACAACCACTCGCTGTTCTGGGAGATCATGGGCCCGGATGGCGGCGGGGCTCCGGGCGGGGCGCTGGGCGCGGCCATCGACTCCACGTTCGGGTCGCTCGACGACCTGCGCGCCACGGTGAACGATGCCGGCGTCAAGCGCTTCGGGTCGGGCTGGACCTGGCTGGTCGTGTCCGGTGGCGCGCTCGAGGTGATGTCCACGCCCAACCAGGACACGCCGCTGTCCGAGGGCAAGACGCCCATCCTCGGCATCGATGTCTGGGAACACGCCTACTACCTCGAGTACCAGAACAAGCGCCCCGTGTACCTCGAGGCCTGGTGGAACGTGGTCAACTGGGATGCCGTGGCCGCGCGGTACGAGGCCGCCGCCTGATGACGTGACCATGGCGCGCGGCCCCTGATGCGGGCCGCGCGCCATGCGTGCGCCTCCGTGCGCGACCATCGCCGCATGGTCGCGCGCATGGTCACCCCCGCCCTCGTCGGGCTCGATACTGCCACCGTCCAGGTGGAGGTGGACCTCCGGGGCGGACTCCCGGCATTCCTGGTGGTCGGGCTCCCCGACGCCGCGGTGCAGGAGTCCCGTGAGCGGGTGCGGTCCGGCATCGTGAACCAGGCCTACGCGCTGCCCGCAGCGCGGATCGTCGCCAACCTGGCGCCGGCGGACCTCCGCAAGGCCGGGCCCCAATACGACCTGCCCGTCGCCCTCACCATCCTCGCGGCGTCCGGGCAGCTGCGCCCGGGTGCCCTTGCCGGCACGGGCGCGGTGGGCGAACTGGCACTCGACGGCGCGCTCCGGCCGGTGCAGGGTGCGTTGGTGCTGGCCGAGCACGCGGCTCGTCAGGGGTGGCGGCAGCTGGTCGTGCCCGAGGCCAACGCCTCCGAGGCATCTCTGGTTCCCGGCATCCGCATCATCGGCACGCGCACCCTGCGCCACGCCGTGGATGTCCTGGAGGATCGGGCGCAGCCCGCGGGTACCCCGGTCGACGCCCGCGCCCTATTGCAGGCCGATCCTCCGCCCTCCCACGGGGACCTCCGCGATGTCCGTGGCCAGGCGGATGCCCGGCGTGCCCTGGAGATCGCCGCTGCGGGCGCGCACTCGCTCCTGATGATCGGCCCTCCGGGTGCGGGCAAGACCATGCTGGCGCGTCGCCTGCCGGGGATCCTGCCGCGCATGCGCGTGGACGAGGCCATCGCCGTGACGCGGGTCCACTCCGTGGCCGGGCTGCTGGCACCGGGGCAGCCGCTCGTCACCCAGCGGCCCTTCCGGGCGCCCCACCACACCACCAGCGCTGCCGGTCTGGTGGGGGGAGGAAGGGTGCCGCGGCCGGGTGAGATCACCCTGGCGCATCTCGGGGTGCTGTTCCTCGACGAAGTCTGCGCGTTTCCCCCTGCGGCGCTCGATGCCCTCCGCCAGCCCCTCGAGGAGGGTGTCATCCGGGTCACGCGCGCGCGCGGGTCCGCCTGTTTCCCCGCAGAGCCCATGCTGGTGTGCGCCGGCAACCCGTGCCCGTGCGGCCACGCAGGCGATCGGGCGCGCGCATGCATATGCGCCCCTGCGGCCGCGGAGGCGTATCGTGCCCGCATCTCCGGCCCGGTCGCCGACCGGATCGACCTGCGGGTTGACCTCGCGCGACTGGACCGCCGCGACATGCTGGAGCACGAGGCGCCGGGCGAGTCCACGGCGGATGTGCGCGGACGGGTGGAGCAGGCGCGCCGTGCGCAGCACGCACGGGGCCAGCGGATGCCGAACGCCCGGCTGGGCGCGGCGCCGGCGCGCGAGGCGGCGGCCCTCGACCAGCACGCCCGCGACCTGTTGGGCGCCGCGGTGGATCGCCTTGGCCTATCGGCCCGCGGGTGCGACCGGGTGATACGCGTCGCGCGCACCGTGGCCGATCTCGCAGGGGCTCAGCGCGTCGGCGGGGACCACCTCGCCGAGGCGCTGAGATTCCGCAGCGCCGGGGCGCTCACGTGACCACATCGGACGCTGACTGGCCCCTGGGCCTCGCGTGGCTCGCGCACGTGCTCGCGCGCGACCTCCAGCGTGCCGCGCGCGAGGCCGGGGGCCCGGAGGCCCTCTGGGCGGCACCCGGGCCCCGGATGAGCGCGCTGCTGCGCTCCCGCCCCGATGTGGCCCGGCGGGCGACGGGGGCCCGCGATGGGTTCCAGGCGCATGCCACGCGCGCGGAACTGGCTCGGATGGGCATCGCGTATGTGCCGATCACGGCAGCGGGATATCCGGACCGGTTGCGAACGATCTTCGACCCTCCGTTCGGCCTGTTCGGCACAGTGGGCATGGCCTCCGCGCTCCGATCCGCACATGACGCACCATGCGTGGCGATCGTGGGCAGCAGACGGCCGACGGGCGCCGGCCGGCAACTGGCCGGTGCCATCGCGCGTGATCTGGCCACACGGGGAGCCGTGGTCATCAGCGGGCTCGCCCGGGGCATTGACGCCGCGGCGCATGAGGGCGCGCTCGAGGCGGGCGGCGTGACCATTGCGGTGCTCGGCTCCGGCGTTGACCGCGTGCATCCGCGACGACACCGTGCCCTTGCGGAGCGCATCGCCCGTGACGGGGCCGTCGTCAGCGAGTACTGGCCCGGCACGGACCCGGCGCCGTGGAGGTTCCCCGCGCGTAATCGCATCGTTGCGGGCATGGCCGACGCGGTGGTGGTGGTGGAGGCGGCGGCCCGATCCGGCGCCTTGATCACCTCTGACTTCGCCATGGAGAACGGCACCCCGGTGCTGGCGGTGCCGGGATGGCCGGGCGCCGACATGTCCGCCGGTTGCAATGCGCTGCTGCGGGCCGGCGCCGGGTTGTGCGAGGGGGCAGAGGACGTCGTGGCCGAGGTGCGCCATGGCGCCTGGCGGGAGGCCCCCGTGCCCGCGGCCGCATCTGGCACCGATGCTGCCGTGCGTGCGGTGGTCGCCCGGGAGCCCCTGGGGGCCGACGCCGTGGCGGCCGCCACCGGGCTGGGCATCGGCGAGGTGGCGGCAGCGCTGGCCCGGCTGGAGATATCAGGGATCATCGCGCGCGACCCCGGAGGGCTGTTCCGTGCCGTGACCGCGGCACCCCGGGCGGAGCGCGGCGACGCGCGTGGCTAGCGGCGTGCTCCCGCGGTGGCGTAGCGCGCAAGCAGGTGCTCGGCGTGCTCGGCCACCACGGCGCGGGTGTCGGCCGGGGTGTGCAGCACTGCCTCGCCGCCATGCTTGGTGATCTCGCGCACCAGCCATTCGTCGCTGGCGTATGGGATCTCGACGATGACGGAGCCGTCGGAGAAGCGCTCGGCCGATGGATGTTCCTCCGCGAGCCAGCGGGCGATCGCCGGGCTGCACCACACCGTTGCGATGTTGGCATGCGGCTCGTCGGCACCGCGTGCGCCCCACGGCTGGTAGGGCACGGCCCGCACCTCGGGGCGCCGCTCGAAGTGTTCATCCAGAGGCGTGGCCCCGCGTATGCGGTCGAGGCGGAACGTGCGCTGCTCGCCGGCACGACGGCAATGCGCCACCAGGTACCAGGCGTCGCGGGAATTCATCAGCATGTGGGGCTCGATCTCGCGCTTGGTCACCTCGCCACGCGACTCGTTCCAGTAGTCGATCTCGAGCACGCGATCCTCCCGCACCGCGCGGGCCAGCATGGCGCCCACCGGCTCGCTGGCCGTCTGGACGGTCCCCAGTTCCACTCCGGTGGACGTTTCGCCCCCCACGGCCCTCTCGATCTTCGCGCGGGCCGAGCCAAGGGACTCCTCGCCCACCAGGGGCAGGCGGCCGCCCACGAAGTCGAGGGCCCACAGCAGCGCCTTGGCCTCAAGTGGCGACAGGCGTGCCGGGCGCGAGAACTGGTCGCCGTAGACCTCTTTCTGCACCATCACCACGTCGCCCTCGACCTGGGCGAACAGGGCGTAGCACCCCCCACCGAAATTGATGAGGTTGAGGAGGGTGAGGTCCTCCTCCAGGGCATCCTGGGTCAGGTTGAGCTCCGCCCGGAGCTCCGCGCACGGGACCTCGGCTTCGTAGGACCTTCCGCATGCGGACAGCAGGCGCGTCATCAGGGCCAGCAGGCGCGAGATGCGCTCGACGGGCACCACGCGCTCGGAGGGATCGTCCGGGGCCTCATCGGTGGCCGCGGGCTCCGGTCCGCGGGGCAGGGGCTTGGCGCGCCGCCGGGGCTTGGTGGCATGGCGGGTGCGCAGCCGCTCCAGGGCCTGCGCCGTGGCCTCGCGCAGGGCGGGTGGCTCCAGCACCTCGGCCTCGTCGCCCAGCCCCAGCACCCACGAAATGATCTCGCGCTCGCCGCCGTAGTCCGTGCGGAATACCGCAGAGCCGTCGGGGCGCTCCTGCACCTGCCCCTGCTCGCCGAACATCTGGTCCACCCACCAGGTGATGGTGGGCGACAGCGCGATGACGGCGGTGTCCACGGCATCGGCCAGCTGCCAGGGGGCGCGGTCGCGGTAGCGCGACAGGTCCACCTCGCTCGGGGGCGGGAAGTCGTGCTCGGCACGCGTCTTGAAGGTGATGCGCCCCTCGATGCGCGACAGCCGGAAGCAGCGCAGGTCCTCGCGGTCGTGTGCGTAGCCCACCAGGTACCAGTTCCCCGCCATGTACAGCAGGCTGTAGGGATCCACCTCGCGGTCCCCGTGGTCGTCGCGCCCGATCGAGTAGTACCGGAACCGGATGGTCTTGCGGCGGCTGATGGCCGACTCGACCTTGATGAGGTGGCTGGACACCTCGGACGTGTGCCGGCTGCCCAGCAGGTTGACGGCCACCGTGCGCGCGGCGTGGTCGTCGAGGGGGCTGGGGCGACCGAGCGTCAGGTGCTGCAGGGCGAGCCGCAGGGGCTCGGCGTAGGCGAATTGCCCCTCCAGCAGGTACAGGCTGGTGTGCAACGCGCTCAGCTCCGCCTCGTCGAACTCGATCGGCGGCAGGTAGTAGTTCTCGGGCGGCATCGCGTACAGGTCGCCCTGGAACGGGTCGTCGCTGGGCCGCTCGACGGCCAGTCGCAGCCCCACGCCCTCCAGCTCGGACCGGTCGGAGTAGAAGCGTCGCAGGAACGCCTGCTCGCTCATCCCGCCGTAGCCCTCCACGGCCTCGTGGATCTCCTCGGCGGTGACCGGGCGTTGCTGTGCCATCAGGAATGCGACCAGCGAGAGCTGCCGCACCAGCTTGTCGTCGTCCCTCTGGCCCAACCGGCCTCTCCTTCGACTGCGGCGCACTGACGATGCTAGCCGGAATGGGGGTGGCCAGGCGCTTCCGGGGTGTGCGGATTGTCGCATGTGGAGCCATGATCGCCACACTCGTTGCCACCGGGTGCGGGGAGATGGGGGAGCCCCCCACGAGGTCGGGGCGGGTGCTCAGCGTGGTGGACGGCGACACCGTCGTGGTGGCCGGGGTCGGCACCGTGCGCTACCTGGGCATCGACACCCCGGAGCTGCATCATCCCCGCCGCCCCGTCGAGCGGTATGCCGCGCGCGCGGCTGCGCTCAACCGGAGGCTCGTGGCCGGGCGCACCGTGACGCTGGAGACCGATGTCGAGGAGCGCGATGCCTACGACCGGTTGCTGGCCTACGTATACGTGGACGGCCGGATGGTGAATGCACGCCTCGTGGCGGACGGGGCGGCCGAGGCGTACCCCTTTCCGCCGAACACACGCTACCGGGCCCTGTTCGCGCGGCTGCAGCGCGATGCCACGGCCGCAGGTCGCGGGCAGTGGGGCGGCGCGGAGGGAGGGCCGCCGTGGGGCGCCCCGTAGTGCCGGGCGCCGTGCCCGTGGGTTGTACGATCCGCGCATGACGATCATGGAGCACGACTACGGCATCCCGTCGGAGGACGAGTTGGCGCGCCTGGTCGGCGCCGCCACGCCCCACTTCGCGCTGCAGATCCGCGATCGCGTGGTGGCGTACCGCTCTGCACTGCCCGAGGGGCACCCCCGCCGTGCCGAGTTGGATGCCCAGGTCGTGCGCCTGGAGCGCCTGGCCATTGATGGCGCCGGCGGCCCCCGTGACGTGGCCGACCTACCTCCGCGCCCCTCGCTGGAGTTGCGCGGGCGCGGCAGGTCCTAGGAGCGCCCGTCCCGCTCCGCGATCGCGTGCAGGATGCCGGCGAAGGTCCGCAGTATCCGGGCCGTGAGTCCCCAGACATCCTCGCCCAGCAGCGGGTACCGCAGGGTCCTGATGTCGGGGCGGCGGGGCAGGCGCAGGTCGGCCGCCATCACGTCGGCCAGTGGCACCTCCATGATCCGCGCGATCTCGGAGTCCTCCGGCGTCATCGCGGGGCGTCCTCCCGGGTGGTGCGCAACCCACGGGCTCACCGTGAAGCCGCTGGCCATCGTCATCAGGTCATCGAGGGGCCCGAGCACGCGCAGCGCGTCACGGGCCACGCCGATCTCCTCCTCGGTCTCGCGCAGCGCCGCCCCGAGCAGGTCGGGATCGTGCGGCTCCAGGCGGCCGCCGGGCAGCGACACCTCACCCTTGTGATGGGCGACGGTATCCGACCTCTTGGTGAGCACGAGGTGCCCCCGGTCGTCGACGTCGTACAGCACCACCATCACGCCTGCGTCACGTCCGGACGGATCGAGCACGATCCGGTCCCGGGTGGTGAGGGCATCGGGCAGGAGGCCCGCGAGCTCCGCGGCGGTGGGAATGCGGGCGCTGCGCATCGGTGCCGAGTGTACGCCGGGGCGATGGGCGGACCGTCGTGAGCGGCACACCCGGGCACCCGTCTGCGGGGGATGCTGCCGCGGGGGTGCAGGCGGCAGCCGCCGCGGCGGCGCCGGGGCGGTCCATCGTCGGGCTCCGCGCCGTCGACACGGGCATCGGCGGCCGCGCGTGGCTGGTCGCGTTCGAGGGTCCAGCGTTCCTCTGCATGGACGATGCCGGGAGTCCCGTGGCGTCGCGCACGCGTGCGTGCGATGTCGCCCAGGCCGCCCTCGCGGCGGAGATCGTGGAGGAGGCCCTGGACGCCGCCGCCCTGCGCGCCATGAGGGGCGCCGCGGATGGTCTTGCGGCCGCTGCCTCCGGGGTGCCACCGGCGGCGGTCGAGGCGCTGTCGCGCGCGGCTGATCACGCACTCGCGCTGGCCGAATGGCGGGAGGCCCCGGAGCGCGGTGAGGCATCGCTTATCGCGCTGGATGCCGCGATCGGCGTACAGGAGCGCGCGCATGCGGCCTACGCCACGTTCGTGTCGCTCACCGATCCGCTGGCCGGGCGCCAGGGCGATCTGGAGGCCGATGTGCTCGCCGCACTCGTGGCCGCCGAGGCGGCTGCGGCATCCGCGGGGCTCGGTGCCTCACTCGGGGCGATGATGGGGGAGGGGATGGCCGGGATCGCCGCGGCGTCGGACGAGATCGCCGCGCTGCACGTCACGCCGCTGCGGTGACCTCCGGCGCGGGTGGCGCCCCGGTCTCGTCGGGCACGTCGGGCGGCGAGAAGCCCGAGCCGACGAGGGACTCGATCCGCGCCAGGTCCTCATCCGTCAGCGGGGGAAGGCCGATCGCCCCGGTGAACTCGGCGAGTTGATCCTCTCCGTGGACCGCCGCGACCACCGATGCCACGCCGGGTCGCGACAGGCTCCACAGGAGCGCCGCCTGGCCCAATGACCAGGGGCGGCCGGAGTCGTGCAGGAAGCCCAGTGCGTCGACGCGGGCGAGGCCCTCGGCCAGCCATTCGCGCGAGAGATGCGCCCGTGGGTCACCTGGCGGGAAGGTCGTCTCGTGGGAGTACTTGCCCTCGAGCAGTCCCCAGCAGTGCGGGTGGCGCGCGATCACGCATGAGCCGGCGGCCTGGGCGAGCCCGGCGAGTTCGGCGCCAGGGTCGTGGCCCAGTATCCCCAGCTCGACGTCGAGCACGGGGAAGCGGCCCTGCCGGATGAGCCTCCGCCCATCCCCGGGCCGCGCCCCTTCGGGAATCGCGGCCCCGACGGCGCGCACCGTGCCTTCGCGCACCAGTGCGTCCAGCGCGGCGGCCAGGGCGTCATCGGCCAGCGCCCGCCGGGTGGGATGGTGCAGCTCGCAGATGTCGATGTGGCCGCCCAGGCGCCGCGCGCTCGCGCGCACCGCGGCGATGATGGCCTCGGGCCGGAAGTCCTGGGGCATCGTCCGCCCCGATCGGCCCGCGTCGGACTCCGCCCATGCGTACCCCACGCGGGTGGCGATCACCACCCGGTCGCGGCGCTCCGCGAACGCCCGCCCCAGCGCCGTCTCGGCCCGCCCCTCGCCATCGCGGTCGGCCACGTCGAAGAACGTGATTCCCCGGTCGAGTGCGGCATGCAGCAGGCGCACGGCCTCGTCATCGCCGTCATCGCCCCACCACCCCGTGGCCAGCGATTCGGCGCCGAACCCCAGTTCCGACACGCGTATTCCCGTGCCGGGAATCTCCCGGTAGCGCATGGGACGAGCCTACGCGCGCGCCCCGACGCGCCTAGGCGGCGTCGCCCCCGGGGTCGTCCGCGTCGTCGTCCGGCGCCAGCAGGAACTCGATGAGGTCCTCCACCGTGAAGCGCCCGGCCTGCATCGAGGCCACCAGGCCGTACACGGTGGCTGAGTGCGGGCGGTCCAGCACGTAGGCACGGATGGCCTCGTTGCCGCGGCTGTCGATCTCCTCGATCGCCCGGCGTCCCACTGCCGTCGCCACCACGCCGGTTCCCTCGACGTCGGCCAGCCCGGCCGCGGAGAGCGCCTTGGCGGCCGTGACGACCTCGTCCGGCTCCGCCCCGAAGCGCCCGGCGAGATCCGTGATCGACGCCCCGTCCTGATCCGCTGCGAGGGCCCGCAGGAGGAGGTACGAGCCCGACGACAGGCCTGCATCCATCACCACCTGATCCAGCACGCCCGCGACTTCCGCCAGCAGCTGAAGGTCCTCTTCGTCCCGGCGCATGCCTAGGGCCCGTACCGGTGCGCGGGAGCGGGCCGGAGCGCGTCGTAGGCGGCACCCACCCAGATCCGGCCTGTCACGCCGCGGTCATCCAGTGTCCTGAGTGCTGAGCGCACCACCCCGGGCAGCGCGCCGCGGCCCTGCGTGCGCGCCATGGTGATAGCGAAGTCGTGGTCGGACTGCCCGACCGTCGGCCGGCCGTTCGCCCGGGCCAGGGCCACGCGGGCGTCCACCAGGCGCAGCGGGTCATCCACCGTCAGGCGGCATTCCGCCACGGCCCAGTCCGGGGCGAGCTCGGCGAGGACCGCGTCGAAATAATCCGTGTAGGCCATGCGCGCAGGCTATCCCAGCGCGGCGGCGTGCTCACCGGGCATCGGGCGCGCTGCGGCCAGGGCACTGGCCACCTCGCGCACCACCTCGGCGAACGCGTCATCGCCCATCACCGGGTCCTCGACCGGCAGGTCGTGAACCACCTCGATCCAACTGCGGCATCCGCGCATGTCGCCGGTCACATCGAGCCCCAGGGGCGGCGTGATGCGGTGAACCCGGGCCACGATCGCCATCAGGGGATGGCGCGGCCTCCAGCGCAGGCGCTGCGCGGCGTAGTCCGGCCCCAGCACGTGGTACGGGACAAGGGCATCCAGCTCCGCCTGCGTGCTCACCTCATGCACGGCGGCCACGCGGCACCACGCCTGCAGGTCCACCCGGTCCGGCTCCTCGGTGACGCCGATCAGGTCGGCGTAGGCATCGCGGGCGGCGGGGACGAGCAACTCCTGTCGCTGGTGCACATGGGTGGGGAGGAGCACGAACTCCCGATGCGGCACGTCGAAGCGCTTCTCGCCGATACCGCCCTTGCGCAGCATCACGACCTGCGCGCCGTCCAGCATGGCGGCAATGACGGAGGCCCATTCCTTGAGCGCGATTGCGGACACCCGGGGAACGGTAGCGCCCCCGGGGTGGGCCGGATGACCCTCGGGAGCGACGCCGTTCGGCGCTACGATCACCCCATGATCGACGCCATCCTGTCACGAGCATCCGAGGGCGGGCGGATCACCGCCGACGAGGCCGTCCTGCTGTACGAGTCGGCCCCCCTCGAGGACCTCGGCGCCGCGGCCGACGCCGTGGCGCGCCGCCTGCACGGCGACGAGGTCACCTACAACGTCAACGCGCACCTCAACCCCACCAACATCTGCGTGGTGGGGTGCGGGCTGTGTGCATTCGCCGTGTGGACCGACCACGACCCGCGGGCATACGCCTACTCGGTCGACCAACTCGTGGACCGTGCGCAGGAGCTCTCCGACCTCGGCATCACCGAACTGCACATCGTGGGGGGGATGACCAAGGAGTACACCCTCGGCTACTACGAGGATCTCTTCCGCGAGCTCAAGGCCGCGCTCCCCGACGTCTTCCTCACGGCCCTCACGGCGGTGGAGATCGACTTCGTCGCCAAGCTGGAGCGCATCAGCGCCCGGGAGGCGCTGGAGCGCACGATGGCCGTGGGGCACGACACCATGCCGGGCGGCGGCGCCGAGGTGTTCAGCCCGCGGGTTCGCCGCATCATCGCCGATCGCAAGGTGGGTGCGGATGCCTGGCTCGACATCCACCGCGATGCCCACGAGATGGGGTTGAAGACGAACGCCACCCTCCTGTTCGGGCACTTCGAGACCCCTGCCGAGAAGGTGGACCACATGGTCCAGTTGCGCGAGCTGCAGGATCATGCGCTCGCGCATGAGCACCCCGGCCGCTTCCAGGCCTTCATCCCGCTGCCGTTCCTTCCGGGCAACACGGAGTTCTCCTACCTGCCGGGTCCCTCGCGCGAGGAGAAGCTGCGCACCATCGCCCTGTCGCGGCTGGTGCTCGACAACTTCCCACACATCAAGGGCCACTGGGTGATGCTGGGCGAGGAGGTCACCTCCGAGGCCCTGTCCTACGGTCTTGATGACCTGTCGGGGACCCTCACCGAGGAGCGCATCGCGCACGCCACGACGGTCCAGACCCCGCTCGGGCTCACCCACGAGCGCATCCGCGAACTGGTCACGGCCGGAGGGCGCGCGCCGGTGGAGCGGGACTCGCTCTACGCCCGGGTGGCGCGGGAGCCGGTCTCGGCCTAGGAGAGCGCCCGTCGACGCAGGGCCATCGCCGCGCCCCAGGCGATCACTCCGCACCACGCGACGGTCCACAGCACCGCGCCCCACGACGAGGCCGGCACCAGCACCACGTTGCCGTTGATCTCGAGTTGCGCCCCGGCCACCCCGGCCTCGGCGCGGTACTGCATGTCGCTCAGCATCGGCGAGGTGATCGCGCGGGGGAACACCAGGTACAGGGTGGTGACCAGTCCCGACCAGGCCGTCCCGATGGCATCGGCATTGACCGCCGCCATCAGGTTTGCCAGCGAGAGGCACGAGACGTAGAGGAACACGGCCACGATCCCCGAGGCGACGGGGCCCAGGGCCACGCTGCAGAGCGCCGCGACCACCAGCACCAGCACCATGTTGAGCAGCATGGCGAGCCCGTGGACAGCCAGGGGTCCGTCGCCGCCCTGTCCGATCACGAGGGAGCATGCGGCGGCGACGGCGAGCCAGATGGCGAATACGCCCACGAGCACGGCCAGGCGCCCGAGGATCCTGCCGAGCATCACCACGGGGCGCGGGGTGCCGGTGGCCACCTGCAACCCCACCCAGCCGGCATCGGCATCGCGGTTCGCCGCGCTCGCGCCCAGCGTGGCCGCCACGGCGAGCCCCGCCACCAGGTAGACGCCCGCCGTCCATGCGCGCATCGTGTCGGTGCCGGCCGCGCCGCCGCGGCCGGCGGCCACCACGGCGCCGGCGATGATGATCGCGGCGCCCACCAGCAGGAGCACCATGGGCCACCTGCGCCGGCTGATGCCGCGCGCCTCGGTGCGCCCGATCACCGCTACGGGGCTCACCCGGGCGCCCCGTCCACGAGGTGCATGCTGGCCCCGAGGAGGGCCGGAAGCCCCCCGGGGTCCTTGGAGGCCGCGAGCACCGCGGCGCCGCGCGCCATGGCGCGGCGTATCGCCGCAGTCGTCTCGGGGAACTCCCAGGGGTCGTCCAGCACGAGGAGGTCGGGCTCCCCGATGAGTGCGCACGCGAGTGATGTTCGGCGCACGTCCTCCACCTCCAGCGACTCCACCCGCGTGTCCGGGTGCTCCACCCCGGCCTCCTCGATGGCCCGTGTGGCCTCGGCGCGTCCATGGCCGCCCAGTTCGGCGACCATGTCCACGACCTCACGGGCGCGCAGGCCGAACCCGAACGGCCACGACTGCGGGCCCCAGCCGATCCGCCGGAGCGTCGCGGGGTCACCCGGGGGCGCCCCCAGCACGGTGGTGTCGCCGCCGGGCCCGGCCAGTCCCAGCACGGCCCGGAGCACGCTGGACTTCCCCGACCCCCGGTCGCCGGTGATGAGCAGCCCGGCGCCCGCACGCAGGTCGATGTTCACGCCCCGCACCGCGAGCTCGCCGCCCCGCTGGTACCGCACCTCGATGGCGCGGGCGCGGATTACCGGGTCAGTCAATCTTCTCCAGGCGGATCGCCTCCTGGGGGCAATCATCCACGGCCTCGCGCACGGCGTCTGCAAGGGACGGGTCGAGTACCTCGTCCGACGCGGACGACAGGTTGGTCTCATCGTCCACGGTGAAGACGCCGGGCAGGCGCGCGATGCACACGCGGGTGCCCATGCACATGTCGTGGTCCACCGTGAGGCGGTACCGCTCGCCGTCGATCGTGATCTCGGCCATCTCAGCCCTCCCTGATGATCTCGAGCACCTCATCGCGCTTGCGCTCCATGTCGGCCTCCGACACGAGCGACTCGAGGTTGAGGCGCAGGAGCGGTTCGGTGTTCGAGGGGCGCACGTTGAAGTGCCAGTCGTCGTAGGCGACGGACAGGCCGTCCACCTCGGCCTGACGGCCGTCCGCGTAGCGTGCCCGAAGCCGGTCGATCGCCGCCCCGGCATCGTCCACCGTGGAATTGATCTCGCCCGATATGTGGTACCGGTCGCGCAGCGCCTGCACCATCTGCGACAGCGTCTGGCCGGAGGTGGCCAGGATCTCCAGCACCATGAGCGCGGGGATCAGCCCGGAGTCGGCGTACGAGAAGTCGCGGAAGTAGTAGTGGCCGCTGACCTCGCCGGCGAATACGGCATCAACCTCGCGCATCCGCCGCTTGATGAATGCATGGCCCACCCGGAACTCATCCGGGGTGCCCCCGGCCGCGATGATGGCGTCGCGCACGGCCCAGGATGCCCGGAGGTCATAGACGACCGTGGCCGGGCCCACCCGCTCGAGGATGTGCTGCGCCAGCAGGGCGGTGAGGAAGTCGCCCGCGACGAAGCCCCCCTTCTCGTCGATGAAGAAGCAGCGGTCGGCGTCGCCATCCCATGCGATTCCGACGTCCGCGCCGTTCTCCACCACCGCTGCCTCGATGAAGGCACGGTTCTCCTCCAGCAGGGGGTTGGGCTCGTGGTGGGGGAAGCGCCCGTCGGGATCGAGGAAGCACGGCACGGCGTCGATGTCGATGCGCTCCAGCACGGGCGGCAGGTACACGCCCGCCATGCCGTTCGCGGCATCCAGCACCACGCGCAGGCCGCGGATCGCCGGGGCGTCCACGAAGCCCATGCAGCGGTCCACGAACCGGTCGAGGAGACCGTCATCCACCGACTCGGTGCCCGGCGTGGCGGAGGGGGCGGGCTCGCCGGCCAGCGCGAGCCGGCCGATCTCCGCGATCCCGGTGTCGCCCGACAGCGGTAGGGCGCCCGCGGTGACCATCTTCGCCCCGGTGTATGCGGGCGGGTTGTGGCTGGCCGTGATGGCCGCCCCGGCGTCGTAGCCGCCCTCGTCCACCGCGAAGTAGAGCATTTCGGTGGCGGCCAGCCCGAGCGCGGTCACATCGGCACCGGCCGATCGCGCCCCCCGGATGAAGGCTGCACTGATGCCCGGCGACGACAGGCGCACGTCGTGTCCCACCGCCACGCGGCGCGCGCCGGTGACGGCGATGAACGCCCGGCCCACGCGCTCGGCGCCCTCCTCGTCGATCTGCTCGCCGTAGAGGCCGCGGATGTCGTACGCCTTGAACACCGCCGGGTCCAGGGTCATGTGCCGAACCCCGGTTTCAGCGCGGCATAGGTCTCCTCCAGGCTCTGCGGCATCACGCGCACGTCTCCCGTCGATGTCATGAAGTTGGTGTCACCCGACCAGCGCGGGACCAGGTGCAGGTGAAGATGGTCCGCGATGCCGGCGCCGGCCGCCGCGCCCTGGTTCATGCCGAGGTTGAACCCGTGGGGCGCCATGGCCCCGGCGATCACCTCCTGCGCTGTCCGCGCGAGCTCCATCATCTCAGCCCGCGCTGCGGCGGTCAGGTCGGTGAGCCGGTCCACGTGCGCGAAGGGGACGACCATCAGGTGCCCGGACGCGTACGGGTAGGCGTTCAGCACCACGAAGCAGTGCTCCCCGCGGTCGAGGATGAGCGCCCGGGCATCGTCGCCCAGCGCCGGCAGGTCGCAGAAGACGCAGCGGGGCCCCTCGAACTCATGGTCGTGCTCGGCGGACACGTAGGCCATTCTCCATGGCGCCCACATGATCTGCCTGCCGGGCGGACCCCCTACAGCCACGTGCGCTTGCGGAAGTACCAGAGCACGCCGCCCGCGAGGCCCACGATGATCACGAGGAGGGCGATGAACGACGCCACGCCGTGCCGCGCGAAAGGAAGGCCGTCGATGTTCATGCCGTAGAAGCCCGTGATCAGCGTGAGCGGCAGGATCACCGCGGAGATGATCGTGAGCAGCGCGAGCATGTCGTTGAGGCGATGCGTGATGACCGACTCGTTGGTGGCCTCGAGCGCCTCGGCCACCTCCTTGTAGTTCTCCAGCGAATCCCAGATGCGCTCGTTCTTGTCGACGATGTCGTCGAAGTAGATCTCGAGGTCCTCGGGCGCATAGCGCTGCACCGCGCGCTCCAGCATGCGCAGGGTGGGGCGCTGCGGCTTGATCACCTTCCGGTAGTTGATGATCTCCTGCTTGACGTTCGAGATGTCGCGCACCAGTTCGCGGCTCTGGCCCTCGAAGATCGCGTCCTCGAGTGCGTCCAGCTTGAAGCCGATCTTGTCCAGGATCGGGAAGCAGTAGTCGAACATCTGGTCGACGATCTCGTACAGCAGGAAGCCCGAGCCCTTCGACATGAAGTCGAACCGGGCATCGTCACGGGTCTCGCACCGCGACCAGAGCGCGGAGATCGGCTTCAGCGGCTCCTTGGGGATGGTGATGAGCAGGCCCGGGCCGATGAACACGTTCAGTTCGGTGGCCTGCAGCCGCCCGGTCCGCTTGTCGAACCGGGGGAAGTGCAGCACCAGGAATACGTAGCCGTCGTACTCGTCGATCTTCGAGCGCTGCCGGCGCCGCGACAGCACGTCCTCGAGGTCCAGCGGGTGGAAGTCGTGGTGCTCGGCCAGCCAGGCGGTCTCCGCCTCGGTTGGCTCCTCGATGTTCAGCCAGGTGAGGCCATGGGCCTCGAGGCGCTGGACGTCGGGCCGGTCGCGCTCAGGGGCGATCAGCGCGGACGTCCCGCGCTTGGACGTGCGACGGATGTTGGGAAGGCTCGCCATCGTCGAGTCCCCTCGTCGCGGAAATGAACGGCACGCACGGCATCTCCGGGAGTGTATCGCGCGATCGGCTCCCGCCGGACTACTCTGCCATCCGTGTTGCGCGAGCCGAGGATCAAGTTCTGCGGGGTGACGCACCCTGCAGACGTGGAAGCCTGCGTCGGAGCCGGTGCCTGGGCCATCGGCGCCGTGATGACGCCGCACGGCCCGCGGGCCCTCGGGACGGATGATGCACGGGCGGTCATGTGCGAGGTGCCGCAGGGCACCGAGCGCGTCGGGGTGTTCGTGCAGCCGTCGGCCGATGCGGTGGCGCGGGCGGTGGATGCTTGCCGCCTCACGCGCATCCAGGTGCACGGCGTGGACGACCCGCGCCCACTCGCCGCCGCGGCAGGCGTGCCGGTCACCCTCGCGGTGCCCCTCCGTGACGAGCAGTCGATCGCGCGCGCGGACGCCGCGGAGTGCGACCTGGTGCTGTTCGACGCCGCGGTGCCCGGGGCCCACGGGGGCACGGGCGTGCGTGCCGACTGGGGGCTGCTGGAGCGCCACCGCCCGGCCCGGCCCTTCGCCCTCGCCGGCGGCCTCACGCCCGAGGTGGTGGGTGACGCCGTTCGCCGCCTGCGGCCATTCGTCCTCGACGTGTCCAGCGGGGTGGAGGGCACGGCTCCGGGGCGCAAGGATCCCGCGCGCGTGCGCGCATTCGCGCAGGCAGCCCACGCGGCGGCCATGGAGGAGGCGGCATGAGCGTCAACATGAGGTTCGGGCCATACGGTGGCCGGTACGTACCCGAGACGGTCATCGGCGCGCTGGACGAGCTCACCGATGCCTACGAGCGCTACCGCGACGACCCGGACTTCCGCAGCGAGTTGGGAGTGCTGCTCGGGCACTACGTGGGCCGGCCCACCCCGCTCTACCGCGCCCGCCGCCTGGAGGAGGCCTGGGGGCTCGATGACGGCCTGTGGTTCAAGCGCGAGGACCTCTGCCACACGGGCGCCCACAAGATCAACAACGCGCTCGGCCAGGTGCTGCTCGCGCGCCGCATGGGCAAGCAGCGGATCATCGCCGAGACCGGTGCCGGACAGCACGGGGTGGCCACGGCCACGGCCTCCGCGCTGGTGGGGCTTGGCTGCCGCGTGTACATGGGCCGCACCGACATGCAGCGCCAGCGCCTTAACGTGATCCGCATGCGCATGCTGGGCGCCGAGGTGATGCCCGTGGATTCCGGCAGCGGCACGCTGAAGGACGCCACCAGCGAGGCCATCCGCGACTGGGTGACCAACGTGGACACCACCCACTACATCATCGGATCCGCGGTGGGCCCGGCCCCGTACCCGGAGATCGTCGCTGAGTTCCAGTCGGTCATCGGCATCGAGGCACGCGCCCAGATGCTCGAGGAGACGGGCGGGCTGCCGGGCACCGTCGTGGCCTGCGTCGGGGGCGGCTCCAATGCCATCGGAACCTTCCGCGGGTTCCTCGACGACCCGGACGTTGCGCTCGTTGGCGTGGAGGCCGGGGGCGAGGGCCCCGCGGGACGTCACGGGGCGTCGCTGGCCCTCGGCCGGCCGGGCGTGCTGCATGGCTCGTACTCGTACCTGCTCCAGGACGACGACGGGCAGGTGGCCGAGGCGCATTCGGTGTCGGCGGGCCTGGATTACCCGGGCGTCGGCCCCGAGCACTCCCACCTGCGCGACATCGGGAGGGTGCGCTACGTGAATGCCACCGATGCGGCAGCGCTCTCGGCCTTTCTCGAGTGCTCGCGCATGGAGGGCCTCATCCCCGCCCTCGAGACATCCCATGCGCTGGCCCATGTGCGCGACTGCGCATCGGATATGCGTGGCGCCGGCCCCGTACTGGTGTGCCTGTCGGGGCGCGGTGACAAGGACGTGGACCAGGCCGGTGCGGCCCTGGGGATCGACGCCAGTGCCTGACACCGGCGCCGCGCGCCTCGAGCGCGTCTTCCGCGAGGCCGGCCGGCCGCTCTTCGTCCCGTATGTGATGGGCGGCTACCCGGATCTCGACGCCAGCCGGCGCCATGCGCGGCTGCTCGCGCGCCACGCCGACATCATCGAGCTGGGCATCCCGTTCTCCGACCCCTTGGCGGATGGCCCCACCATCCAGGCGGCCGGCCAGGCGGCACTGGATGCGGGCATCCGCCCATCGGATGTCCTGGCCATCGCCGACGACCTGCGCGATGGTCCGCCCGTGGTGGTGATGACCTACTTCAACACCGTAATCGCCCATGGTGCGGCGGAGTTCATGACCGAGGCCGCATCGCACGGCGTGGCGGGGCTGATCATCCCGGACCTCCCTGTGGACGAGGCCACCGACATCCGTGCCGCGGCTCGCGCGGCCGGGGTGGCGCTGATCGCGCTCGCGGCCCCCACCACTGACGACGCGCGCATGCAGCAGATCGGCGCGGAGGCCGAGGGCTTCGTCTACCTGGTGGCGGTGACCGGGGTGACCGGTGGCGAGATGAGCATGGACGATCGCCTGCGTGCGCTGGCGGACCGTGCGCGCCGCCACATCCCCGTGCCGGTGGTGGTGGGCTTCGGCGTGCGCACCCCCGAGCAGGCGGCCCAGATCGGACAGATCGCCGACGGCGTGGTGATCGCCAGCGAGATCATCCGGCGCATCGGCGATGCCCCGGACGCGGGCGCGGCCGACGCCGCGGTGGATGCCTTCGGGGCCGGGATCGCGGAGGCGCTGGCCCGCTAGAACGGGTAGATGCGCATGAAGCGCAGGAGGGCGTCGATCTCCTCGTCCTCGACCGGGCGGTCCGGGGCGGGGTCGTCGATGTTCTCCAGGTACTGCATCCGGACGAGACGCCCGAAGTCGCTGCCGCCGGAGTGGATCTCGGCGAAGGCGCCCCACCACACGAAGTCGGCGCGACCCCCCCAGGGCGCCCCCAGCGCGGCGATGGCCCGCATCGGGTCCGCGCCCTCATCGGGCACGGCACGCACGGCTGCGCGGGTGGTCTGGACGAGCTCGTCGAAGTCCGGCCAGCTGTCGGGATCGAGGAGCAGCACGGGCACGACCTCCACCATGAAGTCCGCCGCCTCGTCATAGTCGGTGAACCACATGAAGGTGCCGGCCCCCTGGTTCGGGGGCGGCACCGGATCGCGGGAGAAGATGCCCACGGGGAAGTCGCGTGGGTCGCGGGCGGTGGTGACGGCGAGCGCGCGCCCGCGGGAGAGACCGGACCATTCGTGCATGCCGTGAGCGTACCCGCAACCGCGCGCCCGGGAGCGACCGGCGCGCCGGGAGGTGGCGCTAGCATCGCGCCCCATGCCCCCGGAGGACACATCGGGCCCCTCGCGCCGCAGGCGTCCCGCGGAGGATCGCCGGCGCGACCTCAGGCGCCGCCGCCGCAATGCACTGCTCATCCTCGCCGCCGGCGTGGCCGCCATCGCGGGGTTCGTCGTGTGGGCCGGGCGCGGGGACGACACGGGTGCCGCGACCGACGAGGTGGCGTCGGCCCCGGTGCTGCGCGTGGCGGCCCGTGCTCCCAAGCCGGTCCTGCCCGCGCCGAAGACGGCCGAGCTCGCGGTGACCGCGACCGGCGGGGACGGCGTAGAGATGCGGGTGGTCGCCACGCCGGCGGGGGCCGCCGCCGTGTCCGGCCCGTGGCGCCCGGCGGCGAAGGCGCTGCCCATCCCCGCCGACGTGCGCCCGCTGCTGGAGGCCGGGCCGATCCCCGGGTACGTGGAGGTGCGTGACGATTCGGGGGGCACCGCGCGCTCCACCTCGATGCTCCTGCCCCCGACCCCCGGGGATGGCACCGCGGAGATCGTCCGCTCGGTCAGCACGAGCCGGCCCTACGTGGCGCTGGTATTCGATGACGGCCTCGACCAGGCCGCCGTGGGCCGCATCATCGACATCCTGCGGAAGCAGAAGGCGGGGGGCACCTTCTGCTTCAACGGCGTGAACGTGAAGCTGTGGACCCCGGCGCTCGCCCGCAAGGTGCAGGCCGCTGTGGCCGACGGCGTCATCACGATGTGCAGCCACGGCTGGGGGCACCGCACCGGCACCACCTCCAGCGAGCCCGAGGCCACCACCGACCTGGCGAACAACGCCACCACCGATCGCATGATCGGCGTGTCGAGCGTTCCCTTCTACCGCCCGCCGTACGGGGCAATCAGCCCGGGCATCGAGAAGGCGGCGGGGAAGCTGGGCTACCGGTGGATCGTGATGTGGGATGTCGATCCCTCCGACTACGAGAAGCCGTCGGTGGCGACGCTCACCCGGCGGGTGGTGGATGAGTCCCGGAAGGGTTCCATCGTGGTGCTGCATGCGATCCCCAACACCGCCGACGCCCTGCCCGGCATGCTGTCCGGCCTCCGGAAGAAGAAGCTCCGGGCCGTTACGCTGACGACCATGTTCGGGGAGCTCTCATCGGCGGCGGGCAGGGGTTCCGCCTCCACGGCCACGGCGCCTGCCGCCACGGCCGGAGATGCCCCACCAGTGCCGGGCGCGGGGGACTGATGTCGTCGGATTGGGTGATGATCTCGGCAACGATGGTGATGTTCGTGTCGTTGTTCGGCGCGCTCGGCCTGGGCATCATCGCCTGGCGCCGCCAGTCGGCGATCCGTGGGCTCCAGGCGCGCGAGCAGCACGGCCTGGGGCTGTCATCCCCGGTGGCGTCCGATCGCGTGCAGGCCCTGGCCGCGCGCAGCGGGCCATCGCAGGGGGATGTGCCCCAGGGCACGGGCGACGGCAATGGCGCTGCCATTGCCGTGATCGCCGCCGTGCTGGTGGTGATCGTCGCGGGAGGCGCGGCCGGCTGGTGGTTCCTCGTCCGTGACGACGGATCGTCATCCGCTGAGGTGACCGCGCAGTTGACCAAGCCCGCCAACGGCCCGCTGGGTGCCGACCCGGATGCCGTTGTGCCGGATGACCCGCCCGCCATCCAGGACCGCGCGGCGTACACCGTGGCCGTCCTGAATGCGAGCGGGGTGTCGGGCGCGGCCCGCACGACCGTGGCGCCCAAGGTGGAGACGGCCGGATACCGCGTGGGCGAGGTGGGCGATGCGAACGCGCAGGACCTCACGACGTCGGTGGTGATGTGGCGCCCCGGATCGCAGGCCGTCGCCCAGAACGTGGCGAAGGACCTCGGCATCACCAGCGCGCCGCCGCTGGACGGCGTGGCCGCCGATGCGATCGGCGAGGCGGACGTGGTGGTCGTCGTGGGCAAGGATGCGGCGACGGGGCCATGACCCCCGCGGAGCGGCTTCGCGCCCTGGCCGATGCGGACGATCCGCTGGTGCTCCCGGGCGTGTACGACGGCCTGTCGGCGCGCCTGGCGCGCCAGGCGGGGTTCGACGCGCTGGTGGTGTCGGGCTACTCGGTGTCCGCTGCCCGCCTCGGGCTGCCGGACTTCGGCTACCTCTCCCAGGTCGAGATGGTGGATGCCGCCCGTGACCTGATCGCCGCGGTTCCCGGCACCCCCGTGGTGGTGGACGCGGATACCGGCTACGGCAACGCCCTGTCGGCCGCCCGCACGGCGCGCCTGCTGCACGCCGCCGGCGCGGCGGGGATGATCCTCGAGGACCAGCAGTGGCCCAAGCGGTGCGGGCACATGGAGGGCAAGCGCATCACCGACCGCGCGGACTGGCTGGCGAAGATCCGCGCCGTTGTCGACCTGCGGGAGGAGGGCATCGACATGTTCCTCATCGCCCGCACGGATGCGCGCGGGGTCGAGGGGCTGGATGAGGCAATTGCCCGCGCACGCGAGGCGGCGACGCTTGGCGCGGACGCGGTGTTCGTGGAGGCGCCCGTGGACGCGGCCGAGATGCGGCGCGTGGCCGGCGATCTGGCGGATGCCCGGCCGGTGGCCAACATGGTGGAGGGCGGCCGCACGCCGCTCATGCCCGCCCCGGAACTCGCGGCCCTGGGCTACCGCGTGGTGCTGTGGGGCATCACCGGCATCCTCGCCGCCGGCCACGCCCTCCGCGGGGCCTATGCGGCGCTCGCGGCGACGGGGTCGGGGCCCGACCCGTCCGCGCTCATGACCTTCGACGAGATCACGGACGCGGTCGGGCTGCCCGACCACCGCCGCCTGGACGAGCGCTACTCCGGCTAGCCCAGGGCCTTCGCCTTGAGCTTCTCGAACTCGGCCTGGTCGATCGCGCCCGAGTCGAGCAGGGCCTTCGCCTGCGCGATCTGGTCCGCGGGGCCATCGCTCGAGCCCACCATCTTCTTCAGCTGCTCCACGTCATGCTGCTGCTGCTTGATCGCCCGCTGCTGCATGCCGCCGCCGCGAGCGATGAGGTAGATCAGCACGCCGAGGAATGGCAAGACCACCAGGACGACGAGCCAGCCGGCCTTCGCCCAGCCCGACAGGTCATGACTGCGGAAGAGGTCGATCAGGACGTTGATGAGGATGACGATGAACATCACCCACACGAACACCACGAAGGTCGTCCAAAGGACGTCCCAGAAACTCCAGTCCATCGCTTCCCTCCAGGGATGACATCGCGTCCCGGGTGGGGCGCGGGCGTAACCCTATCGGCGCGTCCCGCGCCGGGCGGTGGGGTTTCTCCTACAGGCGGGAATAGGATTACCGGGTACACCACCCCGGATTGGAGATGACATGGCCGACGAGACCGTCCACGAGGTGCGGGTGCACCTCACCCGCGAGCAGGCGCCCATCCGGCGGGCGCACCTGGAGATGACCGGTACCGACGTCACGTTCGGCGTGCCCGGATGGCAGGGCGAGCACTACGGGTTCCCGCCCGGGTCGGTGCCCGAGCACCCCGGCACCCTCGACTACCTCGTGGCATCGGTCGCCGGCTGCCTCATCGGTACCTTCGGCGGCACGCTGAAGGCCCGGGGCATCACCGCGACCGGCGATGACCTGGTGGCTGACGCCATCGGGGAGGTCGTCGTGGACGACGATAATGTGCTGCGCCTGCGCCGCATCGTCGTGCGCTACACGCTGCGGGCGGCTCCGGAGCATCGCGAGGCGGCCGAGCGGTGCAATGCAATCCATGCGCACCACTGCCCGAATGCCCGTTCCGTGGCGGCGGCGATCGACATCGTCACCGAACTCGACTTCGTGCCGGTGGGGGATCCGGCTGGGGCAGCAGCCTGAGGGAAAAACATTCCCTGAGCAGGGAACTCCTCGGGTAGGACTCGAACCTACAACCCTCCGGTTAACAGCCGGATGCTCTACCATTGAGCTACCGAGGATCGGCGAGGCGGGAGTCTAGAGGACGACCGGCGCCTTGTGGTCTGTCGGCGGCGGCCCGAACCGGTGCACGTGCACGATCGGGCCCGCCTCGTCCACCCGCCCCGGAACCGGCACGTCGTCGCGCGCGTACCCCCAGCCCGTGTGCTGCATGCCGTCGATGAAGGGGCGTGCATCGGGACGTCGAGGATCGGCGATGATCACCTGCGTGTCCGGGCCGCACAGCCGGGGAATGAGGGCAGCGAGGGCCACGCCGTTCCGCGCCTCGTAGAGGATGTCCGCGCCGATCACGAGGTCGTACGGGGCAGCCGCGAGCACCCCGGCCGGCGGATCGCGCCAGTCCATGACCTCGGCGCGCATGTCGATGCCCAGGTTGGCGGCATTCCATCGGCTGAAGGCGATCGCCGCCGGGTACCAGTCGGTGGCGATGGCGGTGGCCCCGCGCATGGCCGCCACCATGGCGCCGGTGCCGATCCCCCCGCCCAGTTCGATCACCGAGCGGCCCGTGAGGTCCATGCCCGCCAGCAGATCGCACAGCACGCGCCCGCTCGGCCAGATCTCCGCCCAGTAGGGCAGGCGTTCGTCGTCCGCGAACTCCGCCTCGTCGATCAGGTCCTCGGCCGACGGCGGGCGGCGGATGCGCAGGCTGGTGGCGCCTGCGGGGATGTCCTCCCACACGGCGCGTGGATCGTCGGGCTGCACGGCCCGGCAGCGTAATCGGCCCCGAGGGCGCTATAGTCCCCGGCCGTCCGATCCCGAGGAGACTTCTTCCGCATGAGCGACGAGACCGAGCAGGAGACCACCGAGGCCCCGGAGGCCGAGGCCGCCGTGGCCACCGAGGATGCCCCGGTCGACGAGGCCCCGGCCGAGGTCGAGGCGGTAGTGGAGGAGGTCGTGGAGGAGGGCACCCCGGCTGAGGAGTACGACGTCGAGGAAGCCGCCACCGGTCCGCGTGCGCGCGAGGGCCTCGCCACCCTGTACCTGTGCGAGCGCGGGCACCGCACCCTGTCGATCTGGAGCGCGGCCCCCACCACCTGCCGCGCCCCGATCTCCAGTCGCGAGGAATGCGGCCGTCCGGTGTACCACTCCACGGAGCTTCCGGAGCAGGTCCAGAAGGCGCTCAACCCGCTGAAGGCCTCGAAGAAGAGCTCGAAGGGCTGATTCCGGCGGGGCGGCCGCCGGCCGCCCCGCCCGTGCCGTCGGGGACGCCCGCGCGTCCTGCGGGTACGGCCGAGGCCCTCAGCCCTGTGGTGGCGAGGCCGTCATCTCCTCGGCACGCGCGACCATGCGCTCCATCTCGGTGAAGCCCGGGTCCCAGCACGCGGGGTCCGCGAGGTCCACGCCCAGCGGGCGCAGGAGGTCGGCGGGCGCCGCGGAGCCGCCCGCGGACAGGAAGTCCAGGTAGCGGCCCACGAAGGCGTCGCCGTCCTCGCGGTAGCGCGCGTACAGCGCCAGGGTCACGAGGTGCGCGAAGACGTATGCATAGGTGTAGAAGCGCGTCGAGATGAAGTGGGGGATGTACGACCACCCGAGGCGGTAGCCATCCGGGATCTCCATGGCATCGCCGTAGTAGGCGGCGTTGCGCGCCAGCCAGAATCCCGACAGGCGTTCGTCGGTGAGGGTGGCGCCGTCGGCACGAGCGCGGTAGGCGTCCTGCTCGTACCGGGCGAGCACCGTCTGGCGGAACACGGTGGCGAACGAGCCCTCGACGCGCTCGCACACCAGCGCTGTGCGCGTGGCCTCATCCTCCTCGGTGGCCATCAGGTGGTCGAACGCGATCAGTTCGGCGAACGTGGAGGGCACCTCGGCCAGGGCCAGCCCCGTGTGGAACGACAGCGCCGTCTGGCGCTCGGCCGACAGCGTGAAGTGCATGCCGTGCCCCAGTTCATGGGCGAGCGTCATCACGTCGTCCATGCGGTCGGTGTAGTTCATGAGCATGTACGGATGCGCGTCCTGGGCGACCGATGCGCAGAAGGCCCCGCCGCGCTTGCCCGCCCGCGGCTCGGCGTCGATGCGGTCCTCCGCGAAGAAGCTCCCGGCGATGTCGCCGATGCGCGGCGAGAAGGCGCGGAACGAGGCGTCGATGATCCCCCGTGCCTCGGTCCACGGGACCGCCCGGGCCTCGCCCAGCGGCGCGTATTGGTCTGCCAGGTGCAGCTGCTCCAGCCCGAGCAGGCGGGCCTTCACCCCGAACCACCGCTGGGCCAGCCCGTAGTGGGCCTCCACGGCAGACATCATGGCCTCGATCGCCGGCCCGGGAACCTCGTTGCGCAGGTGGGTCGGGTCCATGGGGTCGTCGTAGTCCCTCAGGGCGTCCATGGCCAGGCGGTCGCCCACGAGCGTGTCGTAGCAGTGCGCGAGCGTGGGGGCCTCGGGGCCGAGCGCGCCGTACAGGGCATCAAGCGCCCCCATCCGGATGCCGCGGTCCGGATTGCGCACGCACGCCAGCAGGCGGTCGATCGTATGTGGCTCGGGCCCCTCGCCCGAGTCGAAGTCCGCCTCGAGGGTTGATGTGATGCGCCCGAACAGGGTCTGCCATGCGCTGCTCGCGGCGGGGCTGCGCTCGGCCAGCATGCGCTCCTCGGCCTCGCTGAGGGTGTGCCGGCGGAAGCGCCGGGTCGACAGCAGGTGATGGCGGTCGGCGGCCACCTCGGCGGCGTTGGCCAACTGCTCCGCCAGCGGCTCGTCAAGGTCCAGCCACTCGAGTTCGAAGAACCGCAGCGCGTTCGCGGCTTCCACCATCGAGCGGTCCATGAGGCCGTTCAGGTCCTGGTTCTCGGTGTCGGTCACGTCCACCGACTCGCGCAGCGACGCGTAGGAGTGCAGGCGTCCCAGCTCATTCTCGATCCGGGCGAGTTCCGCCAGGGCACCGGCGAGACCGGGGCCGTCGAGGGCGGCCACGGTTCCGCGATAGCGGGTCTCGAAGGCGCGGCAGTCGGCGATGGCCGCGGCCAGGCGCTCGCGGCAGTCGTCAGCGGAGGCGCAGAGGGGCGAGAGGTCCCAGCGGATGCCCTCGGCACGGGGTTCGGAGCCGGTCGTCGTCATGCCGTTGACGTTACCCCAGGGCCGCGGCGAGGAGGCGGTCGACCGTCTCCTCCGGCAGCGGCGGGACCCCGGTGGCGCCGGGGTGGTGGGGGCTGGTGGGCCGGTGGTAGTCCGAACCGCCCGAGGGGATGAGGTCGTACTTGCGCGCAAGTGCCCCGTAGCCGGCGAATTGGTCCGGCGAGTGCTCCGGCCGGTGCACCTCGATGCCCGCGAGTCCCGCCCGCGCGAGCCGTCCGACGAAGGGATCGAGGTGGGCGTCGTCGAGCCTCAGCGTCGCGGGGTGCGCGAGCACGGGTGCGCCGCCCGACTCCCGGACGAGGACCACGCCCTCCTCCACGGCGAGGCCATCGGACCCCACGTATGCGGGACGGCCGTCGGCCAGGTAGCGATCGAAGGCCTCCTTGCGATCGGCGACGTGCCCGGCCCGGATCAGCGCCTCCGCGATGTGCGGGCGGCCGAGGGGGGCACCGGCGGCCCCGGCGAGCACGTCGTCGAAGTCCAAGGCGATACCCATGTCATTAAGGCGCGCCACCATTTCCCGCGCCCTCTCGATGCGGGTCTCGCCGAAGCCGGCGATGAGTCCCGCCAGGGGCTCCGGCGCGGGGTCGTCGAAGTAGCCCAGCAGGTGCATGCTGCCGTGGGGCACCTTGATCGAGAGCTCGATGCCGGGGATCACCCGCACGCCAATGGCCCGGCCCGTGGCCTCTGCCTCCGCAACCCCGGCCATGGTGTCGTGGTCGGTGACCGCCAGCACCTCCACGCCGCGCCCGGCCGCGTACTCGACCAGCTCAGCGGGGTCGTGCGCGCCATCCGAGCGGTTGGTGTGGGCGTGGAGGTCGTGCGCCATGGGGCGGCGACGGTACCATCGGCCGCGCAATGGGACGCATCCGACGGCCGGGGGACGGCAACGCGAAGGCCGTCTACAGCACTGATGGCGGGCGCATCGACGACCGCGGTGGCCCTGCGCCCTCGCCGGGTGCTGGCGACGGCATCGTGCGGGTCTCGCGCACCAGCGCCGGGCGCCGTGGAAAGACCGTCACGCTGGTAACGGGCCTGCCCCCGGGTGAGCTCGCCGCCATCGCGAAGGAACTCAAGCGCCTGTGCGGATCCGGCGGCGCGGTGAAGGGCGGCGTCGTCGAGGTGCAGGGTGATCACCGCGACGCGGTGGCGGCCCATCTGGGTCAGCGCTTCCGCGTGAAGACGGCCGGGGGGTAGGGCGCCCCGGCCCGGTCACCGCCGCTCGATCGCGAGCCGCTGACCGGTTGCCTTGGTGAAGACGCCGGCTTCCCGACGTGCCGACCACATGGCCACGTCGATGTCCCCGTCGGCCGTGAGCCACAAGGTGACGAGGTCGCCGTCCCGGGCGCACTCGATCGCGGTCACCGCCCGCGCCCGCCCCACCTCCAACTGCTCGGCGATGCGCAGGAACGATGCAAGGCGCAGGATGCGCTCCTCATCGCGGGGCTTCAGGATCGCCTCGAGGGGTCCGGGGGACTGGATCCTCTTGCGATGCGCCCGCACCAGCTGCGCGATGATCACCAGTTCGCGATGCCGGAAGCCGGGCAGCCCGGCATTCAGCACCAGGTAGTGGCCGTGCTTGTGGTGGTCGTTGTAGTCCACCAGCGTGCCGACGTCGTGCAGCAGGGCCGCGCTGGCGAGCCATTCGCGCTCGCGCGGATCGCCGTCGTGCACGCCCAGGCGCGCCAGGCCGTCGAACACCGCCAGCGCGAGCCGGGCGACGTGTTCGCAGTGGGGCCTGTCGTAGCCGTACACCTGCGCCAGGTCGCGCACGCTGGTGGCCCGGACATCGGCGACCAGCGGCGGTTCGTCGGGCGCGAGGAATGCCTCCCAGAACACCCCCCACCGCAGGCCCTCGGCGCACACCTCCACGCGGTCGACGTCCGCGACGTGCATGAGGGCGTCGAGCACGACGGCCCCGGCCAGCATGATGTCGGCGCGATCGGCCTTCAGCCCGGGAATGCGCTTGCGCTCGCGGCGCGGCAGCCCGGCCATCCGGTCGATCAGGTCGCGCAGGGCATCCCGCCCCATGAGATAGCCGTGCACCTCGCCCAGCGGGTACGACGCAGCCTTCTGCGCCATCGCCGCCAGGGTCCGCACCGCTCCGCCCATGGCCACCAGGCGCCCGGCCCCGGAGATCCATGGGTCACGGTGGAACGTGTCGAGCGCGTGGCGCCGCAGGGCCCTGATGTCGTCGCGTGCGGCGACGTCGCCGGCGAGGAACGCATCCGTCATGCGCACCGCGCCGAGCGGCGCGCTCATCGAGCGGGTGAGCATGCGGTCGTCCACATGGCCCACCTGGATGCTGCCGCCGCCCAGTTCGGCGATGAGGCCATCGGTCAGGGTGGTGCCGTTGACCGCGCCGAGGTAGCCGTAGCGGGCCTCCTCGTCGCCCGAGATGATGCGCGCGGGCAGGCCGGCCCCGGTGATGGCCTCGAGCACCTCATCGCCGTTCGGGGCGTCACGGATGGCGCTGGTGGCGACCGCCCGGACCTCATCGATGTCCGATCCGCGGCAGAACCCGGCGAACAGCCGGGCCACCCGCGCGGCGCGCGCGCACGCCTCGGGCCCGATGGGTGCCCCCGGGGGAGTGCCCTCCGTCAGCCGCACCACCTCCCGGACCTCGTCCACGAGGCGGAAGGGTCCGCCGGGGGCGTACTCGAACACCACCAGCCGGAAGGTGTTCGAACCCAGGTCCACCACGGCCAGGCGACGCCGCCCGCCCGTCGTTCCGCCGGCCCGCGATACCCTAGAGCCCATGTCCACCGGACCCCTCGATCCCCCCGGCGTCGGAGAGTCCGGCGAGGCCCTGGCGCCCATCGCCCCGCGCCTTCTCGCATGGCCCGAGCACTTCGACATGGCCGGGGACGTCGAGTCCGCATGGGATCGCGTGCTGGCGGCACGTCCTGCGGCCGAGCGGCGCACCCTGCTGCGCGCTGATGCCTTCGCACGCGAGCGGCATGGTGGGCAGACCCGCCGCGGCAGTGACACCCCGTACTGGCTGCACCCCGTGCGGGTGGCCATGGGCCTCGTGCAGTGGGGCGTGGTGGACCGCGATGTGCTGGTCGCCGCGCTCCTGCATGACGTGATCGAGGACACCCTCACCACGCCCGGCGAGATCCGCGCGGCGTTCGGTCCTCGCGCCGAGAGCCTGGTGGTGTGGCTGACGGCCCCGGATGCGCGTGTGATGGGGGATGCCGTGAGGGGCTACTACCGCCGTCTTCTCGAGCAGGGCCCCCCGGATGCGCACCTCCTCAAGATCGCAGATCGCTCGGACAACCTCCGGAGCATCCAGGCACTCGTGATGCGGACCGGCGACACCCATCGCAGGTGGGCCTCGGCGTACCTGAACCGCACCCAGTGGCAGGTGCTGCCGCTGGCGGCCCACGCGCCCTCGCGGGCGCGGGTTGCCCTGGTCACGGCGATGGCGGATCTGGCGCCGCTCGTGGATCCGGGCGCCTTCACCGAGCCCTAACGCGACCACCACGCGCCCGCCGCGGTCGCCCCGGTTGGATTCACCGCAGATGAGGTGGGTTCCAACGGATACCGAGGAGGAGATCATGGGCGCCGTCATCGACATCGGGAGCCGGGAGGTGGTCGACGTTGACCGCGTCACCGCGCTCCTGGACCGGTTGGAGTGGAGGCTCGACGAGCCGTGCTCCGTCCCGGGGTGCTCCCACGATGGTGGGTGCTGTGGTCAGGTCGGCCAGCACGAGTTGACGGCCGCCGCCTGATCCCCCGCGGGTCCGGGGGGCGTCGCGCGCCGGGGCAGGGCTCCGCCCCAGGCGCAGGCGCCCCCCGTTGCATGCCCGGCTCCGGCCGGTTCAGTGGCCGGGCAGCGTGATTTCGGCCAGGTAGGGCGGCTCGGCGAGCGGTGCGATGCCCAGGCGCCCGGCAGCGAGGTCGCACAGCGCATCACCTGCGACCTCGCGGCGCCATCCGCGCCCGAGCGGATGGGCGTCCGTGTCGTCGCCGGTCAGGACGCAGGCCAGGAAGCGGTCCACGTCGTCCCGGGTGGCCACGAGCGTGGGTGCCAGCTCCACCGCGGCCGCGCGTGCGGTGAGCAGTATCTGCGCAAGCGGCGTGAGGGTGTCCAGCCGCGCCTGCACACGGGGCGGCGGTGGGGGCCCCAGTGCGATGGGGGGGTCCGTGTCACCCTCGTCCATCGCGTGGATGAGGCCCTCCGCCTCGCGCTCCCGCATGGCCGAGGGGACGCCGCGCTCGTCGAGCAGCGCCGCGGGACCGGCCGGGCGCCGCCGGGCGATCTCCAGCAGGGTGCGGTCGGGCAGCAGCCAGCCCACCGGGCGGTCACGGCGGCGGGCCTCCATCTCGCGCCATGCCGCCGCCCGGCGCAGCACGGCGCGCTCGCGCGGCTGGAGCCGGCCCTGCCCCTTCACCTTGCGCCATGCCTCGAACGGATCGGGGGCGACGCGCGCGTCGGGGCCGTAGCGCCGGTGGTGCTCCTCGATCACCCATTCGGTGCGGCCCAGGGCATCCGCCCGGGCCATCAGCTCATCCACCAGCGCGAAGAGATGGGCCACGTCGCTCGCGGCGTAGTCGAGTTGCGCCCGCGTGAGCGGGCGCCGCGACCAGTCCGAGTAGCCCTCGGTCTTTGCGACCTTGATGTCGAGCACGCGCCCGAGCAGTGCGCCCAGGCTCTGCCCGGCGCCGAGGCCCACGAACCCGGCGATCAACTGGGAGTCGAGGAGATGCGCTGGACGTACGTCGAAGCCGAGCGCAAACAGGGTGAGGTCGGCGCTGGGCGCGTGCATCACGACTTCCACCGCGGGCTCGGCGAGCAGCGCGGCGATCTCGTCCAGCGGCGCGCCGGCGATCGGATCGACCAGTGAGATGTGGTCCTCCACGGCCACCTGGGCCAGGCACGGGATGGGCGCGTAGGTGCGTTCCCAGAGGAACTCCACGTCGAGGGCCATGCGGCCAACGGCCCGGGCGTGCCCGGCCAGGGCGCTGACGGCCTCCGGCGTGTCGAGGATCATCGCGTTCGTGCTCACTGCGCCTAAGATTAGGCACAGTGCAGGTGTCGGGGCTGACCAAGGCGTTCGGACCGCGCACGCTCTTCTCCGGGGTGTCCTTCAGGATCGGCCCGGGCGACCGCCTGGCGGTCGCGGGGAGGAACGGCGCGGGCAAGACCACGTTGCTGCGCATCCTGGCCGGCGAGGAGCACGCCGACGCGGGCGCGGTGTCGCTGCCGCGCGGCCAGCGGGTGGCCCTGCACGACCAGCGTCCGGATGCGCAGGCCGCGGGAACGGTGCGCGAGTACGTGGAGCAGGGGCTCGCGCATGCGCGGGACGCCGAGGCCCGGCTGGCCGACCTGGAGGCGAGAATGGCCTCGGGCGATCACGGGCCGGCGACGATGTCCGCGTACGAGCGCGCACAGGCCGATCTGGAGGCGGCAGGTGGATATCACTGGCGGTCCTGGGTGGAGCGGGTTACCCGCGGCCTGGGGCTGGCCGATGATCACCTGGATCGCCCGCTTGCGAGCCTCTCGGGTGGGGAGTTGACGCGTGCGTCGCTGGCCCGTGCCCTCGCCGGGCGGCCGGACGTGCTGCTGCTGGATGAGCCCACCAACCACCTCGACATGGAGGCCATGGAGTGGCTGGAGGGCATCGTGCGCGATGCCGGCGCCGCGGTGGTGATGGTGTCGCATGACCGGTGGTTCCTCGAGTCCACGGCCACGGCGGTGCTGGACCTGTCGGGGGGGCGCGCGCGCCTGTGGCCGATGGGGTACTCGGCCTTCCGCCGCGCCCGCGCCGAGGACGATGCCCAGCAGGCGGCGCTGGCCGAGCGGCGCCGTGAGGAGATGGAGCGGCTGGAGCGCTTCGTCACGCGGTGGCGCGCCGGGACACGGGCGCGGCAGGCGAAGTCGCGTGCGCGCGCACTGGAGCGCCTCGCGCCCATCGAGGCGCCCACGCGTGATCGATCGCTCGCATTCGGCTTCCCGAAGACCGACCGCCCCGGGCGGATCGTGCTCGAGGCCGATGGCCTGCGGGTGGAGGTCGCCGGCCGGGTGCTGGTGGACGACGCGGGATTCAGCGTGGAGCGGGGCAGTCGCATCGCCATCGTGGGGCCGAACGGCGCGGGGAAGACGACCTTGGTCGAGACCCTGCTGGGCAGGCGGGAGGCTGCGGCCGGTCGCGTGAGCATGGGGCACAAGGTCCTCCCCGCGTACTTCTCGCAGCACGCGCGCGAATACGACGACCAGCGCACCCTCGCCGAGACCGTCAAGGCGGGCACGTCGCTCACCGAGACCGAGGCGCGACGGCTGCTCGGGCGCTTCCTGTTCCCCGGCGAGCTCGCTGATCGCACCGTCGAGGGGCTGTCGGGGGGTGAGCGGCGACGCCTGGGGCTCGTGTCCCTGGTGGCCGAGGGGGGAAATCTGCTCGTGCTCGACGAGCCCACCAATCACCTCGACATCGAGAGCCGTGAGGCGCTGGAGGACGCCCTGCTCGCCTATGACGGCACGATCCTGCTGGTGTCGCACGACCGGGCACTGATCGATGCGGTGGCCACCCACACGCTGTCGCTCGAGGGCGGGGGTGCCGTCGTGCGCGGCGGGGGATGGGGCGACCTGGCCGCGGCGCGCGAGGCCTCCGAGGCAGCGGCCGAGCCCGCCCCGGCGCCATCGCGCCCGGCCCGCCCGCAGAAGAAGGATGCCGCGCCGCGGCGGCCGTCCAACGGGCGTCTCGCACGCGAGGTGAGCCGATTGGAGACGCGCATCGCGGGGCTGGAGGCCGATCTGGCGGGCATCGAGGCCGAGGTGGAGCAGGCGGGTGCCGCGGGGGACCTCGACCAGGTCACGGTGCTCGGGGAGCGCCACCGGGCGGTGCAGGAGGACCTCTCGTACGCGATGGCGGAGTGGGAGGACCGCGCCGCGATGCTGGCGGAGGGGCGATGACCGGGCTGGGGCAGGGTGACCGCGAGTTCGCGCAACTGGCGTTGATGTCGGAGGCCGTGGGGGTGCTCGCGGGCGAGGAGATGCCGGAGGCGGAACTGTCGGGTGCCATCGGGATCGTGTCGGTGGGTCGCCTGGCCGTCGTGGTGGATGCCGAGGCCGGGCGCAGCCGGACCATCGCGTTGCTGCAGGAGGGGGACGCCCTTGCGCTGCCCGAGGGCGGCTGGCCCGGCGCTCCCGGCGCGCGGGTGCGCGCCGCCACGGACGCCGAGGTGCTGGTTCTGGCGCGCCCCCTGGACGAGGTGCTCTGCGCCGATGCCGCGCTGGGGGCGTGGTTGCTGCGGGCGCTGGCGGCCGCGGTGGCTGATCGGGAGCTGTCCGTGGCCATCGCCCTGGAGCCCCGCCTGGAGCGGCGCCTCATCCTGAAGCTGCGCCAGTTGGCCGACCGCTGGGGCAAGGTGACGCCGGAGGGGGTGCGGCTCGACCTGAGGGTGACCCATCAGGAACTGGCCGACATGATCGGCGGCGCGCGTGAATCGGTGACCGTGGCGCTGGGCCGTCTGCAGGACCAGGGTGAGGTGATCGTGCGGCGCCGGACGGTGATCCTGCGCCGCATGGATGATCAGGACCGCGTGGCCACGGAGACGGCGTAGCGGCCGTCCGCATCCTCGTGCCATGACGCCGGCACAAGCCCGGCGTCGGCATAGAGCGCCTCCACACCCGCGCGCGTGAACTTGCACGAGATCTCCGTGCGGATGGTGGAACCGGCCTCGATGGGCATGACGATGCCGAGCCCCGCGATGGACCACTGGATGTCGCGGCGCGCGCGCAGGTGCATCTCGACCCGCGAGGCGCGGGCGTTCCAGCGCGCGACGTGCGCGAAGTCGGACGGGTCGGCATCGCCCGCGAAGGCGTGGTTGACGTGCCGGACGATGTTGCGGTTGAACTCCGCCGTCACGCCCGCGGCGTCGTCGTAGGCCCGCACGAGCACCTCGGGGTCGTGCGCCAGGTCGGTTCCCAGTAGCAGCGCGTCGCCGGGGCGCATGAGGCGCGCCAGGCGGCGCATCATCGACCTGCGGGGTGCGGGTTCGAGGTTGCCGATCGTGCCTCCGAGGAATGCCACGAGGCGCCTGCCGTCGGCCGGGCGGCGGGGGATCCGCGGAAGGTGGCGCACGAAGTCGCCGGCGATTCCGTGCACCCGGGTCCCGGGGTATGCCGCGGCGATGTCCGTTGCGCTCGCCGCGATCACGCCGGGGCTGACGTCGAAGGGGATGAACCGCGTGAGCGTGCCCGACCGCTCCATGGCGTCGAGGATCGCGCGTGTCTTGCGGGCGGCCCCGGAGCCGATCTCCACCAGTTCGGTGGGCGAGTGGGCCGCCACGATGGAATCCATGTGCACGTCCAGGATCTGCTGCTCGGCACGGGTCTGGTAGTACTCGTCGAGGTCCGTGATGCGCACGAAGAGGTCGCACCCCGCGTCGTCGTAGAACCAGCGCGGGGGGATCGTGGGTCGGGGTGCCGTGAGAGCGCGGCGCAGCTCATCGGCTGCCGCCGCGTCGTCCCCGGCCGCCACATGGCAGTCGAGGCGCCAGGGCAGGACCTGGCGCGTGCGCGTGGGGGACGCCGCACGCACGCTCATGCGGCGTCCCATGCCAGGCGGATGCCGGCGAAGATCTGCCGGCGCTGGGGCAGGTCCCAGTTGCGGAAGGTGCTGCGCGCCGCGACCTCCTGGGTCGCCCACGACCCCCCGCGCAGCACGCGGTAGCCGTCGCGAAAGAAGGGCTCGGCGTACTCGCGGTACGGGAAGGGCCGGAACCCCGGGTAGCCATCGAATTCCGTGGACGTCCACTCCCAGACGTCGCCGAGCATGTGCGCGCATCCGCTGGGGGCGACGCCGGCGGGAAAGGCGCCCACGTGGGCCGGCCGGAACGACGCCTGACCGAGGTTCGCGCGTCCATGCGCCGGAGCGTCGCCCCATGGCGCCCGGGCCCTGCAGGGTGATGACGGAGCACGCCGTGCCGCGAACTCCCACTCGTCCTCTGTGGGCAGGCGCGCGCCCGCCCAGCGCGCATGGGCCTCGGCCTCGTGGAACGACACGTGGCAGAGGATCTCCCGTGGGTCGAGTTCCTCTTCGCGGCCGAACCACGTGCGGGTCCAGGCGCCGTCGCCGTGACGATTCCAGTGCAGCGGTGCGGTGACGTCCTTCCGTTGCCGCCATTCCCAGCCCTCGGCGCTCCAGTGCCGTGGGTCGTCGTACCCGCCGTCATCGATGAACGCGAGGTAGCGGCCGATGCTCACGGGATTGCGGTCGATGCGGAACGGGGCGACCTGCCGCTCATGCGGGGGCTGCTCGCAGTCAAGTGCACCGGCATGCGGTGCCGCGCCCATCACCAGCGTGCCGCCGGCGACATCGATGGGATCGGCCGCACCGACCGCGCCATCGCCGTCCGGAAGCGGCAGGGCCGTCGGCGCGTAGGCACCGGCGGGCATGAGCTGGAGCGTCTGGAGGAGGGTCTCGTCGTGCTGGGCCTCATGCTGGGCGACCATGTGCCACACGAAGCCCCCGGCCGTGAGTTCCGGGCCGTCGTCCGACAGGTCGGCATGAGCGAGGACCTCCATCGCGCGATGGCGGACGTCCGCCATGTACCGGAGCGACTGGGCGGCGTCGAGGATGCGCATCTCGCCGCGCACGGACCGCGGGGTCTCGAAGGCGTCGTACGTGGCCTGCAGGTCGGGGTGCAGGGGTGCGGTATCCGACAGGCGCGTGACGAGCCACAGCTCCTCATACGCGGCGATGTGCGCGAGGTCCCAGGCCGGGGGGCTCATGATGGGGTCCGGGGTGCGGGTGACCCACGCATCGTCCAGCGGGGCGATGAGGGCCAGGGTGCGATCGCGTACGGCGCCGAGGGCATCGGAGATGGCGACAGGGGATGCCATGGCGTCACCTTGCCCGATCCTGGGATCGGGCGCATCCCCCGCCGGCCGTACGTGGCACCACTTTGTGAGTGGGGCCACGTACGGCGGCGCGGCTACTCGGTGGAGAGGTTGGGGTCCGCCTGCTGGGTGACCGGGTGGATGGCCACGAAGTGGTCCCCGGGCGCATCGATGAGCGGGTCCAGGCGCGCGGCCTCGGCGTCCTGTCCGGATGCCGCAAGGGCCTCGCGATAGGTACCGAGGAGCTCGGCCACGTTCATGGCGTCCTCGTCACCCTCCTCGATCGCCACGATGCTCACCTTGGCGGCCTTGGACAGCCGGCGCCGGATCGCGGCCTCGTCGAGATTCCAGGCGTCATGCTGGCGCACGTACACCACGCCGCCGGTCATGCCCGAGCACAGCCATGGCCCGGGATCGCCCAGCACCACGGCCCGGCCGCCGGTCATGTACTCGAACGCGAAGCCCTTGCAGTTCGCCCGGGCACCCAGTGCGCCGATGCGGTCGTCGATGGGTCCGTCGGGCTCGCCGCCCAGCACCATGTCCGCACCGGACAGCCGGATGCCCGCGCGCGCGTCCGCGTCGCCCTGGATCAGGAAGAGCCCCCGCGATGCGCCGTAGGCGAAGGACTTGCCCACGTGGCCGCCGACCCACTCGCCGGAGTCGGAGAGGGCCTTGAGCACCTGCACCTCGCCACCGAGGGAGCACTTGCCCACGCCGTCCTGCGCGCCACCCGTCACCCGGATGCGCACGCCCTCCACGTTGAAGGCGGCGAGCCCGGAGCCCGTGGCCGCGCCATCGGTGAACCGCAGGTCCACCAGCGTGCCCGCATGTCCCTCCGGGGCGTTCTCGGCCACCTTCGCCGTGAGCCCCTCCGGGGTGTGCAGGCCCGTGCGGGCCCGCGCGATGACCCCGGCCAGGTCGGTGCCCAGGTTCCGGTCGCGTGCGGTCAGGTCGCTCTCCTCCACGGCGAGCACGGTCGCCGCCTCGAGGGCCTCCTGCGCGGCATCCGGCGCCCGGTGGGGCGGGGGAGGCGAGAAGGGGCGGAAGCGCCGGTCGCCGTCGTCCGTCGCGCCCAGCATGCGGGCGCGCGTCGGGGTGAGCAGGCCGTCCAGGTCCATCTCGGAGTGATGCGAGATCTGCGCGAGCCGGTCGGATTGGCCGACGAGGTCCTGCACCTCGTCCACGCCCATCTCGCCGGCGATGCGTCGCATGGCCTCGCCCATCTCGGTGAAGTAGCGCATCAGCGCCTCGACGGCGGGCTCGTACACGCGGGGCACGAAGCGCTTCAGGCCGCGGTGCTGGGCCTCCTCCTCGTCCATCTGCGTGGCGATGCCCACGTGGCACGTGTCCAGCTGGCATCCGCGGCAGATCGTGCAGCCGATGGCCACCATGGAAGCGGTTCCGAACCCCAGCCGGTTGGCGCCCAGGCAGATGAGCTTGATGGCATCGGCGGCCGTGCGCAGGCCGCCATCGGCCCAGATCTCCACCCGGTCGCGGATCCCGGCCTCGACCAGCGCATGGTGCGCCAGCACCGTGCCGATCTCGCATGGCAGGCCTGCGCGGCGCAGGGCGTGCAGGCGGGCGGCGCCCGTTCCGCCGTCGAACCCGGAGAGCGTGAGCACGTCCGCTCCGGCCTTCGCGATGCCCACCGCGATCGTGCCGATGCCCGGCACCACCGGGACCTTCACGATCACCTTGGCGTAAGGGTTGGCCGTCTTGAGCTCGTCGATGAGCTGGGCCAGGTCCTCGATCGAGTACAGGTCATGGTTGTTCGACGGGCTGATCAGGTCCGAGCCGACGGTGGCGTTCCGCGCCGCCGCGATGGCCTCGGTCACCTTGGAGCCGGGCAGGTGCCCGCCCTCGCCGGGCTTCGCGCCCTGGCCGATCTTGATCTCGATCCACTCCGAGGCGTTCATCAGCAGCGACGACACCCCGAACCGGCCCGAGGCGATCTGCACCCCACGGTGCTTCGGGTACTTGCCGTACATGTCGCGGATCTCGCCGCCCTCGCCGTTCATGCACAGCATGTCGGCGCGGAAGGCGGCCTCCGCGTAGGCGCGGAAGGGCGTCTCGCCCTGGCTGCCGAACGACATCGACGAGATGACGTACGGCAGGTCGTGCTCGCCCACGCGGCTCGACACGCGTGCGGCGGGGATGCGCTCGCCCTCGGGCGCCAACTGGACGCCGATTGCGTGGCGCAGCGCCACGGGCTGGTCGTCCTCGAGCGCCTGGCAGGTCTCGGCGAATTCCTCGTAGCCGCGCTCGCTGTTGGCCACCCGTGCAAGCGCCTTCCACACCTTCGGGTACATGCGCGGCAGCTTCACCTTGCCGCCGCCATCCTCGCCAGCGCGGATCACGCGACCGTGCTCGGCCAGCACGTCCAGCCGGTCGAAGCCAAGGCCACGTCCCTCGGAGGCGCAGAAGCCCGGGATCCCCAGGATCTCCAGCACCTCCGGGGCGATGCCGATCGCCGACACCAGACGTCCGTAGCCCCGGATCTCGTGGATTCCGAGGGTCGAGAGGACCTTCTCGAGGCCCTTCTGCAGGCCCTCCAGCAGGCGCCCGGCCGCGGCCTCGGGCTCGGGCGATCCGTCAACCGCCTGCTCCACCATCGCGTACGGGCACACCGCGTTGGCCCCGACGCCGATGGCCACCACGATGTCGTGGACGTTGCGGATGCCGGCGGCCTTGAGGACCACGCTCACCCGGCGACGGAGGGCGGCGCCGTCCTCGTCGAACTCCTCGCGCAGTGCCTTGTCCACTGCGGCCACGGCGAGGTGGGGGTCGCACACCCGCTGCTGGGCGGTCGCCAGGCGGTCCTCGAGCACGAGGATCTCCGCTCCGGCACGCACCGCGTCGATCGCGGCCTCGCGGAGGCGTGCCACGTGCTCGCGCGTGGAGTGGTCCGTCGAGAAGTAGAGGGGCAGCCGCGCGTAACGGTCGGCCCACGCCGCCTCGACGTCCTCCATCACCGCCACGCCCTGGCCGGCCGCCACCCGCCGGAGTTCCGGCAGGCTCACCTGCACGCCCGGGCGCATGGCGCCCAGGATTATCGGCATGCGCAATTCGCAGCGCTGCGGCGGCTCGGGCTCCACGCCCTCGATCGGCGGACGCCGGCCCAGCACCACGCGCGTCGAGAAGTGCTCCACCTCACGCTCGCGGTCGATCGCGGGGTTGGTGACCACGGCCACGGTCTCCTGCAGGTAGTCCGAGACCGGAAGGGGCACGGGGGACAGGGGGCCGAGCGGGCCGTCCCACCCGAGCGATCCGATGGGCTCGGCGCCGCGGTCGGCATGGAACTGGACCTGCTGCTTGTCGCCGTCGATCCAGCCCGCCGATGCGAGGAGGTCGGCGAGGGGTGTCTCGGCGACCTCCGCCGGGGACGTGCTCCAATCGCCGCCCACGGGCTCGAGGCCTCCCGCAAGTCGCGCCCGTGCCTCGCGGTGGGGAAGCCCGCCCCGCGCGCTCGCGCGGGCGTGGACCTCGCGCTGCACCTCGGGGTAGGTGAGCACCCGGGGTGCCCCGCCCTCGCCGGTGACGAGCGCCACCTTCTCGCCGGGGGCGAGCGGACGCGGATCGGCGGTCAGTTCATGCACAGGGACGATCCCCGGCTCGGACGATGCCACGTACATGTCCGCGGTCTCCACCCACCACAGCGGCCGGAGGCCGAGGGCGTCCACCGAGAAGACCATCTCGTCGTAGGCGCGCGCGGCGAGCGCAACCGGGCCCTGGGCGTACGGCCCCCAGGCCTCGCGGTAATGCACGTACAGGTCCTGCAGGTCGGTCGGCAGGCGGTGCACTTCGCCGAGGATCGGCGGGAACGCGAACTCGACGGCCTCCATGAGCGAGAGGCGCTTCTCGAAGATGAGGCCCTCGAGCAGCCGGTTCAGGTCCTGCGAGTCGGATCCGTCCCGCGTGATGGGGAGCCCCAGTTGGCGACACTGCTCGCGGAGCTGCGCGATGGTGTTGATCTCGCCGTTGTGGCCGAGGATGGCGAACGGCTGCACACGGCTGAACGTGGGGTAGGTGTTGGTGGAGTACCGGTTGTGCGCGATGACGCGCGACGAGCCGAAGGTGGGCTCGGCGAGCTCGGGGTAGAAAGCCGGCAGCACCATCGGCTGGCCCAGCACCTTGTACACGCAGTCATTTGCCGAGAACGAGGCCACATGGCAGGTGAGCTCCTGCTCGATGGCCACCATCGCCCGGTAGCACTCGCGCGAGGCCGTGCCGGCGTCCCCGGCCAGGAGCGCCAACTGCCAGAAGACCGGGGGATTCTCCGCGGCGCGGGGCCCGAGCGCCGAGCGGTCGGTGTCGCCCTCGCGGCTGATGAGGACTTCCAACCCGTGGAGGCGCGCGATGTCGATGAGGCGCGGAAGCTCGGCATCGGCCTCGGAGGCGCCCTCGAAGAAGACATGCGCGATCACGAATCGCGGGTCGTCCGCGAGGGCGGGGTCGAGCCCGGCCTCGGCCAGTCGCCCGGCCCAGAGCGGGCGGGGGATGTCCACCTGCAGGCCGGAGCCATCGCCCTCGCCGTCCACGCTGCCGGCGCGGTGCACCATCATGTCGAGGCCGAGCAGCGCGCGTTCGACGATCTCGTGGCTGGGGAGGCCGTCCCGGGTCGCGAAGGCCGCGAGTGCGCAGGCGTCATGCTCCCGGAGCTCCGGCAGGCCGGGGGGAGGGGTCGTCGCGAACGGCGCAGGCGTCGTCGTCAAGTGAGGCCTCTCAGGTGGAGTGGTGATTGCCGACGCGGCACCGGGCGTCAGCCAGCCGGTGGATAGTGAAGCCGCCCGGACCCCCACTGTCAACGGGTTGAATGCCCCGGTTCGCGGCTACCATGGCCGCGCGTGATCGACGACGCCCGCGAGCCCGAGCCGACGGAGCACCGATGCCACTGGCATCCGGATCGCCCGACGCTCATCTCGTGCTCGTCATGCGGCACCCCCATCTGCCCCGACTGCGCCCGCGAGGCGGCGGTGGGGCTCAAGTGCCCCGACTGCGCCGGCGGGCCCCGTCCCGGCTCGGTGGGCGAACGCGCCCGGCGCCTCGATCTCGGCATACGCACCGGTGGCGCGCCGCTCACAGCGGGGATCATCGCCCTGTGCGTAGCGGTGGCGATCGTCGAACTGGCGCAGGGGGTCACGATCTCCGGCGCGAATGCCGGCATCGCCGTGGATCTCGGCCTCTACGGGCCCTTCGTCGCGGATGGCCAGTGGTATCGCATCATCACCTCGGCGTTTGTGCACGCCGGACTGATCCACCTGCTGTTCAACATGATCGTGCTGTGGTGGCTGGGTGGTGCCCTGGAGCGCTACGCCGGCACGCTGCGCTTCGGGGCGATCTACCTGGCCAGTGTCATCTGGGGCGCCGCGGGCGCGCTCCTGCTGGCCCCCGACGCCCTGACGGTGGGGGCCTCGGGGGGGATCTACGGCCTCATGGCGGCGCTGCTGGTGCTCGAGCGCCAGCAGGGGATCGCGCTCCTGGGGTCGAGCGTGGGGGTGTTCCTCCTGCTGAACCTCGCCATCACATTCGTGATCCCGGGCATCTCCATCGGGGGTCACCTGGGCGGGCTGCTCGGGGGCTTCCTGGCCGCCCTCGCACTGTCGGCGCTGGGCCGCGGCCACATGGCCTACGGCCGCCTGGCCCCCGCGGTGGTGGCGGCGATGGCGGGCGTGCTCGTCGGCGGCTTCGCGCTGGCGGTGGTGGTCGCCTAGGCGTCATCGAGCAGGCGGTGGGCCTCCTCGATGAGGGCGACGGTGAGGTCCACCGCGGCGTCCACGTCGCCGGGGTGGCAGGCCTCGACGCTCGTGTGCACGTACCGCGTGGGGATGGAGATGCAGCCGGCGATCGCCCCGCCCCCGCTCATCTGCAGGCTGGCGGTGTCGGTGCCCCCCTTGTTCGACACATGCAGCTGATGGGGGATGCCCCGCTCCTCCGCCAGGGCGATGAGCAGGTCCACCAGGCCACGGTGGCCGATGGCACTGGCGTCCATCACGCGGATCGCGGCGCCCTCGCCGAGCCGCGTGGACGGGCCGCTGGCGGGCGTGCCGGGGCCGTCATCCGCAGGGCAGGTGTCGATGGCCACCGCGACGTCGGGTGCGATCCGGTGCGCGGCGGTTCGCGCGCCCCGGAGGCCCACCTCCTCCTGTGCGGTCGCCGTAGCGTGCAGTTCCATCGGGCCTGGCCCCGTCGCACCCACGGCCTGGAGCATCACGTACACGCCCACGCGATCATCCAGCGCCTTGCCGGTGACGAGGTCGCCCACCTCCGCCAGGCGACGCACGCGCGAGGCCACGTCCCCGGGTCGGACGACCTCGCGCGCGCGGTCGCCCGGCAGGCCGAGGTCGATCGTGAGGTCGTCCATCTTCGGGGCCTTGCTGCGCGCCGCGGCGTCCAGCAGGTGCACCGGGGTGGTTCCCACGATGCCGGGCACGTCCTCGGTGCCGTGGATCAGCACGCGCTGGCCCACGAGCGTGCGCGCATCCCAGCCCCCGAGGGGCACGAACGATGCAAAGCCGCGGTCATCGACGTGGGTGATCATGAGCCCGATCTCATCCATATGGGCGGCCAGCATGAGCCGCCCTCTCGGAGCGCCGGCCGCGGCGCGCACGCCGTCCAGGCACCCCATCGCGAGGTCGTCCACGCGATCGGTCGTCGCGTCCAGGTGCCGCCGCACGATCTGCCGCACCCGGTCCTCCGCGCCGGGCGGGCCGGATGCCTCGGTGAGTTCGGCGAGCAGGGCAGAGTCCATCAGGCAGCCGCTTCCATCAGGCCCCGGCCCCCGCGGCGTCGTCGGCGAACGGGTCGCGGATCGCCCACAGCGCCAGGTTCGCGGCCACGAGCGTGATGAGCCCGGGGATCAGCCAGATGCCGCCGCATGCGAGGAAGCCCCCGCAGCCGCCGATGTAGAGGAGCGTGCTGCCGAGGGCCGGCGACCGCCGGACCACGATCGCCCCGCCCACCGTGATGATGGCCATGAGGAAGGCGACCGCGCCGGCCCAGCCCCCGGTGCGGTAGTCGAAGGTGTAGAAGAACCCTCCGAGCGAGAAGGCATCGATCGCGACGAAGGCGGCGAGCACGCTCAGCACGGCGCCGATGCCGCCGATGACGGCACAGGTGGGGCGCAGGCGCTGCTGCAGCGAGGCCACCCGGCCGGTGCTCATGCGCAGTCGAGGATGAGCTTGCCGAAGTGCAGGCCCGCCTCCTCGCGTGCGTGGGCCTCCGCGGCCTCGGCGAGCGGGCGCACGCTGTCGATGACCGGGGTCCAGTCCTGGGCATCCACGGCATGCAGCAGCGCGCGGAACTCGGCGGGGCTCCCCATGGTGGTGCCCAGCAGTCCCACCTGGCCGAGGGTGACGGGACGGACCATCAGCTCCACCTTGGCGCCGCCCGTGCCGCCGAACACCACCACCCGGCCGCCGGGGGCGCAGGAGTCGATGCTGCCCGCCCATGTGGAGCCGACGGAGTCGATCACCACGTCCACGCCACCGCCGTTGGCCTCCTTCACCGCCGCGGGCCAGTCGTCGCCGGCCGTGGCGTAGTTCACGCCCGCGTCGGCGCCGAGGGCCGCCGCCCGCTCGAGCTTCTCGTCCGATGAGGAGGTGACGACCACGCGGCAGCCGGCCGCCTTGGCCAGGTTGAGCGCGAAGGTGGCGACGCCCCCGCCGATGCCGATGACCAGCACCGTCTCGCCGGGGCGCGCCTGCCCCCGCGTGAACAGCGCCCGCCATGCCGTGAGTCCTGCCAGCGGAAGTGCGGCGGCCTCGTGCCACGAGAGGCGCGCGGGCTTTGGGAACACGTTGGCCGCGGGGATCACGATCTGCTCGGCGTAGGTGCCCTGGTCCGGACCGCCGAGGATCCGGAAGCCCCTGCCGGGGGCACGCTGGTCATCCCCCCAGGAGAGCGAGGGCAGGATGATGACCTCATCGCCCTCCGCGACCCCGGTGACCCCGTTGCCCACAGCGTGCACGACGCCGGCACCGTCGGAACCCGGCGTGAGCGGAAGGGGCACCTTCGCGACGCCCTTCCGCACGAATACATCGCGACGGTTGAGCGCCGCGGCCCGCAGGGCCACGACGACCTCGCCGGGCCCGGGCTGCGGGTCGGGGACCTCTTCGAGCACCAGGACCTCGGGCCCGCCGGGCTCGTGCATGCGGATCGCCTTCAAAGCCAGTTCCTCCTGTGGGCGTCGGTGGTGCGTGAGGTTACCCGCACGCCGTGGAGCTCAGCCGGATGGGCGGGTGGCGTCGAGCATGGGCGCGACCGCGACGTCCACGCCGTCGCGGCGCCAGGTGACCGTGGTGGCCCCGGTTGCCCGGCCGATCGGCTGCCCGGCGGTGACGGCGACGCCCTCGTTGATGCCGGGCTCATACGAGGCCAGCGGACTCATGCCGATCACGTCACGGTCCGCTCCCTGTACCCAGAATCCGATGCCGGCGGACGCGTCAGCGGGTGCGGCCAGGCGGAGCGTGCCGGTGATGGGCGCCACCACGAGCGCACCGGGTGCCGATGTGATGGTGCTGCTGCCCTGCCCGCTTGGCGCATGGCTCACGGGGGAGCCCTCCGGCGGGGCGATGGGGAAGGCGAACCCCGGCAGTACCGCGGGTGCGCCGGTGCGCGGGTCGGCCCCGTCGGCCGGCGCGGCGCCGGTGGCGGCCGGTGGCCTGCCGCCCCACATCACCACGACGCCGGGGCCATCGGTGGGCGTTACCGCGGGAATGACCGCGGGGCCCGGGGCAGGGCTGGGTGCGGCAGGAGCCGCGGTGGCCCCGGCGGGCGCGCATGCGGGCGACGCATCCTGCGCCGATGCCTGGATGGGGCGACCGGGGTCGCCCCCGAGCGTCGTGAAGAAGGCTGACACGCCCGATGGCCATGCGGCGTTCAGCCCGCCGGGGTCGTTCGCGGCCCCGACCGGTGCCCATCGCGCACCGATCTGCGGGATCGTGACGAGGCCGTCGCCCGCGTAGCGCGCGAGCGTGCGCGCGGCCATCGCGATGGCATCCGACTCGTCATCGAAGGCGATGCCGGGACCGAGGCCGAACGGATTGCGGATTGCCTGGGCGGGCCCATAGGTCTCGAGCATGGTCTCGTGCGCCGCGACGGCGACCAGGGCCCGCGGGTCGATGTCGTTCGCGAGCCCCTCCCGCACGAAGGCGGCTCCGTCGCCGGCCAGCGGGCTGCCGGCCGCGGCCAGTTGCGCGTCGAGCGCACGGGCGTCGGCCTGCCCCGTGCATCGCAGGGAATCCGACCACGCACCTGCCGAACCGCCGGCGGCGGCGACCAGGACGATTCCCGCCGCGGCGAGGGCGGCCCCGGCGATACGGGCAGGGCGAAGAGACGTCATGCGCCGCCACCATAGCCGCGTCCCCCGGCGCCGTCACCGGATAGCGTGGCGACGTGTCATCTCCGGAATCCCCATCGCGCGCGGTGGCCATCGCCATGATCGTGCTGACGGCGCTGGCCTTCATCGGCGTGCTGGTCGGGCTCGCGATCGGCCAGGTGGCCGTCGCCGGGGCGTCGGGCCTCGTGCTCGTGCTGCTCTGGTTCGTGCTGCGCGCCATACAGAAGCGCGGCGATGCCTAGGTCGTGAGGTCCCCGGCCCGCACGACGCGGGCGATGGCCACGGCGAGCGCGAGCAGCATCACGACGAGGCTCGCCATGCACCACGGGCAGATGGCCTCGATCAGGAACAGTTCGGCGTACAGCAGCCAGAGAGAGAACAGCACCCCGCCCACGGACGTGACGAGCCCGAGCAGCCGGCCCCAGAAGCCCGGGATCAGGGCAGACGCCAGCATGAGGGCGTACGTGATGAACCCGAGGTACGACAGCGACACGCCGAATATCTGGGCGTACTCCGAATTCTGCACGGTCGCGCAGCCGCCACCGATGACGCATGCCGGGGAGCCGCCGGTCAGGCGTTCCCACGAGAGGTATCCGGTGATCCCCAGCCCGAGCACGGCGAGGGCGCCGTGCGCGGTACGCAGGGCGCCCGCGCTGGGGTTCAGCGGGCCGCCTCGATCGCCGCGAGCACTTCGTCGGCATCCTTGGCGCCCGCGATGACCTCCTTGCCCCCCGGACCGGTGATGATGAACGTGGGCGTGGCATTCACCCCGTTGGCGGTGGCCCGGTCGGCGACGGCGAACAGTTCATCCCCCGACGTATCGCCCGACCGCGCCGCGTTCCATGCCGCGACGTCGAGGCCCGGGGTGCTGCCGGCGATGCCGGTCAGCAGGTCCTCCGTGACCCAGCCCGTGTTCTCCTCGCCCTGGTTGGCGTAGAGGATCTCGGTGAAGGCGAAGCCGCGGTCCTGCTTGGCCGCCGCCGCGATGGCGATGGCCGCGGTGGAGGAGTCGGGGCCGAGGAACGTGAGCGGCTCGATGATGAGGCGCGCCGTGCCGTCCTTGACCGGCCCGGTGATGACGGCCGGGATGATGTCCTCGCTGGCCGACTTGCACACCGGGCACTGCGGGTCGATGAACTCCCGGACCGTCACCGGTGCACCGGCCTTCCCGATGGCGAAGCCGGCCTGGGGGACCCCCTTGGTCAGGGTCACTACGGCATCGGCTCCGCGGATCTCTGAGGCGGTGGGCTCGGAGGACGAGTCGCCGCCGGAGATGCTCACGACGATGAGCGCGACCACGATGGCGACGACCGCCACTACTGCCCCGCCGATCAACCATCCATTGCGTGACACGCGCGTGCTCCCCCGTATCGCCTCGGACACCCGCTTCCGCGGGCGCGGGCATCATCGCATGAATCAGGACAGGCCGAAGTCCATCTGTCCTGTCGCGCCCGGGCCATCGATCCCGTCCATGGGTGCATCGGTGGCCGTGGCCGTCGCGGCGGCGTCCTGCGCCAGCCGGTCCGCGCGCTCGTTGAGGTCGTGGCCGGCGTGCCCGCGCACCAGGGTGGGCGATACCGAGCGGTGCCGGGCGATCTGCGCCAGGAGCCGTTCCCACAGGTCCCGGTTGGCGACGGGCTTCTTCCCCGAGGTGCGCCACCCGCGGCGCTGCCACCCGCCCAGCCAGTCGTCGGTGATCGCCTTCGCGAGGTACGACGAATCGGTGACCAGCTCCACCGCAGAGCCCTCGGGGGCGGCGGCAAGGCCCTCGATCGCCGCCATGAGCTCCATCCGGTTGTTGGTGCTGGGCGCCTCGGCGCCGGTGAGCACGACCTCCGACCCGTCAGGCGCGATGACGATGGCCGCCCAGCCGCCCCGGGACGCGTCGGTGCCGTTGCCGGAGCACGCCCCGTCGGTGACGACGAGCGTGGAGGGTGGGTGGCGATGGGACATAGCTGAGCAGCATAGATGCGCCTTCCGGTGCACCCGGGCGCCCCGGGGTGCGGCATCGCGGCCTACGGTCGCCGGGGTGGAGACGATCATCCTCTGTGCCGCGTTGGTGCCCGTGGTGGTGAGCGACCTGCGCGCACGGATCATCCCCGATGTAATCGTGGTGCCCGCCGTCGTGGCCGTCACGGTGGTCGCCATCGCCGCGGGCCGTCCCTGGTGGGGGCCGCCCGCCGCAGCAGCGCTTGTGGGCGGCGTGGTGCTCGTGCCGGCGCTCGCGCGCCCCGAGGGCATGGGCATGGGGGACGTGAAGCTCGCCGCCCTGATGGGGGCCGCCCTCGGTCCTGCGGAAGGCCTCGCGGCCCTGCTCACCGGTCTGCTCGTGGCCGCCGTATGGGGTGTTGCCGTCGCGCGGGCGCGCGCGGTGCGGGCATCGGGCGTGGCGTTGCCGCTCGCGCCGTTCCTGGCGGCGGGCGTCCTCGTGGTGGTCGGTCCGGGCGCGTTCCTACACTCGGCGCATGGAGCAGGCCCTGGTGACCACCCTCCGGCCGGCGCGGCCCTACGACCTGCAACTGTCGGCGGCAGGGACGGCCGGGGGCACCCGCAGGTGGCAGGGGGCGGTGCTGGCCCTCGCGCTCATGAGCCCGGCGGGCCCCGCGCGCGCGGCGGTGCGCCAGCGGCACGATGGTGACCTGGAGGTGGCGGTGCGCGCGACGGATCCCGCCCCGGCCCTCGACGCCCTGCGGTTCGCCCTGGCGGTGGATGTCGACCACGCCCCGTTCCTGCGCCTGGCGCGCCGTGACCCGCGCATGGCTGCGGTGGGCGTGCGGCGCAGCGGGTACCGCCCGGCGCGCCGCGGGTCGGTGGCGCAGTCGGTGATCGCAGCGGCCTGCGGACAGTTGGTGACCGGGCGCGAGGCAGCGCGGATGGAGCGCGCCATCGTCGCGATGGCGTCTCCGCGGATGGACGACGGCCTGCGCCCTCCGCCGACGTCGGAGGCCCTGGCCGGGCTCGCCCCCGCGCGGGCGGCATCGTGCGGCCTCGCCGCGCGTCGCGCCGGTGCCATGACGCGCCTGGCCCGGGGCATGGACCTCGAGCGCCTGCACTCGGCATCCACCGCCCGGATGACCGCCCGGCTGGTGCGGGAGCCCTGGCTCGGCCCCTGGAGCGCGGGGATGGTCGGCACCTATGGCCTCGGCCGAATGGATGCCCCCGTGATCGGCGACCTCGGCCTCATGCGGATCGTGGCCGCGGAGACCGGGCGGTGGCCGGAGCCGGATGAGACGCGCGCGCTGGTGGAGCACTACGGGGAATGGAGCGGTCTCGCGAGCGCCTACCTGCTGATGCACCCGCTGGCACGCGTGGTGCGCCCGGCCGGTGCCCATCGCGCGGCCTGAGTCCCCGGCCGGCGACGGTGGCCGGGGCGGTATGCTGCCCGCCGCATGGCGTTGACCTACCGAACAGCCGGCGAGTCGCACGGCCCGGCCCTCACCACGATCATCGAGGGCCTGCCCGCCGGGCTGCCGTTGTCCCCCGATGACGTCGACGCCGACCTGGCGCGCCGCCAGCTGGGCTACGGGCGCGGCGGCCGCCAGAAGATCGAGACCGATCGCGTGCAGGTGACGGCGGGCATCCGGCACGGGCGCACGCTGGGTAGCCCGGTGGCGTTGATGGTGATGAACAGGGACTTCGCCAACTGGTCGGAGGACCGCATGGCGATCTGGGAGCCAGCGTCGGACGTGGATCCGATCACGCTGCCGCGGCCCGGTCATGCGGACCTCGCCGGCATGCAGAAGTACGAGACCGATGACCTGCGCAACATCCTCGAGCGCGCGAGCGCCCGCGAGACGGCGGCGCGGGTTGCCGCCGGCGGCGTCGCCAAGGCCCTCATCCGCCGGTATGGCATGGAGGTCCGCAGCCATGTCGTGCAGGTGGGCCCCGAGCAGGCCCCCATGCGCGACGACCTGGCACTCGCGGACTTCGACGGCGTGGATGACAGTCCCGTGCGCGCGCTCGATGGCAACGCATCCGACCGGATGCGGGCCGCCATCAAGGCGGCCGGGCAGGACAGCGACACGCTCGGCGGCATCTTCGAGGTGTGGGTGTTCGATCCGCTTCCGGGCCTGGGGTCACACGTGAGCGGGGAGACCCGGCTGGACGGGCGTATCGGCCAGGCGCTGCTGGGAATCCAGGCCATCAAGGGCGTGGAGATCGGCGCGGGATTCGAGCTCGGCCGCATCCGGGGCAGCGCCGCCCATGATGAAATCTTCTGGACCGAGGACCGTGGATACCACCGTCGCACCAACCGCTCGGGTGGCCTGGAAGGGGGGATGACCCATGGCGCCCCTCTGGTGGTCCGTGCGGCCATGAAGCCCATTGCCACCCTCAGCCGCCCCCTGGCCTCGGTGGACGTGCAGAGCAAGGAGGCCACCGCGGCGTTCAAGGAGCGCTCGGACATCTGCGCCGTACCGGCCGCCGCCGTGATCGGCGAGGCGGTCGTGGCGTTCGTGCTCGCCCAGGCGCTGGTCGAGAAGTTCGGCGGCGACTCGGTGGCCTCCCTCGATGCTGCCGTGGATCGCTACCGCGCGGTCCTGGCGCGCTAGGCGTGGGCATGGAGCGCTGGGTCGCGCTCGCCGGCTACATGGGGGCGGGCAAGTCGACCGTGGGCCGTCACGCCGCCGACCTGCTGGGCGCGCAGTTCCTCGACGTGGATGACCTCGTCGAGGCGCACGCGGGGCAGTCGATCCCCGAGATCTTCGCGCAGCGCGGCGAGCTGTGGTTCCGCCGGACCGAGGAGGACCTGATTCGCGAGAACCTGGGGGCCGACCCCGGCGTGCTGGCCCTCGGCGGAGGTGCCCTGGGCAGCAGGCGCACCCGTGACCTGCTGGGCCGCACCGCATGGGTGGCCTGGCTGCGCATTGACCCGGCACTGGCGTGGGATCGCGTGGGCGGACGCCCCGGTCGCCCGCTCGCGCTGGACCGCGACCGCTTTATCCGCCGCGCAGCCGAGCGCGAGCACGTCTATCGCGAGGCCGCCGACGTGATCCTGGATGCCGCGCTGCCTCCCGACGAGGTCGCCCGCGATCTCGTGGACTGGATCGGTGGCGGTGGCCCCGATGAGGAGCGGGCGGGATGAGCACGGTGGCCCCCGAGCCGGTCCTGCGCGCGCAGATCGGCGCGCGCACCGTGCCGGTCCACCTCGGGGCCGGTGTCATCGGTGCCGTCGGGCCTGTGCTGGCGGCTGCCGCAGAGGGTGACGGCGTGCTCGTGGTGGTGGACGATGGCGTCCTGCCCGCCGGCGAGCAGGTCGCGGCGTCCTGCCGGGATGCCGGCATGCGCGTGCACGTCGAGGCCGTGCCCGCGGGCGAGGCCTCGAAGAACCTGGGCGAGCTCGAGCGCCTCGCCCGCGCCGCTGCGCGCGCGGGCATCCGCCGCCGTGACGCCGTGGTCGCGGTGGGCGGCGGCGTGGTGGGCGACCTGGCGGGCTTCCTGGCGGCCTCGTACCAGCGCGGCGTGCGCCTGGTGCAGGTCCCGACCACCCTCCTCGCGATGGTGGATTCGTCCCTTGGGGGGAAGACCGGCGTGGACCTCCCCGAGGGGAAGAACTACGTGGGCGCCGTGTACCAGCCCGAGGCCGTCGTGATGGACCCCGTGGTCCTCGGCACGCTCCCGGCGCGCGAGCTGTCGTGCGGCTTCGCCGAGGTCGTGAAGTACGGCCTGCTCGTGGGCGGCGACCTCATGGAGATCGTCGCCGCGTGGCCTGAGCTGCCGGGCCCCGATGACGCCCTGGCCGACCTGATCCGGCGCTGCGCCGACTGCAAGCTGGAGGTCGTGGCCGAGGACGAGATGGACCTCGGCCGCCGCGCGATCCTGAACCTCGGCCACACGGTCGGCCACGGCATCGAGGCCGCGGGGGGGTACGACCTGTACCACCACGGCGAGGCGATCTCGCTGGGTCTGCTGGCCGCCCTGCGGGTGAGCGAGCGGGAACTCGGGCTCGATCCCACGTGGCGCCGGCGCACGGCGGACACGCTCGGGAGGCATGGTCTTCCGGTGAACCTTGATCCGTCGGTGGATGTCGACCGCGTGATCGAGATCATGGGCCGCGACAAGAAGTCCGATGGCCGCGCCCTGAACATGGTCCTGCTGCGCGCGCCGGGAGATGTCCTCACCCATCAGGACCCCGATCCGGCCGTGGTGCGCGCGGCCGTGGAGGAGCTCGTGCCGTGATCACCATCGCCCTTCTGCATGGACCGAACATCAACATGCTGGGCCGCAGGCCCTCGCAGCACTACGGCACGCTGACGCTCCCGGAACTCGAGGCGCAGGTGCGGGCGTGGGGCGCCGAGCGCGGCATGCGCGTGGGCACGTTCCAGACGAACCACGAGGGCGCATTCCTCGAGCATGTGCATGGCCTGGCCGGTGCGGTCGACGGGGCGATCGTGAACCCCGGCGCATGGACCCACTACCAATACTCCATCCGTGATGCGCTCGAGGTGATGGGCGCACCATTCGTGGAGGTGCATCTGTCCGACGTGAACGCGCGCGAGGACTTCCGCCGCGTGTCGGTGGTGCGCGATATCGCCCTTGCGACCGTCTCGGGGAAGGGGCCCGAGGGCTACCGCGAGGCCCTCGACCTGCTGGCCGCGGGGATTGCGTGAGCATCGCCGCGCGCCAGGGGCGCATTCGCGAGGAGTTGCGCGGGCAGGGGCTCGACGCGCTCGTCGTCACCGATCTGGTGAACATCCGCTACCTGAGCGGCTTCGTGGGCTCCAACGGCGTCCTGGTGGTGGGGTCGGCCTCCCTCGTGCTGCTCACCGATTCACGGTACGCCACCGCGGCGCGCGATCAGGTGACGGAGACCGACGTGGTGATCGCAGGCCGCGACCTGCTGGACCGCCTGGCCGAGGTTGTGCCGCGCGGACGCGTGGGCTTCGAGGCCGAGAACGTGACCGTGGCACGTCGCGACCGGCTCGCGGCGCGGATGGAGGGGGTGGATCTGGTCCCCACGGCGGGGATCGTCGAGGGGCTCCGCGTGGTGAAGGATCCGGGCGAGATCGACCTCATCCGCGACGCCACGCGGATCGCGGATGCCGCGCTCTCCGAGCTCATCACGCGCGGATTCGCCGGGCGCACCGAAGCGCGGGTTGCATGGGACCTCGAGGGATCCATGCGCGATGCCGGGGCCGACGGCGCGAGCTTCGACATCATCGTCGCCGGGGGCGCGCACGGCGCGCTGCCGCACGCCGTGCCCCGTGCCGTCGCGGTGCCCCGTGACGCCCTGGTCGTGGTGGACATGGGCGCCCGTGTGGGTGGATACGCATCGGACTGCACGCGCACGCTCTGCACCGGTACGCTCCCGCCCGCGCTCGAGGAGGCCTATGCGGTGTGCCTCGAGGCCCAGCGCGCGGCCCTCGCCGCCTGCCGGCCGGGAGTCCACTCGGGGGACCTCGACTCGGTTGCCCGGGGGGTCATCGCGGATGCCGGCCTCGGGGAGCACTTCGGCCACGGCCTCGGGCACGGGGTGGGCCTCGACATCCACGAGCGCCCGTGGCTTCGGCAGGAGGGCGGGGAGGTGCTCGAAACCGGCATGGTTGTGACGATCGAACCGGGGATCTACCTCGAGGGGGTCGGCGGGGTGCGCATCGAGGACCTGGCCGTCGTCACCGATGACGGATGCGAGGTGCTCACCGGCGTGCCGACCGACCTGACCACGACGACCATCTAGGAGCGGGCCGTGGGGGCCATCAGCAGCAACGACCTGAAGAACGGATGGGTGCTCGACATCGACGGGGAGCTCGTGTCCGTCGTGTCGTTCCAGCACGT
>Ga0181594_10000114_pt1 | contig 62699 bp, 55 predicted proteins | sample 071ome_18_FD_145603 | JGI IMG/M metagenome (GOLD analysis project Ga0181594, IMG submission 145603) | Coastal salt marsh microbial communities from the Groves Creek Marsh, Skidaway Island, Georgia - 071413BT metaG (spades assembly) | ecosystem: Environmental > Aquatic > Marine > Intertidal zone...
GGTGATCCTGGCCGCGGCCGCGGTGATGGTGGCGGTGTTCTTCACCTTCGCCCTCTCCGGCCCGCTGCCGCCGAAGGAGATGGGGATCATCCTCGGGGTGGCCGTCCTCCTGGACGCCTTCCTCGTGCGGCTGCTCCTCGTGCCGGTCGCACTGCGGCTGGTGGGCAAGTGGGCGTGGTGGCAGCCGAAGTGGCTCGACCGGATCCTCCCGGATGTGCGCTTCGGCCACTGACGCCGACAGGTGGGATCGGCGGTACTCGGCTCCGGACCTCGTGTGGGGTGCGAAGCCGAACCGCCGCCTCGTCGACGAGGTCGGGGCGCTCCCCCCGGGGCGCGCCCTCGACCTCGGCGGCGGGGAGGGACGCAACGCCGCGTGGCTCGCATCGCGTGGGTGGGACGTCACGATCGTCGACTTCTCGCGGATCGGGCTGGACCGCGCCGGCGAGATGGCGCGGCGCCAGGGCACGACGCTCACCGCGGTGCACGCGGACCTGGCCGACTATGCGCCTCCCGGGGCGGCCTTCGACCTGGTCCTCATCCTGTACCTGCAGGTCCCGGAGCAGACGCTGGACCGCGTGCTGCACCATGCTGCAGGTGCGCTGGCCCCGGGCGGGACGCTCCTGCTCATCGGCCACGACCGGGAGAACCTGGAGCGCGGGTTCGGGGGCCCGCAGGACCCGGCGATCCTGCAGTCACCCGAGCAGGTGGTCGCCGCCCTCGGCACGGGCCTGCAGATCGAGTCCGCCGTCCGCATCGAACGCATGGTGAGCACCGCCGATGGCCCGCGGACCGCGATCGACACCCTCGTGCGCGCCCGGCGCGCCCCGGAGGCGGAGCGCCGGGCACCCGGCGCCTAGGCCACGCGCAGCACCCAGTCGCGCAATGCGCCCACGGTGGCGTCGTGGTCGCCGAAGTCGTGCCCCACGCCCTCGAGCATGTGCACCTCGACATCGGAATGGCCGTCCGCGCGGGCGCGGTCCGCGAGCCGGACGGCGTCGTCCGGGGCGACGATGACATCGGTGGTGCCCTGCACCAGCAGGACGGGGGCGGGCACCCGGCCCACGTGCAGGTAGGCCTTCGCGGCCTCCGAGTCCGGGCCACGGCTGTGCCACCAGGTCCGCGCCGTGTAGACGCCCGCCGCGTGCGGCGCATCGTCGGGCAGGTACATGCGGTGGATGACCAGGCTGACGTCGTCGGCGGGCGCCACGTCGGCGTAGGGCCGGCAGAGCTCGACCAGTTCGTCGTACGACGGCGCGGCACCGCAGCGATCCATGCGGTCCCGGCTGGACTCGGGCAGGCTCCATGCGGTGCCGAGGCCGGCGGCGCCGACCAGCGGCAGCCCCAGGTCGTGCGCGGCGCAGTAGAACGCCGCCGTCGCCCCCAGCGAGTACCCCGACAGGAGGACGTGGTCATAGCCCTCGCCGGCCAGCCAGGCGGTGGCGGCGCGGACGTCCTCGAGCACGTCCTCCAGCACCGCGGTGCCGAACAACTGCGACACGTTGCCGATCCGCGTGTCCATGGTGAGGATCGGCACGCCGAGGCCGGCGATCGGCCCGCGGATGAAGCGGAGCGCGCCGACGCTGAGGTTCCCCTGGTTCCCGTGCAGGTGGATGATCGCCGTGCGGCGCCCGGTCGCCGCCGCCCGCGCCGCGGTGGGTTCCTCGTGCCGCTCGAGGATGGCGTCATGCAGGCTGCCGTCGCCGCCCTCGATCGTGACGAGGCGGGCCGTGCCGGACTGGGCGCCGCGCGGGGGCACCACCACGTCGCGGCCGGTCGGGAGCGCATCGAGCCACGCCACCGCACGGTCGGCCACGTCGGGGACCATGCCCCAGAACGTGTGGTCGGCACCCGGGACGTGCTCCAGGTGCACGTCGAGCCCGGCGGCGCGGGCCGCCTCGGCCAGGTTGTCGCCGTCGTCCCCCGGCAGCACCGGGTCATCGCCGGCCTGGATCAGGGCCACGGGCACGCCGACGTCGCGGATCCGGTCGACCGACACCGGGTTCCGTGACTCCGGGCCCCGGCACTGCCACCAGCAGCGAAGGGACCACGCCTCGGAGTCAAAGGGCGCATCGGTCGGCCCCGCCCCGCGGTGCACGATCACCACGTCGTCGTCGCCGCCGCGGTCCACCCCGGCGCGCAGGGCCATGCGCGCCACCTCGGTGTACGACGGGCGCGCGCGCAGGCGGGTCCAGCGCGCACGCATCGACTCCGGAAGGCTCCACGGATGGGCCAGGGTGCACAGTCCCACGACCTCCGGCGGACGACGGAGCGCCTGGTAGTGGGTGATGATGCTCGCGCCCAGGCTGTAGCCCATCAGCACGACCCGCTCGAACCCGATGTCCCGCGCGAGGTCCATCGCGCCCGCGAGGTCGTGGGGCGTGTCATCGAACAGGCCGCCCCCGTAGACCACTCCGAAGTTGGCCATGCGGGTGTTGATCGACAGCGCCGCATATCCGTGGTGCGCGAGCTCGAACGCCATCCGCCGCGGGACGCCGCCCATGTAGTTGCCGAGCGAGCCGTGCACCACGATCACCAGGGTGCCGGCGCGGCCGCCGTGGTCCTCGCGGGGGCGCATCAGGAGCCCGTCCCAGTGCTTGTGGTCCGCAGTACGGATGACCACCAGCTCCGCATCGGCGTCGACGTCGTCGTGGCCGAATTCCGTGTGCGGGCGCGCACCCGACCGGATCGTCACGCGATCCGGTCGCACATCGCCCCCGGTGCCCCTCCCCGTGGTCATGGCGCCATTCTCCCCGCGGCCCGGTCATCGCGCCCACGACGTCCGGGGAACCACCAGTTCCACCGGCCGAAGATGCTGAGCAGCGCGGGTGCCAGCACCAGTCGGATGATGGTGGCGTCCACCAGCACCGCGGTGGCCAGGCCGATGCCCAGCATCTTGACGATGACCTCATCGGTGAGGACGAACGCGAGGAACACGCTGACCATGATCAGGGCGGCGGCCGAGATGACGCGCGCGGTCGACGCGAGCCCCAGGGCGACGGAGCGGTGCGGGTCGCCCTCGCGTATCCATGCCTCGCGTACCCGGGACAGCAGGAACACCTCGTAGTCCATGGACAGGCCGAACAGGATCGCGAACATCATCATCGGCACCCAGGCCTCGATTGCCACGGCCTCCGGCACGCCGAGCGCTGATCGCAGGATGCCCCACTGGAAGATGGCCACCACCACCCCGAACGCCGCACCCACCGACAGCAGGTTCATCAGCGCGGCCTGCAGGGGCACCAGCAGCGAGCGGAACTCGATCATGAGGAGGATGAACGCGATGGCGATGACCACGCCGATGAACCACGGCAGCCGGTCGGCCACGCGCTCGGACAGGTCGACCCCCACCGCGGTCGGCCCCGTGGCGTAGACGGCCGTGCCCGCGCCCGCCACCGGCCGCAGGCGCTGCGCAAGCCGCTCCACCATCTCGGTGGTGCGCGGGCTTGCCGGGGCCGCAGATGGGATGACGGTGAGCAGCACCACGTCGCCCCCCGGCGCGACCACGGGTGGGGACACCTCCACCACCCCTGCCAGGTCACGCGCGCGCTGCGCGACCTCCCGGGCATTCGCCCGGGCCCGTGGCCCCTCCAGCACGATCTCCACCGGTCCGTTGAAGCCGGGCCCGAAGCCCGTGGCGATCATCCCGTAGGCCTCACGCGTGGTGGACCCGGGCGGGTCGCTGCCGGCGTCCACCTGTCCCAGTTCGAGCCAGAAGACCGGCAGGGCCAAAGTGACCAGCACGGCGCCGGATGCCACCAGGTAGGGCCACGGCCGTCGCGTGACCGCCATCGACCAGCGCGCCCAGCCATGGGGGCGGCCGTCGGGCGGGTCCAGGTCCACCGGCTGCGGTCCACGGACGCCCGGAATGCGACCGCGACCCAGATTGGAACCCACCACCGCGAGGGCCGCCGGCAGCAGCGTGACGGCGGCGAGCACCGCCACCACGACGGCGATCGCCGCGGCCTCGCCGAGGCGGGTGACGAACGGGATGCCGGCGGCGGCAAGGCCGAGAACCGCGGCCGCGACGGTGCCGCCCGCCAGCACCACGGCGCGTCCGGCGGTGGCCGTGGCGTGCGCGATCGAATCGCGCACGGGCATCCCGGCAGCCATCTGCTCCGCATGTCGGCTCACGACGAACAGGGCGTAGTCCACCGACACTCCGAGACCGATCATGAGGGCCAGCGTCCGGCCCACCGTGCTGACGTCCGTGGCAGCCTCGAGCACGGTGAGGATCGAGAGCGCGGTGCCCACGGCGACCAGCGCGCCCACGACCGGCACCGCCATGGTCACCACCGATCCGAACGCCAGCAGCAGGATCACCACGGCTGCGGCAATCCCCACCAGCGCCGACCAGTCGGTGCCCGATGCCTCCGCCTGCGCGGCGGGGGCACCCGCGTACGCCACCGTGAGTCCCGCGCGCTCCAGCGGCCGTGCCGCCGCGCGCACCTGCGCGAGGTCGGCGGCCCCCAGCTCGTCCGCAGGAGTGGACCACTCGATGCCGATCATCGCGGTGCGGCCATCGGCGGATACCGTGCCCGGCGCCCCGGGCACCGTCACCGAGCGCATGCCCGGCACCTCGCGCAGTCGCCGCGCCGCGTCGCCGATGGCCGTGCGCCCCGCCCCCGAGGTGACGGGTGCACCGTCGGAGCGCACCACCACCGTGCCGTCGGCGGCGCCCTGGCCCGGGAATGCGCGCTGCAGCACCACCGCGCCCTCGGCCGCCGGCAGCCCCGGCACCGACAGGTTGTCCGACGGCGTACCGCCCAGCCCCGCGCCCAGCGCCACCATTCCCGCCAGCATCGCGAGCCACCCGGACAGCACCCACCAGCGACGGCGGGCGCACCACCCCCCGAGGCGGCCGAGGAGCGTCGTACGCGGCGTGGTCCGGGTCATTGCGGGCGCGGACGGTAGCGGACACCCGGCGACGCGCCGTGGCATGCTCGCGCCGTGGCGGACCTCGGAACCTGGGCCCTCGTCTTCGCGCTGCTCGGGGGCGTCGCCGGCGGCTTCGTCAACTCCATCGCCGGTGGGGGCACCCTCATCACGTTCCCGGTGCTGACGGCCGTGGGCATCCCCGCGCTCGACGCCAACGTCACCAACGCCGTCGCCCTCGCCCCCGGGTACGCCGGCGGCACCTATGCGCAGCGCGGCGACCTGGCCGGGCGGCGGGACCTCGCCCGGGCGCTTGCCCTCACCGCCATCCTCGGCGGCGTCACCGGCGCCGCGCTGCTGCTGGCGACGGGCGAGGAGCTGTTCGAGCAGCTCGTGCCCTGGCTCATCTTCGCCGCCACGGGCCTGCTCGCCGCGCAGGGACCGCTGCGCCGCATCACCACCGGTGCACGTGGCTCATCCGGCGAGGTCGCGCGCCCGGTGCTGCTGGTGTCCGCCTTCATCGCCACGGTGTACGGGGGCTACTTCGGTGCCGGCCTCGGGATCATCGTCATCGCCATCCTCGGACTCATGCTGACCGATGCCCTGAACCGGCTGAACGCGCTGAAGCTGCTCATGTCGCTCTGCGCCAACGGCGCGGCGGCGATCTTCTTCGCCTTCAGCGGACACGTCTACTGGCTGGTGGCCGTACTCATGGGCGTGGGCGCATGGGGCGGCGGGTGGCTGGGGGGGCGCACCGTGCAGCACGTGCGCGAGTCGGTGTTCCGGGCGGGCATCATCCTCCTCGGCATCGCGATCGGCATCGCCTTCCTGGTCACCTGAGCAGCGGGCGCCGGGGCGCCCCCTACGATCACACCCATGGCACTGGCCATCGCCGTCATCGATGCACCACGGGTGGAGGACGACCTCCGAGAACAAGGCGTGGACCCGCTCGTCGTCGACTGGTCGCCCCCCGCCGGCGGGGACCTGGGTGATGTCGCGCTGCTCACGCGCGCGTACGCGGATGACCGCGTGGAGGAGGGCAACCGACGGGCCCTCGCCGCGCTCGACGCAAGCAGGCCGCATCTGGTGGACGCCGGCCTCGCAACCGACCTCGTGCCGGGCATGGATGCCCGCCGCATCCTGCACTGCGGCCCCCCGTGCGAATGGCAGCGGCTGGGCCCCGCCATGCGCGGCCAGGTGGCGCGCGCCGCCGTGCTGGAGGGATGGGCCGGGGACCAGGGTGCCGCGGCCGCCCTGATCGAGGCGGGGGACATCGAACTCGCCACCACCGAGGCGCACGGGGTCGCGGCAGCCATGAACGGCGTGCTCTCGCCCTCGATGGCAGTGTGGGCGGTGCACGACGAGGTCACGGGGGCGGACGCATGGGCCCCGATGTCCGATGGTGCCGGTGACGGCCTGCCGGCGTCGGCCCGCACGCGTGACCTGATCGCCCGCCAGCGCCTGCTGGCCGACCGCCTGGCTCCCGGGGCCTCCGCCGCGCTCGGGGCGCGCGGCCCCATCGACCTCGCCATGCTCGCCGGGGAGGCCGCACGCATGGGCGACGCGGACGTCCCCGATGCGCGCGCCGCCGGACTCCTCCTCATCCGTGAACTCCTGCCGGCGATGGCCATCCACGCGCTCGACGCCGTGCCGGCCCTCACGGGCATCGGCGCGCCCATGGTGCACATCGCCCTGCCGCTCATGGCCGCGGCCGCCCGGTGCGCGGTGCAGGCGGCAGCCGGCACCCCGATGTCGAGCCTGGTCATCGCGATGTCGGGCAACGGCACCGACGTCGGGGTGATGCTGGCGGGCACGCCCGGCGCATGGCACACGGCCCCTGCCCCCATCGCCGATGATGCCCGGTTCGATGAGGGCAGCGGCGCGTCCGGCGCAGCGCCCTGGACCGGTGATCAGGGGGTGATCGCGTGCGCGGGAATGGCGATTGACGCCCGGCTGTGCATCGACGCGGGCGAGGCGCCCGCCATCCCCATGGGCATCGCGTCGCGCGCCGATGGCGGGTGGGTGGGCCATGGTCATGCGCAGGTGCCCCTCGCGGCGCTGCGCGATGCGCTCGACGCGCTCGTGCCGTCCGCCCCCTGAGGGGACGGACGTCCCGGGCGGGGGCGGGACGCGACCGCCGCGCCACGACCGGTGCGGTGCGCTGGCACACTGCGGGGCGATGAACCCGGGCCGCATCCTCGCCATGATCGGAGCCGGCCTCGGCCTGGCCGCGGCGGTGATCGCCGGTTCCCTCGCGCTGGGGGGCACCACGCAGATGGCGCCTCCCGATGAGGCCCAGCCCATCGTGGTGGGAGTGGTGGCCGCGCCGGGCGAGGAACTCACGGGCCCCACGGACCTGCCGCCGCTCGCGATGGTGCTGGAGGATCCCGTGCCGGAGGACATCGCGTCGCTCTCGCCATCCGGGCAGGTCGCGCGCTACCGGGATGACGCCCGCGACGACGACGCGGCATCACTGCTGCGCCTGGCCGCGGCGGAGCAGCGCGCGGGCGCACAGGATGCCGCGGCCGACGCCTACCGTCGCGCGCGGGCCGCCGACCCGGACGGCATCGAGCCCGCGATCGGCCTGGCCATGGTTGATGCCGCGACGGGCGATGCGGGCATGGCCCGTGCCACCTCCGCCCTCGCGGGCATCACCCGCCGCAACCCGGCGAGCCAGGTGGCCTGGTTCAACCGTGGCTGGCTTGCCACCTATCGCCGGGATGGGCGCGAGGTCATCACGTCGTGGAAGCGCGTTGCCGAGATCGATCCCGATACACCCATCGGCAGGACCACAGTGGCCCTGCTCAAGGGGATCGCCGAGCAGGGAACGCGCACCGGCACCACGGGCGGCACCACCACCGGCTGAGCAGATCACCCCCGCATCCGAGCCGGAGGGTCACGCCTCGGTAAGGATCCGCCCGTTCCCCGGTGACATGCACCCGGAGGATGTTTACCCTCTTCCGCGAACCCCTTAACCGGTCCATAAGGGCCGATGGGGAGACTGCCGAACAGCATGATGCCGGAGATGCACTCCGGCGCGTTGGATCCCCGACCGGCCCGCGTGGTCGCCGGGTGAGCAGGGCAGGTCCGGGGCATGGTGGCCGACGCCGTTCCCCGGGGGCATCGAGGTCGACATCGGCATCGAGGCATCCGCCGGGGGTCCCGGCGGGAGGACGACGAGGCGCCCGGCGAAGCCGGGCCGGAGGGGACGGACGAGGATGACGCTCAAGGAGATCGTGGGCAACGAGGAGATGCAGGTTCTCCTCACCCGTGGGCAGGAGCAGGGCTTCCTTGGCATCGAGGAGGTCGCCGAGGCGCTGCAGGGCATGGACATCGTCCAGGAGGACGCCGAGGCCCTGTACACGCACATCGACGAGATGGGCATCGAACTGCTCGAGGAGCCCGAGGCCCAGGAGCGTCGCGCCAAGCTGGCCGAAGAGGCCGAGCGGCCCCGACGCGTGGCCGCCAAGGCCGAGAGCACCACGGACCTGCTGCAGCTCTTCCTGCGCGACATCGGCCGCATCCCGCTGCTCACCGCCAGGCAGGAGGTGGAGCTGGCGAAGCTGATCGAGGAGGGCGACCTCCAGGCCAAGCAGAAGATGGTCGAGAGCAACCTGCGCCTCGTGGTGTCGATCGCGAAGAACTACCGCAACCAGGGGCTGGCGTTCCTCGACCTGATCCAGGAGGGCACGCTGGGCCTGGTGCGCGCGGCCGAGAAGTTCGACTACCGCAAGGGCTACAAGTTCTCGACCTACGCCACGTGGTGGATCCGCCAGGCCGTTGCCCGCGCCATCGCCGACAAGGGCCGCACCATCCGGATGCCGGTGCACGTGGTGGAGAAGCTGAACAAGATCAACCGCACCGAGCGCAAGCTGCTGGCCGAGCTGGGGCGCGACCCCAGCAACGCCGAGATCGGCGCGTCGATCGGCCTCACCGAGGCCGAGGTGGAGTCCATCCGCCGCAGCGCCCAGACGCCCGTGTCGCTCGAGAAGCCGGTCGGCGACGAGGAGGAGTCCGAGTTCGGGCAGTTCATCGCCGATGAGAAGGCCATCTCGCCCGAGGCGGCCGCTGACGAGACCCTGCGCAACGAGGCCCTGCAGGACGTGCTGAACTCGCTGTCGTACCGCGAGCGCCGCGTGCTGGAGCTGCGGTACGGCCTGGGCGGCGAACAGCCGCGCACCCTCGACGAGGTGGGCCGTACGTTCAACGTCACGCGCGAGCGCATCCGGCAGATCGAGAACCAGGCCCTGCAGAAGCTGGCCGGCATGATGGACGTGCGCGGGCTGGCCGAGGTCGCCTAGACCCATCCGCCACCGCCGGTGGGCTCCCGCCCACCGGCGGCGCGCGGGGTGCCGCGGGTAGGCTCAACCCATGGGCTGGGACGACGAAGACGACGACTGGCCGGAGCGGGATACCGACCCGGAGACGATCGCGCGCAAGCGTGAGAATGCCAAGGTCGTGGCGCAGGGCGCCAACCGCGCCGTGCGACTGGTGTACGCCACCCTCGCGATCCTGCTCATCCTCGTGATCGTCCTCGCGATCATCCTCACGTAGGACTCCCGATGGTGGGCGTGGTGTCCGATCTGTGGCGCTACCCGGTGGCGTCGATGTCGGGGGAACGCCTGCGGCGGGCCTTCATCGGCCCGCTCGGCCTGGTCGGGGATCGCCAGTGCGCGGTGGTGGACGCCGCGACCGGGGAGCCGCTGGTGGCGGTGCGCGAGCCCGCGCTGCTGCGCTACCGCGCCCGCTGTGATGACCCGGTCACCGGCAGCGGGGTTCAGGTGGATTCACCGTCCGGCGCGGTGATCCCCTGGGGCGACATGCGCTTGGCCGACGAGGTCCGTCGCGGTCTCGGGCGCAAGGACGATGAGCCCGTGGCGGTCATCCGCGCGCCGGCGGGCGCGCACGCGGCGCAGCCGGTGGCGCTGCTGACGGAGGAGACCATCCGCCGCGTGTCGGGGTGGGCGGGGGACGACGTCGACCGGCGGCGCCTGCGGCCGAACCTGGTGGTGGACTGCGGCGACGACGTGGCCTTCCCGGAGGATGACTGGCGTGGCCTGCGCCTGCGGATCGGCTCCGCCACCGAGATCGAGGTGGTCGCGGCCACCCGCCGGTCGGGCGTGCTCAGTCGCGATCCCGATACCGCCGAGCGCGACACCCGCGCCCACGCGGCCGTGGCGCGCGAGCGCCGCAACCACGTGGGCGCGTGCTGCCGGGTGGTGCGCGCGGGGTGGGTCGCGGTGGGCGACCCGGTGCGCGTCACGCCCTGAGCGCCACCCCGATGTCATCGATGAGGCGCTCGGCGGGGGCCAGATCGCCCGGGGACGCCGCCTTGCGGTAGTCCGCGTGGATGAGCGGGCTGCTGAGTATGAAGTCGGCGGTGGCCCGGTTGCACGCGATGGGGCAGTTGTGCACCACCGCGATGCGCAGGAGGGCCTTCACGTCGACGTCGTGCGGCTGTGGCTCCAGCGGGTCCCAGAAGAAGATGACGATGTCCAGGCGCCCCTCGGCGAGAGCCGCCCCCACCTGCTGGTCGCCACCCAGCGGACCCGACAGGAACCGGTGCACCTCCAGGCCGAGGTCATCGGCGATGATGCCGCCGGTCGTGCCCGTGGCGTGCAGTTCGTGGTGGCGCAGGACGGCGTAGTTGTGCCGTGCCCACTCGAGCATGTCGCGCTTCCTGTTGTCATGGGCGATCATCACGATCCGCTTCCGCGATGCCATGGTCATCCGCTGCCCCCTCCCCCTCGGTCCGCTGGTCGCGCGCCACCATAGGTCGGCACCCGGCCCCGTCCAGTGGCGGCGTTGCGGTGCTACATTCCCGAAACCGCCGCGGGGTGGAGCAGTCTGGTAGCTCGTCGGGCTCATAACCCGAAGGTCGCAGGTTCGAATCCTGCCCCCGCTATGAGAAGGGCCCGCGCTCGGGAGAGGCGGGCCCTTCGCGTAGGGTGACCGCCGTGAACGCGCTCCTCCCCCGCCGCGCGAACATCGCATCGCCGCACTGGTGGGCCCTGCTGGCCCTGATCGCCGTGGCGATGCTGGGCGCGACGCTCCTGTCCTACACGGTGGTCCTGACCGCCCTCGAGGTGTCGCCGCTCCTCCTCGTGCCCGGGATCGGGTCGGCCCTGCTGGCCCGCTTCGGCCGTGCCTTCTGGCCGGCGATCGCCGTCGGCGACACCGTGGGGCAGGTGATCATGCACGACCGGCCCCTCCTCATCGTGGCCATGTCGGTGCTGATCCACGTGGCGGCGTGCCTGGCCTGCGCGACGTGGCTTCAGCGCGCCACCTGCTGGCTGCGCGACCTGGCGCAGGCCACGCGGTTCGCCGGTATCTCCGCCGTCATCAGCATCGCGGGCGCGGCTCTCACGGCGTCGCTGCTGGTCGCCACCGGCGAGATCCCGCCGCAGTACGGGATCGCGGAGGTCGGGGGGTGGCTGCTCATGGGCTACATGGCCGGATTCCTGGTGGGCGGCGCGTTCGTGCTGGCATGGGGCGACCCCGACCTCGCCGTCTCCGAGGCCTTCCGGCACCCGGTGGCCATGGCCGCCTTCGCCGGCGTCACGGCGTGCGCGTGGGTCGGGCTGCTGGGCGAGATCGGCCCGCTGGTGCCCATCGCGCTGCTCGGGGCCATCGCCGTGGCGGGGCGAAGCGGCGCGCGCTGGGCCACCGCCTGCATGCTCGCCATCGCCATCATCACGATCGAGGCCTCGCGTCGCGGAATGGAACCGCCGTTCGGTGGTGGCGACCCCGCGGAGCATGCGGCGAATGCGATGCTGGCCCTGTCGCTCTTCGCTGCGGCGGGGATCATGCTGGCGGGCTACCGGCAGGCGGGCCCCGATCGCCAGCGCTCCGCCACCACCGTGGCCCTGACGTTCGCGGCCCTCATGCTGGTGGCCGGCGTCACGTCTCTGGCGGCCAACGAGGTGGCGATGAACCGCACCACGCCCTACGTGCTGTCGGGCTTGCTCTCCCTGGGCGCGGCAGCCGGCCTGGGCGTACTGCGCATCTCGCGGACCCCGGCCGCCCGGTCCACGCGCCGGGGCGTGGTGCTGGCCCTGGGCGCCGGTGCGGTCTATGTGATGAACCTCGCGCTCTACCTGCAGGCGGTGCCCGAGATCGGATCGGGTCCGGCGACGGGCCTCGCCATGACGGCCCCGCTCTGGATCGTCGGCATCGGCATGCTGGCCTACCGCACCCGGCCCAGCCGGGGGGTCGTGGTGGCCGTCGCCCTCATCGTGGCCGGGGCCATCGCCATCGCCGCCGAGGCCACCTCCAACCCGGCCGGCGTGGCGCTGGCGCTCGGTTCCGCAGCGGTGTTCGCCGGGTCGGTCATCGTCACCAAGCAGGCCCTTGCACACGCCAACGTCATCGACGTGGCCCTGGCGTCGGCGCTCGCCGCCGCGGTGGTGGCACTGGTGATCGGCGTGGCCACGGAGGGCCTGGACGCCTTCGACCTCTCGGCCGCCGAGTACGGCGCCCTCGCCCTCGCCGCGCTGGGCGCCCAGTTGGTCCCCACCCTGGGCCGATCCTGGGCGCTGTCGCATATCAGCGCCGACGTGGTGGGCGCCGAGGGGGTACTGGCACCGGTCACCACCACGGTGCTCTCGTTCTGGTTCCTCGACGCCGCCACCACCGGCGGGGATGTCGTGGGCCTGGTGCTGATCGCCACCGGCGCCGTGGTGGCCGCCCTCATGGGGTCGCGCCGGGCCGCGCCGCCACCGGTGATCACCCGGGGGCGGGCACGCCCTGCCACGGGGCGCGCCTAGGGCACCACGTCCACCTCGGCCATCATGCCGTGGTCCTCATGCACCAGCACATGGCAGTGGAACACGAACCGCCCCGTGAAGTCGGCGAAGCGCTGGCGGATGGTGATGCGGCTGTTCGGCGGCATGGCGATGGAGTCCGCCCACTCGGGCTGCCCCCGTACCGGCCTCCCGTTGCGCGCGACCACCTGGTAGGGGTCGATGTGGATGTGGAAGTTGTGCCACTCGGGGCTGTTGTTGACCAGGAGCCACTCCTCCACCGTGTTCAGCTTCGGGCTGAACATCGGGCGTGGCTGCGTGCCCGTTCCGTGCGCGAAGAGCTTGCCGTTCACGAAGAACTGGCCCTTCGCGGGGTTCTGGGTGAAGACCACCCGCCGCCGGGCGGCGATGGGGACGCGGTCCCCGCGCAGGTCGCGGGCCTTCCCGAGGAACGTAGGCACCGGTCGCCTGCGCGCGGCGGGGCCCGCCACGCGCAGCGTGGCGATCTTCACCGACGGCTGCACGCCGAATGGCGTGGGGCGCTGCTGGAAGAACTGCTGGGCAAGGGTGAAGTCGCCGGTCTCCGCGCCCGCGCGCACCAGCACCTCGAACCGTTGCCCGGGAGCCAGGAAGATGTTGGACAGCCGCTGCGGATGCTGCAGGGTCACCCCGTCGCGCGCGAGCAGGAAGTACTCGCCGCCGACGGGCGAGATCTTCAGGAACCGCTCGGTGGAGGCGTTGACCAACCGCCAGCGCTGTGACTCGCCCGGTCGGATGTCGATGCGCGGCTGCAGCTGCCCGTTGATGATGATGAGCCGGTCCTTGGGAGGCCTGCCCTGGCTGGCCCCGGTGGACGACCCGCGCACCTGCGTGTTCTGGAACACCATGACCCGGTCGGTCAGGTCGCCGATGCCCGGGATGTCATCCAGGCCGCCGCGCACGATGATGGTGCCTGCCTGGCCCGCGAAGGTCTGCATGTCCACGTAGCGGTGGTGGTGCGGGTGGTACCAGAAGACCCCCGGCGGATGGTTCTCCGGGATCTTGTACCGGTACTGGTAGTTGGTGCCGGGGCGGATGGTGAGGAACACGTTGTCCTGCGGGGAGTCCGGCGACACATGCAGCCCGTGCACGTGCAGGTTCGTGATCGCGCCCTTGGGCTGCACGAACGGGCCGATGTCCTGCGTCTGCGGGAGGTAGCCCTCCGGGAGGCGGTTGCGCAGCAGCACGTTCAGGTCGTCACCGGGACTGATCTTCCAGGTGGGCGCCGCGAACTGGGCCGCGTAGGTCTGGCTCGACACCTTGCGGCCGCCCACCAGCACGGTGCGGGTGCGGGGCGTCATCACCACGTCCAGCTCTCCGCCGCGGGACCCCATCACGGGGGGATCGCGCAGGGGCTCGTCGGTGACGAAGTCCACGCATGCCTCGCAGGGCGGGGGCTGCTGGCCGGCCACCACGGCGGCGCCCGCCGCGGTGCCCGCGACCACCGCGCACCCGCCGATGGTTGCCAGCACCAGCCGGGGCCGGCGGCGGGACGTCACGCGGTCAGCAGCCAAAGGGACCCACTCCCGGGAGACCGCTGTTATAGCCGGGCGTCGCAGGCCGCCCGTCGGGGCAGGTGACGGTGCCGCCGTCGGGCCCGCCTGCGCCCCCGTTCGCCAAGAAGTCCCAGCTCCAGGTGGAGCCGGTGAGCGCCGCACCGGTCATGGGCGTTCCCCTCAGGGTCGTGTTGCCGAGGAACGACGCGTAGATCAGCACCGACCCCGACAGGTTGATGCCCGACAGGTCGGCATCCGTGAACGTCGCGCCCCACATGTTGGCCGTGGGGCCGGCGAACCAGCCCTGCACCACCCGCCACCCGGCGGGCACCGCGCGTGGCGTGCCCGCCACGTTCGCGCCGGCCACGTTGGTGAGGCGGGCTCCGGTGAAGTCCGCCCCGTCCACGGTGGTGCGGAGCATCAGCGCACCGCCCAGGTTCGCGCGGGTGAGGTTTGCATCCGTCAGGTTGGCGCGCGTGAGCATGATGGTGCCGTCCATGCGCGCACGCGTGAGGTTCGCGCCCGTCAGGTTCACGCGCGTGAGCCCCGCGGCGGTCATCCGCGCCCCGGCGGCGCGCACGCGCACCATCCGCGCGCCGGAGAGGTTGGCCAGTTGCAGGCGGGCGCGGTACAGGTTGGCCCCGGACAGGTTGGCCCGCTGAAGCGACGAGCCCCGGAAGTCGGCGAAGCGGAGGTTGCGCCCGGCCAGGTTGATCCGCCGCAGGTCCATGTTCCGGCACGTGGTGTGGCGCGCGGCCGTGGGGGACGCGACGATCCGGCAGTCGCCGACGTCACTGGCGTGCGCGCCTGCAGCCAGGAGCCCGCTGCCCGCGAGGACGAGGCCTGCCAGCGCGATGCTTGCCGGATGGGGAACGGGCACGCGGCGAGCGTACACGCGGGCTCAGTCGAGGATGCTGATCGCCCGCGCGGCGATGATCAGCAGCACGAGCAGGGACAGCATCGCCTCAATCGCCATGAGCGCCTTCACGCGGTGGCGCATCGGCAGCGTGTCGGCGGGCGCGAACGATGTGGCGGTGGTCACCGACAGGAACAGGTAGTCGGGGAACGTCGGGCGCCACGCCACCGGCTCGGGCACCTGGTACTGGCCGAACAGGAAGTCGTGCGGCCCCGGCGGGGACTCGGCGCGGTGCCGGGGCCCTCCCCCATCCACCTCCCAGAACCAGAGGGCGAAGACGATGACGTTCGTGAACCACAGCTGCACCGCCGCCACGATGAGGTACCGCCCCTCGAACCGGTTCTCGGTGACGATCCCGTACAGCAGCAGCGCGATCGCCGACGCGTTGGCGAGGGTAATCAGGCCCGCGAGCGCGACGCCCAGGTGCCGGCGGCGGTCCGACTCGGCCACGGGCCGCACCGCGGCCACGATGATCAGCAGCACCAGCAGGCCCGGCACCAGCCACCGGAGCAGGCTGCCGCCGAGGATGAGGTCGCCGGGCAGCGTGGCGTACAGCGCCGCGGCAACGGCGAGGGCCAGCAGCGGCGGCCACCGCGGTTCGCGGAAGGCATCGAATTCGGTCTCGATCGGCGCCACGGCGGAATGATGGCACCCGGGCGGGACGGGCATGGGCTATCGTGCGCCGCCGTGCCGACCCGGGATAACCTCAGGAACGTCGCCATCGTGGCCCATGTGGACCATGGCAAGACCACGCTGGTGGACGCCATGCTGTGGCAGAGCGGCGCATTCCGCGCGAACCAGGACGTGCAGTCACGCGTGATGGACTCGGGCGACCTGGAGCGCGAGAAGGGCATCACGATCCTGGCGAAGAACACGGCCGTGCGACGCGGTGACCTCACCATCAACATCATCGACACGCCGGGGCACGCGGACTTCGGCGGCGAGGTGGAGCGCGGCCTCTACATGGTGGACGGCGTGCTGCTGCTGGTGGACGCCTCCGAGGGCCCCCTGCCCCAGACGCGGTTCGTGCTGCGCAAGGCGCTGGAGTCCCGCCTGCCCGTGGTGCTGGTCGTCAACAAGATCGACCGCCCGGACGCGCGCGCCGCGGAGGTGGTGGACGAGGTATACGAGCTCTTCCTCGACCTGGGCGCGGATGAGTCGCAGATCGACTTCCCCATTGTCTATACCAACGGCAAGGCCGGCACGGCGTCACGGGATGCCGCGCAGCAGGACGAGGACCTGTCGGTGCTGTTCGACGTGCTGCGCGACACCGTCCCGGCCCCCACCTACGAGGACGGCGCGCCACTGCAGGCACTGGTCACCAACCTCGCGGCCGACTCCTACCTGGGGCGCCTGGCCGTATGCCGGGTGTACGAGGGCACCATCCGCAAGGGGCAGCAGGTCGCGTGGTGCCGCACCGACGGCAGCGTCGAGCAGGCGAAGGTCGCGGAACTCTTCCTCACGCGCGAGCTGGATCGCGTTCCCGTGGACGAGGCCGGACCCGGCGACATCATCGCCGTCGCGGGCATCCCCGAAATCACGATCGGAGAGACGCTCGCCGATGGCGACGACCCGCAGGCCCTTCCCGTCATCACGGTGGACGAACCCAGCCTGAGCCTGACGATCGGCATCAACACCTCCGCGCTCGCCGGGCGCGAGGGCTCGAAGCTGACGGCGCGGATGGTGAAGGACCGCCTGGACCAGGAACTGGTGGGCAACGTGTCGTTGCGGGTGCAGCCCACCGAGCGGCCCGACGCCTGGGAGGTGCAGGGCCGGGGCGAGCTGCAGCTGGCGGTGCTGGTGGAGACCATGCGCCGCGAGGGCTTCGAGCTGACCGTGGGCAAGCCCGAGGTGCTCATCCGCGACATCGACGGCGTGCGGCACGAGCCCATCGAGCGCGTGACCATCGACGTGCCCGAGGAGATGATGGGCGTGGTCACCCAACTGCTCGCCCTGCGCAAGGGGCGTATGGAGCAGGTGGTGAACCACGGCACCGGATGGACGCGACTGGACTACCTGGTGCCCGCGCGCGGGCTGGTGGGGTTCCGCACCGAGTTCCTCACCGAGACCCGGGGCACGGGGCTGCTGCACTCGGTGTTCGAGGGCTGGGAGCCGTGGCACGGGGACATCCGCACGCGCACCCGCGGCAGCCTCGTGGCCGATCGCACCGGCGTGGCCACCACGTTCGCCATGTTCGGCCTGCAGGAGCGGGGAGTGATGTTCACCGACCCGGGGGATGCGGTGTACGAGGGGATGATCGTGGGCGAGAACGCCCGCGGCGAGGACCTCGACGTGAACATCTGCAAGGAGAAGAAGCTCACCAACATGCGCTCGAGCACTGCCGACGAACTGGAGCGCCTCGTGCCGCCCCGCCGGATGTCGCTCGAGCAGGCGCTGGAGTGGGTGCGCGACGACGAGTGCGTGGAGGTCACCCCGGAGAGCGTGCGCATGCGCAAGGTGATCCTGGACTCCACCGGCCGGGTGAAGGCGGCGCGCAGCCGCAGGGCGGCGGCCGGGGCCTGACGGCCTAGCATCGGCGCATGCCCGAGGTGCGCATCGATGAGAGCGTCACCCCGGCGGCGCACCGCGCGGGCCTCACGGCCGCGCTGGAGGCGCGCCGGGTGGACAACCGGTTCCACTACGCAGGCGGCGCGGCCGCCGCCCGGTGGCGCGCCCTCGCCGCCGAGCATTCGCCCTCGCGCGACGACGCGGACGGCCTGGTGGCCTACGAGGCAGCCGCGCGGGCCGCGCTGGCCGCCCTGCCCGACGGGCCCGTGCACGTGATCGGGGTCGGGTGCGGGGATGGCGTGAAGGAACGGCGCCTGCTGGGTGCGCTCGCCGGCACCGGACGGCAGGAAATCGCGGCGACGCCCGTGGACGTGAGCGTGCCGCTGGTCACCGCGGCCGCGGAGGCCATGCAGGCGGTTCCCTCCGTGGACGCCACGCACGCGGTGGCCGTGGACATCACGATGGTGCGCGACCTCTCCCCCCTCCTCGCCCCGCGCCTGCCCGGCACGCGCGTGGTGACCCTGTTCGGGGTGCTGTCCACGCTGGGGGATGGCGCGCTGGCCCCGGCGATGTCGCTGCTCCGCCGCGGGGACATCCTGATGGCGAGCGCCAACCTGCTGCCCCCGTCGCCGGATGCGCGTGACATCGTGATGTCCCAGTACGACAACCGGCCCACGCGGGAATGGCTGGGGACCGTGCTGGCGGAGATCGGGGTGGGCGGCGCCGATGACATCCGGTTCCGCTGGGAGCGGTCGCCCACCGGCGATCTGGTGGTGGGCGAGGTGACCCCCTCCGCGCCGGTGGTGGCATCGGTCAGCGGCGTCACCGTGGGACTGCCGGCGGGATTCCCCGTCCGCGTCCTCGAATCCCACCGGCACTCGGCCGACAGCCTGTCGCGCATGCTGGCCGCAGCCGACCTCGATGTCCGGGCGACATGCGTTTCGCCCAGCGGCGAGGAGGGCGTGGCCGTGGGGGTCAGCCGGGGCTGATGTCCCCGGGCGCAAGCGCGCCGAGGGTGTCCAGCACCGCGCGCACCCGTGGCACCTCATGCGTGCGGAAGAGTCCCGTGCGCCCCATGGCCGCGAGGACCGCGAAGAACGGCTCGGCGCTTCGCACCTCGTCCTCGAAGTAGTCGAACGCATGCGGCAGGGCGTGGCACACCGGCCAGCCGAGCACCCGCAGGCGGAAGGTGTTGAGGAACACCTTCATCTGATGGCGCACCCGTGTGGGCCCGTCCAGCAGGTTGCCGTAGTAGAAGCCCAGCCCCGGGTCGATGACGATGCGCTCCACGCCCTGGGCCACGGCGCGGTCGATGCGCGGGCCGAAGTGCTCCAGCAGCGCGGGCACGGGGTCGTCCCCCAGCACCAGGTCGTGCACCTCGCGCACGTTGGCACCCTGCACGAAGCACATGATGACGGCCGCGTCATGGGCGGCGGCGGTCGCGTACATCTCGTCCTCGCGCTCGACTCCCGTGAGGTTCAGCACCGCGGCACCCGCCCCCAGCGCGACCCGGGCGACGTCCGGTGAGTAGGTCTCCACCGAGGTGGGGATCCCCTCCGCCCGCAGCCCCTCGATGACGGGCAGCACCCCGGCCAGCTGATCGGCGGGCGATACCCGTGCGGCGCCGGCGAGGGTGGATTCCGCCCCGATGTCCACGATCAGCGCACCCTGCGCGGCGAGCACCTGCCCCCGGCGGATCGCCGCCTCGGCGGACGGCGACACCGACTCCCGGTACCAGGAATCGCGCGACAGGTTGACCACCCCCATCAGCGCGGGCCGCACGTCGGGATCAAATGGCCGGCCGCCGATGTCGAAGGCACGCACGGGCGCGTGCAGCGCATCCGGGTGGGCATCCGCGAGAGCGGCCATCTGTGCGAGCAAGGGCGACGGCGAGGGCATGGCCCCTACGGTACCGCGCGTCATACGCTGGGCAGGGTGACCATCGGGCCCTCGGCGGGGATCACCACGCGGGGCGCCACGGCGAGCAGGGCCGCGGCATCCACGCCCGGCCCCGGCACGATCACCCCGTCGGGCGAGACGCGCAGCGCGCGGCCGGGCATCAGCGCGCGGTGTTGCGCCGACCACCAGGCGGCTTCATGCGGGGCATCCAGCGAAAGCCGCTGCATGCCCGGCGGCGGCGGGTCCTCCGGCCCGATGGCACGGCCGCCGGTCAGGCGGACCACCTCGGCGACCTCGTGGGCGGCGGCCGAGTGGGTGCGAAGGATACTGACCGGGCCGCCAAGGCGCGCGAGGTCGCGCGCGATGGCGCGATCGAACCGCTCGCGTTCCGCGCCCGCGGGGGGCAGTACGGGATCCACCAGCACCATGTGGTCGCCGTGCTCGAGGTACGTGGCGGCGCGCGGGGCGCCGTCAGGGCCCGTCACGGCCCACCGCCACAGCCCCTCGTGAATCATCGTGACCTCCACGCGCCGAACGGTAGACCGCCCGCTGCCGACCGGATGACGACCGCGGCCCCCGGCAGGATTCGCCCATGGTCCGGATGGCGCGCTGGCTCGGCATGGAACTGTTCACGTGGCTGATCGCGGGCGCGGTCCTGGTGCTGGTGCTCGCCCTGGTCGCGCCGCCGGTGGTTGCCGTGGTGGTGGGCGGGGCGGTTACGGCGGTGCTGGCGCTCGGCAGCTGGTCGCGGCGCGGGCGCGAGGGGCTGGCCCGCCGCCGAGGGCTCGCCGCCGCCGAGGAAATGACGGGCGAGGAGTTCGAGGACTGGCTGGCGATCCTCTTCCGGGCCGCGGGCTGGCGCGTGCGCCACACCCGGGCGTCCGGTGATTTCGGGGCGGACCTGGTGCTGGGGCACGGGGCGGTGGATGAGGTGGTGGTGCAGGCGAAGCGTCAGGGCCGGCCGGTGGGCGTCGCAGCGGTGCAGCAGGCCGCCGCGGCGCGCCTGCACTACGGCACCGCGGAGGCGATGGTGGTCACCAACAGCACCTTCACGCCCGCGGCGATTGAGCTGGCCGGCACCACCGGCGTCACGCTGTGGGACCGCGACGACCTGGCGCGCGAGTTGCTGGGCGGGCGTCACGCCGTGGGGGCCTGAGCGGGGAATGGTTATGGGAGGACAAACCTTGACAGTTCCCCTTGCTTCGCTGTCCAGCTTCTGGCTTACTCCCCCCACCCGACGGGCGTAGCCCAGGAGATGAGATGAACGCGACCACCGATGAGACCACCGTGCCCCAGACGGCCCTCGATCGCCTGCGCGACAGGGCGATCTCGGACTACCTCGCGGTATCGCGGAACGTCGGGGTCTACTCGAGCACCGACGACTATCTGGCTGCCGAAGAGCGCGCCTGGGATCGCCTGGAGGCGGCCCTGCAGCGTGCCCGGCGCGTGGAGGAGTCGGCGCTGGCCTGACCGCGGGACAGGATCCGGATGCACTCCCGACAGGGCGGCCGCGTGCCGCCCTGTCGCGTTCCGGGCGAGCACCGACCGCGCTTGCGCATCCGTCGTATTGACGTAAAATCAGTGGCGATATGACGTCAATACGACGCAAAATCACTCCTGAGCCCCCTGCCGTGGTGATCGGCGGCGGGCTGGCCGGCATGACGGCGGCACTGCGCCTCGCGGGCCGCGTCCCCGTGATCATCGTCACCAAGGCGGCACTGGGCGAGGGCAGCACCCAGTGGGCACAGGGGGGCATTGCCGCGGCCGTCGGGCCCGGTGATTCCGTTGATGGCCACGTGCGGGACACCCTCGACGCCGGCGCAGGGATGGGCGATCCCGGGACGGCGCGGGCCGTCTGCGGGGATGCGCCCGGTCTGATCGCCGAACTGGAGCGCCTCGGCGTGCGCTTCGACCGCGCGGGCGATGCCCTCGCGCTCGCCCGGGAGGGGGCCCACTCGCTCCCCCGCGTGGTCCACGCCGGCGGCGACGAGACCGGACGCCACGTGGCCGCCGCGCTCGCGCGCGCCGTGCACGCCCACGCGGGCATCCGGGTGGTCGAGCACGCCACCGTGCAGGACCTGGCCACGGGGGACACGGGCGTCCGGGGCGTGCGCCTGGAGGACGGCGAGGTCATCCCGGCCCGGGCCGTGATCCTCGCGACCGGGGGGTCCGGGCACCTGTTCTCCCGCACCACCAACCCCGCAGGGGCAACGGCCGACGGCCCCGCGCTCGCGCGCCGCGCCGGGGCCGCGTTGGCGGATCTGGAGATGGTGCAGTTCCACCCCACCGCCCTGGCCGTGGGACCGAGCCCGCTCGCGCTGGTGAGCGAGGCGGTGCGCGGCGCCGGGGGCATGCTGTACGACCGCGCCGGGGAGTCCGTGATGGCCGGCGTGCACCCCATGGGAGATCTGGGCCCGCGCGACGTGGTGGCCCGGGCGGTGTTCCGGCGGGCCCGGGAGACCGGTGCCGACGTGGTGATGAGCCTCGCGCACCTCGACCCCCAGCGGGTGCACGCCCGGTTCCCCGGGGTGGCCGCCCTCTGCGCCGCGCACGGGATCGACCTCGCGCGCGACCCGGTGCCCGTGACGCCGGCCGCCCACTACGCGATGGGTGGGGTGCTCACCGATCTCGACGGGCGCACCACGGTGCCCGGCCTGTGGGCCGTGGGCGAGTGCGGATGCACCGGACTGCATGGCGCGAACCGACTGGCATCGAACGGGCTCCTCGAGGCCGCCGCGCTCGGACGCCGGGCCGCCGACGCAGTGGCCGGCGGCGACCGCACGCCCGCACCGGGCCCGCGGGCCGACGCGGTGCCCCTCGCCGTCGGCGATGCCGACGGGGCGACGGTGCGCACCGCGATCGGGCAGATCATGTGGGACGGCTGCGGCCTGGAGCGCGACGCCACCGGCCTGGAGGGCGCTGCACGTGCGCTGGAGGCCCTGCCCAGCCCGGCGGACGCCGGGACCGCGGGGCTGTGCGAGATCGCGCAACTCGTGGTCCGGGCCGCCATGGCACGCGAGGAGAGCCGCGGCGCACACCACCGCCTGGACTTCCCCGACCCGGACCCCGCGGCGGCCGCGCGCACCTGCTGGGCCGGCGACCTGCCCTTCCCCGTTCCCACCACGACCCCGATACCGGCGGCAGGGCCGTCGATCGACCTGACGGAGGTAGCGTGACCACCACCGCCCCCACCTGCGCCATCCCGGCGCCGGAGACCACGGTGCCCGACGCCGAACTGATCGCGCGGGCCACCGCCGCGCGCGGGGCACTGGGCGACCGCCTGGTGATCCTCGGCCACCACTACCAGAAGCACGAGGTCATCCGGTTCGCCGACATCACGGGTGACTCGTTCCTGCTGGCGCGCCGCGGCGCGGAGGCCACCCATGCCGACCTGGTGCTCTTCCTCGGCGTGTACTTCATGGCCGAAGCGGCGGACATCCTGGCGCGTGATCACCAGCGCGTGGTCCTTCCCGACCTCGGCGCGGGGTGCCACCTGGCCGAGTGCGCCGACATCTTCACCGTGAACGACGCGTGGCAGCAGATCACCGAGGCGTTCCCCGACCGCACCATCGTCCCGCTCACGTACATGAACTCGGGCGCCGACCTGAAGGCCTTCGTCGGCCGCAACGGCGGGGCGGTGTGCACATCCGGCAACGCCGAGCGGGCCTTCCGGTGGGCCCGCGAGCAGGGCGACATGGTGTTCTTCTTCCCCGACGAGCACCTGGGGCGCAACACGGCCTGCCGCCTGGGAATGGACCCCACGGGCCCGGTGGTGTGGGATCCCCGCCAGGCCGACCTGGGCGGCATCGGGCCCGACGCCCTGTCCGCTGCGGAGATCGTGCTGTGGAAGGGCTTCTGCAACGTCCACACGGGCTTCACCGTGCCGCAGGTGGCCGAGGCCCGCGAGCGGCACCCCGACGTGACGGTGATCGTGCACCCCGAGTGCCCCCGACCGGTGGTGGAGGCGGCCGACGAGGACGGCAGCACCGAGTACATCATCCGCCGCGTCGACGAGATGCCCGCGGGCGCGACGGTGGCGATCGGCACGGACTGGAACCTGGTCGACCGGCTGCGCCTGCAGCACCCGGACAAGACGGTCTTCTGCCTCAAGGAGGACCTGTGCCCGTGCGTCACCATGAACCGGATCACGCTGCCCAAGCTCACGTGGGCGCTGGAGAACCTGGCCGCCGGCGATGTCGTGAACGTCGTGAGCGTCGATGACGCCATGGCAGCCGACGCGCGCCTGGCCCTCGATCGCATGCTCGCCCTCTGATGGACCTGCAGGCGCTCGTGGCCGCCGCCCTTGCCGAGGACCTGGGCACCGCGGGCGATGTGACATCCCGGGTAACCGTCCCGGATGGCGCGCGGGCGCGGGGACGGGTCGTCGCGCGCTCGGGCGGCGTGCTGGCGGGCCGGGAGTTCGGCGAGGAAGTGCTGCGCCAGATGAACCTGACCGGCACGTGGCAGGCCACCGATGGCGCAGTGCTGTCGCCCGGGGAGAGCGTGCTGGGGGTGGACGGCCCCGCCGTGGCGGTGCTGTCCGCCGAGCGCACCCTGCTGAACGGACTGTCGCACCTGTCGGGAATCGCCACCATGACGGCGCGGTTCGTCGAGGCCGCCCGCCCGGCGCGCGTGCTGGACACCCGCAAGACGACGCCCGGATGGCGCACGTTGGAGAAGCAGGCCGTGGCGGCCGGTGGCGGCGTGAACCACCGGATGGGCCTGCACGACATGGTGCTGGTGAAGGACAACCACCTCGCCCTCGGCGGCGTGGACCTGCCCGCCGCGGTGGCCCGGGCCCGTGAGCTGCTGCCCGGTACCCCCGTGGAAGTGGAGGCCGATGACCTGGAGGGTGTGCGGCAGGCACTCGCCGCCGGTGCCGATCGCGTACTGCTGGACAACATGGACGATGCCTCCATGCGCGAGGCCGTGGCCCTGTGCAGCGGCCACGCCGTGACGGAGGCCTCGGGGGGAATGGATCTCGACGGCGTGGCGCGCGCCGCCGCGTGCGGGGTGGACTTCGTGAGCGTGGGCGCCCTGACCCACTCCGCTCCGGCGCTGGACCTGGCCCTCGACCTGGACCCGCCCCGATGATGGGGGACAGTCCCTCCCCAAGGGGACAGTCCCTACCCAGGGGGACAGTCCCCGGGGGGAGGGACTGTCCCCCTGCCACGGCGCGACTGCTGCGTGGGCCGCGGGCGATTGGCGGGGGTATGCTCGGAGCCCGAAAGTGACGCCTGCCGACACAACGATCCAGATCCTCCTTCCGGTCCTCGGTGAGTCGGTGACCGAGGGCACCGTGATCGAGTGGCGCAAGGCGATCGGCGACCCGGTTGCCGAGGGCGAGACGCTCCTCGAGGTCACCACCGACAAGGTGGACGTGGAGATCCCGTCCCCCGCAGGCGGCGTGCTGGCGGCCATCGCCGCCGAGCCCGGCGCCGCGGTGGAGGTGGGGCAACTGCTCGGCGAGATCACCGCGGGTAATGGCGCCGCGCCTGCGCCGCCGGCGCCCGCGAGCGATGGAGCCGCGGCGGGCGGTGCCTCCGCCAACGGTGCGGCCCAGGCCCTCGTGGCCATCCAGCTGCCCGACATGGAGTCGGTGACCGAGGGCACCGTCATCGAATGGAAGAAGGCCGTCGGCGACCCGGTGGCGCAGGACGAGATCATCGTGGAGGTGTCCACCGACAAGGTGGACCTCGAGGTGCCCTCGCCGGCGTCGGGAACACTGGCCGAGATCGCGGTACAGGCCGGCGAGATGTTCGAGGTGGTCAATCCGCTCGGGCAGGTGGCGGCGGGTGCCGCCCCGTCCGGCGCGACGGACACCACCGCTCCCGCGGGTAACGCCGCCGCTCCCGCTCCGGCCGCAGCCCCGCCGCCGCCGGCGCGCGACGTGGCGGCCTCCCCCATCGCGCGGCGCGTGGCGTACGAAAAGGGCGTGGACCTCGCAACCGTCACCGGGACGGGCCCCGGGGGACTCATCCGCCGGGCAGACGTGGAGAACGCCGGCACGACGGGCGACATGGCCGAGCCGCCGCCGCCCGCCGGGGAGGAACTCGTCCGGCTGACCGGCCCCGCCGCGGCGCTTGCCGACTACATGGACGAGAGCCGGTCCATCCCCACGGCCACCACCTTCCGCACCATCTCGGTGCAGATGCTCGACGCCGAGCGCAAGCGCCTGAACGAGGCCCTCGCGGTCGCCGGCGGCGGCAAGCTGTCGTTCACCCACATCATCGCGTGGGCGATCGTGCGCGCCGTGCAGGAGACGCCGGTGATGGCCACCGCCTTCGCGCGCGCGGACGGGAAGCCGCACAAGATCCCGCGCGACACCGTGGATCTGGGGATCGCGGTGGACGTGGAGCGCAAGGACGGCAGCCGCTCGCTGCTGGTCCCGGTGATCCGCGACTGCGCGGGCCTGGGCTTCCAGGGGTTCCGCGCCGCATTCGACGACCTCATCCAGCGGTCACGCACGGGCAAGATCAGCCCGGACGAGCTGAAGGGCGCGGGCGTCACCCTCACCAACCCCGGCGGGTTCGGCACGAATGCATCGGTGCCGCGCCTGATGACGGGCCAGGGCACGATCGTGGCCACCGGCGGCATCACCTGGCCCCCGGGCATGGAGGGCGTGCCCGGCGACCTGCTGAAGGTGTGGGGCGTGTCGAAGGTGATGACGGTCACCTCCACCTACGACCACCGCGTCATCCAGGGCGCCGAGAGCGGCGCGTTCCTGCGCGACCTGGCCGGCCTGCTCGCGGGCGACCACGGGTTCTACGACGAGATCCGCACGGCCCTGGGCCTTCCCGCCGCACCGCCACTGGACTTCACGCCCCAGGCGGCCGCCCCCGACGCCGGGCCGGCGCCCGTGGCCGCGAGCGCCGACGAGGAGACCCTCACCGCCGTCGCGGGGGCGATGTCGCTGCTGCGTGCCTTCCGCACCTACGGCCACCTGGCCGCCCACCTCGACCCGCTGGGGTCCGAGCCGCCCGGCGACCCGTCGCTGGACCCGGCGTGGGTGGGGCTCACGCCCGAGCAGATGAAGCTGGTGCCGGCGTCGCTGCTGGGCGTCGCCGTGCCGGGGGCCACGTTCTCCGAGGCCTACCCCGCGCTGAAGGACACCTACTGCGGCACGATCGCCTACGAGATCGAGCACATCTCGAACCACGACCAGCGGCAGTGGCTGCGCGAGTTCATCGAGTCCGGCCAGGTGCGTGCGCGCCTGCCCCGTGACGAGCGCCGCGCCGCGCTGGAGCGCCTGGTGTCGGTGGAGGTGTTCGAGCGCTTCCTGCGGCGGACGTACCTGGGGCAGAAGACGTTCTCGCTCGAGGGATGCGATGCGCTGATCCCCATGATGGACGAGGTCGTGCAACGGGTGTCCGAGGCCGGGGTGCCCAAGGTGCACATCGGCATGGCCCACCGCGGTCGCCTCGCAAGCATCATGCACACGCTCGGCAGGCCACCGGAGTCGATCCTGGCCGAGTTCGAGGGACAGGTGGAGCACACCGACGACGGCGAGGACCACGCCGACGGCGAGCCCTACGCCGCCGCCGGCGACGTGAAGTACCACCTGGGCGCCGAGGGCACGTTCCGCTCGCGCGGCGGAAAGTCCGTGCACGTCTTCCTGGATGCCAACCCCAGCCACCTCGAGCAGGTGAACGCGGTGGCCGAGGGCGGCGTGCGCGCCACGCAGACCATCCGCGCCAACCCCATCGCCGAGCACGACCCCAACCGCGCGGTCGCCCTGCTCATCCACGGCGATGCCGCCTTCCCGGGCCAGGGCGTGGTGGCCGAGACGCTGAACCTGCAGGGGCTGGCCGGCTACGCCACCGGCGGCACCATCCACATCATCGTGAACAACCAGGTGGGCTTCACCACCGACCCCGAGGACAGCCGCTCCACCCGGTACGCGAGCGACATGGCCAAGGGCTTCGACATGCCCATCGTCCACGTGAACGCCGATGACGTGGACGCCTGCATCGCCGCCGTGCACCTGGCCACGCAGTTCCGCGAGCGATTCGGCCACGACGTGCTGATCGACCTCATCGGCTACCGCCGCCTGGGCCACAACGAACTGGACGAGCCCGCTTACACGCAGCCCGTGATGGCCCGCACCATCAAGGAGCACCCGACGGTGGCGCGCATCTTCGCCGACCGGCTCATCGAGGACCGGGTGATCTCGGCGGACGACTACGCGGCGATGGTCGCGGACGCCGAGGAGCGCATGTCCGCCGCGCACAAGCGCGTGCAGTCGGGCCTGGAGCAGGGCTCGGACCAGGAGCCCAGCCGCGACAAGCGGCGTCGCGCCAAGACGCAGGTGGTCAAGACGCGCGTGAGCGAGTCCACCCTGCGCGGCCTGAACGAGCAGCTGCACCTTCCGCCCGACGACTTCCCCGTGCACGCCAAGCTCACGCCGCAGCTGGACCGGCGGCGCGGCGCGCTGGACGAGGACGGCGGCATCACATGGGGCCACGCCGAGGCCCTGGCCTTCGCCTCACTGCTCACCGAGGGCGTGCCGGTGCGCCTGACCGGCCAGGACGTGGCGCGCGGCACATTCACCCAGCGCCACCTGGAGTTGCACCACACGTCCGACGACGAGTCGTACCACGCGGGCAAGGGCGAGGTGTTCATCCCCATGCAGCACCTTCTGCGGGCGAAGGCATCGTTCGAGCTGCACAACAGCCCGCTGTCCGAGGCCGCCTGCGTGGGCTTCGAGTACGGGTATTCCACCACCGCGCATGAGGCGCTGGTGATCTGGGAGGCGCAGTACGGCGACTTCGCCAACGGCGCGCAGATCATGATCGACCAGTTCCTGTCCGCGGGGCAGGCCAAGTGGGGCGTGCGCTCCCGCCTGACCCTGCTGCTGCCCCACGGCTACGAGGGCAACGGCCCCGAGCACTCCTCCGCCCGCCCCGAACGCTTCCTGCGCCTGGCGGCCGAGGGCAACATGCGCATCGCCAACTGCTCCACGGCGGCCAACTACTTCCACCTGATCCGCCGCCAGGGCCTGCTGGACGAGATCCGTCCACTCGTGGTCTTCACGCCCAAGAGCCTGCTGCGCGCGAAGGCGGCATCCAGCAGCCTGGCCGACCTGGCCGATGGCCGGTTCGAGCCCGTGCTGCCCGACCCGCGCGTGACCGACCCGGCAGAGGTCACCCGCCTGCTGCTGTGCACCGGCAAGATCTTCCACGAGCTCGACGGCCACCCGGACCGGGCCAACCACCCGGAGCTCGCCATCGGGCGCATCGAGCAGCTGTACCCGTTCCCGCGCGAGGAACTGCTGGCCCTCTACGAGAGCTACCCGAACCTCCAGACGGTGCAGTGGGTGCAGGAGGAGCCGCGCAACATGGGCGCGTGGTCGTTCGTGACCCGCCGCATCGAGCGCCTCCTGCCGGTTGAGGAATTCGAATACGTGGGCCGCCCGGCGCGCGCGTCGGTGAGCGAGGGCTACCCGCAGACACACCAGCTCGAGCAGGCGCGCGTGCTCGAGGACGCCCTCGCGGGCAGGGAGATGACGTTCTCATGAGTGACGGGCCTCGCGTCGTTGTGCTGGGAGGGGGCCCGGGCGGCGACGTCGCCGCGCTCCGCGCCGCCCAGATGGGGGCGCAGGTCACTCTCGTGGAGCGCGCAGAGCTCGGCGGCACCTGCCTCAACTGGGGGTGCATCCCCACCAAGGCCCTGCTGGCCGCCAGCGACCTGCTGCGGAAGATCCGCGAGGCCAAGGAGTTCGGGATCCTCGTGGGGGAAGTCGGGTACGACTTCGCCGCGATGATGTCCCGTAAGGACGACATCGTCGGGAAGATGCGCGGCGGCGTGCAGGGGGCCTGTGACCGCAAGGGCGTTACCGTCGTGAAGGGCCAGGGCGTGGTGGACGGCGATGCCGTGGTGGTGGACGGCACCCGGCATGAGTTCGACCACCTCATCGTTGCCACCGGCACCGAGCCGGCCGGCCTGCCCGGGATCGACATGGACCACCCGGCGGTGCTCACGTCCAACGACGTGCTGGTGATGCCCGATGTGCCCGAGAGCATGATCATCCTCGGCGCCGGGGTCATCGGGTGCGAGTTCGCCAGCCTGTTCCAGCCGCTCGGCGTGCAGGTGACGATGGTCGAGATGCTCGACCGCATCCTCGCCGGCATCGACAAGCGCACCGCCAAGCAGTTCCAGAAGACGCTCGAGAAGGACGGCGCGCAGATCCACCTCGGCCGGCGCCTGGAGGAGGTCACCTCCTACTCCGATGACGGCGTCACGATCCGCCTCGACGACGGCACCGAGCTGAGCGCCGCGAAGCTGCTCATCTCCATCGGCCGCAAGCCGCAGACGGCTGGAATCGGGCTGGAAGACGCCGGGATCGAGGTGAACGAGCGCGGCCACGTGGTGGTGGATGAGTTCCTCCGCACCGCCAACCCGAAGGCCTGGGCGGTCGGCGATTGCATCGGCGGGCTGCAGCTGGCGCACCTGGCGTCTGCCGAGGGCGCGCGCGCCGCGGAGAACATCCTGGGGCCGCATCTCATCCCCATGGACCGCACCGTCGTCCCGTCGTGCATTTACACGCACCCCGAGATCGCCACGGTGGGGCTCAACCGCGATACCGCGGAGGAGCAGGGCCTCACCGTGAAGGTCGGCCAGGCGCGGTTCGCCGGGTCCGGGAAGGCGCTGGGCGAGGGCGAGGCCGACGGCTTCGCCCAGCTCATCGCCGACGCCGACACCGACCTGCTGCTCGGCGCCACCATCATGGGTGCGCACGCGGTGGAGATGATCCACGAGGTCGGGGTGGCGATCAGCGACGGCTACACCATGCGGGACCTGGGCGAGATCATCCATGCCCACCCCACCATCAGCGAGATGGTGATGGACGCCGCCCAGCAGGGCGAGGGCGTGGCGCCCTACCTCTCGTAGGGATGCCTGCGCCGCCCGCCGGGTGGCGGCTGGTCACCCCGGATGCCCAGCCGGTGGCGGATGCCCTTGCGGTGTCCCAGCGCCTGCTGGACGGCGGCGACTGCCCGGCGCTGGTCGTGCACCGGGTCTCCCCTCCCGCCATCACCTGCGGGCGGGCGCAGATGGGCGCAATCGACATGCGCTCGTCCCGCGCGGCCGGCATCGAGGTGCTGCCGCGCGCATCGGGCGGCGGCCCCGTGCTGTGGGATGACGACCTCATCGCGATCGACGTGGTGCTCCCGACCGGGCACCCGCTGCTCCCCACCGACGTTGTGGCGGCCTACCGGTGGGTGGGCGAGGCCGTGGCGACGACGCTCGGCGCCCTCGGGGTGCCCGGAGCGCGCGCGGTGCCCCCGGACGAGGCACGGGCATGGGGCGACGCCGGCCCCGCATCGTCGCTGTGCTTCGGGGGCATGTCACCGTGGGAGGTCGTGTCGGGCCATCGCAAGGTGCTGGGCCTCTCTCAGGTACGGCGGCAGGCCGGGGCCATCATCCAGGCAGGCGTGCCGATGAGGCTCGACGCCCACCGGCTCGCGCGCGCAGTGGGTGCCCCGATGAACGCCCCCGCGCACCTCACAGAGTTCGCGGCGGGCATCGCGGAACTGGGAGTGCGCCGCACTCGCGGCGAGGTGGAGCATGCGCTCGTCACGGCCCTGCAGGCGGTGGGGTCCCAGGCAGGGGCATCCACGAACGGCAGGATGCCGGGCACCCGCGACTAACGTGGACTCCGTGGACCGCCCACCGCCACGCCGCAGGAAGCCCCGTCCGTCCCGCAGGCCGCGCCGGCGGGCCTCCACCCGCACCGTCCAGAACCGCGTGCTCGCGGTGCTCTGCGTGGCCGCGGTGGCGGGGCTCGGCGCCGTGATCGCCGCGGGCCGGGGCGGCGCCCCCGAGGCCGTTACCGCCGATGCGGTCGCGGTCGCCCCGCGCACCCAGGCGCAGGCGGCGACCGCCCCGGCCACCACGGCCCCTGCGGCCGGCCCCGGCACCGCCGACGTGAGCGTGGCAGCGGTCGGCGACATCGTGATGGGCACGCCCGAATTCGGGCTGCCGCCGGCCGGAGGCCGCCGGCTGTTCTCCGCCGTGAAGCCCCTGCTGCGGGGCGATGTGGTGCTGGGCAACCTCGAGCAGGCGCTCGCCACCGGCCCCAGCGCCAAGTGCGGAAGCGGCTCCGGCGGCTCGTGCTTCGCCTTCGCCAGTCCGCCGTCGTACGCACGCAACCTCACCGCCGCCGGCTTCACCGTGGTCACCACGGCCAACAACCACGCAAATGACTGGGGCGCGGCGGGCATGCGGTCGACCGACCGCGCACTCGACCGTGTGGGCCTGAAGCACGCGGGCAGCCCCGGCGACATCGCGGTGCAGCGCCTGGATGACGGCACCAAGGTCGCGGTCATCGGCATGGCGCCGTACCGCTGGAGCCAGGATGCCCGCGACATCCCCCGCGCGGTCGCGCTGGTGCGCAGGGCTGCGACCATGGCCCCGATCGTGATCGTGTCCGCCCATGTCGGTGCCGAGGGCGCCGCGCACCGGCGGGTGCCGCGGGGAGCGGAGGAGTACCTGGGCGAGCCGCGCGGCGACACCCGCCGGCTGGCACGCGCCGTCGTGGATGCCGGTGCCGACCTCTTCATCGGCCACGGCCCGCACGTGATGCGGGGGATGGAGTTCCGGAACGGCCGGCTGATCGCCTACAGCCTCGGCAACTTCCTGGGCTACAAGGTGTTCAACACCGCGGGCTACGCCGGGCAGAGCGGGGTGCTGCGCGTGACGCTCGGCCCCGACGGGCGCTTCCGATCGGGCCGCCTCACCCCGGTTCGCCTGTCCGGCGACGGCGTCCCATCGCCCGGGGGCAGCAGCGTGCGCGACGTCGCGACGCTCTCGCGCCAGGACTTCGGGCGCTCCTCCGCACGCGTCTCGGCGAACGGCACCATCATTCCCCGCTCCTAGGGCGGCGGCGCCAGTGCCGGGCCCAGCGGGCCGCCCACCGGCGGCGTGCGGCCCTCCACCCGGGCCACCAGCACCGCCGGACCGTCCGCGGCCAGGTCGAGCACGTCCACCACGGCCGCATCCAGATCGGCCGGATCCGATACATGGGCGGCGCTCGCCCCGAACCCCCGGCAGATCGCGGCGATGTCCAGCGCGGGGTCCGCCACGGCGAGCCCCGGCCACCCGCCGTCCGCCGCGCCGGTGAGCCCCTCCATGCCGGCGCGCAGGATCTCGTAGCCGGAGTTGTCGCCCACCACCAGCGCAAGCCGGCACCGGTCATGCGCGGCGGTCCAGAGGGCATGCACCCCGAACATCAGCGATCCATCCCCCTGCGCGCACACCACCCGTCGGGCGGGATCGCCGATCGAGGCCCCGACCGCGGCGGGCAGGCCCCACCCCAGGGCCGAGCCCCGGTGCCACAGCACGCTGCCCGGGGCACGGTCGCCGAGCGCAGTGCGCAGGTCGCGCGTGGACGTGATGCCCTCGTCCACCATCAGGTCCGTGGGCTGCACCCGGCGCCCGAGGGCACGCGAGAGCGCCGCACCGGTGATGGCGGGACCATCCGCGCCCGCGCGGGCATCCAGGGCGGCCACCGCATTCGCCCGGGCGGTGAACACGGCGGCCGCGGCGCGACGTCGCCGCTCATCGTCCCGCGGGGTCGCCGGACCGAGCGCGGCGAGCAGCCCATCGGTTGCCGCGGCCGGATCGGCCACCATCCCGACGTCGGGGTCATGGCACCGCCCGATCTCCGCGGGGTCGACGTCGATGTGCACCAGGCGTACCCCCGGCGGCAGCGACGGACCCGGGCTCCATCCGAACAGGCGGAACACCGGCATGCCGATGGCAAGTACCACGTCGTGGCCGCCCAGCACCTCGCGGATGCCTGCGGCGAACCGCGGCATCGGACCCGCCCACAGCGGATCCCCTGTGGGCACTGCCACGCGCGCCGCGAACGGCTCGCCCCACATGGGTGCGCCCAGGCGGCACGCAAGCTGCGCCACCGTGCCACCGGCCTGCGCGTGGGCCACGCCGTCGCCCACGAGGATCACCGGATCGTGCGCCCCGGCGAGCAGGCCCGCGGCGGCGGTGACCGCCTCTGCGCCCGGCGGCGGCAGGGCACGCGGTGCGCGCGGCAGTGCGGGAAGCGCGGGCGACGCCCCGGCCTGGGACTCCAGGGGTACCGAGAGCACGGCTGGGCCCGCCGGTGGCCCGAGCGCACTGCGCACCGCGGCATCGAGCATGGGACCGAGATCGGAGGGGTCGTGCACCTCCTCGGCGAACCGCGCAATGGGGCGCGCCATCCCTGCGATCTCCCCGCCCAGGAATGGCGCCCCGGGCAGCATTCCCGACAGCTGCTGGCCCACGATCACCAGCAGGGGAACGCGCGCGCGGGCCGCGTTCAGCACGCCGCTCATGGCGTTGGCCATGCCCGGCTGCACGTGCACCAGCGCCACGCCCAGCCTGCCGGTGGACTGCGCGTAGCCATCGGCCATGCCCATCACCGCGGCCTCGGTGAGGCCCAGCACGAACCGGGGTGCCCCGGGGCGCGCGAGGGAATCCATGAGGGGCAGCTCCGTGCTGCCCGGATTCCCGAAGATGACCTCGACGCCCTGCGCGACGAGCGCGTCGAGCAGGGCATCGGATCCGGTCACCGTCCTACCTGCCGCCCCCGCCGAAGATCTGCAGGAAGAACAGGAACACGTTGAAGATGTCGAGGAAGATCCCCAGCGCGATCGGCACCGCGGCATCGCCGGTACGCGAGCGGCGGAGCCGCTGGAAGTCGAACATCGTCCACACGGCGAAGATGGCGAGGCCGAGGATCGCGTAGATCAGCCGGCCCCCGGGAATGTTCACGAAGATCAGCACGATCCCGAACACGATCAGCCCGAGCAGCGCCCAGAAGGCGATGCGCGCGAGTGGCGCGAGGTCGCGCCGGGTGGCATAGCCCCACGCCCCGAAGCCGGCGATGAAGAGCCCGGTGGCCCCGGCGGCCTGCCACAGCACCTGCGCGCTGCCGGCCTCGACGTAGGTGTTGAGCACCGGCCCCACGGCCATGCCGAGGAACAGCCCCACGCCGAACAGCAGGGTCATGCCCAGCATCCCGCTCGGGCGCTTGAGGAATGCAGTGGCGATCACCAGCACGAGGGCGACCACCCACGCGCCGATCATCCATCCCCCGGTGAAGTCCTTGCCGATGAAGGCCCCGGCCGCGGCGAACCCGCACGTGACCCCCACCAGGAACATCACGCGCGCGAAGAGCGCGCGCTGGGTCACCTGCTCGCGCTCTGCGGCCGCGGCCTGGTCGGCGGCGGATGCCTGGTCGAACCACGTGCCCGGGTTGCGGCTCTCTTCTGCCATGCGTGCCCTTCCCTATCCGTCGGCCAGCGGCGCCATGGTGAGCCCGGCGCCCTTCAGCTGCTCCCACACGAGCTCGGCGCGCTCGTGGTCGCCCCGCCACACCGTCGCCTGCCCCTTCGAATGGATGGCGTTGGCGAACGACATGCCCTTCGCGTAGTCCACCCCGGGCACGAACTGCGACAGGATCGTCGCCACGCCCTCGAAGGTGTTGTGGTCGTCATTCATCACGATGACCGAGCACGGGCGGCCGAGGCCGGAGCCCGGGCCGGTGCCGGTTTCCCCGGGCGACACGCGGGGAGGCGTGAGGACGTCGGAACCCACGGGTGCGCATGATAGCCACGGCCGGCACGGGCGCCGCCGCCGGACGGCGACCGCCACGACGGCCGCGCGCGATAGCGTCCGGCAATGGCCACCGCCGGAGCCGCCACGCCCCTCGCACCCTTCCATCCAGTGGTCGCCGACTGGTTCGCGCGGGCCTTCGCCGAGCCCACGCCGCCGCAGGTGCGCGGCTGGCCGCACATCTCCGCCGGGGAGCACACCCTCATCGTCGCCCCTACCGGATCGGGCAAAACGCTGGCCGCCTTCCTGTGGGGACTCAACCGGCTCGCCACCGTGCAACTCGGTAGCGAGGGTGGCGACGATGCCGGCGCCGCCGCGGCGGGGCGCATTCTCTACATCTCGCCGCTCAAGGCGCTGAACTACGACGTGGAGCGCAACCTGCGCGGGCCGCTCGCCGGCATCGCGGAGTCGGCGCGTCGTCTGGGGCTCACGCCCCCGGAGATCAGCGTGGGGGTACGGACCGGCGACACGCCGCAATCCGAGAGGCAGCGCATGCTCCGGAATCCCCCGGACATCCTCATCACAACCCCCGAGAGCCTCTATCTGCTCCTCACCAGCCGCGGAGAGGACATCCTGCGCGGGGTGACCGGGGTGATCGTGGACGAGATCCACGCCATGGCCGGCACCAAGCGCGGCAGCCACCTGGCGCTGTCGCTCGAGCGACTCGAACGGATCGCGGAGGGCCCCGTGCAGCGCATCGGGCTCAGCGCCACGCAGCGTCCGCTCAGCGAGATCGCCCGCTTCCTCGGGGGGCAGGACGCCACCGGCGCGCCCCGGCCGGTGAGCGTGGTCGATGCCGGCAGGGTGAAGGAACTGGACCTCGAGGTGATCGTGCCGGTCGACGACATGCGCGAGATGGCCGAGCCCGCGCGCGGGCCCGGTGACGGCGGCGGCCAGGACCTGCTCGACGTCGTCGGGGGCGGAGCCACCCGCCGGTCCATCTGGCCCGCGATGTACCCGGCGCTGCTCGACCTGGTGCGTGCCCACCGGAGCACGCTCATCTTCGTGAACAACCGCCGGGGAGCCGAGCGACTGGCGCTGCGCCTGAACGAACTGGCCGAGGAGGAGGTGGCCCGCGCCCATCACGGCAGCCTGGCGCGCGAGCAGCGCACGCTCATCGAGGAGGACCTCAAGGCCGGGCGCATCCCCGCCCTGGTGGCCACCAGCAGCCTCGAGCTGGGCGTGGACATGGGCGCCGTGGACCTGGTGGTGCAGGTGGAGAGCCCCCGCAGCGTGGCCCGGGGCATCCAGCGGGTGGGCCGCGCGGGTCACCGGATCGACGTGCCGAGCACGGGGCGGATCTTCCCCAAGTACCGGGGTGACCTGCTGGAGTGCGCCGCGGTGGTCGAGCGCATGCTGGCGGGTGCGATCGAGGAGACCCACGTGCCGCGCCTGCCCCTCGACGTGCTGGCGCAGCAGGTGGTGGCGATGGTGTCGGGCGACGAGCCGATGGGCGTGGACGACATCCTCGCCGTCGCCCGGCGCAGCCACCCGTTCGCCGACCTGTCGCGGGACCAGCTGGAGGGCGTGCTCGACATGCTCGCCGGCCGCTACCCGTCCGATGAGTTCGCCGACCTGAAGCCCCGGGTGGTGTGGGACCGCGCCGCGGGAGTGGTGCGGGGCCGCGATGGCGCGCGGCGGCTGGCCGTGGAGAACGCCGGCACCATCCCTGATCGCGGCCTGTTCGGCGTATTCCTCGCCGACGGACGCACGCGGGTGGGCGAGCTGGACGAGGAGATGGTGTACGAGGCCCGTGCGGGCCAGGCATTCATGCTGGGCGCGTCCACGTGGCGCATCGAGCAGATCACGCGCGACCGGGTTCTGGTATCGCCCGCACCGGGCGCACCGGGCGCCGTGCCGTTCTGGCGGGGCGAGGGCGTGGGACGTCCATATGAGCTCGGCGCCGCGGTGGGCCGGATGGCGCGCGAGATCGCAGGGGCCGACCCGGCGGAGGCCACGGCGCGCCTTCGCGCGGACAGCCGGTTCGACGAGCGTGCCGCCGCGAACCTGGTGCGGTACGTGGGCGATCAGGTCGAGGCGACCGGAACGGTGCCGAGTGACCTCGGAATCGTGATCGAGCGGTTCCGGGATGAGATCGGGGACTGGCGGCTGTGCATCCTCTCCCCCTTCGGCGCCCGGGTGCATGCGCCGTGGGCACTGGCCGTGCAGGCCCGCCTGCGCGAGGCGCTCGGCACCGACCCGCATGTCATCTGGAGCGATGACGGCATCGCGTGCCACGTGGTGGATGGCGACGCGCTTCCGCCCGTGGACGTGCTGCTGCCCTCCCCGGAGGACCTGGAGGACCTGATCGTCAGCGAACTCGGGGGCACCGCGCTGTTCGGGTCGCGCTTCCGCGAGAACGCCGCGCGGGCGCTGCTGATACCCCGCCGTCACCCGGGCCGCCGCACGCCCCTGTGGCAGCAGCGCCTGAAGGCCTCGTCGCTGCTCGAGGTCGCGCGCCGGTACGGGTCGTTCCCGGTGATCCTCGAGACCTATCGCGAGTGCCTCAACGACTGGTTCGACATGCCGGCGCTGCGCGACCTGCTCGCGCGCGTGGCATCGCGCGAGGTCGCCGTGACCGAGGTGGACACCGACATGGCGTCGCCGTTCGCCGGGGCCCTGCTGTTCGAGTACGTGGCGTCATACATGTACGACGACGACACCCCGGCTGCCGAGCGCCGCGCGCAGGCGCTGGCCCTCGACCGCGACCTGCTGCGCGAACTGCTGGGGCAGGACGAGCTGCGGGAACTCATCGATCCCGCGGCGCTCGACGACCTGGAGACGGAACTGCAGGGGTTGGTGCCCGATCGGCCCGCGCGTGGCCCGGATGGTGTGCATGACCTTCTCCGGCGGCTGGGCGACCTGACCGAGCATGAGATCGCGGCACGCATGGAGCACCCATCCGTGCTCCGGGAGGTCGTCGACCAGTTGGAGCGCGAGCGCCGGGCCGCGCGCGCCCGTGTGGCGGGCGAGGATCGCCTGATCGCCGCAGAGGACGCCGGCCGGTACCGCGACGGCCTGGGCGTGATGCCCCCTGCGGGCCTGCCGGATGCCTTCCTGGAACCGGCGCCGCGTGCGCTCGAGGGCCTGCTGGCGCGCTACGCCCGTACCCACGGGCCGTTCCGGGCCGCGGATGCCGCGCGACGCCTGGGTGCCTCCCCGGGGCTCGTGGAGCAGACCCTCGGCCTGATGGAAGCCGAGGGCGGGCTCGTGCGCGGCCAGATGCGCCCGGGCGGATCGGGTGAGGAGTGGTGCGACCCCGAGGTTCTCCGGCGGCTTCGCCGCATGAGCGTGGCGCGCCTGCGCCGGGAGGTGGAGCCCACCGACCCCGAGGTGCTCGCGCGCTTCCTGCCGCGGTGGCAGCGGATCGACCACCCCGACTCCCCGCCAGGACCGGATGCGCTTCGCGACGTCATCTCGGGCCTGCAGGGCATCGCCCTGCCGGCAGCGCAGTGGGAGGGAGAAGCCTTCCCCCGCCGGCTGGGCAGCTACTCACACGCGTGGCTCGACCAGCTCGCCGCCGCGGGCGAGATCGCCTGGGTGGGCGCGGGATCCCTGGGGTCCGGCGGCGGCGGGCGCGTGGCCATCTACCTGCGCGAGGACGCCGGGGTATTCGGGCCGCCCCCTGCGGATGCCGCACCCGAGGGGGACGCCGCCGAGCGGATGCGCCGGGCACTCGGAATCGGCGCGCAGTTCCTCGATGACCTCATCGATATCTCCGGTGCCCCGCGTGACGAGGCCGTCGCGGCCCTATGGGAGCTGGTGTGGGCCGGCGAGGCCACGAACGACCTGTGGTCACCACTGCGCTCGGGGCCCCGCGGCACGCAGCGCGCGGCGGCATCGCGGACACCGCGCGGGCGGTCGTGGGGCCGCGCCGCCCGCATGCGGGGCGGGCGCGCCGCGGTCGTGGGCGGACGGTGGGCGCTCACGGCGCCCCTGTTCGAGCGCGCCCCGTCGGTGGCCGACCGCCGCCGCGCGCTGGCGGAGATCCTGCTGGACCGCCACGGCATCGTCACGCGAGGTGGCGTGCTGTCCGAGGGCGTCCCCGGCGGATTCAGTGCCGTCTACCCCGAACTGGGCCAAATGGAGACACTGGGCCTGTGCCGCCGCGGCTACTTCGTCGAAGGGCTCGGGGGCGCCCAGTTCGCCCTGCCGGGCGCCATCGACCGGCTTCGCGACCTGCGGGTGGACCGCCTCGAGGATGAGGATCCGGACGTGCTCATCCTGGGCGCCGCCGACCCCGCGCAGCCCTATGGCGCGGCACTGCCCTGGCCGCGCCGCGAGGGCGGGCGATCGCCATCGCGCGTGTTCGGCGCCCAGGTGGTGCTGGCGGACGGCGTTCCCGTGGCGCACGTGGAGCGCGGCGGGCGCACCATGACCACGCTGGTCGACCCCGGGCACCGGTTCCTCGAGCCGGGGCTGCGCGCGCTCGCGCAATGGGCCCGGGCCGACCGGTCCCGCCGACTGCGCATCGAGCGCATCGACGGCGGTCCCGCCGTGGACTCCCCGGTGGCCCCGGCCATGGAACGGGCGGGGTTCCGCGCCGGATACCGGGGCATGGAGGCCGGTGACTGATGCCCGAGGGCCAGGTGAGCCACCGCAATGCGATCGTCCTCACCCGCGCCATCGCGGGCAGCCCGCTCACGCGCGTGCACGTGCCCGAGCCGCGCCTGGCGCCGCAGCGCATCGACGCGCGCCTCACGGGTGACGTGCTGGAGCGGATGGAGGCGCAGGGGAAGCATCACCTGTTCCGGTTCCGCAGCGGGCGGGTTCTGCATTCGCACCTGCGGATGGGGGGAGCCTGGCGGGCGTACCCCGCAGGAACCGAGCCCCCGGAGCGCGGCCTGTGGCTGGCGCTCGCCACGGACCACGGGGTGGTGGCCCAGTACCGCGGACCGGTCATCCGCCTGCTCGAACCCGGCGCGCCCCTGCCCGCGGTGGACGCCCTGGGACCGGACCTGCTCGGAGACGGCGCAGACCCCGAGGCCATCGGGCGCATGCTGCTGGCCATCGAGCCCACGCGGGAGGTGGGCGACGCCGTCATGGACCAGCGGGTGATGAGTGGCATCGGCAACGTCTACAAGAGCGAGACCCTGTTCCTCGCGGGCATCGACCCATGGCGCCCCGTGGGGGGCCTCGACGACGACGAGGCGGGGTCCATCGGCCGCATCGCCGCCGAGCTGCTGGCCACCGGCGTGCGCGACCGGGGGCGCATCCGCACCTGGCGGCCGCCGCTCGGCGCAGCACGCCCCGGCGAGCGCACCTGGGTGTACGGACGCCGGGGCCGCCCGTGCCGCCGCTGCGGCACCCCGGTACGATCACGCGGGCAGGGGACCTCCAACCGCACCACCTACTGGTGCCCGGCCTGCCAGCACTGACCATGGACCGTCTTTACGACACACAGCGCGTCGAGATGTTCACCGACGCCATCCTCGCCGTCGCCATCACGCTGATGGTGCTGCGCATCGATCCCCCGCAGCCCGCGCCCGGCGAGACGATCGGGCAGGCCTTCGCCAGCGATACGGTGCCGCTCATCATCTACTTCCTCATCACCTTCGCGGTGATCGTGATCTTCTGGCGCCATCACCATGACGTCTTCAAGAGGCTGCCGGAGAAGCTCACCACCCCGGAGCTTGCGGCCAACATGGCATTCGTGGCGTGCATCTGCCTGGTTCCGTTCGGCCTGGAGTTCTTCGCCGCCGAGGATCCTTCGTACCTGTCGGTGGGCGTGTACGCGGGGCTGATGTCATTGGCCACGTTCTCGCTGGGCGCCATCGGGCGGCTGGCGTTCGGCCACTGGACGTCGGTGGTGATCATCGGCGGCATCGTGTTCCTGCTGGCCATCCCGTTCGCGCCCATCCTCGGGGGCTGGTGCCTGATGGTGTGGTTGCTGAACCGGCCAATCAACCTTGCATGGGATCGGCTCACCGCCCACCGGACGGGAGCCGCGCCCTAGGCGCGCACGGCGGTCGACACCTCCGAGGCGGCCTGGTCCTCGTCGATCTGCGCCGCGGTCTCGCCGCCGATCAGGATCGTGAGCGCCGTCAGGTACAGGAAGACCAGGAAGATCACCACTGCGCCCAGGCTGCCGTACACGCGGTTGTACGAGCCGATGTTGTCAACGTACAGCCGGAACAGGTTCGCCGTGATGAACCAGCCGATCACGCCCACCAGCGCGCCCAGCAGGGCGCTGCGCATGGGGATGCGCTGCCCGTTGGGCGCGAAGTGGTACAGCAGCACCAGGTAGCCCCAGAAGATGAGGGCACCGGTGAGCGACACCACCACCTGGATCACCACCTGGGTGGATCGCGGCGCGCCGACATACTCGACGACCCACTGAAGGACCCCCGGCCCGAACACGGCCAGGATGGTCGTGAGCACCACCACCAGCGCCGTGGCGAAGGCCAGCGATAGCGCGCGGGCCTTCCCCTTCAGCCACGGGCGATGCGGTCGTTCGAAGGCATCATCGAGGCCGTCCATCAGCGACCCGGCCACGTTGCCCGCCAGCCACAGGCCGGTGACGAGACCCAGGACGAGGAACAGGATCGACTGCCCGGCGCTGGAGGACGCCGCCTGGAGCAGGCCGTCGAGGAAGTCGGCCAACTGGTCGGGCACCGTGCCGCGGGTGTTGTCCACCAGCGTGGAGTACGACTGCGGGCTCGCGACCAGTCCGATGATCGAGATGAGCACGAATGCGAAGGGGATGGACGCCACGAACGACACGTACGCGAACTGGCTGGCGCGGGCCATCTGGGAATGCCGTGCCACGCGGCCGGCAACGGCCGCGGTGAGGTGCCACAGGCTGCGCGCAACGCGCATCAGGTGCCCCGCCCGGGGCTAGCGGCTCTGGGAGAGCAGCACTGCCAGGTCGGCATACGCGAGGCCGTTCGCCACCGGCGGGAGCCCCAGGTCGTGGTCGAGCGCTGCGGCCAGAGCGCGGGCACGGGCCAGGACGGCGTCATGCACGGGCTGCCCGGGGGCCGCGTCGGCGATGCGCTTGGCCTCGTTGCGCAACTGGTTCAGGTCCGCAGCCGGCGAGTTGAACACCGGCCGGTCGCCCGGCGTCCATGTGGGGGCGGCGTCCTCGGCCGATGTGGTCTCTGCATTCTCGGTGCTCACAGGGCGCACCATAGCGCGTGGCCGCAGGTCAGCGGTCGTCCGCCGGTAGGGCCTCCGGACGGCCCGATGCCATGTCCATGAAGGCCTGCTGGCTCGAGAACGGGGCAGCGCCCCCCTCCGGGCGCACCCGCTCCCAGGAGCGGTCGGGGTGCAGGCGCCACGCGGTCGCGGTGTCCGCGAACATGATGTCCAGCACGGCCATCAGTTCGTCAGCAAGCACCGGGTCGTCCACCGGCGCCACCATCTCCACGCGGTCATCGAGGTTCCGGGCCATGATGTCCGCGGAGCCCGTGTACACGGCGCGCTCGCCGCCGCTGATGAACGCGAAGATGCGGGAGTGCTCGAGGAAGCGCCCGACCACCGAGAGCACATGGATGTTCTCGCTCACGCCCGGGACGCCCGGGACGAACCCGCAGATACCGCGCACGCAGAGATCCACGGGCACACCGGCGCATGAGGCCCGGAACAGCGCCTGGATCAGCCGGCCATCGATGAGCGAGTTCAGCTTCATGCGGATGTGCCCGGGGTGCCCCTGCCCATGGCGCTCGGTGACCCGGTCGATCTGCTCGAGGAGGCCGTCGCGCAGGTGCTCGGGCGCCACCAGCGCCCGCCGGTATTCCGGGGAACGCGCGAAGCCGGTGAGGTAGTTGAAGAGGTCGGCCACGTCGTCCACCACGTCCTCACGGCACGTGAACAGCCCCGTATCGGTGTAGAGGCGCGAGGTGGTGGGGTGGTAGTTCCCGGTGCCGATGTGCGCGTAGCGGCGCAGGCGATTGCCCTCGCGCCGCACCACGAGGCACAGCTTCGCGTGGGTCTTCAGCCCGGGCAGTCCGTACACCACATGGACGCCCGCACGCTCGAGCGCCTTCGCCCACCGGATGTTCTGCTCCTCGTCGAAGCGCGCCTTCAGCTCCACCAGGCACACCGTCCCCTTGCCCCGCTCGGCTGCACGGATGAGGGCGGGAACGATGGGCGTGTCACCGCTGGTGCGGTAGAGGGTCTGCTCGATGGTGACCACGTCGGGATCGTCGGCGGCTTCATGCACGAACCGGGCGACGCTGGCCTCGAAGGAGTCGTACGGGTGGTGCACGAGGATGTCGCCGCGGCGGATCTCGGCGAAGATGTCGCCGTCGTCGCGCCCGCCCATGAGGCGCGCGGGCACCCGCGGCTCCCACGGCCGGTCCTTCAGGTCCGGACGGTCGAGCGCCGCCACCTGCCGCAGCGCGGTCTGGTCGAGCAGGCTCGAAATCGGATACACCTCGGAATCCGCCACGCCGAGGCCATCCTTGATCTCCTCCAGCAGGGTATCGCTGCTGCGGGCCTCCACCTCCACGCGTACCGGGCCGCCAAAGCGGCGCCGGCTCAGTTCGCGCTCCACCGCGTTCAGCAGGTCGTCCGCCTCGTCGGAGATCGAGAAGTCGGCGTCGCGCGTCACCCGGAACAGCACGCGGCGGGTGATCTCCATGCCCGGGAACACCCGCCCGAGGTTGGCGGCGATCACCTGCTCCACGGGCACCAGCATGTCGCCGCCGCGCACGAACCGCGGCAGCGTGCGGGGCACCTTCACGCGCGCGAAGCGTGACTCGCCGGTGTGGGGGTCGCGCACGGTCAGCCCCAGGTTCAGCGACAGGCCGCTGATGTACGGGAACGGCAGACCGGGGCCGACCGCAAGGGGGATCAGCACCGGCTCGATCTCGCGCTCGAACCTGCTGTGCAGATCGGCCTGCGCGCCGCCCGGCAGGTCGTCGATGTTCGCGACCACGATGCCCTCCGCCGCCAGTGCCGGGCGCACGTCGTCACGCCACACCGACGCCTGCAGGTCCACCAGCTCCAGCACGCGTTCGCGGATCCCTGCAAGCACCTGCTCGCGCGACAGGCGGTCGGGCGTCGAGGACGGGCGGCCGGCCTCCAGCGCCCCGATCACGCTGGCCACGCGCACCATGAAGAACTCATCCAGGTTGCTCGAGAAGATCGCGAGGAACTTGCAGCGCTCCAGCAGCGGCTGCGCCGGATCGGCCGCGAGCGCGAGGACGCGGGCGTTGAAGTCCAGCCACGAGAACTCGCGGTTGACATAGAGCGCGGGGTCCGACAGGTCGCGCGGCGTGGTGCCGGTGGTGGCCATCGGCCCATGAAAGCCGGTTTCACGGTCCATCGCCACCACATGTGGCGAATCCGCAACAGCCCCGCGCAGCGGCGGTGTCAGCGCGTGACGGTGGCCGTCACCACGTAGCGCGGCCGCACGAGGCGCTGCGCACCGGCCAGCCGCACCTCCACCAGGTAGGCACCCGTGCGGTCCGCGCGCCGGGTCAGCGTCTCCGTGGATCCCTTGTTCACGGACCCCGCCACCAGCCACTTCCGCGCGAACTTCGCCCCGCCGCGGTACAGCGGCGTTCCGGGCTTCCACAGGTACAGGTCGACGTCGTTGCCGCGCGCCACGGTGGCCTCCGCCGTGATCAGTTGCCCCTTCTTGAGGTTGACCACCGAGTAGTCGCGCAGATCGGCCCAGGTGCGGAGCATTCCCGAGCGCTGCCCGAACGAGTAGCCGGGACGCACCAGGGCCGGCAGGCGTCGGGCCCCAGGGGCATCGTCGTCGGGCTCACGGGCATCGAGGGCCGGGGGGCGCATGGCGAGTGACCGCGGCAGGTCCACCACCCCCGCGCCGCGCGCGCGGTCCAGGGCGCCTCGGCCCCCCCGCGCGCTCGCCATGAGGATCTCGGTGAGCTGCGAGGGCGTCAGGGTGGGCCGTGCCACCAGCAGGCGGGCGGCCACCCCGGTCACCACCGCGGCGGCCATGGAGGTGCCCGTGCGGGTCTCGAACCTCGGCCCGCCTTCGGGCCCGCGCGCACTGGCGGCGGTGATATCGCGACCCGGGGCAGCCAGGGCCACGTGCATGCCGCGCGTGCTCTCCGGCAGGGCCGCTCCGCCCTCGTCCGTGGCGCCCACCGCCAGCACGTGCCGGTACGCACCGGGGTACTCGCACTGCGTGATGCCCTTCACCCCGCAGGTGTCCTTGCCCGTGTTGCCGCTGGCCGCGATCACGAGGATGCCCTTGCGCACGGCCTCGTCGATGGCGTCCTGCTCCACCTTCGACCGGTTGCTGCCCTGGAGGCTGAGGTTGATGATGCGCGCCCGGCGCGAGATCGCGTACCGGATGCCATCGGCCACGGCCTGGGCCGAGGTCTCGCCGCCCGGACCGGCGATCTGCACCGGCAGGATGCGCACGCCGGGCGTGGCCTCGGAACCCGAGGCCACGGTGGAGATGATGCTGGCCACCATCGTGCCGTGTCCCTGCGCATCTGCGAGGGGGTTCCCATCGCCGAATGCGAACGACGCCGCGCGCTCGGTGTCCACGCGGTTGGCCAGCCCGGCCGCACCCGGGGCCACGCCGGTATCCAGCACCGCGACCAGCGGAGCCTGCACGAATCCTGCAGCGAGGGGTCGCCAGCGGATGGCCCGCAGCCAGGCCTGGCCGGTCAGCGCGCCCACGTCCTGGTCAAAGGTCTGCGACTCGCGCGCAGACTGACGGGCACGCACGGGCATCACGATGGCCGGCGGCGGCGCTGCGTCCAGGGCGATCACCGGCGCTTCGCCACCGCGACGAACACCAGTCCGGCGATGAGCATGATCCCCAGGATCACCGCCACCAGCACCCCGAACCCGAGGGCCAGGGGAACCCCGATCACGATCGCCTGGGCGCCCCCGACGATCAGCAGGAGGTCGCGCCCGAGGCCCGCGGGAACCCGGCTGAGCAGCCCGACCGAGAGGGCCAGCAGCACGGCGGCACCCAGGAGCACCCACAGGAACGCCGGGCGCCATACGAGCAGCATCACGGCCTCGGCAGCCGCCAGCACGATGGCCAGCAGCAGGCGCCGACCGGCCAGCGCCCGGTGCCCGCGCATCCCGGCGCCGGGGGGCTCCTCATCGATGACGATCTGCATGTCGGGCACCCCGGCGAGGGTAACAGCGGGCCCGGCAGGTACTAGCGTGCCCGGGCATGACGCGACCCACCCCTCTGCGCATCACCGCGGCGGCCCTGGCGCTGCTGGCCGCGCCCGCCGTGGCCACCGCCGCCCGGGCGAAGGCCATGCCCAGCGAGGCCGAGCAGCAGGAGGCCGTCGCCCGCGTCGCGAAGCTGGGCCTGCCCATCTACGAGGCCGGCCGCCAGGGGAAGTACGTGGCCCTCACGTTCGACGACGGGCCCGGGCCGTACACGGGCAAGGTGCTCGATGAGCTGCGCAAGTACGGGTTCCGCGCCACGTTCTTCGTGAACGGCAAGAACTTCCGGTCATGGTCGGACACCCTGCGCCGCGAGGGACGCGAGGCGGTGGTGGGTGACCACACCTGGTCGCACCACTACCTGCCCGACCTGCCGCTGTCCAAGCAGATCTCGGAGGTCTCGCGCAGCGCACGCGCATCCAGCGCCATCACCGACGACCGCGTGCAGTTGTTCCGGCCACCGTACGGATCGAGCACGCGCGGGCTGAATGCATGGCTGAAGCGCACGGGCATGCTGAACGTGCTGTGGTCCACCGACAGCCGCGACTCCCTTGGCGCCGACCGCACGGAGATCCTGCGCCTCAGCAAGGCCGGAATCCGCCCCGGGGCGATCATCCTGCTGCACGAGAACCGCGGCCAGACCTACTGGGCGGTGAACCGGCTGCTGCCCTACATCAAGAAGAAGGGCTACACCGCCGTGACCGTGCCGGAGTTGCTGGCGCTCAACCCGCCCAGCCTCAGCGCCGTGCGGAAGCGGGCGGGCGCGGGAGTGGGCTTCCGCTAGGCAGGCGGCGCGACCCCGGGAAACCGCGCCCGCAGCACGCGCGCATCCGGGGCGGCGGCGCGGGCGGCCCCCTCCAGCGCGTCCACGGCATCGTCATCGGCCGCGATGGCCGTGATGGCCGATCCGCTGCCGCACAGCAGCGCCGGTGCCGCACCCGCCCGCGTGAGGGCGTCGTGCAGGTCCCCGAGCGCGGGGGCCAGCGACCGGGCCGCGGGCCACAGGTCGTTGCGGCACCACGCGGCGAGCCCCGCAGCGGTGGGCGGCGCGGGTGCCGCGTCATCCGCCGCCGGTGCGGCCAGGGCATCGAACGCCGCGTACACGCGCGCGGTCGACAGCCCCTCATCGGGCGCGACGATCACGCATGCGAAGGCCGGCGCGGACGCGGGCTGGAGCACCTCCCCGCGGCCGGTCGCCCACTGGGCACCTGCGCGGATGAAGAACGGCACATCCGACCCCACCGCCGCGGCAGCACGCTCCAGGCGTTCCGGGCCCAGGTCGAGGCCCAGCAGGCGATCGGCCGCCCGCAGCGTGGCGGCCGCGTCGCTGGACCCGCCGCCGATGCCCGCCTGGGCGGGCAGCACCTTGTCGATGCTCACCGCGACCGGCGGCAGGGAGTGGCCCGCTTCCTGCTCCAGGGCGTCCAGCGCGGCCCATGCCAGGTTGGACGGCCCGTCGATGCCCGGGCACATCACCTCGCGCGCGGGGGCGCGGCGCACGGTCACCCGATCGGCGGGCCCATCCAGCGCCACCATGAGCGTGCGGAGCGGGTGATAGCCGTCCTCGCGCCGCGGGCCGACCTCCAGCCGCAGGTTCACCTTGGGCGGCGCCGGCAGCGTGACCGATTCGCCGGCGGTCATCCGGCCCCCCCGAGCGGTCCGATGGCCCGCGCCAGCGGCGGGTAAGCCTGCGGCGGCACCTGCTCCGGGCGCGCCCCCTCGGGCAGGCCCTCGTCCCGGAGGGCCCGCCGCACCGCGTCGCGGTCGGCACCGGCGTTGCCCAGGGCGTTGGCCAGGGTCTTGCGGCGGGCCGAGAAGGCCGCACGCACCACCGCGCGGGTGGCGTCGTCGGGCCCGGGCCCGATCCGCCGCAGCGCGACGAGCGCGGAGTCCACGCGGGGCCGGGGCGAGAACACCTCGCGCCCCACGGCCCGGCGCCCCGAGGACGCGCACGCCAGCTGGATCACCACCGACGGCGCGCCGTACAGGCGCGATCCGGGCGCGGCCAGCCAGCGGTCGGCCACCTCCTTCTGGGTCATCAGCGCCCAATCCGTGACGCCCGGCAGGCCGCAGATGCTCTCCACCAGCACCGGTGTGGCCACGTGGTACGGCAGGTTGCTCACCACCTTGGTGGGGGCGGGATCCAGCGCGGCAAGGTCCGCGCGCATGCAGTCCCCCCAGTGGACGTGCACCCCGGGCAGGCCGCCCACCGACTCGGCCAGCGCCGGCTCCATGCGGGGATCCACCTCGAACGCGTGCACGGCCCGGGCGACGCGCCCGAGCGCGGCGGTGAGCGTGCCGAGCCCCGCGCCAATCTCCAGCACCACGTCATCGGGGCCCACGTCGGCCATCCGCAGCGCCAGGTCCACCAGGTTCTCGTCCAGCAGGAAGTGCTGGCCCAGGTCGGTGTCCGGGCGGATCCCATGCCGCTCCATGAGGCGCTGGGTGCCAACGCGCTCGGGCGGGATGCTCACCATCCGAACACGCGCGCAGCGGTGGCCGACGTGGCGGCGTCGAGCGACGCGGTGTCGTCCCCCCGCAGGTCGGCGATGCATGCGAGCGTGTGGGCCACGTACGCGGGCTGGTTGCGCGAGCCGCGCATGGGCACCGGGGCCAGGTACGGCGCATCGGTTTCCACCAGCAGGCGATCGGCGGGGATGCGCGTGACGGCGTCCCGCAGTTCGGTGTTCCGCGGGAAGGTCACCGGGCCGGCGATGCTGATGGTCCAGCCGCGATCGAGTGCCTCATCCAGGTACTGGGGTATGGAAAAGCAGTGCAGCACCACGTCGGTGAGCCCCAGGTCACGCAGGATCTCCATGGTGTCGTCCGCAGCGTCGCGGGTGTGGATGACCAGCGGCAGCCCCATGTCGGCGGCCAGCTCACCCTGGGCACGGAAGGCCCGCGGCTGGTCCGCGGGCGTCGTGCGCTCGTGGAAGTAGTCGAGCCCGGCCTCACCGATGGCCACCACCCGTGGGTGCGCGGCCAGGTCACGGATCCAGTCGATGTCCGAATCACGCCAGTTGCCGCGGCCGGCGTCCACCGGATGCACGCCCACCGCGGCGAACACCTCCGGGTGCTCCTCCGCAAGCGCCACCGCCTGCTCGCTCTGCTCCCGACCGCAGCCGATGGTCACCATGCGCTCCACCCCCGCCGCGGCGGCCGCCGCGATGAGGTCGGGCACCGAATGGTCACACGACGGCAGATGGCAGTGCGAGTCGACTACGCCGTCACCTCATCCGCGTCGATACGGGGGAAGAGCGGCGGGGGCGGGGTCACCCGGGCGCCAGGGGTGCCCGCGTCCCAGGAGGCACGGTCGAGGCCCACGGCATCCGCGGGCTCACCCAGCGCCGCGAGCACCTGGGCGCACGAGCCGGGCAGCACCGGCCACAGGAGCACCGCCGCGATGCGCAGGCCGTTGGCCAGGCTGAACAGTGCCTGGTCGAGTTCACCGGCACGGGCGTCGTCCTTGGCGAGAGCCCAGGGCTCGCGCTCCTCCACCAGCCGGTTCAGGCGCCGCACCCACCCCCACGCGGCCTCCACCGCGCCCGTCACGTCGTCCGCGCCGAAGCGCTGCACCACCTCGTCGCGCGCGCGGGCCGCCTCGGCCGCCACGGCGGCGTCGCCACCGGGGTCTGTGGGCACGACCGCATCGCGGTAGCGCTCGATCATCTTCGCGGTGCGCGACAGCAGGTTGCCGAAGTCGTTCGCGAGCTCGCTCGTGTAGCGCTGGTGGAACCCCTCGTCGGTGAAGGTGCCGTCCTCGCCGAAGCGGATCTCGCGGCACAGGTAGTACCGCAGGGCGTCCAGCCCGTAGCGCTCGATGTACGGGAACGGGTCGACGATGTTGCCCGTGGTCTTCGACAGCCGCTCGCCGCCCTTCAGGATGTACCCGTGCACGAAGAGGCGCTCCGGCAGCGCCAGGTCGGCGCTCATCAGCAGCGACGGCCAGATGACCGCATGGAACTTGAGGATGTCCTTCGCCATCAGCTGCAACGTGGGCGGCCACACGCGGTCCACCAGGTCGGTACCGGGCTCCGCGTACGTGAGGGCCGTGTAGTAGTTGAACAGGGCGTCCACCCACACGTAGACGGTGTGCGCGGGATCCCACGGCACCGTGACGCCCCACTCCACCTGCGCGCGGCTCATCGAGAGATCCTCGAGGCCGTCCTCCACCATGCGGCGGGCCTCGTTCATCCGGGTGCGGGGGCGCACGAAGTCGGGCACGGCGTCGTAGTGCGCGAGCAGGGCATCACGGTAGGCGGAGAGGCGGAAGAACCAGTTCTCCTCCTCGATCCACTCCACCGGGCGCTGGTGGATGGGGCACGTGGTGCCCTCGGCGAGGTCGCCCTCGTTGTAGAAGGCCTCGCATGAGGTGCAGTACCAGCCGCCGTAGCTGCCCTTGTAGATGTCGCCCTTCTCGTGCATGTGCACGATGAGTGCCTGCACCGCGGCCTTGTGCTGCTCGTCGGTGGTGCGGATGAAGAAGTCGTTGCTCGCCCCGAGCACCGCGCCCATCTCGCGGAAGCGGGCCGACAGGGCATCGGCGTGCTCCTTGGGCACGCGCCCGGCCTCGTCGGCGGCGCGCGCGATCTTGGCGCCGTGCTCGTCCGTGCCGGTGAGGAAGAACACGTCCTCCCCGCGCTGGCGGTGGTGCCGCGCGAGCACGTCAGCCATGATCGTGGTGTACGCGTGGCCCACATGCGGGTCCGCATTCACGTAGTAGATCGGCGTCGTGATGAAGAAGCGGCCGGGCACGGAGGAGGCAGCATAGCGACGGCACCCCCACCCCCCGCGCGCGTGCAGGCCGTGGTCCGAGCCGTCGCACTGCGCCTGCGTGCCGCGGGCATCCCGTGGCGCCTGGCGGGCAGCGCGGCGCTGCTCATGCGCGGGCTGCATGCGCGCCCGGCCGACATCGACATCGAAGTGGCGGGCGCCGACGCGGCGGCGGCGGCCCACGCGCTGGGCCTGCCCGCCCCGGCACATCAGTCGGGCGGGGGCTGGTCGTCCGCGCGCGCGGTGGGCCGGCTGGGCAGCGTGGACATCGACCTCTCGGGGGGCCTCATCGTTACCGGACCCGGCGGCACCCTTCACGCCATGGATGCGCCCGTGGAGGCGGCCGACGGCCTCCTCCTCTGCCCCATCGGCGAAGCCCTGGCGCGGGCGACGGTGGCCGGGAGCGACGCCCGACGCGCCAAGGCAGTCGCGGCTCTCCCCGACGACCCGGAACTGCGGTCGCAGGCAGTCGCCTACGCGGAGTCGCGCGCCGCCAGCGCCGCGCGATAGGCGGCGTTTCGCGGGGCGGCGCCCAGCGCTGCCACCACGTCCGCCGCCCGCGCGGCGCTCATCCCGGCCTCGAGCATGGGGGCGATCGCCGCAGCCAGGGCGTGGTCATCCGGCGGCGCCGGGGCGGCCGGGGGCGCGATCACCACGGCCACCTCGCCCTTCAGGGGCCCGGTGATGCGCGCCGCGAGGTCGGCGGCGGCCCCGGAGACGACCTCCTCGTGCACCTTGGTGAGCTCGCGGCACACGGCGACGGGGCGCGCGGGGTCGTGCCGGGCGATGGCGGCGAGCAGGGCGGCCGTGCGATGCGGGCTCTCGAACACCACCGCCGGGGCGCCCCAGGCATCGAGGCGGGCGAGCAGGGCAGCGATCTCGCCCGCCTTCCGCGGGGCGAACCCGGCGAACCCGTACCCGGTGCCCGTGGCCAGGCCGGATGCCACGAGGGCGGTCTCCACCGCGCCGGGGCCGGGGATGACCGTGACGGGCAGCCCGGCATCCCGCGCGGCCGCCACCACCCGCGCGCCCGGATCGCTCACACCGGGCATGCCCGCATCGCTCACCAGGGCCACCGTGGCACCGTCCTGCATGCGCCGCACCAGGTCGGCCGCGCGCCGGGCCTCGTTGTGGCGGTGCGCCGGGACCATGGGGGCGGCCGACCCCGCGTGGCGCAGCAGCACCGCCGTGCGCCGGGTGTCCTCGCAGGCCACCACGTCGGCGTCGCGCAGCGCCTGCGCCGCGCGCGGGGAAAGGTCGTCCAGCGTCCCGATGGGCGTGGCGACCACCACGAGGCGACCGCTCAGGCCACGCCCTCCTCAGCCGCCAGGATTCCCGCCCCCACCATCCCGGCGTCATTCCGGAACCGCGCGAGCACCAGCGGGGCGCGGCGCGTGGGAGGGAGCGCCCGGCGCTGGTACTCATCGCGCGCGGGTGCGAGCAGGATCTCCTCCGCCGCCGACAGGCCGCCGCCGATCACCACGATGCCGGGGTCGAAGATGTTGGTGAGCGATGCCACGGCCACCCCCAGCCAGCGACCGGCCGTGGTGAACACCTCGAGCGCGCCTGAATCACCGGCCCGCGCCAGGTCGAGACCCGTCCGGCTGTCCAGACGCCCCTCGGCCAGGAGCACCCCGAGCATCCCGCCCGGGTCGGCAACCGCCGCGGCATGCAGGTCGCGCCCCAGCGACGTGCCGCTGCACATGGTCTCGATGCAGCCGTGGTTGGGGCAGTTGCCCTGGCACGGCGGCCCGTCGCCCTCCACCACCACGTGCCCCAACTCGGCCCCTTGGCCGCCACCACCCCGGAACACCCGACCGCCGATGATGAGCCCGCCGCCGATGCCGGTGCCCACCGTCATCAGCACCACGTCGTCGTGCCCGCGGGCCGCGCCCAGGCGGTGCTCGGCCAGGGCGGCCAGGTTGCCGTCGTTGTCCACGTGCACGGGAAGCCCGATGTGCTGCTGCAGCAGATCGCGCGCATGCAGGCCGTCGAGGCCGGTGTGGTTGGACGCCCCCACGATCCCGGTGGCCGGGTCGATGGTGGCGGGCACGCCCACGCCGACTGCCGCCACGTCGTCACCGGCGCCCGCCGCCAGGCGGGCCGTCACGTCGGCGATCGCATGCACCACCGCCTCGCCCCCCTCGGGCGTGGGGATGACCAGCGACTCCTCGATGTCGTAGCCAGGCCCCAGGCGGGCAGCCGCGATCTTGGTGCCGCCCACGTCGACGCCGATGACGCTCATGTACCCCCCGTGGACCGGAACACCCGCTGGCGACGGTACCATCGGCCGCCGATGCCGCCCTCCGCCAAGCCATATCGGCGCTTCAAGGCCCGCGGGTCCGGGAAGTCCGCCGAGGGGATCGACGGGCTGCGCCAACTCACCGAGGGCGTGGGCCGTGCCGAGCGTCCGCCCGCGGCCCCCGACCCCGATCACGATCCGTGGGCACCGCCTCCGGAACGTCGGTGGTGGTCGCTGCGGGGCATCGGCGCGTGGGGGTGGACCTGGCGCCTGGCATCGGTTCTGGTGCTCGGCATGGTGGCCTGGGGCGTCTTCGGGTTCCTGAGCGTGCGCGGGGCAGTGTCCGAGGCCAACGCGCGCGTGACGCCCGCGGCCAAGGCCGCGCTGTCGCCCGCGGGCCCCCTGCTGTCGGCGCCCCAGAACACGCTGGTGGTCGGCATTGACGCCCGCCCCGGCGAGACGCGCTCACGCGCCGACTCCATCATGGTGATGCGCACCGATCCCGGCGCCGGCAAGGTGAAGTGGCTGTCGATCCCCCGCGACTTCCGCGTGGACCTTCCCGGCGTGGGCACCGAGAAGATCAACGCCGCGTATTGGTTCGCCGGGCAGAAGGGCACCATCAACGCGGTGCGCGACCTGACCGGCCTGCCCATCCACCACGTCATCGTGGTGCGCTTCAACGGCGTGAAGCGCATGGTGGATGACCTGGGCGGCATCACCGTGAACAACCCGACGGCGCTGAAGAACTGCCCGTACTCGGGCGGCACCACGGTGTCGTTCCCGCAGGGGCAGGTGCAACTGGATGGCGAGCGCGCGCTGCAGTTCGTGCGCGTGCGCAAGTGCGATAATGATTTCTACCGCGCCGCCCGTCAGCAGGCCTTCGTCACCGGCCTGAAGGCGAAGATGGCATCGGTGACGGGCGTGCCGTTCTCGCCGTGGAACGGCGCGGCCGCCATCCGCGCCATCGGCACCGACATGGGGGTGTCCGACCTGGTGAAGCTGGGCTGGCTGCAGTGGCGCCTGCAGTCGTCATCCGACGACCGGATCGTGCTGGCGGGCATGCCCCGCACGGTCGGCGGGATCTCCTACGTGGTGGGCGAGCCCGACCTCGACGAGCAGCAGCTCGCCGAGTTCGTGCGTCGCTGATCAGACCTTGTCGAGCCCCACGGACTTGCCCCCGCCACCGCCACCGCCGTCGGACCCGCCGGATGAGCTCCCGGAGCCCCCGCCCGATGCGCCGCTGGATGCCGGCGCCGGCTGCTCCTTGGGCCGCGTCTTGGTGCCGTAGTCGGTGTTGTGGAACCCGCTGCCCTTGAAGTGGATGGCCGGGGCGTGAAGCACGCGCTGGGCCGGGGCCCCGCACTCCTCGCACGTGGTGAGCGCCTTGTCGGACATGCTCTGGATGGCCTCGAAGCGGTGGCCCTTCTCACAGCGGTAGTCGTAGACCGGCACATGCACTCCTGGGACGGGAAACACGGCGAGTATAGACCCGCCGGCGCTGCGCTGGCACTCCCATTGGCGGGGTGCCACGCCCCGGGCCCGCCCCTCTCCCCTGATAGCCTCGGCGGCCGGACGCGATGACCCAGCCGATGACCAAGAGCACCGCCATCCGCCGCGTGGTCGCCGCGGAATCGGCCGTACTGGCATTCGCCGTCGCGGCGCACCGGCGGCACCCCGTTCTGGCCGCCGGCGCGGTCGCCGCGGGGGCCCTGGGGGCATGGGCGGCGTTCCGTCCGGGGTCACCGGTGCTGGGGCCGGTACTGCGGCACGGGCCGCGCGACCGCCCGCGCGCGGCGCTTACCTTCGACGACGGGCCCGGGCCCTCGACGCCGGCGATCCTCGATGCGCTGGCCGATGCCGGCGTGCGGGCCACCTTCTTCGTGCTGGGCCGCCAGGCCCGGCGCCACCCCGACCTGGTGCGCCGCATGCATGAGGAGGGCCATCAGGTGGCGAGCCACGGCTACGACCACGGCATCCTGGTTCTCCGCGGACCCGCCCATGTACGGGATCAGCTGGTGCGCACCGAGGAGGCCGTGCAGGACGCCGCGGGACCCGGCGTGCTCACCCGGGTGTTTCGCGCCCCGCACGGGTTCCGCGGACCGGGCACATGGCCGGCCGTGCGGGCATCCGGCTACCGCATGGCGGGCTGGACCCGGGGCGTGTTCGACTCCGCCGACCCGGGCCCCGACGTGGTGGCCGAGCGGTCGGCACGCGCGCTGGCCCCCGGGTGCATCCTGCTGCTGCACGACGCCGACGGCTGGAACCCCGACCGCCCGCGTGCGCACACCGCCGCGGCAATCCCCGACATCTGCGCGGCTGCGCAGGACAAGGGCCTCGCGCTGGTCACGCTGGACGAGCTGGTCGCATGAGCGACGACGCGGCGGGAAAGCGCCGCGCCGTCCCCCGCTGGGCGTGGAACGTACTGCGGCTGGTGCTGGTGGCCGTGGTGGTGGCGTTGGTGGTGTGGCGCGTGGACTGGGGCGCGGTGATCGCCGCCTTCCGCGTGGACAACCTGTGGCTGCTGGTGGTGGCGGTGCTCGCCAACTTCCTCTCGGTGCTGCTGAAGGGCGCCGCGTGGAAGGCCGTGGTGGACGGCCTTCCCGGGCTGAAGCACCGCACGCGGTACATGGACCTGCTGAGCCCCCTGATGGTGGGCTTCCTGTTCAACACCATCCTCGCCGCACGGGTGGGCGAGATCGCCAAGGTGCTGCTGGCCAAGCGCCGCCTGGCCCGACGCGGCGAGGACCTGTCCACCACGGTGCTGCTGGGCACGGTGGTGGTGGAGAACATCGTCACCACGATCGCCTGGGTGGCCCTGGTCATCCTCATCGGCTTGTTCCTGCCCCTGCCGTCGTATGCGTGGATCATCACCGCGGTGCTGGGCGTGATCTGCCTGGTGGTGGTGGCGGTGGCACTGCTGCAGAGCCCCAACCGCCAAGTGCCACCCTGGCTCTCGACCGGATCCATCTGGCGGCGGGTGACCCGTGCATTCCAGCGCCTGTGGGGGGCGGTGCACGAGAGCCACGCGAGCCTGCGCGACCCGCGCCAGATGAGCCGGGTGGCCATCCCCAGCCTGGGCACGTGGATCGCCCAGTGGGCGGGCATCTACGCCACGCTCGGGGCCTTCGGCCTGGGCTACGTGGGCTGGGGCGGTGCCGGACTGCTTCTGGTCACCATCACCCTCGCGCAGTCGTTCCCCATCCTCCCGGGCAACCTGGTGGTGTTCCAGGCCGCCGCGGTGGTGCCGCTCACGGCCTCCTACGGGGTGAGCGCTGCGGACGCCCTCGCGTTCTCCATCGTCCTGCAGGCCACCGAGATGGCCGTGGGCGTGGTGGTGGGATTCATCTTCCTCCTGTTCGAGGGCGTCAGCTTCAAGCAACTGCGGCGCGAGGCCGAGGAGGAGGAAGAGGCCCTGGAGACCTGAGGGCCGGGGCCCCACGCGTTCACGCACTGTTCACAGGATCGCCACGATTCGAGGAGGGGCGCGGCCTAGCGTCCGCCCCGATGGAGGCAGGTGGGCACCCCGGGAACGACCGCATCGACGACCGGCGCACAGTCCTCATCGCGGAGGACGACGACAGCACGGCGCGCGCGACCGCCTACCACCTGGCGCGGGCCGGCTATGCCACCAGCATCAGCAAGGACGGCCTCGCCGCGATCACGGCGCTCAAGGCCTGGAGGCCCGACGCCCTGGTGCTGGACCTGATGCTGCCCCACGTGGATGGGCTCAGCATCATCGAGGACGTCCGCAGGTGGGCGCCGGATCTCCCCATCGTCGTCATGACGGCGCGCCAGGAGGAGCGCGACCGCCTGGAGGCCCTGCGGCGGGGCGCCGATGACCTTCTGCGAAAGCCGTTCTCCGCCCGTGAACTGATCGCCCGGCTCGAGGCGATCTTCCGGCGCGCCGAGGTCGGGCCCCACGACGGGCAGGCGGTCGGCGAGGTCTCGATGGGCGACCTGGAGGTGGACCGGGGCCGGCTGGAGGTTCGGGTGGCGGGCGCCACGGCGCCGCTCACCCCCCTCGAGACCAAGTTGCTGTGGATCCTGCTGGAGGAGAAGGGCCGCACCCTCAGCCGGGACGAGATCTTCGACCGCGTCTGGGGTGGCGATCGCGACCCGGGGGATCGATCGGTGGACGTCCTGGTGCGGCGCCTGCGCCGCAAGGTGGACGAGGTCGGGGGCCGGTACACGTACATCCAGACCGAGCACAAGCGCGGCTACCGCCTGGAGGCGGTACCGAAGGCGTTCCCCCTTGCAGGCCGCCGCCGGTAGCCGCACGTGCGGAGCGGTTTTCACAGGTCGTTCACATGGCCGCGCGTACGCTCAACCTGCGTCGTGACGGGCACATCCGGGCCGGCGCTCACCGCCGCTCCTCCGTGCCGTTCACACCCGTTTCACACACCGCGACATAGGTTGGGTGCACGCCCTGCGGGGCATCGCCGATGAATCCCAAGGAGACAAAGATGAAGTCACGACGCATGTACGCGTCGCTCGCCGCCCTCGCGGTCGCGGGCGGTTCGCTCACCCTGGCCGCCTGCGGCAGCAGCGACTCGGCCGATACCACCGGCGGCTCCGGCGCGTCGGACCTGTCGGGGACGATCGCGATCGATGGCTCCTCCACGGTCGCCCCGCTCAGCACCGCTGCTGCGGAGCGCTTCAACGAGAACAATCCGAACGTGAACATCACGGTCGGCACGTCCGGCACGGGCGGTGGCTTCGAGGTCTTCTGCAAGGGCGAGACCGACATCAGCGACGCCTCGCGCGGCATCAAGGACGAAGAGGCCGAGACCTGCACGAAGGCCGGCGTGGAGTACGAGGAGATCCGCGTGGCCTCCGACGGCATCACCCTGATCACCAAGGCCGGCGTGGACGTCGGCAAGGCCTGCCTCACCTTCCCCGAGCTCAAGAAGATCTGGTCGCCCGGCTCGAAGGTGAACAACTGGAGCCAGGTGGGCAGCGGATTCAATGACCTGCCGATGGCCCTGTCGGGCCCCGACTCGCAGTCGGGCACCTACGACTTCTTCAACGAGGAGGTCCTGGGCGAGGACAAGAACGGCGACGTCATCCAGCCGCGCCAGGACTACACCGCGTCGGCCGACGACAACGTGATCGTCCGCTCGGTGCGGGACGCCGAGGCCGGCCTGGGCTACTTCGGGTTCACCTACTTCGAGGAGAACACCGACACCCTGCAGTCGTTCGCCCTGGACGGCGGCGAGGGATGCGTGGAGCCCACCACCGAGAGCATCACCTCGGGCGACTACAAGCTGTCGCGCCCGCTCTTCATCTACGTGTCGAAGAAGTCGCTCGCGCGGCCCGAGGTGCAGGCCTTCGTGAAGGACTACGTCGCGAACGCCACGGCGCTCGCCGAGGCCAACGCCTACGTGCCCGCGCCGCAGTCGGCGCTGGATGAGTCGGCCCAGAAGGTCGAGGCGGCCGCCTCCTGAGCACTGAGGTAACACCTCCCGACCGCCCGCGGGCGCGCCGCAGCGCCCGCGGGCGGTTCGGCGAGAAGGCCGTGCTGCTGGCCCTCGCCGCCGCCGCGACCATTTCGGTGCTGGTCACCGTGGGGATCGTGGTGGTGCTGGTGGAGGAGGGCGCCCTCTTCTTCACCGACGTCCCGATCACCGAGTTCTTCACGGGAACGCAGTGGTTCCCGCTGGAGGGCAAGTTCGGGGTGCTCCCCCTCCTCAACGCATCAATCGTCATCGCCCTGATCGCGGCCGTCGTGGCCGTTCCCCTGGGGCTCGGATCGGCCATCTACCTCAGCGAGTACGCGCCCGAGAGGCTGCGCCGCGTGGTGAAGCCGGTCCTGGAGATCCTCGCCGGCATGCCCACCATCGTGCTGGGGTTCTTCGCGCTCGACGCGGTCACCCCCGCCCTGCAGATGGTGTTCCCGGGCCTCGGCCTGTACAACGCCCTTGCGGCCGGCATCGTGGTGGGCCTGCTCATCACCCCGCTCATCAGCTCGCTGTCTGAAGACGCCATGCGCGCGGTGCCGAACTCCATGCGCGAGGGGGCGTTCGGGCTGGGAGCCACGCGGCGCGTGGTGTCGCTGCGCGTGGTGATTCCCGCCGCGCTCTCGGGCATCGTCGCCTCCATCGTGCTCGCGATCTCGCGCGCGATCGGAGAGACCATGGCCGTCACGCTGGCCGCGGGCACCATCCCCAACCTCAGCTGGAACCCGCTCGAGGGCATGCAGACCATCACGGCCTACATCGTTCAGGTGTCCAAGGGCGAGGCCACCCGGGGCAGCCTGCAGTACGACAGCATCTTCGCAGTGGGCCTGCTGCTGTTCGCGGTGACGCTGGTCATCAACATCATCGCGGTGCGCATCGTGCGCAAGTACCGGACCGTGTACCAGTGAGCACCCTCGAGACTCCGTCACCGCCCCCGCCGCCATCGGCCACGGCCACGGTCCGGCCGCTGGCGAAGAAGCGTGCCCGGCCGTCGGAGCAGCTCTTCAAGTGGCTGGTGGTGGGCCTCACGGCCATCACAATGGCCATGCTCATCTGGCTCATCACCTCGGTGCTCATCCGTGGCGCCGGGTCGATCAGCTGGTCATTCCTCACCGACAAGCCGTCGTCCAATCCCGCCAAGGCCGGCTTCAACTCGGCGCTGCGTGGCTCGGTCGTGCTGATGATGGTGACCATCTTCTTCGCCTGGCCCATCGGGGTCGCGGCGGCGTTGTACCTGGAGAAGTTCGCCGCCCAGTCCGCCACCCTTACCGAACGACGCCTGCGCGAACGGCTCACGACCGGCCGCGTGAGCGGCCTAGGCGCGGGATGGGTGCATGCGCGCCTGTGGTGGCTGCGGATCCGCCCGCGCGTGGTGCACCTGATCGACGTGAACATCTCGAACCTGGCCGCGGTGCCCTCGATCATCTACGGCCTGCTCGGCCTGGCGATCTTCGTGGGCGTCATGGGCATCTCGAAGTCACTCCTGGCCGGCGGCCTCACGCTCGCGGTGCTGATCCTGCCCATCATCATCATCGCCGCACGCGAGGCGCTGCGCGCCGTGCCCATTTCCATCGAGCAGGGCGCCATGGCGCTGGGCGCCACACGGTGGCAGGCCGTGCGCAGCCAGGTGTTCCCCGCAGCCTTACCCGGAATCCTGACGGGAACGATCCTCGCCATGTCGCGCGCCATCGGCGAGACGGCGCCGCTGATCGTGGTCGGTGGCGTGGTGTTCAGCACCGCAGTGCCCAGCCTGAACCCCCTGGAGGCCGGCAACGAGGCCCTGCTGGCCATGCCGCTGCAGATCTACTTCTGGACCGACCAGCCGCAGGCATCGTTCCAGGCCATCGCCGCGGCGGGAATCATCGTGCTGCTGGCCACGCTGCTGGTGATGAACCTCGTCGCCATTATCCTTCGCAACCGATACAGCAAGCGCTGGTAGGAGAGATGACCACCAACGTGGACCCCGAGAAGACCGCCAAGGACTCACCCATCGAGATCCACCTCTCCGCGGGTGCCGCGGGGGGCGACGCCGGGCGTGCCTCCGCCGATCGCGAGGGCGCCGGGGCTCCTCAGGAGCCGCATCTCGGCCCACCCATCTTCCGCCTCCAGGACATGGGCGTGTGGTACGGCGATCACCACGCGGTGAAGGGCGTGTCGATGGACATCCCGAGGAACGCCATCACGGCGCTCATCGGGCCGTCCGGTTGCGGCAAGTCCACCGCCCTGCGCTGCCTCAACCGCATGAACGACCTGATTCCCGGCGCCCGGGTGGAGGGCCGCGTGCTGTTCGGCGATGAGGACCTGCTGTCGGGCGACGTCGATCCGGTGGACCTGCGCGGACGCATCGGCATGGTGTTCCAGAAGCCCAACCCCTTCCCCAAGTCCATCAAGGACAACCTCGAATTCGGCATGAAGGTGAACGGCATCAAGCCCACCGCCGAGCGCGTGGAGCAGGCGCTGGTTGACGCCGCCCTGTGGGACGAGGTGAAGGACCGCCTCAAGGCCGAGGCCTTCTCGCTCTCCGGTGGCCAGCAGCAGCGGCTGTGCATCGCCCGCGCGATCGCCGTGGAGCCCGAGGTCATACTGATGGACGAGCCCTGCTCGGCCCTGGACCCCATCGCCACCCTGGCGATCGAGGACCTGATGAAGAAGCTCGCCGAGCGCTACACGCTGGTGGTGGTCACCCACAACATGCAGCAGGCGGCGCGCATCTCCGATCAGGTGGCCTTCATGACCGTGGAGGGCACCGCCGAGGGCGATCGCACCGGCGTGCTGGCCGAGGTGGGCACCGCGCGGCAGATCTTCTCGGCACCGAAGGATCCCCGCACCGAGGCCTACATCACCGGTCGCGTCGGGTAGGCGCTAGGCGCCGGGCCGCCCCACGGGCTGCACGGCGAGCACCGCGACGTCGTCGCGCAGGTGGGCCTCGTCGTAGCGCTGGGCGGCCTCGGTGAGGATGGCGATGCGCTGCTCCAGGCTGATACCGCGGTTTGCCGCCAGCACCTCGGCCGCGCGCTGCGCGCCGAAGATCTGGTCACCGCGGCGAGCCTCCACCAGGCCATCGGTGTAGATGACGAAGGTGGCCCCGGGCGGCACCTGCACGCGGGTGACCGGCCACTCCACCTCATCCAGCAGCCCCAGGATGGGGCCGCGGGCATCCACCTCCACCAGGCCCGCATCGTGATCGGTCACCAGCAGCGGACGTGGGTGCCCGGCAAGCGCGAACTCCGCCGTGCCGTCGGGGGCGATGATGCAGTGGCACATGGTGGCGTACACGCCCTGGTCGCGCTCATGCGGCTCGGCGATATGGGTGTTCATGATCTCGAGCACCCGCTGGGGGTCGGGGTCCACCTCCACCAGCGCACCCCAGCCGAAGCGCATCCGCGCCGCGCGGGCAGCCGATTCCGCGCCGTGGCCCGCCACATCCCCCACCATCACCGCAAGGCGGCCGTCGGGAAGCACCCGGGCGTCGTAGAAGTCCCCGCCCACCGCAAGCCCGGGGCTGGACGGCTGGTAGCGCGCGGCCAGGCGCAGGCCCGGAAGCGCCGGCAGCGACTCGGGCAGCAGGCCCTGCTCCACCGTCTGCCAGAGGCGGCGCTCGGCGCGCGCGGCCTCCGACCTCCGGGCGCTGGCCTCGGCCTCCGTGCGCTGGTCCACCACGCGGCCCTGCATCACGTTGAACGCGTCCACCAACTGCACCACCTCGCGCGCGCCGTGCTCAGGACGGGGCACCGACTGCTCCAGGTCACCCGCGCCCACGCGCCGCACGCCCTGCGCGAGCGCACCGAGCGGGGCACCCACCCGACGCCACAGCGCACGCGTGGCGGCCGCCACGGTGAGCACCGCCAGCAGTGCTCCGCCCACCACCGCCAGCACGGCGAGCCAGCGCCCCTGGTCGGCGCGCTCGAGCGCCAGCTGCCGCTCGGCCTCCACCAGTTCACGCAGGTCGGCCTGCTCGGCGCGCAGCGCGTCAAGGCGCGCCTTGTCGATGCCCTCGCCGATCCGCGCAACGGCCTCCGACACCCGCCC
>Ga0181594_10000115_pt1 | contig 62513 bp, 54 predicted proteins | sample 071ome_18_FD_145603 | JGI IMG/M metagenome (GOLD analysis project Ga0181594, IMG submission 145603) | Coastal salt marsh microbial communities from the Groves Creek Marsh, Skidaway Island, Georgia - 071413BT metaG (spades assembly) | ecosystem: Environmental > Aquatic > Marine > Intertidal zone...
TACCGAATGTGTTGTCCATCACTAGGGGGACACCCGCATCATGCGCGATATCCGCGACAGCGGCGATATCAAAAACATTATTCAACGGATTGCCAATCGTTTCGCCATAGACCGCTTTCGTTGCAGGAGTTATGGCGCGGGCAAAATTTTCAGGATCATCCGGATCGACAAAGATGGTATTGATGCCCATCCGGCGAAACGTGTAATCGAATTGTGAGTAGGTTCCCCCGTATAAGGTACGCGAGGCAACGAGATCATCGCCCGCCTCCAGCAGCGTTAAGAGTGCCACCATTTGAGCGGCCATGCCGGAACCCACAACCAAGCCCGCGCGCCCACCTTCCAGTGTCGCCAAACGTTCCTCAAGAATCGCATTGGTGGGATTCATCATCCTTGAATAAACGTTGCCGAACGTCTGCAGATTAAAAAGACTCGCCGCATGATCCGTACTGTCGAACACATAAGAGGTGGTCTGATAGATCGGCGTCGCCCGCGATGCGGTAGCCGCATCAGGCAATTGCCCCGCATGCAGGCAAAGGGTCTCGAATCCGAACTCTCGATCAGCCATGACTACCTCCTTAATAGACAAGCCACTTCGGGCGTTTGGCTGAGATGACGTTTGTCGTCACGCCGAATAAACCCAATCCGCCGAGAAGTCGACCGTGCTCGATCTTCACGCAACGATCAGCGACCACATCCAGGCCCCCCGAGTGCGCTATCCGTGCTGCATCGTCATTAACGACTCCCAACTGGAGCCAGAACACTTTCGCCCCAATACCCACCGCGCTTTCAGCCAAAGGCGGTGTAGCCTCGGGACGCTGAAACACGTCAACCATGTCGACCGCGATGTCCGAGGGGATCGCCTCAAGGGTGGGGTAGCACGTTTCGCCGAGAACCGTTTCGTAGTTGGGATTCACCGGAATAATCCGATATCCGTGATCCTGCATGTATTTTGCGGCGAAGAAGCTGGGCCGCCACCAATTCGCTGAGAGACCCACCACGGCAATAATTTTGGATTGGACGAGAACGCGACGGATCTCGTCGATTTCATTGATCATAAAAGTCGGACCCCTCTCAAGCGAAGGTTTTACTCATATAGGGTCAGTGTATTGCCTAATCGCGGATGAGTACAAGATCGACCGGTACCGGCTGGGTCAGATCATCCAACACAGGACATCCGCTGTTAACGCTGAGTTTTAAGCGCTGCAGATCGTCATCAGTGGCGCTACTTCGAATTCGGATTTCTCCTGTAATCTTTGAGAAACCCGCGCGCATATTTTCGTTCAATCGAAAAAATCCTCTTGCATCAGAGTGCCCAGTAACGCTGACCGAAACGCTTTCCAGAGGAATACCAAGCGCATCGGCATGAAGTCGATAGGTTACTTCATGACAGGCTGCTAGAGCTGCAAGAACGTACTCGCTCGGACGAGGACCCTTATCGAACCCACCCATCCCTTTGTGCTGATCAACAATCACCTCAAAGTCTCGAACTTTGACACGACTCATAAATCCTTCGACCAGTTCGCTATCAGCCTTCACGGTAACGATCGCCTTCTCCGGATTATCCAAGAGGAGCTCACGCTTTTTATCCCATATCGCTTTAAAGTTTTTTTCTGTCACCCTTGTAAACACTGCCGTATTGAAAACACCGAGTCATTATGAGATGTCCAGGGTCGCTTCGTGAAGACGCGACCCGGGGCCCCGCAACATCTCTGGCGACCTAATTGGTTAAATCTTCGCTTGAATCACGTTTCATCCAACCAGTGGGAAAAAGTGGGCCATTGCCCATTTTTAAAAAAATAGATCAATAATTGAGCGTTGTTTCCTAGAAATTTGGTTCATGCAGGTTAAAAAATTATTGTGGGATATATCCGTCAAAGTGCATGGTTTTTTTTAGCTAAGAAATTTTTTTACATTGAGCGGTAAATTAACTATCGTTAGCGCATCACTTCGCCGCCGATGAGCGTCGCCCCAAAGCCCCTAAATGGATCAGCCGTCACTTCAATCTCAGGATTTATTGCTCTCAGAAGACGTTTGGGCACTACTGAACGATATTGAGCACTACTGCCTAATCAATAAGCTTGCCGAATCAACCTTCGGCAGACGCGCGGTCAATGATGGCAAGCTCTGCCAACGACTGCGCGAAGGCAAGGGCATAACGTTAAAAACAATCAAGAAGATCCGATCCTTCATGCATCCGATGGGTCAAGGGATCAGCAATGTCGCCGCTCCAGAGACCAACGCCGGGGGAAGGCCCTCGCTACCTTCCCCATCCCCGAGATCGCTCAGCCAGCCTTCATCTGGAGGGCGACCGTTTCGGTTTTACGATAACCGCCAGAAGTACCTCGGGTTTGTTAACACCACGGATGAGAAGTGGAAAGTCGCAGAGCGAGCGGCTCATGAGCTCTCCCATATTCAGCCCTCACCTCCGGCACTCAGGATATTTGATGCCGGCGTCGGCGATGGATCGGTACTGAGTCATCTGCTGCGTTCAACACACCAGAAATTCCCAACCATTCCTTTGTTCGTCGTCGGCAAAGAAATCAGTCTCGAGGATGTTCGGCTATGTCTTGAAAATCTGCCTGATCGCTTCGCGGAGCACCCTGCGAGCGTCATATGCATTACGAATTTGCTCTACAGTGAAGCGCCCTGGCTGATGCCTGGGAACATCTCTTCGGCCGCCGCACTGAATTGGCACGAGATCGCGCTGCATGGCTCGTCTGCACAGGCTTATGGCGAGCAACTGCGCGCTATTGATGACCTTCTGGTTGATGGATGGGAGGTCAAAGTGAGCGAGAAAACCGGTAATCCGCGTTACGTCAGGCCATCCGTTCTGGTTATCTTCCGGGAGGACAATCGCTTTCTTCTGGACTCCGTAATCCCCAGACGCGGTCAGGTATCCGGAGACTACGACCTCATTTTGGCCGCCCAACCGTGGCGGGCTCGAATGGGCGCCAACTTTAAGGTCGACAAAGTGCTCGCGCCCCTGGTGCGAAGCCTGCGTCCCGGAGGTCGTTTGCTCGCCGTGCAATCCTCAGGCCGGGACCCCGGCATGGAACTGATTCACTCGATCTGGCCCGATGAAAGGCCATTCCAAGTGGATCGGCACGAGCTCATCAAAACACTAAAAGTGAAACTCGGGCGAGCCGCGGCCAATTACAACTTCAACTCCGGCTCGGACAGCAAGTCTTTACTCACTTATCAGATGAAAACCCTGCCGAACGAGATCGCCGAGAGCATCGGCACCTCCACCCTGTTTGCTGCATGGAACGCTTGCACTTATGTCGCTCAGATCGAAGACGGTCGCCTCCAAGAAGCGGTCATGTCAGGTGCTTATCTCGAGGCCACCCAAAAAATTCTCCATAAACATAAAGGCATCTGGTTTCACGACGAAACGTTTGTGATTTCCCGTCGTCGAAATTCCCTGACGCACCACAGCTCGGTAAACGGTGCCTAGGAACATGCTCATTGCTTACACGTCATAACGCCCAATACCCAGAGACGATCATGAAAGACCATTATTACTTCGACAATGCCGCCACCACGCTTCCAAAGCCTGAGGCGGTCTATCAATTCATGGACCAATTCTTTCGAAGCCACGGCGTAAACCCCGGTCGTTCAGGGCACGAATTAGCGGTCGAGGCTGAGACCATGATCGTCCAAACCCGACGACTGCTGGGTCAGTTCTTCGGATTCGCAGGCGATCCCGGCAGGGTGACGTTTTCTCAGAACGCCACGGATTCTATGAATGCCGCTCTGGGCGGAATCCTTAACCCCGGCGATCATCTAGTTATTACTCGAATGGAACACAACTGCGTGCTTCGACCGGCGAATCATTTCGAACGCGATCAAGACGTCGAAGTGACTCGAGTAACCGCGGATGGTCAGGGGTATGTCGATCCCGATGAAATACGCAAAAGCATAAAACCGAATACCAAAGCCGTCGTTATCAATCATGCATCGAACGTCACGGGATCTCTTCAAGATGCGTTCGCTATAGGAAAGTTGGTAAATGAAACGGATGCACTGTTTATTCTTGATTCCTGCCAAACCGCGGGCGTCGTGCCGATTGCGATGGATGAATGGGGTGTCGATGTCCTCGTATACACCGGCCACAAGGGGCTGTTCGGACCAATGGGCATCGGCGGAATGATTGTTGGCGAGGGCGTCGAGATTCGACCCCCTCGGGTGGGTGGCACGGGGGTCAACTCAATCTCTCCCTTTCAGCCCGATGAGTATCCCTATCGCCTTGAAACCGGCACCCATTGCCTTCCTGGAATAGCCGGCTTGAATGCGGCACAAAAGTGGTTCGCTGAACTCGGCAAGTCCCATGGCGCGCCGGACGACGCCACTCATCAGCAGGCATGCGGATTCGCACTTGCCCACATTCATGAAACCGAAAGCGCAGTCGCCAACCGGTTGCTTGAGGCCTTTAACGCCTTGGAGGGGGTCAAGACCTACGGTCCTCAGGCGGGTCAACCTCGGGTCTCAACCCTATCCATCAACATCCGTGATCTCCCCGCCGATCAAGTTGGAACCATGCTTGATGCTGACCATGCGGTTTGTGTTCGGCCTGGACTTCACTGCGCGCCAGATGTTCACGAACTTCTGGGAACCGTATCCCAAAAAGGCACCGTCCGCTTTGCCCCAGGGTATTTCACCGACGAGGAAGATATCCATCAAGCGATTGCCGCCGTCGAGGATCTAGCGAGCGCTTAAATGCCGATGCTGACATCTAACCCACAAGCACTTCTCTTTCAAAACGTTTGGCTTTAACGGACTCCAAAAAGGACTCGTCATGAAATCAGTCGATAGCGTCGTTGACCTCGTAGGCGGTACGCCGCTCGTGCGCCTCAATAATATTGTGGAACCAGACATGGCAACCGTTTACGCGAAAATGGAAAACCTTAATCCGTCGGGCTCGGTTAAAGATCGAATGGCGATCAATATGGTAAACCGGGCCGAAGAAGCTGGCCTGCTTAAACCCGGCGGTACGATTGTCGAGAGCACATCCGGGAATACAGGCTTGGGTCTTGCTATGGCGGCGGCCGCCCGAGGTTACCGATGCGTGTTTACGATTCCGGACAAGATGAGCCAGGAAAAAATCGACATGCTTAAGGCCTACGGAGCGGAGGTTATCGTAACCGCCACCGAACTGGATCATCATCATCCTGACAGTTACGTCGAAGTAGCAAAACGGATTGCCCGGGAAACGCCTGGGGCGTTTTACACAGATCAATATTCCAATCCGCACAACCCGGAAGCCCATTACCTCACTACGGGGCCTGAAATCTGGGAGGCGACAGACGGGAAGATCGATTCGTTCGTTGCGGGCCTGGGGACGGGCGGCACGATTTCTGGAACGGGCAAATATTTAAAGGAAAAAGCGGCCGAGGCCGGCCGAACCGTTCGCATTGTCGGGCCGGACCCGTTCGGCAGTATTTACAAGGAGGCGCACGAAAAAGGCGAATGGAGCACGCCATCACTTTATCGCGTCGAAGGAATTGGCCATGATTTTATGGTCGATACCCTGGACCTCGGCGTGGTTGATGAGGTGATCAATGTCTCCGACCGGGACTCCTTTTTGATGGCGCGTCGACTGGCCCGGCAGGAGGGGATTCTTTCAGGAGGATCAACCGGGACCGTTTTTTATGGCGCGTTGCAGGAAGCTCGACGATTGGGACCGGGAAAAATCGTCGTCGCCATTGTCTGTGATTCCGGGGATCGCTACATCAGCAAATGCTTCAACGACGAGTGGATGAGAGATATGGGCTACTTCTCTCCCGAAGCAACCTTGGGCAGCGTCCAAGAGCTTATCGCGGAACGTGCTCAAAACGTCACCTTTGCCGATCCCAGCGAGACGCTTCGTGACGTCATTGCGCGAATGGCCCTCACAGGTATTTCCCAGATGCCTGTGGCATCGGGTCAGGGGGATATCCGGATGATTGAAGAGCTCGATATCCTCAGAGCCGTCGCCAGCAACGAGCACGGCCTGGAGGACAGTGTACGGGACGTCGCACGACCCTTGCAGGGCAAGGTTAGTCTGAACGATAAACTTTCCCAAGTGCAGGCGATCTTTGAAGAAAATAATGTCGCTGTCGTTGTCCACGACGGCGAAGTTAGAGGCATTATCAACAAGATAGATCTTCTAGAATTCATCAACAAGAAAAGTCGATCTGGCGATTAGCCCACATCGGCACCCTATTATCTGGAGAAGCCCCCTTGAAATTTGATACAAAAGTTGTGCGCGCCGGTATTAACCCGGACCCCACCACCGGCTCCATCCTGCCACCTATTTATGAGACGGCAACCTATGTCTTGCCAGAGGTGGGGCGCGACCGCGGCTTTGACTACACCCGATCGTCGAACCCAACCCGACAGGTGCTCGAAGAAAACCTGGCTGCTATCGAGAGCGGTGACTATGCGATTAGCTTTGCCAGTGGCATGGCGGCGGTGGATGCGTGCTTTAAGCTATTTACGGCGGGCGATCATATTGTTTGCGGGGACGACGTTTATGGTGGCGTCACACGATTGCTGGACAACGTGATCGTGCAGCAGGGCCTTAGCGTGAGCTACGTCGACACCACTAACGTAGAAGCAGTAAAAGCCGCCATCACTCCAAAAACAAAAATCCTTTGGATCGAGACCCCAACCAACCCGCTGTTAAAAGTCAGCGATCTTGAGGCGATGGTCAAAATCGCTAAGGACGCGGGTATTTTGCTCGGCGTCGATGCGACGTTTGCAACCCCTGTCTTTCTTCGCCCGCTGGAGTTCGGCGCTGATATCGTGATGCACAGCACCACCAAATACCTTGCCGGACACAATCAGATTATCGGTGGCGTGCTGATCACGAACCACGAGTACATCTTCCAGAAGATGAAATACATTCAGAAGACGATCGGCGCTGTGTCGAGTCCGTTTGATTGCTGGCTGAATTTAAGCGGACTAAAAACCCTTCACCTTCGAATGAAGCGCCACGAAGAATCCGCTTTACAGGTCGCTGAGTTTCTCGAGAGGCATTCCAAAATCGAGCGCGTCCTCTATCCTGGTTTGGCGTCTCATCCTCAGCATGCCATTGCGAAAGCCCAAATGTCCGGATTCAGCGGCATGATCACCTTTGAACTTACCGGCGGCACCGAAGCCGGCAAAAGACTAATGAATAACGTCCGCCTTTGTGGGCTGGCAGAGAGTCTGGGCAGCGTCGAAACCATGATTACCCATCCGGCCAGCATGACTCATGTGGACGTACCGGTCGAAGACCGGCGCAAACGCGGATTGACGGACGGATTGGTTCGATTGTCCGTCGGCATCGAGGATGTCGAAGACATCATTGCAGACCTCGAATCCGCTCTCGAGAAGGCTTAGCGTTCCATCGACCCCTCGTGGCGAGAAAGAAGCTTCCCAAAAGCCGTCAGGATAAAAGTCGGGCGCAATAGCGCCCGACAAACGCCACCGATGGCTTATTTTGGGATCTGACCTCGACCCGCAACTCAAGGTCAGCTCGGCGGTCGCGTTGTAACTGCTCCAGGAATCGGGCCACCTCACCGGGTTCGGGTCTGAAGCACCGACTTGTGATCGGGTTATCGTTGCAGGGTCGCAGGTAGTCGATAGTGCTATGAATCACCGCAATGTCGGGATAGAGCTCTGCTTCTTTGCAGATGAGCGACGTCATCGTCCATCCTGACAGTGTGCTTAGCGTAGCCAGGGTCCCCGCGAAAGCCGTTCGTTTATCGTTGAGGTTTGCTTCAAGCGAAGCACACAACGTGACCCCCTCTGGTAGCACTTCCCCAGGCGTAAGCTGCATATGACCTGTCATCGGGACATGAGCTCTCAGGTAATCGACAAGTTCGTGAAGTATTTGGGCATCAGACATCGGTTCGTCCTAACGGGAACATCTGGCCGCTGCTCATTACGCCGAGGACATTCTCGTCTCCCCGGATCGGCTGGGCGATCTCGACCAGCTCGTAAAAAACGGCTCGACTGATTAACGCGTCCAACCCCTCACGGATCGTCACATAGGGCGCGGGCTCACTTGTGCCGCCCTTTTCCACCACCTTGATCGGATGATCGGGGCCGGCAATTACCACGTCCTCTACATTGGTACGAAAGACAAGGCGCTGATCGGGGCCTGGATTTGTCTGCTCCAGCTCAACCGCCACAAACGGGGCATCGTCGACCTGGATGCGCAGTTTCTCGGAGGGGGAGATCAAAAAAAACTCGTCTGCCTCTTTAATGAGGACTCGCGAGAGAACCTGAACCAGTCTAGGGCGCAGGATGGGTGATCCGAGATAAAGCCAGTCACCGGCGCGCGTTATGCGGAGATCAAAATCACGGGCATCGCCGGGTTGCCACCTGTGCAGCGGCGGACGCTTTTCATGCTGCATCTCGACCGCCAACGCCTCGAGTCGACTCAGGCCACGGGTATCGCTATCGCTCAGGAGACTATCCCCTTTACCGGCCGAGGTCGACCGGTCGCATCGATCGCGACAAACGTGAACAAGCCTTCCGTTACCCGCTCTTCAGTTTGGTCATGGCGACGACGCACCCAAGTCTCGACCTTGACCGCAATAGAGGTCGTACCGATGCGCTCTGTCGTGCAGTAGCAGCTGACCTGATCTCCTATCTGAACCGGTCGATGAAACGTCATGCCGTCGACGGCCACTGTCGTTACCCGCCCACCGGCGATCGCAAACGCGTAGGTTCCGCCCGCAAGATCCATCTGCGACATGATCCAGCCGCCAAAGATATCTCCATTGGGATTGGCGTCCGAAGGCATGGCAATTGTTCGAACCGAGGGAATACCGCTTGGTGCAGGCATTATGATTTGGCCTCTCTCGGAAGGCGGCCCATCGCGTAAAACTCATCGTTCGGCCGCATGCCGATCAGATTCGCCATTCGGTTCGATAGCGCGAAAAAGGCTGCGATCGCGCCAATATCCCAGATATCCTCGTCATCAAATCCGTGTGCGTGAAGGTTTTCAAAATCGGCATCGTCCACGGTAGCCGACTCTCTGGCTATCTTGTCGGCAAACGCCAACATGGCTTTCTGTCGATCCGAAATATCTGCCTTTCTGAAATTAATCGCTACCTGATCGGCGACCAGTGGATCGCGCGCATAGATTCGCAAGATCGCACCGTGGGCCACAACGCAATACTGGCAATGGTTCGCTCCGGACGTCGACACCACAATCATCTCTTTTTCTGCTTTTGACAGTCCGCCCTCCCGAAGCATCAGCGCATCGTGATAATCAAAAAACGCCCGGCACTCGGCAGGACGATGCGCAAGAGTGAGAAACACATTGGGCACAAATCCGGCCTTTTCCTGCACGGCCAGGATGCGATCTTTCAGATCTTCTGGAAGGTCTTCCAGCGAAGGGACAGGGTAACGGCTGATTGGCTTTTGGCTCATAAACGCGCTCTCTCTATGTGTCGTACTTTATTCGCGCCTATTATCGATATGCACTTACTCAGACAATGTCGCGAAGGGTGTTCTGGGATATTAGCCGGCCTGCCGAGCGTTTCTCGACCTAATCGACGGTCGTTCTTGCTTGAATTATCCCGCTGGACATTATCGAGTCGATCTTTAATGCGGCGCGCAAATCACGACGCGGCTCTTGCCAGCGAAAGCGGATGGAATTTCGAACAATATCCTCATCTAAGACCTTTAACTCATCGACGATAGGTGACCAGTGCACCAAGGCATCACCGCTTCGTTTAAAAATCGCTTCGAGGTCATCCAGTTCTGAAAATTGAGCATCGTCGATGCGTTCTATCATTTGCTTTACCGCGGATGGAAAGTCCTGCCCCGCGTCATCTGGCACGCCCGTGCGTTCTGCGATGTGGGTTACTGCGGATTGCATTAATTGGCGAACTTTTTTATTTTCCGGATGTGCCTCAAAAATTAAGCGGCCCGTGTAAACAGCAAGATCCGACACACACGCGCACCAAATCTGCCACTTCGCAATATTGATGGATTGGAGAAACTGCTCATCCTCGAACAGGGCTGGAAATCGCGTCCCCGCACGGGTCTTGAGGTATCCGAAGAGCGAGGTCTGACTAACGAGACTGGATCGGCCGTCGATAAAGTCAACCAAAGCGTCGAGATCCTCTATGGGTCCGAGTCTTTTCCTCGGGCGCAGAAAATGCGACTTCAGTGCTCCCCATACCTCAGAGAACCTTTCAGAAAGGCTTTTTCGTTGCGCTTTAATCACAGTCGATATTTTCACAGGTTTGTCGACACTAACGGCTATGTTACATTTTGTAACAACGGAACACACCCGCTGAAAGGGTCTAAATGGAGCGCATTTTTCTCGTATTCGGACTCGGGGGGTTGCTTCTGATCTCACCCATTGTCGGTTGGTGGCTTCGACCGGAACTTCCTTGGTTCCTGCCCTATCTGGTTTGGCTTCTGATCATTGCCCTCATCCCGTGGGCCCATAAGCGGATCGACAACCGGTGACAATCTCTGCCGAAGGCCTGTTTTTTTGCAGTCTTTTATACTTCCTTGCCCTCTTTGCAGTGGCCTTCGCCGCTGAGCGGCGCTGGCTCCCCCCGGCGGTTGCTCGACATCCTCTCACCTATATCCTGTCTCTGGGCGTGTACGCGACCACTTGGAGTTTCTACGGCAGTGTGGGTTTTGCGCAATCGAACGGTTTCCTATTTCTTGCGGTCTATCTGGGTCTGACCCTCGCTTTTGTCCTGACACCGATACTAATGAGCCCAATCCTTCGGCTCGTGCGCGAGTATCAGTTAACCTCGGTCGCCGATTTATTTGCCTTTCGATTCAGAAGCCAGACCGCTGGAATCCTCGTGACACTATTCACGCTGGCAGGCGCACTACCTTACATCTCGCTGCAGATTCGCGCTGTTACTGAGTCCGCACGGCTGCTGAATCCGCAAATCGCGCCGGACGCCCTATCCTTTGGGTTCTGCATCATTATTGTGCTCTTCAGCATCCTTTTCGGCACCCGCCGGATATCGCCCCGCGAAAAGCATGAAGGTCTTGTGGTCGCGATTGCTTTCGAATCGATCATCAAGCTACTTGCCCTTCTTCTGGTAGCTGGCTTTGCAATCGTAAGTATCTTTGACGGGTTTGACGGGATGCAGCAGTGGCTTAACGCCAACCCGCAAGCGCTTCAACGCATGACCTCCCAAGCCCAGCAAGGCCCGTGGGTCAGTATCTTGGTGCTTTCATTTGCGGCCGCTTTCTTACTGCCCCGACAGTTCCACATGCTCTTTACGGAGAACATCTCTCCCCAGGGTTTACGAAGCGCTGCGTGGGGATTTCCCCTTTTAATGCTGCTCATGAATCTGGCCATACCTATTGTGCTCTGGGCTGCCGCCAAGTCCGAGTTAAGCATTCCCGCTGATTATTTTGTAATCGGCCTCGCACAGAAGAGCGGTTCGGCAGTGTTTGCGGGCTTTGTCTTTCTCGGCGGGGTGTCGGCTGCTAGCGCGATGATTATTGTCAGCACACTTGCTCTTGCCGGGATGACCGTGAACCATCTGATTCTCCCCGCGATGGGTACACCCAAACCAAGGATGAGCTTCTATCGCTGGTTGCAATGGGGGCGCCGGATCATCATCGCCCTGTTGGTGCTTGCCGGCTATACATTCTTTCGTGCTTTTGAAACCGATGAGGAGCTCGTCCAGCTTGGCTTGATCTCATTTGTTGCCATCGCGCAATTTCTACCCGGGGTTATTGGCACCTTGTTCTGGCCCGGCGCCAATCGATTTGGATTTATTGCCGGGCTGACCGGTGGCGCACTGACCTGGTTTGTGGTTCTGATCCTGCCTCTCATTACTCGTTTAGGGGCATTGGATATCGAGCTGCCGCCAACACTGTGGGAACTTGCCGGGCAGGATAAATGGGCCTTTTCAACGCTGGCAACGCTTTCCGTGAACGGATTACTTTTCGTGCTGTTTTCTGTCATCACTCGCCAAAGCACCGCGGAGCGGGAGGCAGCGGCACTCTGCGCTCAGGAGCTGATGGCGCCGTATCGAAGTCAGGTACGTCTCGGCTCACCAAAAGAATTTGTACCGGCGCTTGCGAATGCCCTTGGCACGGAAACCGCTGAATTCGAAGTGCGCCGCGCTCAGCGTGATCTAAAAATTCGTGACGAGGAGACAGACAGACGCGTCTTGGGTCGACTTCGAGAGCGCATTGAGCGTAACTTATCAGGGCTTATAGGACCCCACTCTGCTCGCGACGTCGTGAATATCCGTTTGCCGGTTGATACGGAGTCCTTAGTGCCAGAAGCCGAACGCATGCGATCAATGGAAGAGACGCTGGAAGCATCTCGTAGTCGTTTGAGAGGCCTGGCGGCTCAACTGGATGCATTACGCCGCTACCATCGTCAGGTGCTGGAGGAGCTTCCGGTGGGGGTCTGCTCCGTAAGTCCAGACGGCGAAATCACCAGCTGGAATCGGGTGATGGAAAGCGTGTCTGGAATCGCAAAAAACGACGCGCTCGGTGCGCCGCCAAGCGCTCTCACGATGCCCTGGTCGGATCTCATTAATCGATTCCTTGCGGGTACAGAAACCCATATCCACAAACAGATGGTAGCCCTTGAGAACGAAACCCGATGGTTCAGCTTGTCCAAAGCCGCAATGAAAGGTCCGGGCCCGGATAGCGAACATCGCGGCGGCCTTGGCACGAGCGTGCTTTTTCATGACGTAACGGAAGTCCACCGCATGGAGGATCAGTTAGCGCATAGCGAGCGCCTTGCCTCGATCGGAAGATTTGCTTCGGGCGTGGCTCACGAAATCGGTAATCCTGTTACGGGGATCGCAAGTCTCGCGCAGAACCTGGAGGCTGAGATAACTGATCCTGAGATTAATTCAGAAATTCAAAGCATTCTCGAGCAAACCTACCGCATCAATAACATTGTTCAAACCCTTGTCAATTTCTCCCGGCGTGGAGAGTCCGATCTGCTACAAAAGCATCGGTTCCCGTTGCGTGCCTGTCTTGAGGAAGCCGGCGAATTGGTGCGCATGTCGCATCGCGGCAAAGATATTGATCTCGCCATCGAATGCGCGACCGGCGTTGACATACAGGGTGATCGCCAGCGCATATCACAGGTTTTTGTAAATATTCTGAGCAACGCTTATGACGCCAGCGACGCGGGGGATCTGATAAGAATCATCGCCTCAGCAGCAGCTGATCACACAGAGATTACGGTCCGCGATTTTGGTCACGGCATGAGCGAAGAAATCAGCGAGCGAATTTTTGAACCGTTCATGACCACAAAGCAGCCAGGTGAAGGCACAGGACTGGGTATGGCATTAACGTACGGGATCATTCGTGACCACGGTGGATCGATAGAAGTTGAGAGCGCTCCAGGTGCCGGCACGGAAGTACGGATCACGTTTCCGGTGTCGGACAAATAAATTATGGAACACATCTTAATCATCGAGGACGAAGCGGTCATCCGCAAAGCCCTCGCGAAGTTGCTCAAACGATCGGGTTACTCGGTTTCGGAGGCAGGCTCGGTCCTCGAAAGCGAGCAACAGTTCAGTCTGGACTCCTTTGATCTGATCATTGCTGATCTTCGGTTGCCCGGCGGACTCGGGACCGAAGTCATCGAGAAGTGTGCGGGCACGCCTGTTTTGATCATGACGAGTTACGCAAGCATCAGTTCGGCGGTTGATGCCATGAAAGCGGGCGCTGCCGACTACATCTCAAAACCTTTTAACCACGATGAGATTCTGGTCGTGATTGACCGACTCATCCGCCAAAACCTGCTCTTTCGTCAGAACCAGGCGTTGCGACGTGATATTCAACGCGAGTATCCGGCCAGCGGTATGGTGGGCTCCTCACAGGCAATGCAGCAGGTGCTCTCGATTATCCAAAAAGTGGCTAAAACCCGGTCCACGGTGTTGATCTGTGGCGAATCCGGAACCGGCAAAGAACTTGTTGCGAGAGCCATACATGATCAGGGCGAGCGCAAGAATGCGCCACTCGTGATTATGAACTGCGCCGCAATCCCCGATAGCCTCATCGAATCGGAGCTGTTCGGCTTCGAGAAAGGGGCATTCACCGGGGCCGACAAATCAACCCCGGGCCTCATTGAGAGCGCCGATGGAGGCACCCTCTTTCTGGATGAGGTTGCCGAGCTGTCTCCACCCGCCCAGGCGGGACTGCTTCGCGTCATTCAAGAGGGGGAATCACGAAGGCTGGGCTCGAGTCACACAAAAACAGTCGACGTGCGCGTGCTCGCAGCCACACATCGAAACCTTGACGAGCGTGTGCGCAAAGGATTATTCCGCGAAGACCTTATGTATCGCCTAAAAGTGGTTGAAATCGACCTTCCCCCCTTACGGGATCGTCAAGAAGATCTACCTGCACTTGCGGACCACCTACTGGATCGAATCAGCGCCAAACTCAATCGACGGTCTCTGGCGTTCTCCGCGGAGGCGTTGCAGAAGATCCTAAAACATGACTGGCCCGGCAACGTACGGGAACTGGAAAACGCGATTGAACGAGCGGTAATTCTTTCTGATGGTGATACCTTGTCAGCGGATCAACTCACGCTTTCCTCCATGAAAACCACATCGCAAGAGGCTGACGCGCCCTTGACTCCAAAAGGATCTCTCGACGATTACTTTGTGGAGTTTGTCGTCAAGAACGAATCAACTCTCAATGAGACCGAACTGGCTAAGAGTCTTGGCATCAGCCGCAAGACCCTTTGGGAGCGAAGACAAAAATTCGGCATTCCACGGAACATTTCCTCTTCGCAAGCCAAGAAATAAGCGCTTCTCATCGGCGTTACCCCACACTAGAGTGTTACCTTACGTAACACTCTTTTCGAATCTGAGAAGAACTAGATCTCAGAATGTAAATAAATAATGCTGTTTTTAAGCGATTTTCAATCTTCGGATAACTGGCACGTATCTTGCTTAAAGAGTAGCAACGCGCCAAAGGATGGGCGCGGAGGCTTAACCAAAACTGCAGTTGGAGGCTAAAAATGGATCAATCAACACGTGAATCCCATTGGGCCAAGACAAAGGGGTTGATGATTACGACCCTGATTATCTGGTTCATATTTTCGTACCTTGTTCACTGGTTTGCTGACAGCCTGAACAACGTGACGTTCATCGGATTCCCCCTCGGGTATTACATGGCGGCACAGGGTTCCCTCATCGTTTTTGTGGTGCTGATTTTCTGGTTCGCCAGACGACAACATTCGATCGATGTGGAGCATGGCGTGGCAGAAGACGAATAGCCAGCAACCATCAGAACTAAGGAGAAACTTACATGTCTGTAATTAAAGGTGACTTTATAGACAACCTACCCAAAGTCTACGGGCTTTATACGGGCGGGTTTGTTGTCTTCATCCTGCTGATGGCGATTCTTGAGCAGGCTGGAGTCAGCGCCGATACGATCGGCATCTTGTTCGTAGCATTCACCGTTCTCATTTATGCGGGTATTGGTTGGTTATCCCGTACGATGCAGGTCGATGCGTATTACGTTGCAGGACGTCAGGTACCGGCCTTATTTAACGGAATGGCGACAGCAGCCGACTGGATGTCCGGTGCGTCGTTCGTGGCGATGGCCGGTGGCATCTACTTTGGCGGCCACGGTTACGTGGCGTTCGTCGTCGGTTGGACCGGCGGTTATGTGCTGGTGGCCTCGCTGATGGCGCCGTATCTGCGCAAGTTTGGCTGTTACACCGTGCCGGACTTTATCGGTACACGTTACGGCGGCAACCTTGCACGCTTTCTGGCCGTTCTGGTTCTGGTCATCGCATCGTTTACGTATGTGACGGCACAGATCAATGCGACAGGAACGATCGCTTCGCGGGCGCTTCAAATCCCGTTTGAAGTCGGAGTGTGGTTCGGCCTGCTCGGCATTCTGCTTTGCTCCATGCTTGGTGGTATGCGCGCGGTAACCTGGACCCAGGTGGCCCAGTACATCGTGCTCATCATTGCCTATGTGGTCCCGGTAATCTGGATGTCCAACAAGCAAGGCTTCGGTCTGATCCCGCAGTTTGTCTACGGTGATGCCATCATGCGAATTACGGAACTCGAAACCCTTCACGGGGTCGGAACCGCTCCCGCTGAGAAGATCGCTGGGCTGGCCGTGCTGACGAAGGCTCATTCGGTGGCGGGCTCGACGTTTGCAGCCAAATGGCAGTTCGCTACCCTGGTGCTTTGCATGATGGCCGGTACGGCTTCACTGCCCCACATTCTGATGCGCTACTTCACTACGCCTAGCGTAAAAGCGGCTCGTCAGTCGGTAGCATGGTCTCTGCTCTTCATCTTCCTCCTGTACTTCACCGCCCCGGCGCTGGCGACATTTACCAAACTGCAGCTGCTTGATCCTAATCTTGCAACCAGCATCATTGGTAAATCGATCGCTGAAGTGAACGCGATGGAGTGGATACAGAAATGGAGCGCGGTCAAGTTCCTGGCCATTTCGGACGCAAACGGCGATGGTATCCTGCAAATCAATGAGTTCTTCATGCGTGGCGACATCGTCGTGCTGGCGACTCCAGAAATTGCGGGGCTGCCCTACGTCATCTCCGGCCTTGTAGCCGCAGGTGGTATGGCGGCTGCCATGTCGACCGCCGACGGACTGCTGTTGGCGATCGCCAATGCGCTGTCGCATGATCTGTACTACAAGATCATCGATCCGAAAGCCGACACCAAGCATCGCCTGATCGTCGCTCGAGTGCTGCTCATCTTCATCGGTGCCGCAGGTGCCTTTGTGGCAAGCTTGAAGCTTACGAGCATTCTCGGTGCAGTGGCGTGGGCCTTTGACTTTGCCATGTCAGGCTTGTTCTTCCCGCTGGTGCTCGGCATCTGGTGGAAGCGAGCCAACCGAGCCGGCGCGATTGCAGGTATGTTCTTCGGCCTATTGGCTGGAACGCTATACCTCTACGCGGTGCGCTGGGGTGGCATGGAGCCATGGCTCTATATTGACCACCTACGCTTCGGCATCATCGGGGCGGGCGTAAGCCTCGTCGCCATGATCGTCGTGAGCCTGGCAACAGCTGAGCCGGATGCAGAAACCCAACGCATGGTGGATGAAGTCCGCGTGCCGAAGGGCAAGACCATTCTGGATTCGACCCACTAAGGTCAATCACGTAGACTGAAGACCGGGGCGAGACAAGTTCTCGCCCCGGTTTTTTTTCGCCCAAAGGAGATAGACCAATGACCGAAGCATTTCCCGTCTGGGTCATCGCGCTCGATTATCTGATGGGAGCCATCATGTGGACCCTGATTGGCCGCTTCGGAATGTCGATATTTCTTCGCGAGGACACTAATTTCTTCTTCGCAAAGTTCTTCATAAAGGTAACCAACCCGCTGTTACACCTCTTTAACCCCATCACGCCTGCGTTCTTGCTTCGTCCACTGGTGCCGCTTTATATCGCGTGGTTTTTTTACATGATTCGCTTTTATCTCATGCCGTGGCTACTCGGCTATTCGGTCATGGGTATGCTCTCGTTTCCGCTAGAGACCGAGTTCGCGGCCGGCGTGGCCGCAATCATTCAAGACATTGTGAACGCTTTTTAAGCTGCTCGGCAGCCGCAAGCGAACGATAGATTACGGTCAATAGCCCAACTCAGCAGGGCAAAACTGATCAAAAAGCGGGGTCGGTCCTTAAGCTTGTTAGTGGCCGATCAAGTACAAAACCTTTGCGTCCAGAAACGCATTGCCCCGGCACAAAGGCCGGGGCAATGCGTTAACGCTGGTACAAAAAGCGAACAGTCCTTCCTACTGCAGAGTGACCTCAGCTTTCGGCTTGTCGTAGAGGACACACCTTAGGGCGGACAGCAACCGTTCAACATTCTCTAGACGGCACGAATGCCCCATGAGACCAATCCGCCAGACTTTTCCAGCAAGCGGGCCGAGACCCGCGCCGATTTCTATGTTGTCATCGTGAAGAAGCCTTGCTCGAACCGCCGCCTCATCAATTCCCTCTGGCACTTTGACCACATTAAGCTGGCCCAACCGAACAGCGCGATCCTCGACTAACATGCTTAGTCCCATTTCGTGAAGACCCTCTACGAGCCGCTCAGCAGTGTGGCGGTGACGTTCCCATGCTTTTTCAAGTCCTTCCTGATGCACTAAGCGCAGAGATTCAGCCAGCGCAAAGATGCTGTTAACGGGGGCCGTATGGTGATAGGACCTTTTACTTCCCTCGGACCAATAGCCATTGATTAGACCGAGATCATGGAACCACGTGCTTACTGGCGTTTTACGCGCGCTGATTTTCTCAAGCGCTTTCTCACCGATGGTGACTGGAGCAATCCCGGCTACGCTCGAAAGACATTTTTGGGCGCCAGAATAAACGGCATCCAGACCCCACTCATCGACATACAGTGGCGAGCCCGCTAGCGATGTGACCGTGTCCGCGATGGTTAAACAACCGTACTGGCGCGATATGCTTGCGAGTGTTCTTGCATCGGAGAGGGCTCCGGTTGAGGTCTCCGCGTGCACGAACGCGACAACCTTGGTATCCGGATTTTTCTTAAGCGCGTCTTCCAGTTTCTGAGGGTCAACAGGACGACCCCATTCATCATCAATAGTCACGATATTGGCACTGAGCCGGCTGGCCATTTCGAACATGCGCTGCCCAAACACCCCGTTACGCGCCACGATGATTTTGTCGCCAGCCTCCAGAAGGTTTGTGAAACAGGTCTCCATACCCGCTGATCCGGGACCCGACACGGGAAAACTCAAGCGGTTCTCTGTCTGGAACACGTACCGAAGCAATACCTTGACCTCATCCATCAGCTCAATGAAAGCGGGATCGAGATGGCTAATCGCGGGTTGAGCCAAAGCCGTCAGCACGCGCGGGTTAAGTTCCGAAGGCCCTGGACCCATGAGCGTTCGGACAGGAAGCTTTTTTACCGGCAAATTGAGGACATTTTCCATGGGTTATTCCCCGCTATAAGAATTTTTCGTGCGCAGAGAATAGGGAATCTAGTCTGCGCCCATGAGCGCAATTTCTGATCCAGTTGATCAATAAAGCCTTATGCTGCGTAGGTAAATCCCTTGATTCGCCTGACTCCAGAAAGGGCATGCAGCAGCCCAAATGGGGTCATAAAAGAAACCAGCGCTTGGCCGACCCGGATCGCCATGAACTGCTCTGATGCGTAGGCAGGTGAAATTCGCGAACAATTAACGCGCTCTGATTAAAAATCTAAGAACTTCGGCAAAACAGGCCACTAATCATGACCCTTTCACGACGAACGTTTCTTAAATCGACAGCCGTCTTTGCGCAACTGGGTTGGCTTCCGATGACTGCGAGAAGCGCCACCCAAAGTCCGTATCAACTGGTTGCCGATAAAGCACAGAAGCGTTTCATCACGAGCGTTGATTCTGTAGACGCCGAGGTTTGGGCCTACAACGGCTCCGTGCCCGGACCTGTTTTACGATACCGAAAAGGCGATACCCTGTCTGTGGAGTTTCTTAATCTTCTGGATGAAGGGTCGACAATCCACTGGCACGGCATACGCAATCTCTTTGCCATGGACGGGGTGGCGGGCCTCACGCAAGCGCCGGTGGCTCCGGGTGAAAAATTTCAGTACCAGTTCCCACTTGCCGATGCGGGAACCTATTGGTACCACTCCCATACGAAAGCCTGGTCTCAGGTTGCACGGGGTCTGTATGGCCCATTAATCGTCGAGGATGACTCCGATCCTCTCGTGGATCATGATCTGGTTCTAATGATCGATGACTGGCGTCTTACCGAGTCCGGCCAGATCGATGAGCGGTCGTTTGGCTCGTTACATGACTGGAGTCATGGGGGGCGGCTTGGGAACTGGCTCACCGTCAATGGTCGATCAAAGCCCATCCTCACGGTAGGGTCTCAGTCCCGACTTAGGCTGCGCATCATCAATGCGGCCAATGCTCGAGTCTTTGGCCTGCAACTGCCGCTATCAGGCCAGCTGATTGCCCAAGACGGATCCCCCTGCCCCATTACCGAGGTGGATTACGTTGAGTTGGGACCTGCCCAACGTGCCGATCTCATCATCGACATCGGGTCTGAAGCGGTCACACTTGTCGAGACGCTTAACGGAAACCCAATTACCGCGGCGACCCTGGAACCGGTTGATCCAATCCAGGCAAAGGTAGAGAAAACCAGCCTCAGTGAGCCCCGACTCAAACCGGCGCCGACCCAGGTCGACAAAACCATTGCTATTCGAATGCAAGGCGGCGCGATGGGCAACCTGACTGAGGCCATGTATGACGGGCAGGTCTACCCGCTCAGGTCCCTCGCAATGGACCATAGAAAACTCTGGGCATTTAACGGATCCGTCCCGAAAGATTTTGAAAAGCTGGCAAGTGTCAACCGGGGAGAGGTCGTCGCACTCGAAATCTGGAACGACACAGGATGGTCTCATGCGATGCATCTGCACGGTCACCACTTTTGGATTAAAAACGAAGCTGGATTGATCGAGCCCGGTCAACGAGATACCTATCTTTTTGCCCGTGGCGAAAAAGCCAGTCTTATTTTTGAGGCGGATAACCCGGGGCTATGGCTGTTTCACTGTCATATGTTTGAACACCACGCGGCCGGAATGGGCGCAGTGATTGAGGTGAGTTAGCTTTTATCTCTGAGGCCTATGCACGAACACTTAGTTTGCAGGTGAGTTATGAGAATCTCAGGCATATCCACGCAGTCCCGAGAAGATAAGAAGAGGCTTGGGCTTCGGTCTATCGGAACCAGTCTCTTTGGAGCGCGAGTAGCGCTGGCGTTCGTCCTGACTCTGGCGGTATTTCTTTTTGGGGCAACGCCCCTTCAGGCGGACGAAATCGGGCTACGGCCAGTGGGTTCGTCGCTGCAGATTATTGCCCCACCCCCTGCGCCTACTATTCGCCTCTACTATGATCTTGAAGCTGTCGTTGCCCAGGGCAAGACTGTTTATCGGTCCCACTGTGCGGCCTGCCACGGAATCCACCTTGAGGGTCAGCCCAACTGGCACTTGCGCGACGCGCAAGGATACTTACCGGCCCCTCCCCACGATCAAACGGGTCACACGTGGCATCATCGAGATCAGCTCCTATTTGACCTGACAAAGTACGGACCCGCACATATCACCGGGGATGACTATAAAACCCGGATGCCTGCATTTGAAGCGATCTTATCGGACGATGACATTATCGCAGTACTCTCTTACATCAAATCGACCTGGCCGGACGAAGTGATTCGGATACATAACGAGCAGATCAATCGGGACTAGCGTTGAGCGCCTGCACGCGCAAAAGGTCCATCAACAACCCGGCGCTTGGAGCCTCACTCAGGACGATCGCTCCACCTGCAGATACAGCATTTCTGTAGCAAGGGTGGCTGCTGCCAAAGCCGTCGTTTCGGCATGATCGTAAGACGGCGCCACTTCAACAATATCCATTCCCACGATATCGAGCCCCTTCAGGCCGCGAATAATTTGTAACGCGGTATTACTGGAAACACCCCCTGCCACAGGCGTACCGGTGCCCGGTGCAAATGCAGGGTCAAGGCAATCGATATCAAAACTCAAATAAACCTTTCGTTGGCCCACTCGCTCGCGAATGCTGCTAACAGTCTCCCCGATGGGCTGGTTGTTCACGGTGTCCGCGTCGAGAACCTTAAATAGATGCTTCTCGTAGTCATACTCGGTGCGGATACCAATCTGGATAGATGCCGCTGGGTCAATTAAGCCCTCCTCGGGCGCCCGATGGAACATTGTTCCATGGTCGTACTCTCCACCCCACTGATACGTATCGGTGTGGGCATCAAAATGGATAAGAGCCATTTGGCCATAGACCGCGTGATGGGCGCGGAGCAGAGGTAGCGTGATGAAGTGATCGCCACCGAGGCTCAACAGCACTTTGCCTGAGCCAATCACCTCCGCCGCTCGATCCTGAAGCGCACTACAAAACGCAGCGCTGTCTCCAGGAGTGAAGATCAGATCGCCGCAATCGATCAGGCGGAGGTGATCCGCCAGTGCGTAGGTCCACGGCCAGCGTGCCTCCTCCCAGCGCAAGTTGCCCGACGCCTGGCGAATCGCCGCGGGCCCACTTCGTGTACCCGAACGGCCAGTCGTTCCAAGATCATAAGGCACGCCCAACACCGCCACGTCGGCAGGCGCCCCTTTTCGCTCACGTCCTACCGGCGCACCAAGAAAACCAAAAAGGTTGGCGTAAAGGGAAACATCATCCTCAAGATCAAGATCAAAATCACTCATCATGCACTCCGCCTATCGGAATCTATGGATTGGGATGTAAAAATTAGTCGAGCGGCCGGAGGTCGTCGATCACCTTACCATCATTCGCAAGGCTGCCGGAATCGACAATCTGTACTTCTGCGCGCAGCTTGCACACGTCCCGAACGCTGTCCGCCACGGCATCAGAAAGCGAATGGGTTCCGCTTGATCCTGCCCGCAGCTCAATCTTGAGCGTCATCACATCAGCGTTATCCACGCGCGTCACCTCAAGACGAGCCCGATGGATCTCGTTGTGTCGCGAAGCGACCGCAGCAATTTGCGCGGGGTGAACGAACATCCCGCGCACCTTTGTGGTTTGGTCGGCTCGTCCCATCCAGCCACGAATTCTTGGGCCGGTGCGACCGCAGGGGCTTGACCCCTCCATCATCATGGAAAGGTCGCCAGTCGCAAAGCGAATCAAGGGATAGCCTGGTTTCAGAGGCGTCACAAGGATCTCACCCACCTCTCCTGTTTCCACTGGATCGCCAGTCCCGGGTCGCACGATCTCAAGCAGAATATCCTCATCAAGGATGAGCCCTTCTTTTGCTTGTGACTCATAAGCGATCAGGCCAACGTCCGCGGTGGCATACGCCTGCAGCACGTCGACCCCTTTGCCACTTAACTCCTGCCTTAAGGGCCCGGGCAGCGCCTCGCCCGATACCAGTCCTTTTGCAAGGCTTGAGACATCGCCACTCATCTCGCCCGCCTTGTCGAGAAGAATCTTTAGAAACGATGGTGTTCCCACATAAAACCTGGGGCGAAGGTGTGCTATCGCCTGCACCTGAAGCTCAGTCTGGCCCACTCCCGCGGGAAATACCGTACAGCCCAGGGCGTGCGCTCCTCCTTCGAGCATGAAGCCAGCCGGGGTAAAGTGATACGAAAAGGTGTTGTAGACCAGATCACCTGCTCGACATCCTGCGGCATATAGCGAGCGGGCGGTACGCCAGAAGTCCTCCCCACGGGCTTGCGGCTCGAAGATAGCACCCGGTGATGCAAATATTCTCGGTAAGGCCGCTCCCGAAAGATCGGTGTATCCACCGAGGGGCGGATGCGCGGCCTGCGCTGTAGCCATCTCCGATTTACGGGTGACCGGTAACATTGCAAGCGTTTGCCGATCGATGATTTTCTCCGGCTCGACATGCTTGAGCATCTCGGCATAGGCCGGAACATTTTCCCTCGCGTGGCGTAGCTGCGCTCGGAGCATCGCAAACTGATTGGCTTCTCGCTCATCGGCGGAGCGTGTTTCCAAAGCGTCAAAGAAATCGTTCATAACGTAACAGGAGAATCAAGGTTAACGCCGTGCGAGACAGCGCATAACGGACTTATAAGACAGGGAAAGCGGCTTAACTCAGCCAACGCTTACGACGACGATAGGCTTTTACGTTCCTGAAGCTCTTTCGACTTTCCCCACTGACGCCGAGATAAAACTCTTTAACATCCTCATTTTCGGCAAGCGAACTCGCATCACCATCCATGACCACGCGTCCGTTTTCTAGGATATAGCCGTAGGTGGCATACCGAAGCGCCATCGTGGTGTTCTGTTCGGCAAGCAAGAAGGTGACGCCCTCATCGGTATTCAAGCGTTTGACGATCTCAAAAATCTCTTCGACTAACTGTGGGGCAAGACCCATTGACGGCTCATCGAGCAAAATCACCTCTGGTTTTGCCATCAGCGCCCGACCGACGGCCACCATCTGTTGCTCTCCCCCAGACGTATAACCCGCTTGACTGGTGCGGCGCTCCTTAAGGCGTGGGAAGTACTGATAGACAAGTTCAAGATCATCAGCGATCGCCTTGCGTCCATCGGTCCGGGTATAGGCACCGGTCATCAGGTTCTCTTCGACCGTCAAATGCTCGAAACAGTGTCGTCCCTCCATAACCTGAATCACGCCACGTCGAACCAGCTCGTTCGGTGTCAGGCTGTGGACGTTCTCCCCTTTGAAGGTGATCGAGCCCTTTGTCACATCACCGCGCTCGGCCCCCAACAGGTTCGATATCGCCTTCAGCGTGGTAGATTTGCCGGCGCCGTTGGCGCCGAGCAAGGCCACGATCCCTCGCTCGGGAACTTCGAGAGATACTCCCTTGAGTACCAGAATCACGTGGTCATAGATGACCTCGATGTTGTTGACCGCCAGCAGGGGCTGACTCTCTGGTTGCATTACTGCGCTCAAGGAAGATCTCCCGTCGTTACCCTATTTGCATCAACGCTTAGCTGCAGGTGCGCGGCGTGACGTTATTCTCTTTGGCGTAGGCCATCGAGTCTTCTTCAATCAATGGTCCGGTGATGTCACGAAGCGGCTCATAGAACTTAGAGACCATGTTCCACTTTTTGGCTTTGGCATCCCATTGCTGTACGGCAACGCGACCCGGACCCTCATGGTTTTCGCAAGTGATCTTGATGCCGTAGGTAAAGCCTTTCAAGCCAAGCTCTGCAAGACGTGCTTCGCTCACCTCAAGGCTTTCAAAACCATCACGCACCATCGCTGGAGTCACTTCCTTGGTGCCGTGGATCTTCATCGCGTTTCGGATGGCTTCGACCTGCCACATCGCCGCGACAAGACCGCGGTTGTAGAGCACTTCGCCAATACGATCTCGATCGCCAGAGCCTTTGCCAGCATCGTAAACATGCTTACGGATCGCATCATGCAGGGGGAAGTCTCCACCCGCCGCATGGAACGTACCTGACAGGTAACCATCGGCCGCGTCGCCGGCCGGCAGCACATCGTTCTCAGAGCCAGACCACCAGACACCGATGAATCGATTCATCGGGAAGCGGATGGACGCGGCCTCTTTGACAGCCACCTGATTCATCACACCCCAACCCCACATCAGTACCCAGTCCGGACGCTCTTTACGAATCTGCAGCCAGGTCGCTTTTTGCTCTTGCCCAGGATGGTCAACAGGAAGGCCCTTGTATTCAAAACCGTATTTTGCGGCGAGCGATTCCAGCGTACGGATAGGCTCTTTCCCATAAGCGGAGTTGTGATACACGAGATGGATCTTTTTGCCCTTCAGGTTACCCATGCCACCTTCTTGATCCGCGATGTACTGCACTAGCGCGGTAGCCTGACTCCAATATGTTGCCGGGAAGTTGAAGACCCAGGGAAACACTTTTCCGTTTGCAGCCGAGGTTCGCCCGTAACCCATGGAAAAAATCGGAATTTCATCCACGGAGGACTTCGGTATCAGCTGATAGGTAATACCCGTAGAGAACGGCTGTACCATCAGCGCGCGTGACGGCGGCGTGTTCTTGATATTCTCATAGCACTCAACACCTTTTGCGGTGTTATAGCCTGTTTCGCAGGTCGCTAGCTTGATCTTGACGCCTTCCACACCGCCGTCACGCTCATTAAGAAGCGTAAAGTAATCGGTCATGGCATTCGCGAGTGGAATACCGTTCGGCGCATACGGCCCGGTTCGGTACTCCAATGCCGGAATGACAAGCTCATAGGCCTGAGCGCTGGTTGCCACCGTCGGCAATGTCAGCACGGCTGCCACTGCAGCGCCAGTAAGTTTTCTAAGATTCATCAATGACCTCCTCTTAGTTTATGGTGGATACAACAAGTTGCTGCTCCGTCGTTTGCCCGCTGACGACCATCGCCCTAATGCGGGAACGGCCAAAGCCGCAGTTTCTCCTTGGCGATTTGCCACAGTCGGGCTAACCCGTGCGGCTCGACGATAAGGAAAAAGATAATCAAAACTCCCATCAATAATATTTCGACATGGCCCGCCGTACCGGACGCCATGCCCATCCCGCCGACCATCACGTTTTTTAGCAGGATGGGGACGAGCACGATAAACGCTGCCCCCAAGAAGGAACCCAGTACGCTCCCAAGGCCGCCAATGATTATGATGAACAGCACGTAAAAGGAGCGATTGATATCAAATGCCTCAACCGGCTCCACCGCGCCAAGGTAGATCGAGAAGTAAAGCGCTCCTGCTACACCGATATAAAAAGAACTCACCGCAAACGCTGTCAACTTGGCCATCAATGGTCTGATTCCAATAAGTTCCGCAGCAATATCCATATCACGAATCGCCATCCAGGCCCGACCAATCCGCCCGCGGACAATATTTTTCGCAGCGAGCGCCATCACAATCACGATGGATAGCGTGAATAAATACTTAGCCGCTGATCCCGCCTCGGGTCCGGTTACGAGGACACCGAAAAACTCGATAGGCCGGACCGTAATCATGCCCGTTGGGCTGTAGTCATAAAACCAGCCCACCTTATTGAACATCCAAACAAGAAAGAACTGCGCGGCGAGTGTCGCGACCGCAAGATAGAACCCTTTGATGCGAAGACTGGGCAGACCAAAGATCATGCCCACTCCCGCAGTAATGAATCCAGACAACAAAAGAACAATCAGAAAATTCAGTTCTGGGAAAAGACCCACCAGCTTGAACGATGCGTAGGCGCCGACCGCCATGAAGCCGCCCGTTCCAAGAGAGACCTGCCCGCAGTAGCCGGTGAGAATATTTAAGCCCAGGCCTGCAAGGGCATAAACAAGAAACGGAAGGATCACTGCGTTTGCCCAGTATTGGTCGATGAACGGTGGCACCGCCAAAAAAGCCGTGAGCACGACCGCAATGACAAACCAGCGATCCTGCGCAATCGGAAAAATAGCCTGGTCTGCTCTATAGCTGGACTTGAATTGTCCATTCTCACGGTAAAACACGCCTATACCCTCTCGATAATCCGTTCGCCGAAGAGTCCCTGGGGTCGAAATAGCAGAAAAGCCAGCGCCAACATGTAGGCAAACCAGTTCTCAAGCGCGCCACCCACGTAAGGCCCCAGGTAGACCTCAGCGACTTTCTCGCCGACGCCAATAATTAGCCCGCCCACGATAGCGCCGGGCACGGAGGTAAACCCACCGAGAATCAGCACGGGCAATGCTTTGAGCGCGATCAACGACAGAGAGAACTGCACACCCGACTTGCTGCCCCACATGATTCCGGCCACCAGCGCCACGATACCGGACACCGACCAGACGATCACCCAAATCTTGTCGAGCGAGACCCCCACACTCAAGGCAGCCTGGTGATCGTCTGCCACCGCACGAAGCGCTCGGCCGATACGGGTTTTCTGAAAGAATATCGCCAGAATAATCACCAGTACTGCAGCGGTCGCGGCAGCAACAATCTCCAGCTTTTCAATGTATAGGTTGAAGGTATCGAGCGCCCAATCCGAAGCCCCCTGCGGGATGCCGATATTCAGCGGTTTCACATCCGAGCCAAAGAGAAGATCACCAAGGCCTTCGAGCACAAAGGCAAGGCCTATGGTCGCCATGAACAGGATGATCTGGTCCTGCTTAACGAGAAACCGCAGCACACTGCGCTCAATTATCCAGGCGAGAAAGATCATGATGGCGGCTGTCGCTGGAATTGCCAGCCAAACCGGCAAGGTGAAGCCAAAAAGACTGAAGAACCAGCCGTCCTCTGACAGAAAATCATAAAGCGCGAGCGCGGCAAAAAGCGCAAGCACGCCCTGGGCAAAATTGAAGATCCCAGAGGCCTTAAAAATCAGCACAAATCCGAGTGCGACCAACGCGTACATCACGCCCGTCATCAGGCCGCTGATAACAACCTCCAAGAGGAACAAATCAAATGCCATCAGCCCTCTCCGGGTATCCCAAAGGACGGTTGTCTAATCATGGCTTACTCCTAAATACGCATCGATCACGCTTTGGTTAGCACGGACCTCTTCCGGCGTGCCGTCGGCGATTTTCCTGCCGTAGTCCAGGACGACAACTCGGTCCGAGATATCCATCACCACACTCATATCATGCTCGATTAACGCAATGGTGGTGCCGAATTCTTCATTCGTTTCCAGAATGAACCGGCTCATATCTTCTTTTTCTTCGAGGTTCATGCCGGCCATGGGCTCATCCAAAAGCAGCAGCGTGGGCTCTGCGGCGAGCGCTCGTCCGAGCTCGACACGTTTTTGAAGCCCGTAGGGCAGTTTACCCACCGGCGTCTTACGAATCGCCTGAATTTCCAGGAAGTCAATCACATGCTCAACGAACTCGCGATTCTCAATTTCCTCTCGAAGCGCGGGCCCAATGCGTAGCGCCTGCCAGAAGAGTCCCTTGCTCATCTGCGTGTTGCGGCCAGTCATGATGTTATCGAGGGTGCTCATGCCTCTAAACAGGGCGATATTCTGGAAAGTACGGGCGATGCCGCCGCGAGCTGCTTCATGCGGCTTCATCTGACTGCGCTTCTGGCCCTGATAAGTAATGGTGCCCTGTTGCGGATGGTAAAACCCGTTAATCACATTCAGCATCGAACTTTTGCCCGCTCCGTTCGGTCCGATAATGGATCGCACTTCGCCTTTGCGAATATCGAAACTGACGTCCGTCAACGCGTGCACTCCACCAAAAGACAGCGAGATGGCGTCCACTTCGAGAAGAATTTGATCTTGAGTTCGGTCGTTCACGGGATATAAAGAGCCTCGGTTTTTCGCTGCCGGCCCTGACCTATGCGGCCTTTGAGGTGGTTTGATGCACCGTCGCGTCGCGAATCTCCAGGTCTGCCTCGATCTTGCCGCGACGACCATCCTCAAAGACGACTTCGGTACTCACGAAACAACGTGTTCGCCCGTCGAATAGCGCCTCAATAAGATCGCCATAGCGCTCATTAATAATCCGGCGGCGGACTTTACGGGTTCGGGTGAGTTCACCATCATCCGGATCAAGCTCCTTGTGCAGAATCAGGAATCGCTTGATCTGAGAGGCTGATAAATGTGCATCCGAGGCAAGACTTTGATTGACCTGCTCAATGCACTCCTGAATCAACTGGTAAACCTGGGGGTGAGCCGCAAGCTCCTGATAACTTGCGTAGGAGACGTTATTGCGCTCGGCCCAATTGCCGACCGCATCAAGATCAATATTTACAAAGGCCGTTACAAAGTCACGACCATCTCCAAACGTCACGACTTCCTTGATCTCCGGGAAGAATTTAAGTTTGTTTTCAAGAAATTTAGGCGCGAACATGCTGCTGTCAGTCAACTTACCGACATCCTTTGCCCGATCAATAATGCGGAGATGGCCTTCGCCATCGATGTAGCCCGCATCGCCTGTGCGAACCCAGTTGTCGTCGGTTTTGGTTTCTGAGGTTGCCTCTGCGTTCTTGAAATATTCAAGAAATACCCCGGGACTTCTATACAAGACCTCGCCGTTGTCCTCAATGCGGAGCTCAACGCCAGGTGGAGGTGTACCCACGCTTTCTGAACGAACGAGGCCGTCGGGCTGCATGGTGATGAATACCGTGGCCTCGGTCTGCCCGTACAACTGCTTGAGGTTAATGCCTATAGATCGATAAAAATCAAAAATCTCGGGGCCAATCGCCTCTCCCGCTGTGTAGGCCACGCGCACGCGGCCCAGACCCAGCGTATTTTTGAGCGGCCCAAAAATGAGCACCTCGCCAAGCGCGTATTTGATGCGATCCATAAGCGGCACGGATTTGCCATCCATCAAGTCGACGCCAGTCTTCTTTGCGACCGCCATGAAGTAGTTGAACAGGCGCTGCTTGAACGGGCCAGCATCCTTCATGCGGATCATCACGCTGGTAAGCACGCTCTCAAAAACGCGTGGTGGCGCAAAATAATAGGTCGGACCGATCTCGCGAAGGTTCTGCGCAACGGTGCTCGAACTTTCGGGACAATTAACGCAAAAGCCTGCGACAAGCCCCATGGCAAACGAGAACGCGTTATCACCCACCCACGCCATGGGCAGGTAGGCCAGTGTTTCTTCGTCGGCCGTAATATTGTCAAAGGCGTTTGCGTTTTTTGCGGTGACGACTAAATTTTCATGCGTCAGCACAACACCCTTGGGTCGACCGGTCGTCCCCGAGGTGTAGAGAATAATCGCCGGATCTGAAAGCCGTCCGGCAGCGATCTCTTGATCGACAAGGTCGGGGGTTTTCGCGAGAGCATTTCGACCGCGCTTCATAACCTCCTGAATATCCACCACAACATTGGGATCGTATTTTCGCAACCCTTTCGGGTCGCAGTAGATGATCTTTTCAACGCGCGGGCAGTGCTCTTTTATTTCAAGTGACTTATCGACCTGCTCCTGGTTTTCCGCAACGATAAAGCGAGCCTCTGCATGCTCGACAACGTATTGAATTTCTTCAGCCACTGAGTCCTGGTAGGCAGGAACGGGAATACCGCCCAACGACTGCACCGCGAGCATGGCGCCATAGAGTCGGGGGCGGTTGTCGCCAATGATGACGAGGGTTTCGCCACGTTGAAAACCGAGGTCAGAAAGACCGGCAGCCAGCGCCGTCGCCTCGTTACAGAATTCGTTAAGCGTCCAGGTCTGCCAGATCCCATACGCTTTTTCGCGCATTGCGGGACGATCGCCATCACGCTGCAGTCGAACTTTGAGTAGCTGTGGGAACGTTCCCATCAGCGACTCAGTGGAATCGCTCATATCCTCTTCCTCATATCAGATCGCGGTCCGACTCTCTTCGGCCCAGAATGGTTGGGCGACGGTGAACTCGCGGAGAATCTCCTCGCAAGAAGATCGAAATTGATTATGAGGAATTCGTTAATTGAGCGCAAAAAATTCGGCGTGACGATAATCTCTTAAAAAAAAAGAGGGAACTTAAGAGGCGGCAGGGTTGCCACAGATGGCTCCGAAAATATACGGAATTAAGGGTTTTCCCTATATCCGCAGGTTCGGACTGCTGTAGGCGGCCGTGATCCGTCCTCAGCGAACCACGAACCCTAGCCTCGGGACGGTCAGGTAACCCGTGGCATCTTCAAAGCTCGGAATCATATCCTCCGGAACCGTCATGTCCGCCCAGACTGGGATCAACAGATTCCCGTCCGGATCTGGTGATTCCCGAAAATGGATTTCGATTACTCGATCGCCGATAAATTCCACATTGAGGACTTCGGCATCCTTGAGTTCCTCAAGGCCCTCAAGAGCAGGCGCGTCGGTCCGAATCCAGCGATTGAATCGACTGAGGTTGAGCTCATCATGGAATCCTTCGAAAGCGGTCGTTGCATGCCAACCCTCTTCCCATTTATAGGTCGCGCTGATATGCCGCCCCTCGAACCATTCACACCAGAAGTATCCGGGTTCTACCGCGCGATTATTCCCCGCCTCGATCCATTGCTTCCTGGCGCCGACCCCCATGCCGGCAAGGTTCATCACGGGGCGCACGCAGTACCAATTACTTGTATCTGGCGCGACACCGGCCGGGCCGCACCGGTAACCGAACGCTAACGAAACAAATAATTTGTTGAACCAGTGGTGGAACTGGGGAAATTTTTTCCACGCCAACGCATCAGGCTCTTCCATAACGGAACGACGCTAGCAGTTCAACTTTGCGGGAGTGAATAAATCGGGCTTGGACTGGCGGTGGGCTGGTAATTCGCGGGCCGTCTTCAGGAGTTTAATCGTGACCCGGTAGCGCACGTTTTATTTGATCGACTAGAACGGGATATCGTCGTCAAAATCTCCCCCGGGGGCAGCGTCAGCCTGGCCGTAATCGGGCGGCGCGCTGCTGGGTGCATCGCCACCGCGGCCACCGAGCATCTGCATATCCGTAGCAACTATCTCGGTGGTGTACTTTTCATTGCCGTCGCGATCCTCCCACTTGCGGGTTTGCAGACGCCCTTCTACATAGACCTGAGAGCCTTTCTTAAGATATTCCCCCGCAATTTCAGCAAGACGTCCGAAGAACACTACCCGGTGCCATTCGGTTTTCTCCTGTCTCTCACCGGACTGCTTGTCTTTCCAGCTATCGGTCGTTGCGAGCGTGACGTTGGCAATCGCGTTGCCATTTGCGGAGTACCGTACCTCAGGATCGCGCCCTAAATTTCCAACCACTATTGCCTTGTTGATTCCTCTTGCCATACCTTGATCCTGCCTATACTTTCGATGCGTGTTCTGTGTTGTTTTGATTTACCCGTCCAAACGAGCCTGTTTCGCCAGTGGTGACGAGGTAACGCTCGGAATAAGTATACCGCCGGCGGCCCTTCTGTCATCTATTGCCGGTGTGATTATTTTTACTGACGCACGGCCTTCTGGCGTGATCGGATGTCGGAGCGAGTTTGGATTGACGGGGTCTGGCGAATTGTCTATAACCGACGGAGCGAACGGTCTTTTTGTGCCGGCCAGTCAACACACGATTTCACTCAAGTGAGCGCACTCGGAGCAGGAATGGGAGAAACCATTGCCATAGACATCCAGCATGTCTCGAAAATTTTCGGTGCGCAGTCCGATCAAGAAGTGCGAGCGCTTGACGATGTCTCGGTGGCAATTCTCCAGAACGAGTTTTTCACGCTGCTCGGCCCATCAGGCTGCGGGAAGACCACGCTGCTTCGGCTGATTGCTGGATTCGAGCAGCCCACAAACGGATCCATTCTGCTTGAGGGCGCTGAGATCAGCACGCTTCCGCCTTTCGAGCGCCCGGTCAACACTGTTTTCCAGAATTACGCGCTCTTTCCGCACATGACCGTGGCTCAGAATATCGGCTTCGGGCTGGAGATGCAGGCCCGCTCCAAGGACGAGGTGACCTCTACGGTTACCGAGATGCTCGACCTCGTGCGCATGGGCGCGCTCAAGGACCGCCGAATCGACCAGATCTCAGGCGGTCAGCAACAGCGTGTAGCGCTTGCCCGAGCCTTGGCGCCTAGACCTAAAGTATTGCTTCTCGATGAACCCCTATCAGCGCTGGATTTAAAACTTCGTAAGGAAATGCAGGTCGAGCTCAAACGGCTTCAACACGAGACCGGCATCACATTCGTCTTCGTTACCCATGACCAGGAAGAGGCCCTAACCATGTCCGATCGAGTAGCGGTCATGAACGAGGGGAAAATTCTTCAGGTGGGTCGTGCACACGAAATCTATAACCGCCCGTCCGACCGATTCGTCGCGGATTTTATTGGCGACACCAACTTCCTGTCCGCTCAGGTGAGCAGCCGGGCGAACTCGATACTGACGGTCGATTTAGGAAGCGGCACCTATGTTCAGATTGACAGTCAATACGATGCTCAGCCCGGGCAATCCATCACCTTAGCGATTCGGCCAGAGCAAGCGCGACTCGCAAACGCCGATGAGGAAGCGATGATGCAAGGAACTCTGATCGACTGCATCTACATCGGCACAGACACGCATTATCGAATCGATATCGGGCGGGAGGACCCCTTCGTGGTCCGCGTGCAGAATACCTCGGGGGAGCGCGCCGAGCGAGATCTTGGCTCTGCCATCAGGATCGCTGTCGACCCCATCGCGATTCAGGTCCTTAAGGACTGAGCGTCACGGTTCGCCCGAAACGCTTGCTCATGGCCACCGATAACCTAGAAGCTCTGGCCTACAAAAAAGAGGTCAAACGCAACTGGTTGTTGTCCACCCCTGCGCTGATAGTCCTAGTCTGTGCAGCGTCGGGGCCTCTCCTGATCATGGTGTTGTTCTCCTTTTTAACCCCGGGCGATTACGGCGGGGTCAAATGGAAATGGTCAACAGAGGCCTGGTTTCAGGTGGCTTTTTACAAAGATATTTTTGATGACACGGTCACCATTGCCGATGCTCACCTTTCGATTCTCTGGCGGTCGGTCCGTCTTTCTTTCCTCACCACCCTGACGGCATTTCTTCTTGGCTTTCCCACCGCTTATTTCATAGCGACCCGGCCGCCCGAAACGCGCAATATCTGGCTCTTTCTGGTCACGATTCCATTCTGGACCAACCTGCTGATCAGGACCTTCGCCATCCTCGAGATCATCCGAAACCACGGGGTAATCAATTCATTCCTCCTTGCAGTCGGCGCGATTGATCAACCATTGGACATGCTTTTTACGGACATCGCGATCCTGCTGGGCATGACCTACGTATACATCCCTTTAATGATTCTGCCGATTTATGCCTCGATGGAGCGTTTTGATTTTCGTCTTGTCGAAGCAGCCTACGATCTTTATGCGTCGCGCTGGCGCGTGCTGCGCAAGATCATCCTGCCGCTGGTGAAACCCGGCGTTATTGCCGGCTCCATTCTGGTATTCATTCCATCGCTAGGCGCGTACGTTACCCCTCGCGTACTGGGCGGTGGAAAAAACCTGATGCTCGGCAATCTGATCGAGCTGCAGTTCGGGCAAGGGAGAAACTGGCCGCTCGGCGCCGCACTCTCACTGACCTTGCTGGCAATCGTGATGATCGCTCTCATCTTTTACGTGCGTTCAGCCCAAAAAGACGGTGGTGGGCATGGTCATTAGAAGAGGCGCCTTCGTCATAAAGAGAATGCCGGGTTTTACCCTGGTGGCATTGGCCTGTTTTTTTGCTCTCTACATGCCGCTCGCGCCACTGGTGGTCTACTCTTTTAACGAAGGGAACAACATTGCGCTCTGGGAGGGATTATCGCTCCGATGGTATCGAGAGGCCTGGGATAACGAGCTCGTGCAAAGTGCCGCGATCCGGTCGCTGGTGGTTGCGACGGTCGCTTCCGTAATCGCAACCGTGCTGGCCACGATGGTGGCTCTTGGTACCACCCGTACCCGGCCGTACCGAGGACAGACAACAATCTACGCACTCGTAAACCAGCCCTTAATTGTCCCAGAGATCGTCACAGCGGTTGCCCTACTGATTCTTTTTGCAATGATCAAGCAGGCAACGGACTATCACGGCTACGCCTACCTGATCAGCGCGCACACGGCATTTTGCATTCCCTTTGCCTATCTTCCCATCCGCGCCAGACTGGAAGGTATGGATCGCGTGCTGGAAACCGCTGCGGCTGACCTCTACGCGACGCCCTGGCAAGCGTTTAAACGAGTGACCCTGCCCCTGCTGCTGCCGGGAATATTTGCAGGCGCGATGCTTGCTTTCGTTATTTCCCTCGATGACGTTGTCATCACCGAATTTGTGAAGTCGGCGGGTCAAGATACCCTGCCCACCTACATGCTCGGGCAGTTAAGACGCACGATCACTCCAGAGATCAACGCCATTTCAACGGTACTGCTGACGGTATCGGTGATTATGGTTACACTGATATTTTTCTTAAGTCGCAAAAAGGCGAAGTAATCGTCACAACCACTAAATGGAGGAACAATGAAAGTCGCACAGAAATCCCTTCTCGCCGGTGTCCTGCTGTCAATGAGCAGTATCGCCCTGGCTGCCGGACAGTTGAATCTTTATAACTGGGGAAACTACACAAACCCCAAACTGATCGAAAAATTTGAGAAAGAAACAGGAATCAAAGTCACCATCACCGACTATGATTCTAACGAAACTGCTCTCGCCAAAGTCCGCGCAGGCGGCCATGGCTTCGACCTCGCCGTGCCTTCTCACAGCCATCTGCCGATCTGGGTTTCCGAGGGATTGCTTGCAAACCCGCGTGTGGACCAGATGCCGAACTTCAAGAACGTGGCGGAGGAGTGGCGCAACCCCGATTGGGATCCGGGACGTCAGTACAGCGCCCCGTGGCAATGGGGAAGCGTCGGGATTGTTGTCGACACCTCTGTCTATGGCGGTGATATCAACACCTTTGGCATCGTCCTTGATCCCCCGGCGGAGCTGGTCGGTAAAGTCAATGTGGCTCCCGAGATGAACGACGTCATTACCTCAGCGGTCCTCTACCTCGGCGGCGAAGCCTGCACCGGGGACAAGGCTTTGCTACGTAAGGTCCGAGACAAACTGGTTGAGGCCAAACCGAAATGGAAGTCCATGGATTACGGCATCATCGAAAAATTTGCCGGGCGCGACCTGGCGGCCTCTCTCTACTGGAATGGCGCCGCGTTTAGAGCGCGTCTTAAAAATCCAGACGTGCGCTATGGCTACCCCCGTGAAGGCTACTCGCTTTGGGCCGATGCGGTCGTGCTTCTGAAAGATGCAAAGAATGTCGAAGAAGCTAAAACTTTCATGAACTTCATCATGGCGCCGGAAAACGCCGGCCTGATCTCTGAATTCGCACGCTATGCGAACAGTATCGTCGGGTCCGAGAAATACATGCCGGAAGACATGGCCACTGCTCCAGAAGTGATCATTCCTCGTGAGTTCATCGGCTTCGGCAAGTTCTACCCAACCTGCCCGCCAGACGTCCAGAAGATGTATACGGCGATCTGGACCGAGCTACAGAAGTAACTCTTCGAAAAGCCCCGGGTTACGTTGAGTAACTCGGGGCTTTTTTTACGATGCGCCCCAATCCCGTTCCCGAAGATCAGCGGATTCCGCGCAATCTTTGGGATCGCCCACCCTGGAATCGATGGTCCTTCCAGAATATTCGCGAGATCCTGCCGACCACTGAAGTCTGGCGCGGCACAGGGCCGAGGTGGGATTTAAAGGAAGATCCCCTCGCGCTCGACGACCTCGCGTTTACCGATCGTCTAGATCAACCGACTACCGTCCTGCAGTGGCTTACGGACAACTTTGCTGACGGAATCCTAGTCATGCACGATGGCGTGGTCCGTTACGAGAAGTACTTAAACGGTATGACCCCACGCACGCTGCACCTTTCGCAGTCGATGGCGAAATCAGTTACCTCTGCAGTCGCTGGCATTCTGGTGGGTCGAGGCCAGCTCGATCCCGATCGACCGGTCACTGACTACCTCCCCGAGCTCGCTGCCACGGGTTGGGCTGATGCCTTGCTTCGCCATGTGCTGGACATGACCTCTGGCGTACGCTATGTGGAGGATTACGAAGCACCCGATTCTGATATCGCCGACACGGATGTGGCCTCCGGATGGCGTCAACCGGATGGCGAAGCGAAGTTCAGCTGCATGTGGGATCAAATTCTTAGTCTGCGAGACACTACCCGTGCGCACGGGGAGCGCTTTGAGTACCGATCCATTGAGACAGACGTGCTGGCTCACTGCATGGAGCGCGTCACTCAGACCCGTTTCGCAGATCTTGTCAGCGAGGAACTTTGGCAACCGCTGGGTGTCGATGAGAGCGCCTGCTTCACTGTCGATGGAGCGGGATACCCTCTGGCCGACGGGGGTTTTAATGCATCCCTTCGCGATTACGCCCGATTTGGTCAAATGCTCTGTCAGTATGGGAAAGCAAACGGGAAACAAATCATCCCGAGCGAATGGATCGAGGATACGCTCGCCGGGAATCCCGAAATTTTTGGTGCCGATAACAACATTGGCACGGATCGCGGTGCCTATCGAAACCAGTTCTGGCTTCGCGACGTGGGTCGACGGATCATGATGGCGCGAGGCGTATTCGGGCAAGTCATCTACGTTGATCTGGATCACCGGTTGACCATCGCTCGACTTTCCAGCTGGCCCGAGTTTCTTTCAAAAGAGAGAAAGCACGACGACCTACTCGCCTTCGATGCGATTACTCAGACTTTGGGAGGTGGTTAATGTCAACGGATATCGACCTATGCTACCTGCCGGCCACCGAGGCCATTTCGCGCTTCAAGGCGAAAACGCTCTCTCCCGTTGAGCTAATGGATGCCGTCATCGAGCGGGCCGAATCGGTTGAGCCTCAGATTAATGCTTTTACTTTCAAACATTTCGACGAGGCCAGGGATCAAGCAAAAAAAGCGGAACAGAAGTACGCTCTGGGGAAGCGCACAGGCGTCTTGGAGGGACTACCCGTAGGGGTCAAAGACGAGAGCTTTATTAAGGGAAAGCCGACATCGAGCGGTTCTTTAATTATGAAAGACTTCGTTGCCAACACAACCTCAGTCGGCAACGAACGACTCATGCGGGCGGGGGGCATTGTCCATGCCCGCACGGCAACGCCGGAGTTTTCCTCTGCCGCCTACACCAACTCACGCCTATGGGGTGTCACGCGAAATCCCTGGAATCCGTTGTTTACACCCGGGGGATCGTCCGGAGGCACGGCAGCGTCTCTTGCCGCGGGAACTTCAGCACTTGGCACCGGATCTGATATTGGAGGTTCCATCCGTATTCCGGCAGGGACCTGCGGGCTGGTGGGCTACAAGCCGCCTTACGGCCGAAACTCAGACGACCCGCCGTTTAATTTGGATTTTTACTGTCACACCGGGCCCCTCGCCCGCTCCGTGCAGGATGCAATACTTCTGCAAAACGTGCTGGCAGGACCGCATCCTAAAGACATTGCAAGTCTTCGCCCGAAATTACGTTTGCCGACAACGTACAAAGATATTAAGGACTGGCGCATTGCCTTCTCGATGGATCTTGGATTCTTTGAGGTAGACCCGGAGGTCCAGCGCAATACCCTTGAGGCACTTGAGGTGTTCAAAAGCTTGGGTGCGACAGTCGAGGAAGTTGACCTGGGCTGGACATCTTCTGCTCTGGATGCCGGAATTCAGTACCTGACCCATCTTTTTGGGTCGTACATGGCTACCCTCCTCGATGAGCATGGCGAGAAGATGACCAGCTACGTACGTCAATGGGCGGAAGAGTCGAGAAAGTCTACCGCTGCTCAATTTCTGCACACGCTGGAAGTGGCCAACGAGATGTATGCAACCCTCGGACCGATTCTGGAAAAGTATCAGGTTCTGGTGTGCCCCACGAATGCCTTGCCGGCCGTACCCGCCGACTTTGATCACTCGCAGGATGCGCTGTCGATTAACGGCCGCGCCGTAAATCCAGCGCTGGGATGGGTCATGACCACTCCTTTTAATTCTTTGAGTCGCTGTCCGGTTCTCACGGTACCCACCGGGCGGGCATCGAACGGCGTTCCAACCAGCCTGCAGATTGTGGGGAGAACTTATTCCGATAAGGACGTATTCCAGGCCGGCCTCGCCTATGAAAGCGCGGGTCACCAGTGGTTTAACGGCAAGGACTCCCGACCGGATCTCGCCCTTGCCTAGAACTCTTTCGACAAGGGAGCTCATATCGCTTCAAAACTGGCGGGAGCGTCCACACAGTTGCTTTTCCTTTCATAACGTTCGCGAATTTGTTGGAACGCAGCAAATCAATAAAAGCGAAAACGCACGACACCTGCCGGTTGACTTAATTTCAAAACCCGAGTTGCAGCGGGCTGCGGAACTTGCGAATCTCGATGATTTTTTAATCGAGACAGAAACGGACGCTCTCGCCATCCTCAAAAATGGATGTCTCGCATTTGATTGGCGAGCGGATCATTACTCATCAGAAAAGCCGCATATTGTTTTTTCGATCAGTAAATCCATTACCGGCATGCTTGCCGGCCAGCTCCAACACGTCGGCTTGCTTAACCCAGATCGACTGGTCCGGGATTACCTCCCCGACATGCTGCCTGAGGGGTACGGCGGCTGCACGGTTCAACATCTTCTTGATATGCAGGCCGCCATCGATTTTGATGAGAACTATCTTGATACCACAGGCGCATACGTGCGCTATCGGATTGCAACGATGTGGAATCCGCCGTCGGATGCCGCACCGAAAGACGAGGATCTGCGCACTTTCTTATTATCGCTTCGATGCTCAGCATCGTCACACGGCGAGGTGTTCCGCTACCTCTCGCCAAACTCCGATCTGCTGGGTATCGTTCTCGAGCAGGCAGGCAGCGGTCGATACGCTGACCTGCTGTCGGAGTATGTGTTGGGACCGCTGGGCTGCGCCCACGAGGCATACATCACCGTTGACCGCGCCGGCACAGCAAGGGCCGCAGGCGGTATTTGTCTTCATCCGCACGATCTCGCGCGCGTCGGTCAAGGCATTCTTGATGCGATCATCAGCGGCGAGAACGCGTCAATCCCTGCGGCTTGGATTCAGGATACGCTCACATCTGGAAATGTAAGTGCCTGGGAAAACGGCGAGTTCTCAGGACTATTGCCCCAAGGTAACTACCGGAATCAGTGGTATGTCTCCGACCGTGAGACGCCGTGCCTGCTGGCGATTGGCATCCACGGTCAATGGCTTTATATCGATCTCAAACGTCAGATCGTTATAGTGAAACTCTCTTCCCAGGCCGAACCTGTCAACGAGGCGTTGGACGCAAAACTCATTCGGTTTTTCGGCCGAATCGCAAAATCAATCGGCTGAGTCCACCAGGCCTTCGATATCACGAAGCGCGCCACGATCAAATTCTTCTTCATTAACACGCAGATAAACGATTCTGTCCCGAGAAAAAAACGAGACTTGGTCAACGCCTGGCAACAGCGACAACGCTCGTTCAATTGATCTGTCATCGGAATTCTCTGGACTAAGCCGCAGAGTCAAGCTCTCCCTCAGTTGTGGTGACGAACCAAAAAAACTGACGACAAGCCAGGCGAAACTCGCCAGCGCACAGAACAAAAACACGCCGGAACTTCCGTAGGCGCCATGCAACACGCCTCCGATAGCGCCCCCGATAAACACTCCGGAAAATTCAAAGGTGTTGTAAACGCCGGTCGCTGTTCCCTTTGCATAACCCGGTGCAACCCGCGTAATCAATGAAGGCAGCATGGCCTCAAGCAAATTGAAGCCGACAAAAAACAATCCGATACCCGTAACCAACCAAACGGAGCGGTCATAGCCCGCGAACAGCAGCAGAAATGCCACGAGCAGAGCGACAATCGCAATCCGAAACACTAAAAATGTGAGATGGCGGCGCATCCCGATAATCAACAAAGGGGCCATCAAAATAATCGATACCAGAAGGACGGGCACATAGACGCGCCAGTGGGCATCCCGGTCCAGTTGAAGCACGTCAACCAGCGCAAAAGGAGTCGCGACGAAAAGTGCAGTCAGCACCATATGCAACACGAAAATTCCAAAATCGAGGCGTAATAAATGAGGCGTCTTGAGGACTTCAAAGAAGAATTCTCGCGTCGCCCGTGCACCCGGCTCCCGCAAAGTAATCGGAGCATCAGGCACAATCCAGATCACTACACAAATGGAGAAGCCAGCCAGCAGCGCCGTCATCCAGAACAGGCCGCTCATACCCACCCATTGATCAAGCACCGGCCCCGCCATCAGCGCAAACAGAAAGGATGCGCCAATGCTCATCCCCATTAATGCCATTGCCTTGGTTCGCTGCTGATCTCGAGTGAGGTCAGCGACCAACGCCAAGACCACGGCGGCAATCGCCCCACTCCCCTGCAATGCCCGCCCCACCACGACGGCCAAGGCATCCTGAGCCAGAGCAGCCACCACACTGCCAACCAAAAACACCACCAGGCCAAAAACGATCAGGTGCTTTCGGCCGAATCGATCCGAGAGCATCCCAAAAGGTATTTGGAATATGGCCTGAGTCAGGCCGTAAACACCCAAAGCGAGGCCAATCATCAGCGGCGTCGCTCCGTCCAGCCCGGAAGCGTAGAGCGCCATCATGGGTAACACCATAAACAGGCCAAACATACGAAGACTAAAAACCCCGGCGAGAGCGGCAACAGAGCGCCGTTCAAGCGAATTCATGGGATTAGGCGTTCGGGCCAATTTCAGGACGGTACCTCAAACAAAATCAGATCATCAGAAAAGCCGGACACGACAGGCCTGATACACAGCCTCGCAAAGGAGCGTCAACAAAAGATTTTGAAAGCCCCGGTGCAGGAGTCGTAATATTAACCGTTTTCCCTTTTGCTATCACGGTCTACATGCGCACCATTAAAATCCGCGGCGCCCGCACCCACAACCTCAAAGGTGTTGATGTCGATCTCCCCAGGGACCAGCTCATCATCATCACCGGTCTTTCCGGGTCTGGAAAATCATCGCTGGCCTTCGACACAATCTATGCCGAGGGACAGCGTCGCTACGTAGAATCCTTATCCGCGTACGCGCGCCAGTTTCTCTCGTTGATGGAAAAGCCCGACGTCGACCTCATTGAGGGTCTCTCCCCGGCCATCAGCATCGAACAAAAGGCAGCCTCTCATAACCCTCGCTCGACGGTAGGTACCGTTACGGAAATTTATGACTACCTACGGCTGCTTTACGCCCGGGTGGGGGAACCGCGTTGTCCGGACCACGGCGTGACGCTGGCGGCCAGCACGATAAGTGAGATGGTCGATCGCGTCCTTGCGCTTCCTGAAGGATCCCGAATTCTGCTGCTGGCGCCTGTCATTCAGGACCGCAAAGGCGAATACCAGCAATTACTGAAAAGTCTTCTCAGCCAAGGATTCATTCGCGCTCGAATTGATGGCGACATCGTTGATCTGGATTCGCCACCAACTATTGATAAGAAAAGGAAGCACACCATCGAGGTGGTCGTCGATCGGATTGTGGTCAAGCCGGACCTTGCCCAACGCCTGGCAGAGTCCTTTGAAACGGCGCTCTCGCTGGCCGACGGCCTTGCGCTGATCCAAATCCTGCCACAGGATGACGAAGCGAAGGGAAGCGAGATTCTTTTTTCAGCGCGCTATGCGTGTCCGCACTGCGGCTACAACCTCAGCGAACTCGAACCGCGACTTTTTTCCTTTAACAATCCAGCCGGCGCCTGCCCTGAGTGCGATGGCCTGGGTGCGCGCCAGTTCTTCGATCCCCACAGGGTTATCGTCGACGATACCTTGAGCCTCGCAGCCGGAGCCATTGGCGGGTGGGATCGACGGAACGCGTTTTATTTCCAAATGCTGACGTGTCTGGCCGAACACTATGGCTTCGACATCGAAAAACCCTTCAGGCGTCTATCCAAGAAAATTCAGGATATTGTTTTGTACGGGAGTGGCTCAGAGAAGATCAATTTCAGCTATCTTCGATCGCACGGCCGAAGGGCGCGCCAGCGAAGCCATACCTTTGAGGGCGTGTTGCCTAATATGGAGCGACGCTACCGTGAATCTGAATCCAACACGATTCGCGAGGACCTGGCGCGCTTTTTGAACACGCAACCCTGTGAGGCCTGCAAGGGAAGTCGCCTCAAAACAGGTGCCCGCCATGTCTACGTTGGCGACCAGCCTATTGACCAGCTGACGGCCCTGCCTATCGAGTCCTCTCTGGCTTTTGTGGAGCAGCTTTCACTTCCCGGACATAAGGCTGAAATCGGCGCCCGTATCCTGCGCGAGATCTCGGACCGCCTACGATTTTTAGTCAATGTCGGGCTTGAATATCTGACACTCAACCGAACGGCGGAGACCCTTTCCGGAGGGGAGGCTCAGCGCATCCGTCTGGCTTCCCAGATTGGTTCGGGCCTTGTCGGCGTGATGTATATCCTTGATGAACCCTCGATTGGCTTACATCAGCGCGACAATCAGAGACTGCTGGATACGCTTTTTCATTTGCGGGATCTGGGCAACACGGTGGTCGTCGTGGAGCACGATGAAGAGGCCATTCGAAGCGCCGACCACATTGTGGATTTAGGACCGGGTGCGGGCATCAACGGGGGCCGGATTGTCGCTCAGGGCGCGGTGGAGGATGTCCTGGCGTCACCAGAATCAGTGACTGGGCAGTACCTCTCCGGCGTCCAAACCATTGATGTGCCGTCAGAGCGGACGCGCGCAGACAAGCACCGCGTGCTGACTATTTCTGGTGCAAAGGGAAATAATCTCCAGACGATTTCGGTGACGATCCCCGTCGGCCTGCTGACGTGTGTCACAGGGGTATCGGGCTCAGGCAAATCCACCTTAATCAACAACACGCTGTATCCGGCGATGGCCAAGCACCTAAATGCGGCGCGTGATCCCGCAGCCGAGCACACCGCGATTGAAGGGCTGGATCATTTCGATAAGGTAATTGATATCGATCAAAGCCCGATTGGGCGCACGCCGCGCTCCAATCCGGCCACCTACACAGGATTATTTACTCCTATCCGGGAACTGTTCGCCGGCACCCCAGAGTCACGGGCACGCGGATATAAGGTCGGTCGATTTTCTTTTAACGTTCGCGGCGGAAGGTGCGAGACCTGTCAGGGCGACGGTTTGATTAAGGTGGAGATGCACTTCCTTCCTGATATCTACGTGCCGTGCGATACCTGCCATGGCAAGCGATACAACCGTGAGACGTTGGACGTCCGGTATAAGGATAAAACGATTCACGAAGTGCTGGATATGACGGTATCTGAAGCCGCCGAGTTTTTCGACGCCATTCCCGTGATCAAACGAAAACTCGACACGCTCCTCGATGTAGGCCTCGGCTATATCCGTCTTGGTCAAAGCGCCACCACCCTGTCGGGCGGAGAAGCACAACGAATTAAGCTATCGCGAGAGTTATCCAAACGGGCGACCGGTCGGACGCTGTATATCCTCGATGAGCCGACTACCGGGCTACATTTTCATGACATCAAACAACTGCTGGTGGTACTGCATCGATTACGCGATCAGGGAAACACGGTGGTGGTCATCGAGCACAACCTGGACGTGATAAAGACGGCCGACTGGATTATTGATTTGGGTCCAGAGGGTGGACAAAGAGGCGGGCGATTGGTGGGGATGGGAACGCCCGAAGAGCTGTCGTTGATCGGTGCGTCTTATACGGGTCAATTTCTCAAGGACATTCTGGCCGCCTGATTCCTGATACCGCGTCTTCAAGAAATCTTGGTCTGACCATTTTACCAAGTTCGACGGTCCACCGGGACACCCTGTGTTAGTGTCCGCGCCCGCTGACGGGTAGACCGAGCCCGACGCGTCTCGCGATTGGAGTAAACCGCTCGGCCTTTACTTCTCACCGACTTCCCCTAGGATTTGAAGATGGCTGACGCAATCCCCGCAACCGACCTCGATCCCGAAGAGACCCGCGAATGGCAGGATGCGCTCGCCGCTGTGATTGAGCGCGAGGGCGAGGAACGCGCCCATTATTTGCTGGAAACCCTCATCGATCAGGCCCGTCGCAACGGAACGTTTATTCCCTATCGATCGACGACGGCGTATCTCAACACCATTCCCACCGCAAAGGAACCAAAAAGTCCCGGGGACGCATCGCTCGAATGGCGAATACGCTCTCTCGTTCGATGGAATGCCTTAGCGATGGTGATGCGAGCGAACCGCACCAGCAGCGAACTTGGTGGCCATATTGCAAGCTTCGCATCCGCCGCCACGCTCTACGACGTAGGGTTCAATCATTTTTGGCGAGGCCCGCAAGCAGAAAACGGTGCGGACCTCGTCTTCTTTCAAGGGCACTCAGCGCCCGGCATATATGCTCGTGCATTTCTTGAAGGTCGCCTGAACGAGTCGCAGCTCGAAGGATTCCGTCAGGAGGTCGACGGTCAGGGGCTTTCCTCATACCCGCATCCCTGGCTCATGCCCGATTTCTGGCAGTTCCCCACCGTGTCTATGGGACTGGGACCGATTCAGGCCATCTATCAGGCTCGGTTTATGCGCTACATGCAGAACCGCGAATTCATTCCCCACTCCGACCGGAAAGTCTGGGCCTTCATGGGGGATGGCGAGATGGATGAACCCGAGTCGACGGGTGCGCTCGGGCTTGCCGGGCGCGAACGGCTGGATAACCTGGTCTTTGTCATCAACTGCAACCTGCAGCGACTGGATGGGCCGGTGCGAGGCAACGGGAAAATTATTCAGGAGTTGGAGGGCCAGTTCCGCGGTGCTGGCTGGAATGTGATCAAACTGATATGGGGCTCTTATTGGGATCCCCTTCTCGCTCGCGATACCCGCAATCTGCTGAAACAACGTATGGAGGAAGCCCTTGACGGGGAGTACCAAGCCTTCAAGAGTAAAGACGGCGCCTTCGTTCGCGAGCGATTCTTCGGAAAATATCCCGAACTCGCAGAGATGGTCGCGAGCATGACGGACGAAGATATCTGGCGATTGAATCGGGGAGGACATGATCCGCATAAGGTCTACGCCGCCTACGCAGCCGCCGCGGCCCACAGGGGACAACCCACCGTTATCCTAGCCAAAACCGTCAAGGGCTACGGGATGGGTGGATCGGGAGAAGGTCAAAACATCACCCATAGCCAGAAAAAAATGGCGGATGAATCGTTGCTCGCCTTTCGCGATCGCTTCCGTATCCCGCTCGATGATAAGGCCGTGCTTGCATGCGACTTTTATCATCCGGGGGAGGACAGTCGCGAAGTCATTTATCTGAAGGAGCGTCGATCGGCGCTGGGTGGCAGCCTGCCGGCCCGTCGGGACGATGCGCCGATACACCCATTGCCCGATCTGTCGATCTTTAAATCCCAACTTGAGGCCAGCGGGGATCGCGAGGTCTCAACCACCATGGGCTTTGTCCGCCTCCTGACCGCTCTTACTCGCGACAAATCCTTGGGGCGCTACGTGGTGCCCATCGTGCCGGATGAATCACGAACCTTTGGCATGGAGGGCATGTTCCGACAGCTTGGCATTTACGCCCCGGAAGGTCAGCTCTATATCCCTGAGGACGCAGACCAGTTGATGTACTACCGCGAGGACATCAAGGGTCAAGTGCTGCAGGAAGGGATCACCGAATCCGGTGCTATGTCCTCGTGGATAGCTGCCGCCACGGCGTACAGCAACCATGGCATCGCCATGATCCCTTTTTACATCTTCTACTCCATGTTTGGCCTTCAGCGGGTAGGCGATCTGGCCTGGGCCGCCGGAGATCAGCAGGCGCGCGGCTTTCTGGTGGGCGGTACGGCCGGGCGTACCACTTTAGCGGGTGAGGGATTGCAGCATCAAGATGGTCACAGTCTGCTGATGGCGTCCAGCATCCCGAACTGCGTGGCCTACGATCCGACCTTCAATTATGAACTTGCAGTGATCGTGCACGACGGCTTACGGCGCATGTTCGTTGAGAAGGAAAATATTTTTTACTACATCACGGTGATGAACGAGAACTACGTTCATCCCGCGCTTCCTGAGGGTGTCGAGAGTGGCATTCTGGAAGGTATGTATCGACTGATCGCCGCTCCCAAGAGCCGGAAAACCGCGCCTCGCGTACAACTACTGGGCAGCGGAACCATCCTCCGGGAGTCCATCGCCGCAGCCAAAATGCTCGAAGACGACTTCGGCGTCCTTTCAGACGTATGGAGCGTCACGAGCTACAACGAGCTGGCCCGCAAGGCGCGCGAGACAGTCCGGTGGAACCGTCTGCATCCCGAGTCTGAACCGCAGTCCAACTTTGTGACCGAGCAACTGGTCGATACCGAGGGTCCGGTTATCGCGGCAAGCGATTACAACCAGGCCTATGCAGATCAGATTCGTGAATTCGTACCGCGACGGTACACCGTGCTCGGAACAGACGGCTACGGCCGAAGTGGAACCCGCGAACAGCTGCGTCGGTTTTTTGAGGTGGATCGCCGACATATCGCGTTGGCTGCGCTCACCGCCCTCGCCGATGACAACGCCCTGCCACGATCCACCCTGAGCGAAGCGATCGCCCGCTACTCACTGGATTCGGAAAAACCGAATCCCGCTCGAGCATAGATTCAGATGCCATGAGCGAAACGCATGAGATTATCGTTCCCGATATCGGCGATTTCGATAACGTCGACGTTATCGAAGTCCTGGTCAAACCTGGTGACACCGTGTCTCCGGAGGATCCGCTCATCACTCTGGAGAGCGACAAGGCAACGATGGACGTTCCCTCGCCGGCTGCGGGAACAGTCAAAGAAATCAAAATCGCGGTGGGTGACAAGGTATCCCAGGGCAGTCTGGTTGCGATCCTCGAATCAGGTGACGCGGTTGCGGATACGGCGGCACCCACGCAGCCATCGGAAGCAACCGCCCCGGCGTCGGCCGAGACCTCCACACCTTCAGACCAGGCAGCATTAATCCAGGCGGCGTCAGCACAACAGAACGAGCGCTCTGCACAAACGCCCGAAGTTGAAATAACCGCTGCACCGTCGATGGGCGACCGACCCACCTCGACCGTAGCGCCGCCCTCACCCCCGACCTCTTTACCCCCTATCCAGTCCGAGCCCGGTGCAGCATTACCTCATGCCAGTCCGGCCGTGCGGCGGTTTGCGCGGGAACTCGGCGTAGACCTCACTCGGGTAACCGGTCGCGGAGCTCGCGGTCGAATTCTTCAGGAAGATGTTCGCGAGTTCGTCAAAACGGCCATTCGAAAAACCCCGTCGACATCGTCAGATCAGACAGGCATCCCCACCATGCCTCAGATTGACTTCTCGAAATGGGGGCCGGTCGACACGCAGCCCCTCTCGAGGATTAAACGCATCTCGGGAAAGCATCTGCATCGGGCGTGGCTGAACATTCCCCACGTCACGCATCATGACGAGGCGGACATCACCGATCTCGAATCATTCCGTCAGTCCCTTAAGGAAGAGGCGGCTCGCTCTGGCCTGCGGGTCACCCTGCTCGCGTTCGTGATCAAAGCCGCAGCAAGGGCCTTGAAATCCCATCCGTCGTTTAATGCTTCGCTCGCTCCCGATGGCGAACACCTGATCCTGAAGCATTATGTCCATATCGGAGTTGCCGTTGATACCGATGGCGGTCTGGTCGTGCCCGTTGTGAGGGATGTCGACCAGAAAGGCATCCTGGATATCGTTCGCAACTTGACCGACCTTAGCGCTCGGGCGCGGGAAGGGAAACTAAAGCCGGATGAAATGCAAGGCGGGTGTTTCAGTATTTCCAGCCTTGGTGGGATCGGCGGAACCGCCTTCACACCTGTGGTCAACGCGCCTGAGGTCGCTATCCTCGGTCTCACACGCGCACGCATGACGCCCGTATGGAACGGCGAAAGTTTTCAACCTCGGCTGATGCTGCCCATGGATCTTTCCTATGATCACCGGGTGATTGACGGCGCCCAGGCGGCCCGATTCGTAGCAGAACTCGTGACCACGCTCGAAGACGCCAGGCGGATGCTGCTGTAGCCGCCTGCGCCGAGTCGATAATGTCCGAAACCCTGTACACCGTAAACGTACCCGACATCGGGGACTTTGAAGACGTCGATATTATTGAAGTTCTGGTCAAAAGCGGCGACGCCGTCGATGTCGAGACGCCGTTGATTACGCTCGAGAGCGACAAAGCCACAATGGACATTCCCTCGCCCGTGACCGGTACCGTCGCCGACGTACTGGTGACGCAAGGGGTCAAAGTCTCAAAAGGCGACGCCGTGGCCACCGTTACCCTACGCGCGTCGTCCGAGCCTAAAGCGGCTGAAATATCGAACTCCGGCGAAGACAATTCCAACGCCGCCACCACAGTGCAAACTGGTTCGACCTCTGTTCCTGCAGCGGACAGCGCGGCGTTCGATCTCGCCGTATTGGGCTCCGGGCCCGGGGGCTATACCGCTGCGTTTCGGGCGGCTGACCTCGGCTTACGGGTCGCTTTGATCGAACGGTACACCACGCTCGGCGGCGTCTGCTTGAATGTGGGCTGCATCCCCTCTAAAGCACTCCTACATGCTGCCCGAGTCATTGAGGAAACCCGTGAGATGAAAGCTCATGGTATTGATTTTGGGGAGCCCGCGCTAGATATCGAAAAGCTTCGAGACTGGAAATCCTCCGTGGTGAATCAGCTGACCTCCGGACTTGCCGGTCTTGCCAAGAAACGCGGTGTAACCGTCTTTCAAGGCCGCGGACACTTCAACGGAGCAAACGAGATCCACGTGTTAAGTGATACCGGTCGACAGTCTGTGCATTTTCGCCAAGCTATCATCGCCGCCGGCTCTCAACCCGTAAAGTTGCCCGGCGTCCCAGCGGATTCGCGTATTGTCGATTCCACCGGCGCGCTCGCGCTTACCGCTATCCCGCCTCGTATGCTGGTCGTCGGCGGCGGCATCATTGGTCTTGAGATGGCGACGGTTTACCACGCGCTTGGCAGCTCGGTCAGCATTGTGGAGATGGCCGATCAGCTGATGCCCGGCACGGACCCTGATCTCGTCAAACCGCTCGTTAAACGTCTTACGCAACAATGCGAGGCCATTTACACGAAGACCCGAGTGGAGCAGATTGATGCCAATGAACGCGAGCTAATCGTTCGCTTTGCCGGCGACAACGCTCCCGCTGAGAGCACTTTCGATCTGGTCCTGATTGCCGTTGGCCGTTCGCCCAACGGGCGACAAATTGATGCCGAAAAGGCCGGCGTTCATGTGGATGAGCGCGGTTTCATCGCGGTGGATCGGCAGATGCGGACGAACCAGAGTCATATCTTCGCTATCGGGGATATCGTTGGCCAACCGATGCTCGCGCACAAGGCGACGCACGAAGCCAAGGTCGCCGCGGAAGTCGCAGCCGGCCAGAAAGCCGCATTTGATGCGCGGGTCATTCCGTCCGTCGCCTACACTGACCCGGAAGTCGCGTGGGTCGGCCTCACGGAAACCGAGGCCAAGGCACAGAATCGCCGCTACGAAAAAGGCGTATTCCCATGGGCTGCCAGCGGTCGGGCGCTTGCCCTGACCCGAAGCGAGGGCTTCACCAAGTTGCTCTTTGACCCAGAAACCGATCAGATCATCGGCGGCGGGATTGTGGGGACCAATGCTGGCGATCTGATTGGCGAAATCGCGCTAGCGATTGAAATGAACTGTGCCGCGGCTGACATCGGGCTGACGATCCATCCCCATCCCACCCTCGGCGAGACCATCGGGCTGGCGGCAGAAGCGTTTGAGGGAACCATCACGGATCTTTACATCCCGAAAAAACGCTAGCGCCGATCCCGCAAGCGACCAATGACGTCCTCTCTCGCATTCACCACGATCGGCTCGGGACCCCCAATCGTTATCCTGCATGGCCTCTTCGGGTCGGGGGTTAACTGGCGAGGGATTGCTCAGACCTTAGCGACTCATTGGCAGGTTTTTCTGCTGGACCTTCCTAACCATGGTCAGTCGCCGTGGATTGAGGACATGAGCTATCCCTCCATGGCGGCGCTGATCTGTGAGTGGATGACGTCACAGGGGATAGAAAAGTCTGCATTAATTGGACACAGCATGGGCGGGAAAGTCGGCATGACGCTGGCGCTGACAGACTCCGGCATCGTCGATTCGATCGTTGTGGTCGATATTGCGCCCGTCAACTACCCTCACTCGCACTCCGGCCTTGTAGAAGCAATGTTGCAGATTCCTTTGGACAGGGTTCAATCCCGAAAAGACGCTGATAGACTTTTGCAGCGGGAGGTGGCTGATCTGGCCCTGCGGCAATTCCTGTTACAGAATCTACGCGCTGAGGCAGATGGCCTACGATGGCGAATCAACCTGCCGGTAATCCAGCGACAAATGGATACCCTCACTGGCTTTCCGGCCTTGCCCAGTCGTTTTGATGGCCCTGCCCTCTTTCTCTACGGTCTGAATTCTGATTATGTAAAAAATGAAGGAATCGAAAAGGCGAAAGCGTATTTTCCATCGGCCGAATTTCAGGGAGTAGCGGGCGCGGGGCATTGGCTGCACGCCGAGCAGCCCGAGCAGGCCGTACGCGCAATCCGTCAGTTTCTCACGAGCCCGCAATAGCTCGTCCACCACATAGGCCTAACGCCTGGCGCAGAAATTCTCCGTCGGTTTCAGTGATCCCGACGGTCGCGGAATGTGTTCGATCCCAAACCCTAAAGACCTTAAGAGATCAAAGAGTCGCCGGTCGGTCATCTGCGCCTGTCGATCCACCTCTGCCTCAAATGTAATGAGCCGCAGACGTCGGTCCGACAACGTCTTCATTGCGCCTTTGAACACCTTAAGCTCCCATCCCTCAACATCAACCTTCATTACCGTTGGCCGAACGTCCTTCGACGCACAATAATCATCAAGCGTCATGACGTTCACCGCAATTTGCCCCACGGGTAATCGGTGGGGCCAATCCCCAAAGCCGCTCTCGCCGGAGTCGCTGCCGCGAATAAGATCGAGCTGACCCGCCTGCTCGGATAGACCACCCTCGACCAGCTCGCAAGCCCTGGCATCCCACCCGTTCAGCCGTATCTGTGCCCAAAAGGTCTTGCAGGTGAGCGGATCGGGCTCAAAAGCCACCACTCGCTGTACGCCCACAGACAGAGCCAGACACGTGAAGTAGCCCGCATTAGCGCCAACATCAAAAAAAACATCCGATGGCGACAACTGCCTCGCCAAGAGATCGCTGACTTCTACCTCGTGAACGCGGTTGCACAACAAATTGCGCTGGAGCCAATCACGCTGGTCGCAGGCAAAAAGGAATCCAGCACGGGTTCTAACGCAAATCCGCTTAGATCCAAACAGTGTTTCAACGGCCGAGAGACGTCGTGCCTTGCCCACGGGATATCCCGGCCGAAAATAAAGAGCGCGAAGCGCAGTTGCAACAAGAGGGTGGTAACAATCCACAGGTTTAATGAGGCGGCAGAAGGTGCCGTTAGGGATTTGGGGGCGGTCGTTAGACCTGCTCGAGCTCTACCAGAGTGCCGCAAAAATCAGCCGGATGCAAAAACAAAACCGGATTGCCATGCGCGCCAATAGTCGGCTCGCCTGATCCCAGCACGCGAGCGCCTTCCGCTTTTAATTGATCCCGGGCTTTGAGAATGTCTGAGACCTCATAACACACATGATGCATCCCTCCGGAGGGATGGCGCTCTAAAAAACGGGCAATCGGGGACGCGTCGCCCAAGGGGTGCAGAAGCTCGACTCGCGTATTCCCAAGATCCACAAAAACCGTCGTCACGCCCTGATCCGCCAAGGCCAGAGGTTCAGAAACGTTGGCCCCAAGCGTATCCCGGTACAGTCTGCTCGCGGCAGCGAGGTCCGGTACCACAATCGCTACATGATTAAGTCGTCCTATCATTACTCTTCCCCATTCTTGCAGTGAACTGATCGACGAAACGGGCCGCCGCCAGTCGTGGCGTCAGATTTCCCGATAGTACGAGTTTTCGAACTTGATCAAGCTCCCGATTCAGATTCGGATCGCCCGTTGCGGCATCATAAAGAGCCTCCTGAATCGAGGTCGTCAACGCCTCGCTTGCCTGATGCCGGCGACGCAGATCAATTAACCCTCTGTCCTTCAAATGCTGGTGAAAGCGCTCCAACTCAGACAACGCCTGGGCGATGCCATCTCCTTCAAGCGCGGAGATATTGAGTACCGGGACCGTCCAATCCGGGGTTTGTGTCTTCATCAGCCCCGTGGAGGCAAGACACTCCGCCGCCGCCCGCTGCGCGGCCGCTCTTAAGTCACCGTCGGACTTATTGATCAGAATGACGTCCGCCAGTTCCATTACGCCGCGCTTGATACCCTGAAGCTCATCGCCGGCCGAGGGCGCGAGAAGCAGCACGAAAACATCGGTCATCTGGGCCACGCGGAGTTCTGACTGGCCAACACCCACGGTTTCGACCAGCACACGATCGAATCCACAGGCTTCACACAACAAGATGGCTTCTTGCGTATGCCTGCTGACGCCGCCCTCAATCCCGGATGAAGGAGAGGGTCGAACAAACGCTTTGGGGTCAGCGGAAAGCGTTGGCATTCTGGTTTTATCGCCCAATATCGAACCACCGCTGATTCGCGAACTGGGGTCGATCGTCAATACCGCCAGACGATGGCCCTCGCCAATGAGCCGCTGTCCCATTGCTTCGATCAGCGTCGACTTGCCGGCACCGGGTGGGCCGGTGATACCGATACGAAACGCGGTCTCTGGCGGAGATTTGAGATGAGCCATCAACGCGTCGGCATCCGCCCGATGAGCAGGCTGGGCCGACTCCACCAACGTGATCGCCTGCGCCAGCGCCCGTCTATCTTTTTTTTCGATCGCCTGCGCCAGCGCTTCGCCTACGCTCACTCGCCAGGCTCCTGATCGAGCTCAACAATGCACTGATCCACGTTCAACGCAGCGCCCACCTTGGCATGGATCACCGCCACCCGACCGTCACGGGTTGCGCGAAGAATATTTTCCATTTTCATGGCCTCGACGACAGCCACTTCATCGCCTGCCTTAACGGTATCACCCGCATTCACGCTAAGGGATACTAAAAGACCGGGCATGGGCGAAAGAACGAGATGGGAGCGATCAGGCTGGATTTTCTTCGGCATGATGGAAGCGAGTTGTGCCACATGCGGCTCGAACATCGCGACGGTGAAGCGAGACCCACCATGGATCACTTCGTAGGCATTTCTCGACCGGCGTATTTGAGCACTGCCAGAATGACCATCGAATTCAAAATCCACTACGGAACCATAGGGATTTCCCAGAACCTTGAAGCGATGGACGCGCGATCCAATCAACACGGACCATCCTGAGGCTTCCTCTTGCAATGCGATTTCAAAGGTTTGGTCGGCGGTCCGCGCGATTCGACAAATCTTCGCTGGCGAGGCAGCGCGTTCAGGCTCAAATGCCATCGGCTGGCGATCTCTGTGTCGAAGCTCATAAACCAGACTGACCACTGCCAATGCACCGTCTAACACCGAGGCGTCGAGCGCCTCACCAGTAAACCCCCGCTCAAACTCTTCTTCGATAAAGGCCGTGGTCGTCTCGCCCGCCCGAAAGCGCGGGCTCTCAATCAACGCCGTGAGAAAAGCGGTGTTCGCCTGAATTCCGCGGATCTCGAACTGATCCAGCGCCCGGCGCATCGTATCGGCCGCCTGATCGCGATCGGGACCATGCGAGATTAACTTGGCGACCATGGGGTCGTAATGGAGGCTCACTTCTGCGCCTTCGAAGAGGCCCGTGTCGATGCGAACTGTCTCGGATGCCTCCGGCGGACGAAAGCGCGTGACCCGACCGGAAGATGGCATAAATCCTCGGAGTGGATCCTCCGCATAAATGCGGGTTTCCATTGACCAGCCCGATATTCCGACATCGTGCTGAGACAGCGTCAGTTTCTCCCCAGCCGCGATACGCAGCATCCACTCCACAAGGTCGATACCTGTAATCTTTTCGGTTACCGGATGTTCCACCTGAAGCCGGGTATTCATCTCCAGAAAATAAAACTTACGCTCGGCATCCACAATGAATTCAACCGTGCCCGCCGACACGTAGTTTACGGCGCGGGCAAGGTCAATCGCTTGCGCGCCCATCGCCTGGCGCAACGCATCATCAACAAAGGGCGATGGCGCCTCTTCCACGACTTTCTGGTGTCGTCGTTGAATCGAACACTCGCGCTCGTTTAGATGGATGACATGGCCATGCTGATCCGCAAGGACCTGAATTTCGATATGTCTTGGCTGACTGATAAATTTTTCGATAAAAATCCGATCATCAGCAAAACTCGACCGCGCCTCACTGGACGCGCGCTCAAACCCTTCCCGGCATTCTTCGTCAGAGTGTGCAATGCGCATTCCCTTGCCGCCTCCCCCTGCGCTGGCTTTAAGCATGACCGGGTAGCCGATCTTGCGAGCACATCGGATAGCCTCATCAGCATCCGGAATGACGTGATTGAAGCCGGGTACGGTGGATACCCCTGACGCTTCTGCAAGCGCCTTTGATGCGATCTTGTCGCCCATCACTTCGATTGCTTTTTTCGAAGGTCCAATAAATACGATTCCTTCAGCCTCAAGACCGGCAAACAAGGCAGGGTTCTCGGACAGGAAACCGTACCCCGGATGGACCGCTTGCGCCCCGGTTTGTCGACACGCATGGATGATCCGATCAACGACCAGGTAACTCTCGCTTGAGGGGGCAGGCCCAATCAGTACCGACTCGTCCGCCATCGCCACATGCAGCGCCTCTCGATCCGCCTCCGAATACACGGCGACCGTACTAACGCCTAAACGCTTAGCGGTGCGAATGACCCGACAGGCAATCTCCCCGCGGTTCGCAATTAGTATTTTTTCAAACATGAATAAAGCTCGAGATATCTTGTCGTCTGTCAGACAGTCAAGCCGTTAGACCCGTAACTGGGCGACGACACCTCTTGAACCAACCGGGCGATATTATCGCGCGCCGTCTGCTCATAAGCCGAACGAAAATGCGGCGTTGAAAATATAAAGGGCCGGTTTGCGAGATTCTGTAGAAAGGCACACTGGGAGAGGTAAAAGGTTGCCTTATTTTTTGAGTCCGCCTCTTTAAAAAGGTTTTGCGTATCTGCAAAAAACGCGTCCCACTGCTGGCCTAAGCCGGCCAAATCAACGTCGACCATGAACTGCGCGTTGCGATTGTTCGGCGCGGCGGTATGTCGCGTGGCCAGAATGATCTCGCTCACCTCTTCTAAGTACGCTGAGCTTAGGAACCCCTTCCCTCGTGACGAAAACCACTCGACGCTTCTTGCCTCATTATCCGAGGCGCCGGTGTCATAGACCACATCGTGGCACCAGATGGCCATCTCAACCGCCGGATGAACGCCAAGCTCTGGCGTTGCCCGATCATAGTGGGCGAGACAACGCGCTATATGCTCGAGACTGTGGTAGTGACGATCAGGGCCGGTGTACAGCACGTACAGCTCGCTAAATACATTTTGTGATTCAGACCCGCCTCCTGCCTGTCGCCACAATCGGTCGAATCGCGCCCCGTCCACGCTACAACCCAGAAGCGCTATCGCGATTGCTCGCGCCGCAAGGACTCGACCGTTTCAATCGCCAGAGCCAGGCGGTCCGCCATTTGCCGAAGCACGCCAAGGGCAACGTCCGGGTTATCCTTTAACAGATTAAGGAAATCATCGGCTAAAATTCGAAGGCATCGCGTCGATCCATGTGCTTTGAGCGTAGCCGATCTGGGCTGATTGCGAATCACGCCCATCTCACCCACCACATCATTCATCCCAAGCATAGCGATCGGCTCTCCATCTCCCTGCGCGTTGGCATAGACGGATAGCTCGCCAGACATGATGACGTAGGCGCTGTCGGATGCTGAATTTATCGTGAACACGATATCGCCATCATTGAAGGTGACTTCCTCGCTCGCGAAGGCAAGGAGCTTCAACCTCGAATCATCGAGTCGCGCAAACAAGCTGATCTCGCGCAGTTGTTCGGCATCTCTAAGGAAATCCATTTTCATACTCTCTTCATGCGCTCAGGACTGACAGAAGTGAAGACTGAATATTCTATCCGAGCCATCACGGCCATCGGAACTCATCATTCGCTCTCAATCGCTCAAGACGCTCGTACCAGGCGCTGAAGACTCTCCAGATCCTCGTGCGTATTCGCATTCAGGAACATATTGGGGCTGTCCGAAAAATCAACGGCTGCCCAGCTCACCTCTTCAAGCCATTTGTCAATCTTGCGTTCCCCACAATCAAGAAAGCGCCTAAGACTGTCATGCACGCGCCTATGAAGGAGCATAAACACCGGCTGTAGTCGGAGCCCGTCGTGAGCTACCGTCACATCAATGGAGTCACTCGTGATCAATGACCCCATTCGGGCTACATAGTTTTCTTCGATCAACGGCGAGTCACAGGGCGCCGTCACCATCCAGTCTTGCGAGGCGTGGGCAAGACCTGTCAAAAAGCCAGCCAGCGGGCCAGCAAAACCATCGACGCTGTCCGAAATAACCTTTACACCGAGCGCTTGGTACTGATCGTGATTCCGATTTGCACTAATGAGTATCTCGTCGACTTGAGGACCTAATCGATCAAGACCCCATTGCACAAGCGGCTTGTTGTCCAAGGTCATCAACCCTTTATCTTCGCCGCCCATGCGCCGCGCACGTCCACCCGCCAGTAAAAGCCCGCTCATCCTCAATCTTGAGTCGTTAATGATCATTTAAGGCCCCTACCCGCTCTCCGAAAAACACTCCTCCAAAATCAATCCCATTATAATGAGGGCCCTCAAAAACGCCCGTCGTCATGCTAGGACACTCACCTCTTATGAACCCCAGCGCGCTGATCATCCGTCTGCTCTTTATTGGGAGCCTCTTGTCGCTGGTGGGTTGCGGTTCTACTCAAGAGGTAAAAACGAGCAAACCTGCCTGGGATCGAACGACCCAGCTAGAGATTCCGCCCGATCTCACAGCACCGACAGCTACACCCGGCAGCGAGCAGTTCTCGGCCGCCGCCCGAGACGCATCTCAAGCCGAGCGCGACCAGTATGCTGAATTTCAAAAATTTCAGCAGATGGCCGATTTTCAGGATTTCATGGAGTGGCGCGAGAAATACTCAGCCACGCTTGATCTCAGCATAGAAGCGTTTCGAGAGGCCCGAGATCAAAAACTGGCGCAAAGCCTTGTCGAACAAGGTGTACTAAACATCACCGCATCTGACGGCCAAAAGATACTTCTTATTAGCGACACCATGGAAAAGAGTTGGCAGCGCCTCGAGACGGCGGCTCTCAACATGGGAGTGCACATAGTCTCCCGACGACAGGATAGCGGGGTGCTGCGCATTCACTATGGAACTGAGCAACCCGAGCAAAACAGCGGGTGGACGGACTGGCTTCCCTGGCTAAGCGATCCGATTATTTTTTCCGTCACGTTGGAGCTTATCCGCAGCGGCCCTTCGATTACGGTTCGTGACGACGAGGGCAACATGATCAACACAGAGCTCGCCAACTCATTTATCGACCGACTCGGCGTGCAGTTGCGTACGTTTTCTGACAACGCCGGGGAGACGAACGGGAATCAACCAAATGATGAGCTCAGCGCCCGCCTCGAAGAGACGGCAAGCGGACATCTGGCTTTAATTGTAAAAGGCGCGGCCGGCGCGGTTTGGAAACAGCTCGACCAAAAGATCCGTGACACCGAGTTCTCGGTCATTGGGCGTGATTTACAGAATCTTAGTTTCAGGATTCGCTACGATGACCCCTCGCGTCTGGCGGAAAAATCCTGGGTAGATTCACTCGCCTTCTGGCGTGATGACGAAAGCGCGCCGGCGGAAGACATCGAGCTTATCTTGACGCCAACCGGCAGCGAGACGCGCATTGACGCGTTAAATGAATCGAAAGCGCAAAGTGATGTGGGCGACCAGGTTCTCACCCTAATACTCAAGAGTTTTGAGGTCCGCTAGATCACACAGGCTGAATCTGGGCGCGTCTTGAAGATCTACTCATCCAGCTTATCGCAGCAGCCATGGACCCTGCTAGAAGGCTTATGAGGATTTAAGCGCCGCCTGCTCGGCCTTCCACTGCTGATAGGCCTTGAACTCCTGCCAGCGCTTCCACTCAAGGTACTCCGCGTACTCAGGATCATTCATTGCCGCCGCTGAGCCTTGCCCAGATTGTTCGTTATTGTTTCCCCCGAAAAGGTCCAAACTGAATCCGCTTCCGACCTGGCGAAGCGGGGATCGGGCATAGGGGGAGTCGTCTGCGGGAATGGTGTTGGGGTCATTCTCCACGCCGGATCCGGCCACCACGTCGGTGGTCTTATTTAGATTGGTAATTGAAGAGCAGCCTGACGCCAGCATGATTCCGAACCCGCAGGCGAAAAAGACCACCGATCGAAAAAGGGCAAGATGTCTCAATTCCACTCTCATTGATTATTTGATCTGCAAAGCAAATACTAGATTTTGATTATAAGTCCTCACGGAGCCCCGTAGTGCCATCAGGACTTTATCGCTTCACTGGGCAAACCAGGAGCCTCGACCCTTTAATTGCTTTCCCGCGACGATCTGGCGAACTTGGGCAATATGAAAGACAGAGATATCATTCATCACTACGGGTCCTTCCGGCCAGAAAACGAATCTTTAGTGCCGTGTTGGAAAGTGTTCTCGTAAAAAAGAAGTGGTTGGCGGCACTATCAAGTGCCTTGATGACCCCGGTGACCATGGCCGAGGTTGCTATCTCTGGATCGATTCGCAGCGGTATTGAGCACACCGGTTCTGACTGGCAAGTCATCGATAACGACTCTCGACTTCGGTTCCAGTTTTCTTCTGATCTTGCTGATGGTCAAAACGCTTACATGAACTACGAGTTCAGGGTAAACGCCGCCCAGGGCAGTATGGTGACCGGCGACAAAAAGCTCTTGTCTTTTATCGGCGTAAAGGGCGATTGGGGTTCCCTGAGCTTGGGTGCTCAGTGGAGCACCGCATTCAACACGGTCGGCACCTTTATTGACAAATCTTTCTGGTACGGTGGCTCGTCTCTGGAGTGCGTTCAATATCGAATGAATCACTCTGTGATGTTTGCCACCTCACTCGGCGGCCTGAGCCTGATGGCTGACGCACAGATGGACACCAGCGGCGGTACGCTTGACCGCAGCACCGTAGGCGGGTTGTTCTCCAATGGCACGCTATCCGTAGCCGCCATGTATCAACATGCGGACGACGACTGCCTGGGAGTTGCCGGCGGGCTTTCGCTGGGTCACGTGGATCTGTCCGGCGGATTTGTCGAACGAGCCAGTGGCGCTATCGGATGGGATATCAATGCTGCTTTCGGGTATTTATGGATTGACTACCACTCCTCAGACAGCGCGGGCGCTGCCATCGTTATGAAGCAAGTCTTAGGAATAGGTAACGAGGTCGATCTGATCTTCGAAGGCGTCGATAGGGAATCCGGGATCAGAGGCGGTGCATTCCTTCGTTACGACTTCTAGGCATCGAGCTTGAGACCAGGGCCAAACGGCATTCAAAACCGCCAAAAGGCGCGCTTTTCAGGGCGAAGTCCAAGGAGAATTTGCGAAAAATGAGTGAGTCGCCTACGAGGCGTTAAGCAGATGCTATCCACCCGAGGGATGAATCCGCTGCAAGATATTGTTTTTATTAATAAATATTACTATCGACACCATCATTGGCGAGTGTTGTTTTTTTGAGACAGCATTTTGTAAAAAAGACGTCTAAATGTGGTCTACATCCCTTTTTAAGCAGAAAATAGCGTTGCTTTTGTACAAGAGCAACACTTAACCTCTTTAGGAGAAACCTAGTAATGCAAAAGAAACTGATTGCAGCAGCAGTGGCTGGCGCCCTCGTGGCTCCTTCTGCGATGGCTGAAGTTGCGGTTTCCGGCTCGATCCGTACCGGCGTTGAGTACACCGGTGACGACTGGCAGGTTGCTGATAACTACTCCCGTCTTCGCTTCAAAGCCTCTTCCGATCTGGGTAACGGTCAGAGCGCCTACATGAACTACGAGTTCCGTGTGAACTCCGCTCAGGGCTCTATCGTGACTGGTGACACCCAGCGTCTGTCCTACGTGGGCATTAAAGGCGATTGGGGTTCATTGAGCCTCGGCGCTCAGTGGAGCACCGCGTTCAACACCGTTGGTACCTTCATCGATAAATCCAACCGCTACGGTGGCGCAGGCAACACCTGTATCCAGTACCGTATGAAGAACTCCGTCATGCTGAGCACCCAACTGGGTGGCCTGAGCCTGATGGCCGACGCGCAGATGAGCACCGGCGGCGATACGCTTGACCGTGGCACCGTCGGCGGTCTGTTCTCCATCGGCGGTCTGTCCCTCGGCGCCGTGTACCAATCCGCTGACGCAGACTGCATGGGCGTGGCCGCAGCCATGAACATCGCCGGTATCGGCATCTCTGGCGGCTTCACCGACACCGACGGTGGTGACACCGGCTACGGCGTCAACGCCTCCATCGGCGGTCTGTGGCTCGACTACGAGACCAATGACAGCTCCGACGGCGTGATCACCGGTTCCTACGGCCTTGGCCTGGGCGGCGGTGCGAAGATGATCCTCGAAGTCTCCAACAACGGCGACGATACCATGGGTATCGGCATGCTGCGGATGGATTTCTAAGATCCGCTGTTTAATCGAGCCGCTGGCTTGATGTAAAAAGGGCGCCGAAAGGCGCCCTTTTTATTTGTCCTGACCCGAGTCTGCAACATGCCACGAGCGATACAGCACGCTCGGACGCTACTCTCTTGTTGCCGGAGTGCCTAACACCGGGGCCAAACCGCCCAGATGCTTTTCGTAACGCCGCCAACGTTCAGTGGATCGCGCATGCAGCGGTTGCCGAACCTGATAAAGGCTCAGGGTGTCCACACGACCCACATGATCCTCATGATGCAGCAAGGCATCATCCCAGACCAAATTCAATGCGCTTAGCACAGGCCTAAGCGCTGCTTTGGGGTCCGAGACCAATTCTTCGTAATGCACATCAAGCAACCGATCACCAAGAACAGATTTCCAGTGCGTCATTAAGTTTTGATAACACTGGTAATAACGCGCGAGCTCCCCAAGATCGTAGGCAAAGTCCATACCTGCGGGGAACATTTGAAAGTAAGTGGACAAACACGTGTCCATCGGATTCCGCAGGCAGTGAATCAAGACCGCATCGGGAAAAAGCGCCGCGGCGAGGCCCGCGTGAATAAAATTTTGCGGCATCTTATCGATCACGAACCGCTTGTTCCTTTGCTTTGCCTCGAGCGCCGCCAGATATCGACCCGCCGCCTCCTCCACATCAGACTCGCTCATCTGAGTGACACATTCAGGCCAAGGATCCGACGACCGCGCGGCAAATTGGCGGGCCACTTGTGATAGCGCTCGGAGCTCGCCCGCGGTTCCAACGTCCGGATGCGCGCAGAGGACCTGCTCCAGCAATGTGGTCCCGGATCGAGGCATGCCTAGAATAAACAACGGCTTTCGAGAGGAATGGCCCGATGCCTTTAGGCGGGATAACTGGTCCTGACTAAAGACCGATGTTAGCCGGTGGAACTGTGCCTCAATCGCGCTGCCATCAAACTCAATCTGACTGCGGTGCTGCTGATTGCCCCTTTGATAATAGCGAAAGGCCTGATCAAACCTTCCCACATCATCAAAGGCCTTGCCAAGGGCAAAGTGAAGGTGGACCGCCTGATCCGGGGATAGCTGCGGCCGTTTATCTAACGCCTGCATGCGCTTAATATCGACATCACCCTCGACAAACCGTTTCCCCAGCGCGATGTTGAGCCATGGCTTGGTGAAGAACGGAAATC
>Ga0181594_10000116_pt1 | contig 62451 bp, 52 predicted proteins | sample 071ome_18_FD_145603 | JGI IMG/M metagenome (GOLD analysis project Ga0181594, IMG submission 145603) | Coastal salt marsh microbial communities from the Groves Creek Marsh, Skidaway Island, Georgia - 071413BT metaG (spades assembly) | ecosystem: Environmental > Aquatic > Marine > Intertidal zone...
ATCGGAGTCGTGCGGTGCGCGCGAGGGCGGCCTCGGCCTCGGGGAAGTCCACTCCGATTGCGGCCTGGTATGCAGCCCTCGCGTTCTCCCACCGCCACGACTCCTCGTAGGCCAGGCCCCGCAGAAAGTTCGCGACGGCCTCCGGTGCTACACGGTTCGAGTCGCGGACGTTCGCCCTCGGGTCATCCCATGACGGGCGACGGTCCAGCTCGTCGAGAACCTCGAGGATTCCGGTGACCATGGCACGTCCCAGCTCGACGGGGCCGGCGGGAGCCGGGATCTGCACCCGGGTCGTACCCGCCACGTCGCCGGTCCCCAATCCCGTCAGGCGCACCTCGACGCTGGCGAGATCCGCGGTGATCGGTATGTACACCGCGGCCGCACTGAACTCCGCGCCGATCGAAACGCCGACAGGAGGCCGGCTGGCCGGGCGGGGCAGCCCTGCCCGTTCGTCGGCTGCCGCCGCACTGAAGCGCCGGCGCTCCACGAAGTGCACGTCCTGGCGCTGGAGAAGGCCTGCTACGGCGAGCTCAGCGATCGCCAGGGTCGGATCGATCGTCCCCTCATGGCGCCAGGAAAATGCTCCTGCGAGGTCGAACGAACTCACCGCGACTCGGGCCGCCCCGGGCAGGGCGTCAGGGCGAGGAACGCGCAGGGCACGCCACTCGGCTTCCGTGGCCGGGGCCGGTCTGGACGAGGTGGTGGGCCCTCCCGCGCACCCGGCGAGGAGGAGGACAATGGGAAGAAGTGTCGCGTGAGTGCGCTGTCGCCGGCGCACGGATCGGGGCAAGAACATGTTGGAAGGTACGACACTCGGTCGCCGGGAGGCACCTTCGATATCTCTGGATGGAGTACGCCGGGGCTCGGGTCGCACACTCGTGACGCCCCACCTGCACGACTCTTCCCAGCGCCACGGGGTGGGCCTACCTATGCGTCAGTCCGAGGCCGACCCACCCGGAGACCCATGAGCATCGAACCCAGCGATCACGAAACGCCCGAGGATTCACCCTTCCGCTTCCGACACGCCGTACCGGTCCGATTCCGCGACGTTGACGTGGCCGGGCACGCCCACCATGCGGACGCGCTCATCTACTTCGAGGAAGCCCGCTGGGCCTACTGGATGCAGGTCGTCGGTCAGACCCGCGTCGAGGAGTTGAACTATGTGCTCGCCGAATGCCGTGTTCGGTGGCACGCTCGGGTGTTGTGGCCGCAGACCGTCACTGTGGGCGTGCGCGTCTCGCGGATCGGGCGAAAACACTTCGAGATGGAGTATGAGGTCCGTGCGGCGTCAGGGGACAGATTGCAGAGCGGGTCAACGGTGCAGGTCATGTATGACTATGCGGCAGGCTCATCGATCCCGATGCCGGACGATTTGCGTGAGACGCTCGAGGCCTTTGACGGCCCCTTCGACTGACGCTGTAACCCAGGGATAGGAAGCCGGGCGTAATGCGTGCTTGGCGTTGTCGTACCTCCGTCCAGCATGGCAAGCGGTGCGCGGCGGGATGGGAACAAATGGTTTGCCCGCTCCAGACTTTGTGAATAAATTCTCAAGCTATTCTCGCCGGAATCCCGGTACACGGGATCTCCGGCTTTTCGTTGGTTTAGTGAAGAAGCACACCATTCGGGATCCGGTCCGAATGAGCCCGCCACGGGATGGCGGGTGCAACAGTGGGGAAAACCCAAGGAGAGTAAGCCATGCTTGGACGGCTCAAGCTGACGTTCGCTCTGGCGATCGCCGCCATTGTGATCGCCCCCGCGGCTGAGCTCGCGGCGCAGGACGGCGGACGCTTCCGCGTCATCATTCCGTATTTCGAGCCCCTCGAGGACGCCGACGACGGATTCGGGAAGGACGTTTCCAAGGAGCTGCGCAAGCTCCTCGAAGACTTCCCCACGCACGTCGCCATGGAAGAAGGCGATATCAAGGACGAAGCCAAGCGCTTCGACATGAAGATCGACGACCTGAACTGTCTGTACACACGGCAGCTCGCGTCCCAGATCAACATTCCTGTCGCGATCTGCGCGAGCTACAACGAAGTGTCCAGAGACAACTTCATGGTGTCCGCCGAGGTCTGGGACATTCAGGGCTCCGAGTCGTTCCCGATCGAGGCCTTCCCGGCCACGAAGGACACGCGACGCGAGGCCGCTCAGCACATCTTCGAGCAGTTCGAGCGCTATTCCACCACGGTTCGCTCCGCCGCGATCTGCAATGACTACTACGCGTCGCAGCAGTGGGACAACGCGCTCCGTAACTGCGACGAGTCGCTCGCTCTCAACCCGAGCCAGATCGGTACGCGTTACCTGCGTGGCCGCATCCTCTATGAAATGGAGCGGATGGACGAGTCGCTCGCCGAGTTGGAGACGGTGATCGAGCAGAATCCGTTCCACGAGGACGCGCTTCAGCTGGCGGGTTACATCGCAGCGGTCAGCGACCAGGACGACAAGGCGCGTGACTACTACTCGCGCTACCTCGACATCAACCCGGGTAACGCGGCCATCCGGATGCGGATCGCGTACGAGCTGGCTCAGGCTGGTGACCCGGTCGGTGCCATGGCATTCATCCAGGTCGGTCTCGACGTTGATCCCGAGAACGTCGACCTCCACGAGCAGTATGGCGGCTTCGCCTTCAGCGCCGCGCTCGAGATTCAGCAGATGGCAGCTGTCGGTGCTCAGAACGGTGGGGACGCCGTAGCCCCGGAGGCCGTTGGGTACTACCGAGAGGCCATCGCCTCGTACGAGAAAGTGTTCGAGGCCAAGGGCGCGGAGACGCCGGTCGGCCACCTCGCCAACGTGGTGTCGGCCTACATCCAGCTCGAGGAACTCGAGAGCGCCATCTCCATGAGTGAGCGTGTGCTCGAGACCCACGGCACCGAGGATCGCCTGTGGGTCCTCTACGCCGACGCGCTGCAGCGTTCGGATCGCCTGGACGATGCCATCGCCGCGCTGGATCGTGTGATGGAGATCAACCCGGATCACCCGAGCGCCGCGCTGCGTCAGGGCAACTGGCTGATTCAGGCCGGCCGTCTTCAGGATGCGGTCGCGGTTCTGTCTCGCGCTGCGGAAGGCAACCCCGCCCAGGCCGAGCAGGCCGGTCGGATGGTCTTCGCCGAGGCGTACCAGAACGGGTACCAGCAGGACAACTTCCAGTACACGATCGACGGCATGGTCGCGGGCAAGCAGCTTCCGAACCTGTCGGACGAAATGCGCCACCAGATGAACTTCTGGCATGCGTTCAGTCTGTACCGGAAGGCCGTCGTGGAGCAGGAGCCGAACACGCTCCAGTCTGCTCAGGCGACGCTCCCGGCGTTCCAGCAGGCGCTGGAACTGCTCGGTGACGTCGGTGGCTACCCGGCTTCGGTGAATCTGAACCTCGCGGAACTCCAGGGTAACGTGGGCACCTACATCGAGATTCAGGAAGCGATCATCAAGCGCGGTCGCTGATGCTGAACTGATCGGCATCGCGGTGTAGCGCCGCGATCCGGGAGCGCCGTGGGGGATGTCCCCCGCGGCGCTCCTTTTTTTGTCCCCGGTTCCCGCGCGCGGACCGAAGATCTCCCCCACTTCTTACCACTCGCCGGCTGAACGTTCGGACACACCTTCGGTTTTTGTTCGTATTTCGGAAAAATTTGTTTCCGATGCAATACCTGGACATCCCAGCGCCTATGCGGGTTAAGCGCCTGCCGAGCGCTCTCGGCCACGGGGCAAAAATCACCAAAAGTGACTCTTGACGTCCAACTCCACTGTGCCGTATTATGGGCCCTAGTTCCCCACTCTTCCCCACTTCGTACCACCTGAAGGCGCCGAGTGAACGGTTTCGTCGGGCAATACGAGCATCAGATGGACCAGAAGGGGCGCGTCAGCCTCCCCTCGGCGTTCCGCCGTGAGGCTGATGGCGACCGCTTCGTTCTGATGCAATGGGAGCCCCGCTACCTGACGCTGTTTCCCGAGGCGAAGTGGCAGGAGGTGCAGCAGAAGCTGCTCGAGTTCCGACGCAGTGATCCCGCGGCCTGGAATCAGGTCCGGATGATCATCGGCCAGGCGGTGGAGGTGGCTCCCGACAAGCAGGGGCGCATTCTCGTGCCGGCCTCTCTCCAGGGGGCCGCTGACCTCTCCGGAACGGTACTGCTCATCGGCAACCTCGATCGCGTGGAGCTGTGGGACCCGGCGACGTATGGCGAGGTCGTGAAGGAGCAGGCGGGGGAGATTCAGCAGTTCGCACACAAGCTGTTCGGCTAGTCGTGATGTCCGACTACCACGAACCGGTCATGGGGCCCGAGGTGCTGGAATTGCTGGCTCCCAGTGATGAGGGGCTGTACCTCGACGGGACCGCCGGTGGGGGCGGCCACACGAGGATGATCCTCGACGCGTGCGGGACGTGTCGTGTCATCGCGGTGGATCGGGACCCTGAGGCACTCGAGGAAGCGCGTGGGGCGCTTGCCGACGTTCGTGCCCGGGTTCGCTTCGTGCCCGCCCGATTCGATCGTGCCCTCGTCGACCCCGAGATCCAGGATCGTGGCCTCGATGGTGCGCTGCTCGACCTGGGCGTCAGCTCGCATCAGCTCGATGCGGACGAGCGCGGTTTCACGTTCCGCCGGGGCGCCCGCCTCGACATGCGGATGGATCGAGAGGGCCGGGACGCGGCTGCATTCCTTGCCGAGGCGGATGAGGATGAACTGACGCGGGTCTTCCGGGACTTCGGCGAGGAGCCGAGGGCTCGTCGCCTGGCCCGGGAAGTCGTGAAGAGGCGAGCCACGGAGCCGTTGTCGACGAGTGATGATCTCGTGGCGGCCATGGCCGTCGCACTCGGTCGTTCCCCCAGCGCGAAGGAAAAGGCACGGATCTTCCAAGCAGTCCGTATCGCAGTGAACGAAGAGTTGGAAGCGCTGGAGGCGGGGCTGCCCGCCATCCGCGATGTGATGAAGGCTGGTGGGGTGATGGTCGTGATCGCGTACCACTCGCTCGAGGATCGGGCGGTGAAGAACGCGTTTCGGGAGTGGAGCCGGGCGTGCGTGTGCCCGCCGGAACTGCCCGTGTGTACGTGTCGGGGTGAACCGCTCGGGGAAACCCTCACGCGCAAGGTTCTGCGGCCCACCGCCGACGAGGTCGAGCGAAACCCGCGAGCCCGCAGCGCGCGTCTGCGCGCGTGGCGGAGGGCTGCCTGATGGATGCTCACGTGCTCGGCCGCGCGGCGCTGACGTTCGCCTTTCTTCTGTGCTCCCTCGGGCTCGTGACGTGGCGCCAGAGCCGAGCGTTCGAGGCCAATCAGGCCCTCGACGAACTTCGCCGGCAGGTCTCGGTGGTTCAGGCCGAGCAGATCGAGCTCGAGCGTGATCTGCAGGTGCGTCGGAGTCTCGGCAACATCGTTGAGGCGGCAGAAGCCATCGGCATGGTGACGCCCAGCGCCGAACAGATCGTGATTCTGGGTAAGGGAGGCGAGTCGTGAGCCGCCGCCGGCACGACGAAATGCGTCCGCATCCGTGGCGGCGTCGGACGATCCTGACCGTATGGCTGCTCAGCGCCGTCGCCGTGACGGTTCGTGCCGGTCAGATCCAGATCGTTCAGGCGGCCGATTGGGCGCAGATGGCGAGCAGCCAGCACGAGGGGGCCGTGACGTTGCCTGCTCCGCGCGGCACCGTGTTCGCGGCCAACGGTGTGCCACTCTCCGTCACACGGGAGCGAGTGCAGATCTACGTCGCTCCCAGAGAGGTGCAGAACGCGGAGGTCGTCAAAGACCGACTCGCCGGAGTCCTCGGTCTGAGCCCGTCCCGTGTCGAGGGTCTCGTGTCCCGCGGGTCCGGCTGGAACCATGTCGGTCTCTACTCGCTCGCCGTTCGCGACTCACTCCTCGGGCTTCCCGGCGTACATCTCCAGTCACTGTATCAGCGCTATTACCCGCATGGGGAGATCGCTCGCGGTGTCACCGGGGTGGTGATCGACGGAGACGGGCGCGGGGGAATCGAACAGCGGTATGACGGGCACCTGAGCGGAGTGCCGGGTTCTGAGGTGGTGGCTCGCGACAGCCGCGGCAATCCGATCCCTGGACAGCGGCTCACCGTGAACGAGCCGAGAGCCGGTGGTGAGATCGTCCTGACGCTCGACATGGAGCTGCAGGAGATCGCGCAGTCCGCGCTGATGGACGCGATCGACGAGCACGAGGCGTTGGGTGGAGACATCCTGATTACCGACCCTCACACGGGCGAGATCAAGGCGCTCTTCTCGATCCGGGACGGGAACATCGCTGCGCTGTCGGCCATCAACGCGCCGTTCGAGCCCGGTTCGACGCTGAAGGTCTTCACCGTCGCCGCGCTGCTCGACAATGGGCTGGCGGACCTGAACGACGTGATCGACATCGACGATGGTCGCTGGACGATCAATGGTCGGACGCTGAACGACACCCATGTGGAGGCTGAGCACATCACGCTCCGCACCGCGCTGAGTGAATCGTCGAACGTCGGGATCGCGAAGGCTGCGCTCGCGCTGCCGGAGGGGCTCCAGTTCCAGAATCTCCGTGATTTCGGCTTTGGTACGATGACGGGGATCGAGTTGCCGGGGGAGGTCGCGGGTACGCTGTATTCACCGGACCGCTGGAGTCTCCAGTCGCCCCAATCGCTGGCGATCGGATACGAGATGTCCGCTACGCCGCTCCAGATGGCGATGGCGTACGGGGCGATCGCCAACGGCGGCGTACTCATGCGCCCACGTCTTGTTCAGGCGGTTCGGGATGCAAACGGTACGATCGTCGAGCGCTTCGATCCTCAGGAGATCCGTCGCGTGGTGAGCCGCCGCACGGCAGAGCAGCTCGGACGCGCGCTCGTCGAAGTCGTCGACAACGGTACGGGTGGAGCGGCCGGTATCGGCAGTTACCAGGTCGCGGGGAAGAGCGGTACGGCTCGTTTCGCAACGAACGGGCGCTACGAGCGTGGTGATTACTCGTCGTCGTTTGTCGGCTACTTCCCGGCCGACGACCCGCAGCTCGTGATCTTCGTGAAGCTGGATCGACCGGGTGGCGGGGCGTACTACGGGGGTGCCGTCGCAGCCCCCGTTACGAGGGTCACGATGGAGGCGGCGCTCGCGGCCAACGTTCTGAATCTGGACAAGCTCGCCGGTGCGGCGCAGCGCCCCGTGGTGGTGGTGCCGTCCGACTTCTATACGCAATACGCCGCAACCGACCTCAGCATCCCGCTGCCGCCCGAGAGTCCCGAAGGGCAGGACGCCGGTGCCGGCGTGGCCGTTCCCGACGTGTCGGGGCTTCCGACCCGGTCGGCCATTCGCGAACTACACAAGCACGGACTACGCGTGGCCGAAGTCGGGCCGGGCGCCGTGATTCGCACATTCCCGACCGCCGGCTCCGTGGTGACACGGGGTGACGTGGTGCGACTGCGGTATCGAGGGCAGGACGATGAGTGAGTCACGCGCCACGCTGCGTGCGGTGGAAGACGTCCTCCGGACTGCCGACCTCCTGACTGAGGTACGCGGGTCGGAGGACATCGTCGTCAGGGGCGTATCTCAGGACTCCCGCACGACCGAAGCGGGTGAGCTCTTCCTGGCGTGGAAGGGGACGGAGTCGGATGCGCACGATTACGTCCCGCAGGCCGTGGAGCGTGGTGCATCCGCCGTCGTCGTCGAGCGGCCCGTCGATGTCGACGTGCCCCAGCTCGTCGTTCGTGACGGTCGCCGGGCTGCAGCGCTGGCGTCGAACGTCGTGCTCGGATCTCCGAGTGCAGCCATGACGATCGTCGGTGTCACGGGTACGAACGGGAAGACGACCACATCGCTCTTGATTCAGCATCTCGTGGCCCCGGAACGGACCGCGGCCGTGATCGGCACGCTCGGGCTTCTGGGGACGGACGGCGTCCTGCCCGGAACCGGAGGCCTGACGACTCCGGGCCCGGTCCAGCTCACGCTGTGGATGCGTGACCTGGCCCAAGCCCGCTACGAGGTGGTCGTGCTTGAGGCCTCGTCTCACGCGATCGAGCAGCATCGGCTGGACGGGATCGAGTTCGATGTCGCGGTCTTCACCAACCTGTCCCGGGACCATCTCGACTATCACGGCGACATGGCCGCGTATCGCGCGGCCAAGCTCGGCCTGGTGGATCTGGTCTCCGGTGAAGGCACGGTGGTGGTCAACGCCGACGCCGATGCGTGGCAGGGGCTTGAAGCCGGCGGACGGCGTGTCGTGACGTATGCCCTCGAGGGCGAAGCGGACGTGCAGGCGCGAGAGGTCCGCCTGGATCCGGCGGGCAGCAGCTTCTCCCTGGTCGTCGACGGAGAGGCCTTTTCGGCACGTCTCCCGCTCGTGGGACGGTACAACGTCGAAAACGCACTGGCCGCGGCCTCTGCGGCCGTCGCGATCGGCGTCGCTCCGGCGCTCGTCGCCGAGCGCCTCGAGACGGCACCGCAGGTGACCGGTCGACTCGAGACGGTGGTCAGCCAGCCGTTCGGCGTACTGATCGACTTCGCCCATACGCCCGCGGCGCTCGAAGGAGCGCTGGGAGCGTTGAGGCCGCTCACGGATGGACGGCTCATCGTCCTGTTCGGAGCGGGTGGGGACCGCGACCGCAGCAAGCGCAAGCCGATGGCAGAGGCCGTGGCGCGTATCGCCGACGTCGCGGTGCTGACGTCGGACAATCCGCGCACCGAGAACCCGGACTCGATCATCGATGATCTGGTCGAGGGCATGGGTTCGATGGAGTTCATCCGGATGACGGACCGCCGTGCCGCCATCCGGGCGGCGCTCGAGGCAGCCCGTCCGGGTGACACCGTCGTGCTCGCGGGAAAGGGACACGAGACGTACCAGGTCGTCGGAACCGAAAAGCAGCCGTTCGACGAGGCGGAAATCGCGCGCAGCGCGCTTCGCGAACTGGGAGTCCTCTGATGGCCTTCCACTGGGACGACAAGACGGTGCGGCAGGCGCTCGGCATGCGGGCTGACCTGGCCCAGTCGGATGTGCAATACGCGAGCGTGTCCACCGACTCCCGGTCGGTGTCGACGGGGGACCTGTACGTGGCGCTCGTCGGCGACCGTTTCGACGGCCACGACTTCGTCGCCGACGCCTTTTCGAAGGGAGCAGCCGGAGCCGTGGTCTCCCGCCCCGCGGCCGGGGATCCGGCCGGTCGCCTGTACCCGGTCGACGACACGCTGGTTGCCCTGGGTCGGCTGGCCGCGTGGCGTCGGCAGCAGATCGACGCACCTGTCGTCGCGATCACGGGCTCGTCCGGCAAGACGACGACCAAGGAGATGACGGCCGCCGCGCTGGGTGAGACGTACCGCGTGCACGCGACCGCCGGAAATCTGAACAACCGGATCGGGCTACCACTCACCATCCTCGCTACCCCGGAGCAGGTGGAGGCCGTAGTCCTCGAGCTCGGCACCAACGAGCCCGGTGAAATCAAGGCTCTCGTCCAGGTGGCGCGGCCTGATGTCGCGGTCATCACGACCGTCGGTGAAAGTCACCTCGAGAAACTTGGTTCGCTCGAAGGAGTCCTGACGGAGAAGCTCGACATCCTGCGAGGCATGGTCGACGGCGGCCAGTGCATTGTCGGTGACGATCCTGCGGTTCTGGCGGAACGAGCCCACGCCATCTGTGCCCAGGTGAAGGTGGTGGGCTGGAGCGAGCGCGCGGACGCGGACGCACGACCACAGAACGCCGAGGTCGACGTGTTTGGCCGCTACAGCTTCGACTGGCGGGGCCAGCGCGTCACGGCTCCCATGGCCGGACGGCACGCGGTCTCGAACGCGCTGCTCGCTCTGACCATCGCCGATGTTCTCGACGTGCCGGCGCGTGACGCGATTCGGGGGCTTGGCACGGCCCGTATGGGTTCGATGAGAGGTGAGTTCCAGCGCATCGGCGAACTCACGCTGATCGTCGACTGCTACAACGCGAATCCTCAGAGCGTTCGTGCCTCCCTTGACGTGCTGGAGGATCAGGCCGTCACGGGTCGGAAGGTCGCCGTCCTCGGATCGATGCTCGAACTCGGCGACGCGACGGCCGGGCTGCACGACGAAGTCCTCGCGGACACGGTCGACCGCGACATCGACCTGATCGTGGCGACGGGCGCATTCGCCGAGGCGGCAGGCCGTGCCGGCCTAAGCGATGAGCGTGTCGTGATCGGTGAGGACTGGCAGACCGCGTACCCGCTGCTGATCGAACGTCTCGAGGGTGGAGAGATCATCCTGCTCAAGGCGTCCCGCGGGATCGCCCTCGAGAGGATTCTCCCCCGCCTCCGGGCAGATTTCGGCACGGCCGTCGAGCCGGTGGAGGCCTGATGCTCGCGCACCTGCTTCCCGGACTGACTGACGTCTTCTCCCCCCTGAACGTCTTCGTCTATATCTCGTTCCGCACAGCGGGTGCCGTGGTCACGTCGCTGGTCATCGCATTCGTCTTCGGGCCGATGGTGATTCGCCGGCTGCAGCTCGCGAATGTAGGTCAGGTGGTACGCGAGGTCGGGCCGGAGACCCATCTGGCCAAGTCCGGTACGCCCACGATGGGTGGGATCATCATCATCCTGGCGACGACGGTCTCGACGCTGCTCTGGGCACGCCTGGACAACCCCTACACGATCCTGGCGCTCGTATCGCTCCTATGGATGGGCGCCATCGGTTTCCTGGACGACTACCTCAAGGTCGTACAGGGCAAGACGAGGGGGCTGGTCGCCCGCTACAAGATGGTCGGGCAGTGGACCTTCGGGCTTGCCCTGGGCGCCTTCCTCGTCTGGAACCCCATCTCCGATCACCCGACCACCTGGACGACCGTGCCGTTCTTCGCAGACGTCGCGGCCGCCTTCTCGGTTCCGGTGTTCATTCTGTTCACCGGGATCGTCGTTTCGGGCTCGTCCAACGCGGTGAACCTCACCGATGGCCTCGACGGTCTGGCGGCTGGACTCACCGCGATCGCGGCCGCGACGCTGGGCATCTTCGCCTACATCGCGGGCCGGATCGACACGTCGCAGTACCTCGGCTTCTTCTACCTGCCCGGGGCAGGGGAGTTGACGATTTTCGCCCTCGCGCTCGCCGGCGGTGCGCTGGGCTTTCTCTGGTTCAACTCGTACCCGGCCGACGTCTTCATGGGCGACACCGGGTCGCTGGCTCTGGGGGGGGCGCTCGGCGTCATGGCGATCCTCCTCAAGGCCGAATTCCTGCTTGTGATCGTCGGCGGTGTGTTCGTGCTCGAAACGCTGTCGGTGATCGTGCAGAAAGGGTGGTTCAAGTACACGAAGCGGCGGCACGGAGAGGGGAGGCGCGTCTTCAGGATGGCCCCCGTCCACCACCACTTCGAGAAGCTCGGTTGGTCCGAAACCACGGTCGTCATTCGCTTTTGGATTATCGGCGTCCTGTTCGCGATGGTCGCGTTCAGCACACTGAAAATCCGGTGAGCGGGTATGCTGCGGTCAAGCGTTTTGGGAATGCGGTTTGATGGATCTGTCTGGAATGAACGTGGCTGTCATCGGCCTGGGTGCGAGCGGAATCGCCGCCGCACGACTGGCCGCTGAAAAGGGAGGAGATGTCTATGTCTCGGATTCGCGCACGGATGATGCAGTTGCAGCTGGTGGAGCCGACCTCGGAGAGAGAGTCGAGATCGAGCTGGGTCGACACGACCTCGAACGAATGGTCGATGCCGACCTCGTCGTCACCAGCCCCGGCATACCGCCGGACGCTCCTGTGCTCCGAGGTCTCGCCAAGCGAGGAGTTCGGTGGATCTCAGAGCCCGAGTTCGCCTGTCGGTTCTTCACTGGTGCACTGATCGGAATTACCGGCACCAATGGAAAGACCACGACGACGCTTCTGGTGAATCATCTGCTCCACGCATCGGGCATCCGTTCCGCCGCTGGCGGGAACGTCGGGGGAGGGCTCGCCCCTGCCGCGTCGGATCTCGCGCGCATGGACGACGCGCCGGACTGGATCGTGCTCGAGATGAGCTCGTTCCAGCTCGCCGGTGTGGAGACGTTTCGACCGGATATCGGCGTCGTGACGAACCTGTCTCCGGATCATCTGGACCGATACCCCTCCGTCGAGGCGTACTACGGGGACAAGGCGAGGCTCTTCGACCACGCGTCGGACGAGAGTCTCTGGGTTCTCCCCTCGGGAGACGACGAGGTCGAACGACTCGCGGGTGACGCGCGGGGTCGCCGGTACTTCTTCGGCGAAGGCCCCGACAGCAGCGCCTTCGTTTCGGACGGCGAGCTGACCCTCCGCCTAGGTGGCGAGATCGAGCCGCTTCTTCCGCGCATCGATCTTCCTCTCCTCGGCGCCCACAACGTCGAGAACGCCCTGACCGCGGCCCTCGTGGCGCGCCTTGCGGGCGCGGGGTCGGGTGGCATCGCCGCGGGTCTCGGGTCGGCGAGTGCCCTGCCTCATCGCCTGGAGCCCGTGGTCGAGCGTGACGGCGTGCTGTGGATCAACGATTCCAAGGCCACCAACGTTGCCGCGACCCTCAGCGCACTGACCAGTCTCGACCGTCCCGTCGTGCTCCTCCTCGGCGGGAAGGACAAGGGCGAGGACTTCGGTCAGCTCGCTGCCGCGGTCCGCGACCACGTGCGCGTCGTGATCGGGTACGGAGCTGCCGGGCCGCGCGCCATCGACGAACTGAGCTCGGCTCTGGGGATCGCGGTCGACGACGCGACCGACGCGGTCGACCCGTCCCGGTCGACCCCCTCGCTCCGACTCGTGGAAGGCTCGCTCGAAGACGTCGTCGCCCGCGCTCTCCCCGTAGCCGAGCCGGGCCACGCCGTGCTGCTGTCACCTGCCTGCTCGAGCTTCGACATGTACGAGAGCTACGAGCATCGGGGTCGGCACTTCACGAGCCTCGCGAAGGCCGTCGCATGAGGATGGCCCGGCCGATGGATATCGCTCCGGTCGGACCGGCCCGGCTCCCCGATTCGGGACTCGGGAGGGGGTGGGAAGCCGCGGCGGTCATGGGCCTCACGCTTCTGGTACTCTCATTCGGCCTCGTGACCCTGTACAGCGCGTCCTCCGTGTTCGCGCTCAGTCAGGGGGTATCCGACACGTTCTACGTCGTGCGCCAGGGAGCTGGCGCGATCGTGGGACTCGCACTGCTCGTCTTCTGCGCCTGGATGCCGTATCGCTACTGGGCGCTTCTGGCATGGCCGCTCGTCATCGGCAGTGTCGGGATGCTGATTCTGTGCGTGCTTCCCTGGACCTACGGCATCGCGCCGGAGATCAATGGCGCTCGCCGTTGGCTTCGCCTGGGCGTCACGATCCAGCCGTCCGAGGTCGCGAAGATCGCCATCATCGTGTGGTCGTCTGCGATGGCCGTCCGCAAGGTGCCACACTTCAAGTCCCTCCGGCGTGGCCTCGGGCCGTTCCTCGCCGTCTGGGGGCTCGTCATCGGGCTCGTCACGATGGCCCCCGACCTGTCGACGGCACTGGTCGTCGCCACGCTCGGCATCGTCATCGTCTTCTCCGCGGGTGCACGGGTCGCACACTTCGTGTTCCTGGGGGCGCTGGTCACTCCGCTGCTGTACCTCCTGCTTCGCGCTCCGTACCGCTGGGAGCGGATCAAGGTCTTCGGCGGTCAGCTCGCCGACCCGGCGGGCGCCGGATATCAGGTGAAGCAATCCCTGATCGGATTCGGTTCCGGGGGCGTGTACGGCGTGGGCTTCGGGGAAGGGCAGCAGAAGCACGGCTTCCTGCCGGAGGCCCATAACGACTTCATCTTCGCCATGATCGGCGAGGAATGGGGCTTCCTCGGGATCGTGCTGGTCGTGGCCGTCTACACGGCCCTCGTACTGGTCGGCTTCCGGATCGCGAGCCGCGCTCCGGATCTCTTCGGTGAGCTGCTCGCCATCGGATGCACGAGCCTGATCGCCGTCCAGGCAACGCTCCACATGGCTGTCGGACTGGCTCTCGCTCCGGCGACGGGGCTGGCCCTTCCGCTGATTTCGTACGGTCGCTCCAACCTGATCGTCACCCTGATCGCGCTGGGCATCCTGATCTCAGTGGCCCGGGCTGCTCCGGGTGGGAAGGCGGCCCATGTCTGACGCCAGGCGCGCCTCGGGTCCCGTGGTCGTTCTCTCCGGTGGAGGCACGGGTGGACACCTCTACCCGGCCCTCGCCATCGCGGACGCGCTTCGTGAGGCACGCCCGGACGTGCACGTGGTGTTCGTCGGCGCAAGGCGGGGCATCGAGGCCCGTGTCCTGCCGGAGCGGGCGGAGGACCACCTGCTTCTTCCCGTCCACGGCATTGATCGGAGTCGACCGATCAGCCTCGTACGCGCCCTCGGTGGCCTCTCGCTTGGTCTCGTACGGGTCGTAGGGTTGTTTCTGCGCATGCGGCCGGCGGTCGTGGTCGTGACGGGAGGGTATGCCGGCGCTGCTGCGGGGATCGCCGCGGGACTCATGGGCGTCCCCCTGGTGCTGCAGGAGCAGAATTCCGTACCGGGGGCCGTAACAAAGCTGCTCACACGCTTCGCCATGCGGGTACACGTCGCCTATCCGGAGGCGATCGGTCGTCTCCCGATCGGCGGACCGCGCTGTGTCGTGAGCGGAAACCCGGTACGCTCTCGCTCCGGAATGGCGCGCTCCGCGGCTCGTCGTGCGTTCGGGGTTCCGGAAGACGTCACCCTGACCTTCGTCAGTGGCGGAAGCCAGGGCTCGCTCGCGCTGAACGAGGGGCTGACCGCGTACGTGACTCAGGTCACTCAGGGTACGATCGATCGCCCCGAGATGCTCCACTTCCTCTGGTCCACGGGGCGAAAGCACTTCCCCGGTGTGCGCGGTGCGCTCGATGGGGTCGGCTCCCCCGAGTGGGTCCACGCGCTGCCGTACATCGAGGACATGCCGGGCGCCCTCGCAGCCTCCGATCTGGCAGTCAGCCGTGCCGGGGCGATGACGACGGCGGAGCTGATGAACCAGGGGCTCCCGGCGATTCTCGTACCGCTGCCGACCGCTGCCGAGAATCACCAGATGTACAACGCCCGGGCTCTCGAGGATGCGGGCGCAGCACGTGTGATCCCGCAGGACGAGCTCTCGCCGTCGCGGTTGGCTCAGGAAATCGCGTCGGTCACGGCCGACGCCGGGGCGCTCGAGGTGATGAGCGCACGTGCGTCGGAGCGGGCGCATCCGCGCGCGACCGAAGAGATCGCAGGGGACGTTGCGACGCTGCTCCCTCCCATGAGGAGGGCCGCATGAAGGCGCGCCTCGATCTGCGGGCTCTCGCGGCGGACCGGCCTGTGCACTTCATGGGTGTGGGCGGCGCGGGGATGTATCCACTCGCCGAGCTCCTTCTGCGCAGTGGGGGTAAGGTCAGCGGGTGCGACTCGAAGGACAGTCCGTCTCTCCAGGCGCTCGCCGCTCTGGGTGCGACGGTTTCGGTCGGGCACGACGAGGCTCACGTCGAGGATGCCGCGGCCCTCGTCGTCACCGCTGCCGTTCCGCAGGACCATCCCGAAGTGATGGCCGCGAAGCGGGCCGGCATCATCGTGATGAAAAGGGCCGAAGCACTCGGCACGTGGGTCGCGCAGGGCCGGGTCGTGGGCGTCGCGGGTACGCACGGCAAAACGACCACGACCGCCATGGCGACCGAAGTGCTGGCCGAAGCGGGCATGGACCCGACTGGACTCGTAGGCGGGCGGGTGACGGAGTGGGGAGGCAATCTTCGCTACGGAGCCGGTGACGTCTTCGTCGTCGAGGCCGACGAGTACGATCGATCGTTCCTTACCCTGTCCCCTGATGTCGCGGTCATCACGAACCTCGAAGCCGACCATCTCGACATCTACGGTGATCTGGAGGGTGTTCGGCAGGGCTTCCTGGACTTCCTGGCGGGCGTTCGGGGCGGCGGTCGCGTCGTCGTCTGCGCGGACGACCATGGAGCCGCCTCGCTGCTCTCGACGATCGGACCGAGTGGGTACACCTACGGGACGTCGGCCGGGTCGATGCTCCGCGCGACCGACATGCACGTTCGAGACGGTGTGACCCACGCGACGGTGTGGGAAGAGGGGGTCGAGGTCGGTGAGCTGAGGCTGCGCATGGGTGGGCGCCACAATCTGCTGAACGCCCTGGCGGCCTCTGCGGCGGCGCGTGCGTTGGGTGCGGACTGGGGCGACATCCTCAAGGCGCTGGAGGGCTTCCTCGGCGTGGGCCGTCGATTCCAGCTGGTCGGTGAGGCGGGGGGCTCGATCGTGATCGACGACTACGCCCACCATCCGACGGAAATCGCCGCCGCGCTGCGCGCCGCGCGTGGCCTGTACGAGGCGCGCCGGCTGATCGCCGTCTTCCAGCCTCACCTGTATTCGCGGACCCGGGACTTCGCACGGAGCTTCGGCGAGGCGCTGGCGATCGCGGACAAGGTCTGGCTGACAGACATCTTCCCGGCGCGCGAAGCTCCGATCCCGGGGATCGATGGCCAGACGCTCGTCACGGCGGTCACCGAGGCTGGCGCTTGCGATGTGTCGTACGTGGAAGCCCTCGCACCCCTCGCGTCTGCCGTCGCGGCCGACACGAGACCGGGCGACGTGATCGTGACCCTCGGGGCCGGCTCCATCGAGCAGACGGGCGGCATGCTCCTCGAGGCACTGAAGAGGGAACCCGCCCATGCCTAGCCCGACGTTGAGAGGGCCGCTGAAGGCTCTGGCGTTCACGATTGTGCTCGGGCCTGTGGCGTACTGGGGCCCCAGCCTGCTCGAGGCCGTTCGAGAACTCGAGGTCTTCGCCGTACGGAGCGTCGAAGTGACCGGGATCAAGATCCTCAGCGAGGACGCGGTCGTGGAGCGTCTCGCCCTGGGCTCCTTCGCGTCGGTCTGGGGGGATGCCTCCATCTGGCGCGATCGGATCGAAGCGGATCCGATGGTCCGCGCGGTCGAGATTCGGCGTCGCGTACCGAGTCGTCTCCTGGTGCGGGTGGAGGAGCGCGCACCGGTCGCCCTGGCGGGCACACCGGTTCTCGAGCCGATCGATGCGGAAGGGTTCCGCCTGCCGATCGACCCGACCCTCTATCGCCTCGACCTGCCTATCATCAGTTCCGAGCGCATGCTTCCCGAGGACGCCGCACTCTTCCCGGAAGACGTGCGGTCCCTCGCGGCCGAGCTCGAGCATCTGTCGGCCACTCATCAGGACTTTGCACATCGGATCTCGACCATCCGATGGCACTCCGAGGGGGTCGTGGCCGTGCGGCTTCAGAGCCCCGACGTCGATTTCATCATGCCGATCCACACGACGGGCTCACGCATCCGCGAGGGTGAGTCCGCCCTCGGTCATGCGATGCAGGAGGGAGCGGGTCGCCCTCCGGCCGAAGTCGACCTGCGTTTTGCCGAGCAGGTCGTCATTCGGGTGACGCCGGGCAGCTCCTCCGTTTCAACCTTTTCGGCCGGGGGCCGATGACATGCGCTCGAATCTGATCGCCGGACTCGACATCGGGAGCACCCACACCTGCGCCGTCATCGGTGAGGTGGTCGGTGACCCGCGCCGCCCGGGTCTGACGATCCTTGGTGTGGGGCAGGCTCCGACCTCCGGTCTTCGCGGTGACCTCGTCATCAATATCGACGAGATGACCGAGTCCGTTCGTAACGCCATGAACGAAGCCGAGTTGATGGCCGGTGCCACCGTCGACCGTGTCTATGCCGGGATCGGCGGCGATCACGTGCGGGCCACCAACTCCATGGGTGTCGTCGCGATCACCGAAGACGAGGTCACCGAAGACGATGTGGAGCGCGTTCACATCGTCGCTCGAGCGGTGGCACTCCCACCCGACCGCGAGATGGTGCACGCGATTCCTCAGGAGTATCGAGTCGATCATCAGGGCGGCATCAAGGACCCGCTCGGCATGTCGGGCGTGCGACTCGAGAGCGAGGTCTTCCTCGTCACCTGCCAGGTGACGGCGTCGGCGAACATCACGAAGGCGGTGAATCGTGCCGGATACCGCGTGCAGGAGCTTGTGCTCGAGCCGCTCGCGGGCGCTCGCGCGGTCCTGACGGAAGACGAGAAGGAAGTCGGCGTCGCCATGGTCGAGATGGGTGCTCAGACGACCAATGTCGCAGCGTACTACGAAGGGAAGATCCACCACGTGGCGATCCTGCCGTTCGGTGGTGCCACGTTGACCCAGGACCTGATGCGCGGACTTGCGGTGCCGTACAAGGAGGCGCAGCGGGCCAAAGAGCATCACGCACATGCATTCGCGCAGATGGTCGATCCGCGAGAGACGGTCGATCTGCCGGGCCCGTCGCCGAACCAGATGCGGTCTGTCGCGTGCGAGTTGATCGCACACATCGTCGAGCAGCGCCTCGACGAGATGTTCGGAATCATTCAGGGCGAGCTTCAGGACCATGGCGCCCTGGACAAGCTCGGGGCCGGGATCGTCCTCAGCGGTGGAAGCGCCGCCATCCCCGGGATCGTGGAACTCGCCCAGCAGATCTTCGCGGCACCCGTGCGTCTCGGTGTGCCCTCGGAAGGGCTCAGCGGGATCGCGGATGTTGTTGCTCGCCCGCGGTTTACGGTCGGCGCGGGCCTCGCGCTGTGGGGCGCGGATCGCTTTGCAGAAACCGGTCGAGGTGCATCGACCCGGACCTCCGGGATCGTCACCAAGCTCGGCGTGTGGTTGAAGGAATTCTTTTAGTCGCAGTCGTACCAAATCTCCGCTAGGGAGGAGAACATGATGATCTTCGAATTCGAAGAGACCCCGATCGCGAACGCGCGCATGAAGGTCGTGGGCGTGGGGGGAGCCGGCGGGAACGCCGTCAATCGCATGATCGACGAGGAGCTGGAGGGCGTCGAGTTCATCTCGATGAACACGGATGGGCAGGCGCTCAAGCACTCGAAATCCCAGATCACGCTTCAGATCGGGAAGAAGCTCACCCGCGGGCTGGGTGCTGGTGCACGCCCGGAGGTCGGGCGTCAGGCCCTCGCCGAGAGTGAGGAGGAGGTGCGTCGTGCGCTGGAAGGCGCCGATCTCGTGTTCGTGACGGCGGGCATGGGTGGTGGAACGGGTACGGGTGCAGCCCCTCTGGTGGCCGAAATCGCCCGGGACATGGGTGCACTCACGATCGGTGTGGTGACCAAGCCCTTCTCCTTCGAGGGCAAGAAGCGGGAACGTCAGGCGATGCAGGGACTCGCCGAACTGCGCCGTGCCGTCGACACGATGATCCTCGTGCCGAATGACCGGCTTCTTTCCGTGGTTCCGAAGGGCACGTCGTTCAAGAACGCGCTCAAGAAGGCCGATGAGATCCTGCTCAACGCAACGCAGGGCATCTCCGACCTGATCCGTGTCACCGGGGAGGTGAACGTCGATTTCGCCGACGTTCGGACGGTGATGGCCGCGCGTGGCCCCGCGCTCATGGGTTCGGGCTTCGGTGAGGGAGACAACCGGGCTCAGGAAGCCGCACAGGAAGCGATCTCGTCGCCGCTCCTCGATGATGTGTCGATCGCGGGCGCTCAGGGTGTCCTGATCAACATCACGGGAGGCATGGACCTCGCCATTGACGAGGTTACGACGATTTCGTCGATTATCCAGGAAGAGGCGGGAGACGAGGCCGAAATCATCTTCGGTGCCGTTCACAACCCGGAGCTCGAAAACCAGATTCGCGTCACTGTGATCGCGACCGGTTTCGATTCCGAGAACGACGATAAGGTGATCTCGGGCAACTTCCGACGTCCTCTCATGCAGACCCCGACCCCGCAGCCGGTCCAGGTCGAGCCCGTTCAGCCGGTTGAGCCGGCGGCCGAGGTCGTCCAACCGGTGCTCGAGCCGCCGGCACCCAGCGTACCGGTCGAGCTTCCCGAGAAGCGGGTCGCGGTAGGCGGTGGGGGCTCGGAGCCAGTGCTCCCGCTAACGAGGTTCCCGGAGCGGGTCGTGTCCCGGGAGCAGATCGAAGGGTTGGACATTCCGACGTTCATTCGTCGCCAGATGGACTGAATTGGATCCCTAGCTCCAGTTCGGCCTCGGGCGACTGACTGTCCGGCGGAGACGTCCGCCGGGCAGTTGACCGTCCGGATGCCTTCGGGGCTCCAGGGTTTCCACCGGGCAGGCGCGAGGAGTCGATGGTGAAGCGGGACGTCAGATCGAGGATTCGAGGAGGGGGGATCGCCGCGGCGATGCTCCTCTTGTCGGCGTGCATGATGGAGACGCCGGACGTCGGATCACTCGAGACCGTGTGGGTCCCGCCGGCGGAGCGTGTCGAGGTGCACGCCCTCGGCCGCGGACAGACCTTCGGGGGTCTGCTGTACGAGGCGATCGACGCCAACGATCAGGCCGCACTCCTCCTGGCGTTTCAGGAGCACGCAGATCCGCGCAGGTTGCGGGAGCGGACCGAGATCACGCTGCGTTACCTCCCCGACACCGAGGAACTCAGAGGTGTCGACGTGGCCGTCAGCAAGGACCAGACGGTCCGGCTCGACCGGGACATCGTGGGGTGGAATTCGCAGCTCATCCAGACGCCCATCTTCGTCGACACGATCTATGCGACCGGTGAGATCACCGAGACCTTCTGGGGTTCGGTCGTCGACAACGACAAACTGACGTCGCTGACCTTCGAGGATCGTAATCTGCTCATCGACCATCTGGACAACGTCTTCCAGTGGCAGATGGACTTCTCGAGACAGATCCGTCCGGGTGATCACTACCGGTTCGCCTTCGAACGCGAGGTGCGGCCGGACGGCTCCATGAGAGCGGGCAAGCTTCTCGCGGCCGAGTTCGTGAACAGTGGCACGCCCTACCATGCGATCTACTTCGACCCGAACGGGGACGGTCGAGGATCCTACTTCGACCTGGACGGAGAGTCGGTGCGCCGGGCCTTCCTGCTCAAACCGCTGTCGTATCGGCGGATTTCCGGCCGCTTCTCCAGTGGTCGCCGGCATCCGGTCCTCAACACCATCCGTGCTCATCGGGGCATCGACTACGCCGCGGACAGCGGGACGCCGATCATGGCCACCTCCGATGGAGTCGTCATCCATCGCGGTCCGAAGGGGAGCTTCGGCAACACGGTCGAGATCCGGCATCCGAACGGATGGGTGACGCGGTATGCGCACCTCTCTCGCTTCCGGAGCGGGGTCAGCCTCGGGACGCGGGTGCACCAGAGCGACGTCATCGGGTACGTGGGCATGAGCGGACTCGCGACGGGGCCGCACCTCCACTACGAGATGCTGCAGAATGGTCGCCAGTTCGATCCGCTTTCGGTGGATCTCCCCGCCGGAGATCCGGTGCCTTCCGACAACATGGTTCGCTGGAGGGCCGAGATGACGGGGCGGTACGATCTGCTCGAGACGATTCCGAGGCTCGGGCCCGTCCGCACCTTCGTGGCCGACGCTGAAGACGGTCCGGCGCCTGACGGGTCGCAGCAGGGCGGAGGAGCGTAGACGCCACCTTGGGTTCGCCCATCCTCCGCGCCCTGCTGTTTCTGATACTCGCCGGGGCGCTGACGTCGTACGCGTTCTGGATCTACCTCCGCGTTGAACTCGCCGTGCCGGCTACTCGTCGGCTCGCGGTGGTCCGGTCCGCCACGCTGGTCCTCGTCTTGCTTCTTCTCTTTGACCCCCGGCTTCCCTCCGGTGGATCGGGACCGGATTCCGACCGCTGGGTGCTCTTGGATGCGTCCGCGAGCATGACCGCCACCGGCGACGACGGCGTTGCCCCCTCCGAGGGCGCTGCCGAGCGGGCGCGCGAACTCGCCGCCCAGGGGTGGACCGTCGTTGGTTTCGGTGACGGCGCCATCGCCCCCGTGGTTCCGGAAGAAGAGGGATCGTTCGAAGGGCTCGTCAGCGAACTGGCGCCTGCGCTCCGGACCGCCGCCGAGTCGGGCGCGCGTGAGGTCCGGGTCCTGTCGGACCTGCGGTTTACGGACGGGGTCGCGATCCGGTCCGCGGTGGAGGACCTTCCGTTGTCGGTCGAGTTCGAAGATCTGTCCCGGGTGACGAGGAACGTCGGAATCGCCCGGATCACGGTGACCGACGTACTGCAGCCCGACGAACGACCGCAGGCCGAGGTCGAAGTCTTCGGTGGCACGGCCGGTGAACCGATCTCGATCGAGATCCTCGAGGAAGGAGAGGTTGTGGCTCGTGGGCAGACGGTCGCACCGACGTCCGGCCTTCGTGCCACTGTAACGCTCGAACTCCCCGCCGCCTCGGAGAGTGGGCGCCGACGGTATGTGGCACGCGTCGCCGATGCGGACACGGACGGCTTCTCGAGTGACGATGAAGGGGTCACGTATGCCAACATCGGCCATCAGGCTGGTGCTCTCGTCCTTGTCTCCGCGGTGCCGGACTGGGAGCCTCGATATCTTCTGCCGGTGCTCGAAGACGTCACGGGGCTCCCCTCGGTCGGCTACCTGCGGGTGGGGCCCGACCGCTACGTGAGGCTGGGGTCGACCTCTGACCGGGGTGTCCCCGTGGACTCCGCCACCGTGCGTATGGCGGCCTCGGACGCGGCGGTGCTCGTGATGCACGGCCTCGGCGGTGATGCGGATCCCTGGATGACGATCATCGCCGGCCGTCCGGGGCGGCGTCTGGTGCTTCCGGCCGACGCCGAGGGGGCAGCGGCGGTGGGCCTCACAACGGGGCAGCCGACCCCCGGCGAGTGGTACGCTTCCCCGGATGTGCCGACGTCACCGATCGCCGGTGCGCTGGCGGGCATCGATCTACAGGGGCTTCCGCCCCTGGGCGGCGTGATGGTCCCTGACGTGCGCTCCTCGCTCCCTCCGCTGCATGTCCAGCTGCGCGGCGCGGGTGCGCCGGAGAGTGTATTCGGCCTCGTCGATCGGCCCGAGGGACGTGTCGCAATCGCGCTCGCGTCGGAGTTCTGGCGGTGGGCGATGCGCGATCACGGTCGAGAGCCGTACCGCAGGGTCTGGTCGGGCATCGTGGGGTGGTTACTTGCCGACGAGGAGGTGGCCGCTGCGGAGCCGCGCCCGGCGGAGTGGGTCGTCGCCCGGGGGGAGAACGTCTCGTGGAGTCTGGTGGGTGACACGACATCGCTTCGGCTCTTGGTCGAGGGTAGCGACGGTGTGCTGACGGATACGACCGTCACGGGGACCGGTACCGCATCGACACCCGCGCTTCCGCCGGGTTCGTACGAGTATTCGGTTCTGGGCCAGCAGGGTGACACGGTTTCACAGGGCCGCTTCGACGTCGCGCGCGGCTCGCTGGAGATGCTGCCGGCCCCGCAGGCGCCCGAGTTGCCTTTGCAGGCCGCCGCGATGGGCGCTGCCACAGACGCGCCGGGGCGGCCGCTTCGAACATCGCCCTGGCCCTACCTGCTCCTGATTCTACTGCTGTGTGGCGAGTGGATCGGCCGTCGCCGCAGCGGGCTGCGCTGAGGGACGGTTCATGGCGAGGCTCTTCAAGAAGAAGCCGGAGAGGAAGAAAGGACTCTGGAAGCGCGTGGTCGATCTTGCGCTCACCGACGTTCGGGTCATGGCCGGTGGGATCGACGCGGCGTCGATCGAGGAACTGGAGGAGCGACTTCTCTCCGCGGACTTCGGTGTCCCGGCCACCCTGCGCCTCACGGATCGCGCGGAAGAGGTTCTCCGACGCGGTAAGGCGCGTGATCAGGAAGGGCTGTCGAACGCGTTGCGGGCGGAGGTCGCCGAGATTCTGGCTGCAGGTGAGGAGGGGGAGCTCCGTGCGGCCGCGCGTGGTCCGACGGTCTATCTCATGGTCGGGGTGAATGGAGTCGGAAAGACCACCTCCGTCGCGAAGCTGGCTCACCATCTGATTTCCGAAGGTCGGAGCGTCATGGTCGCGGCGGCGGACACGTTCCGGGCGGGTGCGGTCGCGCAGCTCGAGATGTGGGCCGACCGGATCGGCGCAGACTTCATCCGGGGCCAGCAGGGCGGGGATCCGGCCGCGGTCGCCTTCGATGCACTGGACGCCGCGGAGGCGCGTGGGATCGATGTCGTGCTCGTCGACACGGCAGGGCGTCTGCACACGAACCGTGGCCTCATGGAAGAGCTCACCAAGATCGATCGTGTGGTACGTCGCCGTATCGAGGGCGCCCCTCACGAGACGCTCATGGTTCTCGACGCTACCGTGGGCCAGAACGCGGTCCGTCAGGTGGAGGCCTTTTCCGGGGCTGTGGACGTGAGCGGCATCATCCTCGCGAAGATGGACTCGACCGCACGGGGCGGGATCGTCGTCGCGCTGCGTGAGGAGTACGGGATCCCCGTGAAGCTGATCGGCACCGGCGAAGGACTGGACGATCTCGAAGCGTTCGACGTCGACACGTTTGTCGACGCAGTGTTCGGGTGACCTACTCGCACCTCGATCGCCCGATCCAATTCTTGAAGGGGGTCGGCCCCAAGCGCGCCGACGCCTTCGCCCGGCTTGGCGTCACGACGGCGCGTGACCTGCTGTACCACGTTCCGCGCCGCTACGACGACGCGTCCACGGTCGAGCCCATCGGCCGCCTCGAGGTGGGCATGGATGTCAGCGTCGTCGGTCGGATACGCAGCAAGGGCGTGATCCCGACCCGTCGAGGACTGAGGATTTTCCAGGCGGTCCTCGAGGACGATTCGGGGATGATCACGGTTGCCTGGCCGGGGCAGCCTTGGCTCGACCGGAAGCTTCGGGAGGGAGACACGCTCCTGGTATCGGGAAAGGTGAAGTTCTTTCATGGGCGCCAGCTCCAGCCGCGCGAATACACGGTGCTGGAGCGTGCCTCGACGGCCGAGCGAGGTGAGGGCGCGCTGTCCGCTGAGCAGGAACCGGGGATGATCTTCGTGTCCTACCCCGCGTCCGAAGACGTGCCGCAGTGGGTGCTGAGGGGGGTCTTCGAGAAGAACCTCACAGAGATGCTCACGTGGGCGGATGACGACGAGTGGGTGCCCCCCCGCATGAAGGTCGAGCACGGCCTTCCGTCACTCCGGGACGCGCTTACGTCGCTGCATCGTCCCGGTACCGTGTACGAGGCTGAGCGGGGGCGCCGCCGGTTGGCCTTCGACGAGTTGTTCTTCCTGCAGCTCGTCCAGGCGCAGGCGAGACGGAAGGCCATGGAGGATCGGCCCGGCATCGCACACCATCGCTCGAACGAGCTGATCCGACCCATGCACGAATCGCTTCCATTCGAGCTGACGGACGCCCAGGCCCGGTCCCTTCGCGAGATCTACGCGGACATGGCATCGCCTCAGCGCATGAATCGCATGCTCCAGGGCGATGTCGGTGCCGGGAAGACCGCAGTCGCCGTTTTCGCGATGCTTCTCGCCGCAGAGGGAGGTCATCAGGCATGCCTCATGGCTCCAACGGAGATCCTCGCCGAGCAGCATGCCCGTGGAATGGCCCGAATGCTCGCCCCGCTCGGGATCGAGGTGACGCTCCTCACCGGCTCGCTGGGCACCGCGGAGCGGCGTGAGGCGCTCTCTGGTATCGAGTCCGGACGCGCGCGGCTCGTCGTCGGGACCCACGCGCTGATCCAGGAGTCGGTGACCTTCGAGGCACTCGGTCTGGTCGTCATCGATGAGCAGCATCGCTTTGGCGTCAAACAACGTATGGCGCTGCTCGAAGGTGACGGTCCGACGCCGGACATGCTCGTGATGTCCGCCACACCGATCCCGCGCTCACTCGCCATGGCGCTGTACGGAGACCTGGACCTGAGCCTGCTCGACGAGATGCCACCGGGTCGCACACCGGTAAAGACGGCGCTACGAGCGCCCGACCGGCGATCCGGTGTCTACGACTTCGTACGTTCGGAGATCGCATCGGGACGGCAGGCTTACATCGTCTATCCGCTCGTGGACGAATCCGACAAGGTCGACCTGCTGTCGGCGACGCGAGAGTACGAGCGACTCACGAACGAAGTCTTCATCGACGAGCGAGTCGGCCTGATTCACGGACAGCTATCCGGCAGTGAAAAGGATCGGGTCATGCGAGACTTCCTTGCCGGAGATCTCGACGTGCTCGTGGCGACGACGGTCATCGAGGTCGGGATCGACGTGCCCAACGCCAGCGTGATGATCATCGAGCACGCCGAGCGCTTCGGTTTGTCTCAGCTCCACCAGTTACGGGGGCGCGTGGGGCGCGGTGCGGCCGAGAGCCACTGCATCCTGATCGCGGAGCCGGGAGAAGACGCCCTCGAGCGGCTTCGGGTCTTCCGTGACACCACCGATGGTTTCGAGGTGGCGCGGGCGGATCTTCGCATCCGGGGACAAGGAGATCTCTTCGGGAGCCAGCAGCACGGCCGTGACCCGGCGCTCCGGTTCGCGGATCTGCTCGTGGACGAGGACCTGCTCGTCGAGGCCCAGCGTGAGGCTCGCGCCATCGTAGCCGCGGATCCCGAGCTGACACACCCGGATCACGAGCGGATCCGGGAGCACCTGCACGCACGATATCAGCACCGGCTCGCCATGTACGAGGTAGGCTGAGCCGCTTCCCCTTGCCGCGCATTCTGTGCATTGTCCTGCCGCGCGCCGGGGGGTCGACCCGGCGCGGCCCCTCAGATCACGAAGCAGCACGATGATGGCGGAGATCAGACAACTCGGAGAACACGTCGGGGAGCAGGTCACGGTCCGTGGATGGGTCGAGGCGACCCGTGGGCACGGAAAGGTGGCGTTCACCGTCGTGCGAGACGGAACCGGCGTCCTGCAGGGTGTCCTCCTCAAGGCGAACGTCGACGACGCAACCTGGGACATGCAGCAGTCGCTCACCCAGGAGTCCCTGGTGGCGCTGACCGGCGAGGTCAAGGAGGATGCTCGGGCCCCCGGCGGATACGAACTCGGCGTTACGGCGGTGGAGGTGTTGTCGGGTGCGGACGAGTACCCGATTCAGCCGAAGGAGCATGGAGTCGACTTCCTTCTCGACCACCGGCACCTCTGGCTCCGTTCTTCGATGCAGCGCGCCGGGCTTCGGGTCCGCGCCGAAGTCCAGCAGTCGATTCACGACTTCATGTACGAGAACGACTTTGTCCGTATCGACACGCCGATCCTGACCGGCGCCATCGGCGAGCACGCAGGCACGCTTTTCGAGACGGACTACTTCGGTGATTCGGCGTACATGGCGCAGACGGGTCAGCTCTACGTGGAGGCGGCGTGCCCGGCATTCCGCCGCGTCTACTGCTTTGGCCCGACGTTCCGCGCCGAGAAGTCGAAGACCCGACGGCACCTGACAGAGTTCTGGATGGTCGAGCCGGAGGTGGCCTTCGCGGACTCCAATGCAAACATGGAACTGCAGGAGCAGTTCGTGTCGTACATCGTCGAACGAGCGCTGGAGCGGTGCCAGGAAGAGCTGAAGGTCCTCGAGCGCGATACGACGCTGCTCGAACGGGTGAAGCCGCCGTTCCCGCGGATGAGCTACACGCAGGCGGTCGCACGGCTTCAGGAACTCGGCTCCGATGTCGAGTGGGGGCGGGATCTGGGCGCGGCCGACGAGGCCATGCTCATGGAAGAGCACGACTTGCCCCTGTTCGTCCACGACTATCCGAAGGAGGCCAAGGCTTTCTACATGAAGGAGAATCCGGACGACCCTCGGACGGTGCTGTGCGACGATCTGCTCGCGCCGGAGGGGTACGGCGAGATTATCGGAGGGAGCCAGCGGGAAGATGACCTGGATCTCCTCCAGAGCCGGATTCGGGAGGAAGGGCTGCCGGAGGAGGCATACGCCTGGTACCTCGACCTTCGTCGGTACGGCACCTTCCCGCATTCCGGGTTCGGCCTGGGCGTGGAGCGGACCGTCGCGTGGATCACGGGCCGGCATCACATCCGTGAGCTGATTCCGTTCCCGCGTCTCATGAACCGCCTCTACCCCTAGCCGCGATGCCCCGAGCCGTCCTCGACATGACGGACCGGCGTCCCATCTGGGCGATGCCCGAGTGGGTACCGGCTCGTCTTCGCGATGCTTTGCCGGCGTCGTGGACCCTCGACGTGGTCGAGGAGGAAACGGACGGCTCCGGAGACGGGGCAGCACGGGTGTCCGATCGCGTCCTGAACCTCGTATCGGATGCGCAGGTCTACTTCGGGTACGGGATACCGGCCGAGCTGCTACGCGCTGGAAAGCAGCTTCGCTGGGTTCATTCCGGGGCGGCCGGCGTGGGCTCGTCGCTGACGCCGACCATGATGGAAAGTCCTGTCGTCTTCACGAATTCGGCGGGCGTGCATGCCCCGCCCATGGCGGAAACCGTCCTCGCCATGCTTCTCCATTTCACCCGCGGCCTCGATCTGGCCGCGGAGTCGCAGCGCCGGTCGGAATGGTCCACAGCCCCCTTCTACGTCGCAGGCGCACCTCTTCTGGAATTCTCGTCGATGACCGTCGGGATCGTCGGCTTCGGGGGGATCGGCCGAGAGGTAGCTCGTAGGGTTTCGTCACTCGGTGCACGGGTGATCGCCGTGAAGCGCACCCCTGCTCGGCCCGGTGAGGCGAATCTGGAGCCCGTGGCCGGTGGGGGAGTCCTCGGGTCGCGGATCGAGATGGTGTGGGGCGAGTCCGGACTGGATGCGGTATACCGGGAGAGTGACGCGATCGTGGTGGCCGCTCCCGACACGCCCGAGACCCGGGGCATGATCGATGCGCAGGCGTTCGACCGTATGAAGCCCGGAGCGATCGTCGTGAACGTCGCCCGCGGGCGTCTCGTGGACGAGGACGCCATGATCGAGGCGCTGGCCGAGGGACGGATCCGGGGTGCGGGTCTCGACGTGTTCACGACCGAACCTCTGGCCTCGGACAGCCCACTGTGGGGCTTTCCCAACGTGATCATCACACCTCACGTCTCGGCAGTGACCCGGGGCTTCTGGGCACGCGAGACGGACCTCATCCTGCGGAATCTCGAGCGCTTCCTGTTCGACCGTCCGGTCGCGGAGTGGGAAAACGTCGTCGACAAGCAGGCGGGCTACTGACGCTCCTCTGACTTCACTTCGTCCCACAGTTCGTCGAGTGCGGCCAGTCCGGCGGTGGCGAGATCGATGCCTCGCTTCCGGGCCCGGATCTCCAGAGCCTCGAACCGCCGGGTGAACTTGGCATTGGCCCGGGCGAGCGCCGTCGTGGGATGCGCGCCGCCCAATCGGGCCACGTTCACGCACGCGAACAGGAGGTCCCCGACTTCCTCGACGAAGTCGTCCGAGCCGAGCGATTCTGATGTTTCGCCCAGTTCCTCCTCCGCCTTGTCGAGCGCCCCCTTCGCATCCTCCCAGTCGAATCCGACCGCGGCGACCCGATCCTGAATGCGATACGAGCGGGTGAGCGGATCCAGGCCCTTCGCGAGCCCGCTGAGGACACTCTCGTCGTCGGCGCGCTCGCGGGCTTTCATCTCCTCCCAGCTCTGCCGCTCTCCGTCCCCGAAGATGTGCGGGTGCCGGGCGATCATCTTCCCTTCGAGGCGGGCATAGACCGAATCGGCGTCGAGCGTGCCGTCCTCCTCCGCCACGACGATCTGGAATGCGAGGTTCAGGAGCAGGTCTCCCAGCTCTCCCTCGAGTTCATGCGCGTCACCGTCGCGGATGGCGTCGACGACCTCGTGGGTCTCTTCCAGCAGGTGGGGGATCAGGGACTCGGCGGTCTGTTTGGCGTCCCACGGACACTCCTGGCGTAGGAAGCGCACGAGTTTCAGTGCTCGATCCAGCGTGCCGGGGCCGGGGAAATGGTGGGGCGGGTCGGGCGCGTTCATGACGATGGATCCGGCGGGTCGGGCGCAGGGCGGGTCGGATTCGATGGCTGCTCCTGGGGGTCGTCGGAGCGCCCTGTTTCTGGCATCTTTCGGGCCTCATGTCAACGAATCCGAAGGCTCGTGCCTGGGTGCAGGTGCGGGCCGATGCTCTGCGGGACAACTACGTCCGTATCCGCGATCAGGTCGCGCCCGGTACCGGGGTGCTGCCGATGGTGAAGGCGAATGCGTACGGTTTCGGGGTCGAGCAAGTCGTCCGCACGCTCGACCCTCTCCAGCCGTGGGGCTTCGGAGTCGCCGCGGTCTCGGAAGGAATCCGTCTTCGCGAGCTCGGTGTCGAGGGTCGGATCGTCGTCTGCAGTCCGGCACCCCGAGGTGACGTGGATCCGGCGGTCCGCCACGATCTCCAGTTGTCGGTGTCGAGTGTCGACGCGCTGCTCCACCTTGCCGACGTGGCTCGCGCGGCTGGCGTGACGGCCGAGTACCACATCGACATCGACACCGGGATGGGTCGAAGTGGCTTCGACTGGCGTGCGGCATCGGAGTGGCTGTCGGTCGCCGTCGAAGGCGTGGAGGGCGCATGCTGCGTGGGCTGCTACACTCACCTGCACTCGGCCGACGAACACGACCGGACCGTCCGGGAACAGTGGAGTCGCTTTTCAGAGCTCGCCGAGATGATCGTCTCCGAACGGGGCGCGCACGCCCCGCCGCTGGCGGTGCATGTGCTCAACAGCGCGGGGGTCTTTCGCGCGCCAGAGGTCGCCCGATCCGTCGTTCGCCCGGGGATCTTTCTGTATGGCGGCGAAATCGGACCGGGTCAGCCGAGGCCGGAGCCCGTCGCGTCGCTCCACGCCCGCATCGCCCTTGTGCGATCCGTGCCGTCGGGAACGACCCTGGGATACGGGTCCACATACACGTCATCGAGAGACGAGCGTTGGGCAACCCTCGCCATCGGGTACGGCGACGGACTGCCGAGGGCCCTTTCGAACCGAGGATGTGCGATATTGCACGGCACGACGGTCCCGATCATCGGGCGGATCTCGATGGATGTGACCGTGGTAGACATCACCGACGTGGAAGCTGCACGCGAAGGAGACGTCGCGACACTGATCGGTTCGGACGGAGACCTTGTACGGACTGTGGATGAGGTGGCAGCCGAAGCAGGCACGATCAGCTACGAGGTGCTCACGGGGCTGACGGACCGGTTGCCGCGGGTGTGGACGGACGAGTGCGTGTGAGCATCGCTTCAATCAGAAGGAAGAGCGGGTCTTTGAGCGTTTTGGGTGAACATCGTCGAGGGATGGCCATCGCCGCCCTGGGCCTCGTGTCCGTATTCGGCGCGGGGTGTGAAGAGCAGACCCCGGTCGCGTTGGATGACGAGGCGCTGCCGGGTGCGCCGATCAGCGTCACGGTCCTCATCCCGTGGTCCGAGTTCGCGTCGAATCTCGAGGTCTTCGGTGGGTACGGATCCGCAGAAGACATCGGTCGGGGCGTGCTTGCCGAGGACTTCGCCGGCACGCTCGACGCACGGACCCTCATGCGGATTGGTTCATACCCGCGCGTGGCCACGGTTCAGGATACGACGGGAGCGTCCCGACCGGATTCGACATTGACGATTTTCGGTGGGCGGTTCGTGGCGTTCTTCGACACGATCGAGAGCACCAACGCAGCGCCCGTCACGCTCGCGCTCGGGGCGACGTCGGAAGAGTGGGACGAGACGACGGCCTCCTGGGACTTCGCGGTAGACACCATCAACGACCAAAGGCCGTGGACGGAGCCGGGAGGCGGCCCCGTCGTCCCGGTCGCACAGGCTGTCTGGGACCCCGCTGCGGGAGATACGGTGGTCTTCGCTCTCGATTCCGCTCAGGTGGCGGCGTGGGCCGACACGACCGACCTGAGCGTGGGCGCCCGTATCGACATACTGGACACGGGCGAACGCCTCGCCTTGCGGAGAGCGCTGGTGCGGCTCGACGCTCGTCCGAGCAGTAACCCGGACACGATCATCGAGCTGAGTGCAGTCACGCGCGGTTCCACCTTCATTTACAGTCCGTTCCCTCAGCCGCCACCGGACGGGGTCCGCATCGGGGGTGCGCCGTCATGGCGTACGATCCTCGACGTGGGCATCCCTGCGATCATCGACGGGATTCCCGACTTCTGCGCGGTCGTGAGTTGCCCTCATACGCTCACGCCGGGTGAGATTTCCTACGCAGCTCTGGTCCTGACGAGTCGGGCGACCGAAGCGGCGTTCCAGCCGACGGACTCGATCCGCCTCGACGTGCGACCCGTGCTGAACCGTGCGGCCATGCCGAAGTCACCCCTCGGGACCTCTCTGATCGTGAGCCCGTTCGGCCGGTCCGTCGGACCGGACGCATTCGGATCGGCACCCGGATTCGAGATCGAGATTCCGTTCACCGGATTCGCGCGAGATCGCCTCCGCGGTACCGATGCGAGCGGGAATCCGACGCCGGAGACGCTTGCTCTGCTCTCCGTCGTCGAGCCGTTCTCCATCACCTTCGCGTCGTTCGAGGGACCCCAGTCTGCGGGTGAGCCGTATCTCAAGTTGGTGCTCACGATCGGACCGCCGGTGGAGCTGCCATGACCACGTTCTCAACGACGACGACGAGAGTCGCGGCGGCGGCCCTCCTGATGCTGGGGGTCGGTGCGCTGCCCGCCCACGCTCAGTCGCTTTTCAACGCTGCGGGACTCGGCACGCCGGTCGAGGCCCTCGACGGTCGTGCCCGGGCGATGGGGAGCGTCGGCATTGGTCTCGCGGGCCGCTCGATGATGCCAACGGATCCCGGAGCGCTTGCTCGCCTGGGAATTTCGACAGGCGTGATGGCGGCGTCTCCGAGCTGGGTTGACTACTCCGAGGTCGGTAACCGCTCTGGGAGCTTCCAGGGGAACCGGTTCCCTCTCATGGGCATCGGGTATCCGGTCCTGGGCGGGATGGCATCGATCCAGATCGGCTCGTTCCTCGATCAGAGCTACGAAGTCACCCGGATCGGGGAGACGGACCTCGGCGACGGTCCCGTACGTACGTCCGACGCGTTCGTGCAGGACGGCGCGGTGTCGAACCTGAATCTCGGGTTCGCACGGGCGCTCGGGGAGCGCTATTCGGCAGGGCTCACCATCGGTCGGTATGCCGGGAGCCTCGATCGGACACTCGAGCGCACGTACGGCGACGAGACCGATGCGGCCAACGTCGATACCTACATCGAGTCCGGCGTGTGGTCTTGGACGGGGTGGTCGCTCACGGCCGGCGGCTCCGCCGACCTGGAGAATGTGCGGGTGGCCGCCAGTGTGCAGATCCCGACGCAGCTCACCGGGACCGCCTCGCAGGAGACGCGCGGATCCGATCGCAGCTTCTCGCTTCCGGTTCAGTACCGTATCGGTGCAACCGCCAGTGTCGGACCCAGTGTTCTCGTGCACGGCAGCGCCGTTCTCGCAGACTGGTCGGATACTCAGGGGGCACTGAACGCCGGTTTTGCCGGCAGTGGAAGCGGATTCGGGCTGGGCGTCGAGCTCTCACGTGCGCGTCTCCTGGGCAAGGATGCGCCGCTTCGGTTCGGTTTCCGGCGGGTGGGTCTTCCGTTCGCCTTCGAGGACGAGGCGATCACCGAGCGGACGTTCTCCGGAGGATTCGGCCTCGTGCTCAACGAGACGGCGGGTATCGTCCTGGCCGGGCTCGACCTCTCGATCGAGCGGGGCCTTCGCAGCAGCGCCAACCTCACCGAGAACTTCTGGAGGGCGACGCTCTCGCTCCTGACCTCCGGGTTCTGATCGGCGCTTCTGGTGCGCGTCCACTATCACACCTTCGGCTGTAAGGCGAACCAGTACGACACCGAGCGGATGCGTCAGGAAGCGGAAGCTCGCGGTGCCGAGACCGCCGCCGGCGCGACGGACGCCGAGGTGCTGGTGGTGAACACGTGCACGGTGACCAATCAGGCTGACGCCGAAGCCCGCCGGTTCATTCGACGTGCCCACCGTGAGCGTCCCGATGTCCGGATCGTTGTCGCAGGGTGTTCGGCCGCTCTACGTGAGCGCGATTACCGTGCGATGGATGGCGTGGTGGACGTGATTGCCGGGCACGACGCGATGCAGGTCGCCGGCGCCGTCGAGCGTCAACGGGGTGGTGGGCTCACGCAGATTCACCTGCGCTCGTCTCTGGACCGGATCGACCACGAGCCGGTGGGGGGGGAACTTCTCCGGACGCGGCGGGGTGCGGCCCGCGGCTGGCTGAAGGTGCAGGACGGCTGCGACAGAAAATGCTCCTTCTGCGCCACCCGTCTCGCGCGCGGGGCGTCGCGTTCCCGTGCGCTTCCCGAGGTCGTGGCGGAGGCGCGACTGCTGGCGGAGCAGCACGCTGAGCTGGTGATCACGGGCATTCACATCGGCCACTACGGTATCGACCTCGATCCCGCGCTGACGCTGTCGCGGCTCTGTGCCGCTCTTCTGGACCAGGTGCCGGACACGCGCTTCCGGATCGGAAGTGTGGAAGCCACGGAAGTCGATGACCTGCTCATCGACTTGATGGCGACGTCCGGAGGCCGGCTTGCGCCACACCTGCACATGCCCCTTCAGAGTGGAGCCGATCCCGTGCTGCGTCTCATGCGTCGTTGGCACACGCGAGAGCAGTATCGCGCGCGGGCGCTCGAGATCGCCGAGCGAGTGAGCCCTCTCGGACTCGGCGCTGATGTGATCACCGGCTTCCCCGGTGAGACGGACGAGGACCATGGTGCGACGAGGGAGCTCATCGAAGAACTCCCGTTCACGTACCTCCACGTCTTCCCCTTCTCGCCCCGTAAGAACACGGTGGCGGAGACGCTGCCGTCGCCCGTGCCTCAGCGAGTCGCGGGAGATCGTGCGCGCGAGCTCCGCACGATCGCACAGGGCCGCGGCGCCTCCTATCGTGCGAGGCGCTCGGGTTCGCAGGCCGCAGTGGTGCCGGAGGGCGATGGAGGGACAGGCCTCACCGAGGATTACCTCCGCGTTCGCGTCGACGGACAGGGCCGTGAGGGGGTCGTCAATGAGGGCATCGAGTCGCCAATGCGGTCGTCCCCGCGCCCGGTCCTCCTGCATGGAACCCTGCGTGGTGATCCGGACGATCTGTATATTGTGGCGCCCCGGGATCCTGTACTTCCTTCCGCATGACCACGAAGCCCTCCAAACGCGCCTACGTCGAGACGTACGGGTGCCAGATGAACATCAGCGACGGTGAGCTGATGGAGGGTATCCTCGAGCGCTCTGGATACGACATCGTGGGGCGCCCGGAGGACGCCGACGTGGTCCTGGTGAACACGTGCGCCATTCGTGAGCATGCCGAAAAGAGGGTGCTTGGCCGGGTGTCGCAGCTCAACGGGCTCAAGCGTGACCGTCCGGAGATGGTGATCGGGGTCACGGGCTGCATGGCACAGCGCATGGGCAGCACTCTGCTCGAACAGGCTCCGTATGTCGACATCGTCATGGGGCCGGACGGGTACCGGGGTCTTCCGGAAACGCTGAGTCGCCTCGAGATGGGCGGCGCCCAGGGCACAGGGGCGGACCATCCGGACCCCTCGTCGGACCAGGTGTCGTCGTCCGGGATCGAAGTCGTCGGAGCGCGTCGCAAGCGTGGTCCTCAGCTGGCGGTTCTGCAGCTCGACATGGACGAGAACTACCAGGGGCTGGAGCAGCGACGTGCGGACGGGCCGAGCGCGTGGGTTCCGATTCAGCGCGGATGTGATCACCGTTGCACCTACTGCATCGTCCCGTACGTGCGCGGTGGTGAAAAGAACCGGTCGGCATACGAGGTGCTCTCGGAAGTCCGCGGACTGGCGGAGCAGGGCGTCACCGAAATCACCCTGCTCGGTCAGACGGTGAATTCGTATATCTGGGAGGACGTTCCGTTCCCGGAACTCCTGCGGCGCGTGGCTCGCGTCGATGGAATCCGGCGCGTTCGATTCACCTCTCCGCATCCTCGTGACGTGAACGAGGAGCTGGTGGAGGTCATGGCGACCGAGCCGGCCGTGTGCGAGCAGCTTCACCTTCCCGCTCAGGCCGGGAACAACCGCACCCTTAAGCGGATGCTGCGACGCTACACGGTCGAGACGCTTCTTGAGAAGGTCGAGATGGTGCGCGCGGCGGTCCCGGACATCGCTCTATCCACCGACATCATCGTGGCGTTCCCGGGGGAGACCGACGCCGAGTTCCGGGATACCCTGCAGCTGATGAGGACCGTGCGGTTCGACGATGCCTTCACGTACAAGTACTCCTTGCGGGACGGTACCCCGGCCACCCGCCTGCCCGAGGGCGACTTCATCGACCCGGATGAGGCTCAGGCCCGCCTCGCGGAGTTGATCGAGGTGTCTCGTGAGATCCAGAACGAGATCAACACGAGTGAGGTCGGCCGGGTCGAGGAGGTGCTGATCGAGCACGAGGGGCGTGATGCGGGCCAGCTTCGGGGCCGGACGCGGCGGAACAAGGTGGTCGTCTTTGACGGTGACGTGGCGCGGATCGGTACCTACGCCCACGCGAGACTCGAGCGGACGACCGGGGCAACCTTCGTCGGCTCGGAAGTCGAAGCCCCTCGCCTGGTGACGGCATCGGTGTGAATCGCATTCTCGGGTGGGTCGGCATTGCTGTCCTGCTCGGGACATCGCTCCTCTTCGCGTCCCTCAACTCCGGGCACCGCGTCACGCTTCGCCTCGGCTTTGCAACGCTCTACGGCGTGCCGCTCACCGTCGTCGCCTTCGGCAGCGTGATTGTCGGGATGGTGGTGATGCTGGTGGCCGGAGTGCAGTCTGACCTGAAGGTCCGCCGGATCCTCCGCTTGCGACTCGCGGAAGAGGATCGTGAGGAGCGGGAGCGCTTCATCGATCACTCCCAGCAGGACCTGTTCCCCGAGTCCGACGATCCGCCGGAGGACCCACGACCCACGTGATGAACGCGGAGCGGGCCGTCTGAGGTGACGGTGGCCCCGATCGCGCGCGTTGCCCTGGCCTATGGGTCCGGGGTGGCCGCGGGGCTCCTGAGCGTGCCGATTCAGGTGACGCTTCTCGTTCTCATCGGCGCTGCGGGTTGGCCCATCCGCTCATCCCGCCGTCCCCTCACATTTCGAGCCGGTCTGGTGATGACCGCGGCGGCCGGTGCCCTGGCAGGATACGGTACGGGACCCGCTGCGACCACGGAGGCACCGCCAGCCTGCGAGGCATCCGAGGTCCTCTCGGGCCGCTTTACGGCCCCACCGCTGACGGACCGGGCTCGCTTGGTGCGCGACAACGGGTGCGGTGCCCTGACGGTGGTCCTGCGCCCCTCGAGAGCGTCGAGCCCCGCATGGAGCGGCGTCGAGGCAGGTCGACCCGTACGCGTGAGCGGTGAGATGCGGCGGGGGCGGAACGGCCCCTGGTTTTCGGCGACTGCGATCGAGCAGGTCGACGATGGGCATCGTGCGGTCGGGCTGCATCTTCGTTGGGCAGCGGTCCGGCTTCGGGGCAAGCTGGTTCGCAGGATGCACCGGCTCTATGGCAACCAGGCTCCGCTCGTCACCGCCCTGACGCTGGCGCGAACCGAAGGACTCGACCGAGATGTCCGGGACGCGTTCGCCGGAGCGGGGATCGCGCACCTGCTCGCCATATCCGGTTTCCATGTTGGACTCGTGGCCGGCCTGGTCTCCACTGCGCTTGGAGCGCTTCCCTGGGGGCGCCGGCGCACGCGCCTGGTCGCAGCAGCGATCACCTCCGCCTACGTCGCGCTGATCGGATTTCCCGTGTCCGCGTGTCGTGCGGCGCTGATCTTCGCGCTGACGTCGCTGTCCGTTTCCCTCGGTCGCGCTCCGAGCCGCTGGGGAGCGCTGGGTGCGGCCGCTCTGGTACTTCTCTGGGCGAACCCACGCGATCTCTCGAGCCCCGGCTTTCAGCTCTCCTTCGCGGGTGCTGCGGGGTTGGTAGCCTGGTCGCGCCCCCTCGAGATGTGGTTGGGCAGCAACCTCCGTGGTCGTGCTGTCCGCGTTCCTCGCGTCCTGATCTCGGGGGTGGCGGCGGGGGTGGCGGCCACCATCGCGACGCTGCCCTTCGTCGCCTGGCACTTTCAACGTGTCGCACTCCTGGGCATCCCTGCGACGCTCGTCGCGACACCTCTCGTGAGTCTCGCGCTTCCCGGTTCGCTGCTGTCCGTAGCGCTTTCCGCGGTCTGGGCGGATGGTGGCGCCTTTGTGGCCGGAGGTGTGTCCGTGCTGCTTGAGGCGCTCGCGGGCGTCGCGCGGCATTCGGCCGGCGTGTCGATCGCGAGTGTCTGGGTCTCCTCCACGACCGTGCTGGCCAGCGGGGCGGGCGTACTCGTGGCCCTCTGGGTTGCGCGTCGCCCGGGCGTGGGGGCTCGAGAACGACGCCGGATGATGATGATGTCGGTCGCCATCGGCATGTTCGGCTGGCCAGCGCTTCTCGCGGTTGAAGGGCGGGGCAGCCTCGATCTGTGGATGATCGACGTCGGGCAGGGCGATGCGATCGCGATCCGGTCACCTGCGGGGTCATGGATGCTGATCGATGCGGGGCCACCGAGTGAGGCCGAGATCCCGGCACAGCCCGTAGTGCGAGCCCTTCGGTCTCTAGGCGTCACGGCTATCGACCTACTCGTGCTCACCCATCCCGACGCCGACCACATAGGAGGCGTGCCCGGAGTTCTACGCTCGTTTCGCGTGGGGCGGGTTCTCGATCCTTCCCTGCCCGTGGGGAAGCAGGTGTATGCCGACGTGATTACCGAAGCTCGAAGGGACGGTGTTCCATGGACGGCGGCCCGGGCTGGGCAGCGTATCCAGCTGGATGGTGTCACCGTTGCGGTACTCCACCCGTCCGACTCGGCCGTCGCGGTCGAGTCCAGGGCGGGCCCCGATGCCGAGGCGAATCGGATATCCATCGTGCTCCGTGTGTCCTGGCACGACGTGGATGTCCTTCTCACGGGAGATGCGTACACGGACGTGGAGGAGAACCTGGCCGAGGAACTCGATGACATCGACATCCTCAAGGTCGGCCATCACGGGAGTCTCACGTCCACGAGCCCGTCCTTCCTGCGGGCGACGAGGCCCGGGCATGCCCTGATCTCATCAGGTCGCTTCAACCGGTACGGCCATCCCACGCCACTCGTCCTGGCCCGCCTGGCCGACGTCGGTGCCCGGATCCACCGGACCGACCTGCACGGGACGGTGAAGCTTCGAGTGTCCGCCGATGGACACGTGCGGGTGACCACGGACCGATGAGTGCTGGCGGAGGGGAAGGGGACCGGGCAGCTTCCGACGCGAACGAACATCTGCCAGGAGGTCATCGATGGGACGCCTGATCCGAATTTGCGGTATCGCCGCCGCCTTTCTCGCGGGTCTGGTCGTGGGAACGACCGTGCCGATGGCTGGAGCCTCGCCCCCCGACGCTCAACCGAATCAGGTGTTCGAGCTGCGCACGTATACGGCAGCGGAGGGCAAGCACGACGCGCTCCTGTCACGCTTTCGCGATCACACGATGCGAATCTTCGCCAAGCATGGCATGACGAGTGTCGGGTACTGGACTCCTCAGGAGGCGCCCGGCTCCGAGAACACGCTGGTGTACCTCCTCGCTCACCCCTCCCGGACCGCTGCCGACTCGAACTGGCAGGCGTTCATCGCGGATCCGGAGTGGCAGGAGGTGTTCGAGGCCTCGCGCGTCGATGGCCCGTTGATTGCGGGGCTCGAGCGGCTCTACCTGGAATCGACCGACTTCTCGCCGATCAGATGATCGGAGCGGCGTCGTGGCCGCATTCCTCCCGTCGTATGACCCATCCGCGCTACTTTTGATGTGGTCGAACACACTCCGAGCATCCAGGTCTCCATGGCGCTACAAAGCCACGTCGTCACGATCTCCCGTTTCCTCATCGACGAAGAGCGGAAACACCCCGACGCCACGGGTGCGTTCACCAACCTCCTGTCCGACATCGCGCTTGCCGCGAAGGTCATCGGCAGGGAGGTCAACAAGGCAGGACTGGTCGACATTTTCGGTGCCGCGGGTGAGGAGAATGTTCACGGAGAGTCCCAGCAGAAGCTGGACGTCTTCGCCGACCAGGTCATGTATCGGGCCCTCGACCACACGGGTCTGGTCGCGTGTCTGGCCTCGGAAGAGAACGAGGACTTCATCCCCATTCCGGAGAAGTTCCCGGCGGGCCCCTACGTCGTCATTTACGATCCGCTCGACGGGTCATCGAACATCGACGTGAACGTCTCGATCGGGACGATCTTCAGCATCCACAGGAAGTGCACGGACGGTGAGCGGGGGACCCTCGCCGACTGCCTTCAGCCCGGTAGCAGGCAGGTCGCGGCGGGGTACGTGCTGTACGGGTCCTCGACCATGCTCGTGTACACGTCCGGGGCGGGGGTACACGGCTTCACCCTCGATCCTTCGATTGGTGAGTTCATTCTGAGTCATCCGAACATGCGGATGCCCGAACCTTCGAAGAAGGTCTACTCGGTCAACGAGGCGCACTTCGCCCGGTGGACTTCGGGACAACAGGGGCTCGTCCGTCACCTGAAAAACGAAGGCGGTTTCGGGGCTCGCTACATCGGCTCGATGGTGGCGGACGTTCATCGTACCCTCCTTCAGGGAGGACTCTTCATGTACCCCGCGGAGACGGCCCAGCCTGAGGGGAAGCTCCGACTCCTGTACGAGGCAGCCCCGATGGCCTTCATCGTGGAGCAGGCCGGTGGACGTGCCAGTACCGGGACGACGGACATCCGGGATATCCAGCCGACCGGATTGCACCAGCGTGTGCCGATCTACATCGGATCGAAGGAGTTCGTGGATCTTGCCGAGGAGATGCTCGCGGCGGACGAGTAGCTCCTCGGTCCGGGCCGAGCCCCTCGTCGGCGGAGCGACGTCAGCGCGTCGAAGGTCAGTTCTCCTCGGCGCCCGGAACGGATGCGTCGAATTCGTCCAGCATGCGGCGTCGCACGGGTTCGCTCGCGAATGCGTGCTCGAAGCCCGTGCGTGCGACCGCCACGAGCTCTGCCCTGGTCATGCCGAGCTGGTCTCGCGCGTGGGCGTACTCGTCCGCGAGTGACACGCCCGACATGAGCCGATTATCCGTCCCGAGAGAGACCGACACACCCGCCTGGTGATACAGGCGGGCCGGGTGGTCGGCCACGGACGCGACGACACCGGTCTGGACGTTGGACGTCAGACATACCTCGAGCGGGATTCCTTCGTCACGCACTCTTGCGAGGAGTGCAGGATCCTCGCGGAGCCGGGTCCCGTGACCGATGCGGCGCGCATGGCCGAGATCGAGCGCCTGACGGATCGATTCTGGCCCGAAGCCTTCGCCTGCATGGAGGGTGATCGGAAGCTCGGCGGCATGCGCTCGATCCACGGCGTCGCGGTGAGCGGACACAGGATGGCCGGCCTCGGCGCCGGCCAGATCGAACCCGCATACGCCTCGTCCGGCGTACGCGACCGCAGCCTCCGCCGTCTCGGTGGTGACGTCGGCCGTATGCGATCGCAGGCCGCACACGATGATCCCCGAGTCGATGCGGCCGCCGGTATCCGCGACGTCGCGCTCGGCCCGGCGCATTCCTCGCAGCGCTGCATCGAGAACCTCGTCGATCGAAAGGCCGTCCCGTCGGTTCAGTTGAGGGCAGAAGCGAACCTCCACCCAGCGTACGTTCTCTGCCGCGTGGTCGAGGACGAGCTCGTAGCTGATCCGCTCGAGAGCCTCCGCGTCCTGCATGACCGCGAGCGTGAGTTCGAAGCGCTCCAAGTACTCCTCGAGACTCGCCCCGTCGCGAACAAGCATGTACGACTCGAGCGCGTCCGCCCTCGGAGCCGGAACGTCGATGCCACGTTCGACGCCGAGCTCGAACATGGTCGTGGCACGGAGCGAGCCGTCGAGGTGGACGTGAAGCTCCGCTTTGGGAAGGTCGGCGATGAAGCGGTCGTCAGCGTCCACCGACCCTCCGGGTCATTCGAGTGGCACGGGTCATCGAACGCGAACCGAGTAGGAGTCTCCAGTGACCATGCGGACCACCTCTCCGTCTTCCTCGACGAACCGGACGATTTCGCCCACGGGACCACCCCCGGTGGGGGCGACCATGCGGAAGGTCCCATCTCCGACCGGTTCGAGGTGCGTCGGTGCACCGATGCTGCTCGCCCACGGATTCATGGATACGAGCTGCCCGTTCAGAACGAGGACCCGCGTTTCACCTCCCCGGCTCCTGTAGACGCCCGCAAAGCGCTCCCACGCAGGATCCCACGCGACCGTCTCCGGTTCCTCGGCGGTCGCGTCCGCGACGGCGTGCCCTACGGTCTCCATGAGCTGCTGAGCGATCTGGGCAGGGTTGGAGTCGTTCGTGTTGGTGAGCACGATGACACCGACCTCTGAATCGAGCTGAATGCTCGTGTTCGTGGTGTATCCCGGGTAACCACCGCCGTGACCCACATAGAGCGTGCCGTCGCGTCTCTGAACGCTGAACCCGATCCCCTGGCCGCGTGTCCAGGTCGTCTCCAGCATGCGGACTCGGTGCATCTCGCGAAGGGAGGCCGTGCTCAGAAGCCGGTCGTCGCCGCGAGCCCCTGCGCGGAATTGAGCCGACACGAACCGGGCCATGTCCTCCACCGTGGATGTAAGCCCCGTCGCAGCGGCCATTCCGCGGGCGTCGACGAACGGGAAGACCTGACGGGACCCGTCGGGCATGCGGCGGCCGTACCCGGTCGCCATCAACGGATCGGGGCGGTCGACGCTCGAGGCGCTCATGCCCAGCGGGTCGAAGATGTTCTGCTGCAGGTAGTCGGCCCAGCTCATCCCGCTCACCTCCTCGATGACCATACCGGCGATCGTGTAGGCGAGGTTCGAGTACTTCCAACGGACTTCGGGCGAGAAGGGGGCGACTCGATCCGACATCAGCGCACGGACTTCCTCCGCACTCGGGAAGTCGAAGTCCGTCCAATGTGAGCTCGCTTCGCGCGGCAGCCCCGAGCTGTGGGTCAGAAGATGCTCGATCGTGACCGGTGGGTCGTCATCGGATGCGGTCTGATACGAGAACCACGGGAGATACTCGTTGACGGGATCGTCGAGTCGGAGTAGGCCCTGCTCCCGCAGCTGCATGATCGCCGTCGCCGTGAACAGCTTGCTGTGGGAGGCCATCCTGAAGCGAGTGCCCACGTCCATCCTTCGGTCGGACTCGATATCCGCGTGACCGAAGCCCTGCGACCAGATCAGGTCATCGCCCGAGACGACCCCGACCACGATGCCCGGAAGCCCACGGATCTCGATCTGCCCCTCAAGCCAGTTCGAGAACAGCTCGATCTGAGCGTCGACATGGGGGTCCTCGGCGACGGACTGTGCGAACACGAGCGGTGGCGTGCCGATGACAAGGAGTACGCCGAGCAGGAACGGGCGAACACGGAAGAGAGTCGACGCGCGCATGGTCATACCTCGCAGCGAGTGGGGATCCTGGAACGCTCAGGGGATCGGGGTCAAAGCAGATTGTGGGGCGCGGAACACTCCGACGCGAGCGCGGCAGGTCGATCGAGTGGTGGCAGGCTGTTCCCGGCGAGGTCTTGAGGCCGGGAAAGCCCGGGTCAGGCGCCCGGGCGTGCCGTCGGTCCTTCCTCGGACGCGAGCCCCTTCTCCACATCCACCAGCGGGGCGGGGTACTCCCCCGAGAAACACGCGGTGCAGTACGGACCCGCGTCTGCGACCGCGTCGACCATCCCTTCGAGCGAGAGGTAGCCCAGGGAGTCGACGCCGAGCTTCTCGGCGATCTCCGGGATCTCGAGCTTCGATCCGATCAACTCTCCCCTGGTCGGCATGTCGATCCCGTAGAAGCACGGGTAGCGGACCGGCGGACTCCCGATGCGGAAATGCACCTCTGTCGCGCCTGCGGCCTTGAGCATTCGAACGAGACTCCGGCTGGTCGTACCGCGTACCAGAGAGTCGTCGACCACGACGACTCGCTTCCCGGCGAGGACATCCCGAACGGGGTTGTACTTCATCCGCGCACCGAAGTCGCGGTCCTTCTGGTCGGGCTTGATGAAGGTGCGCCCGACGTAGTGGTTTCGAAGCAGGCCGAGTTCGAACGGAATTCCACTCTCCTCCGAATATCCCAGGGCGGCGGAATTGGCGCTGTCCGGAACCGCGATCACTGCGTCCGCCTCCACCGGATTCTCTCGGGCGAGCTGCCGCCCGAAGGCTCGGCGCGCTCGATCCACGGACTCTCCCCACAGTCCCGAATCCGGGCGAGCGAAGTACACGAGTTCGAAGATACAGGGCGCCTGGCGTGGGACGGCGTCGAGCGTTCCTACGACCTCGACCCGGTCCCGTTCGATCCGGATGACCTCACCGGGTTCGAGATCACGGACATAGTCCGCGCCCAGGATGTCGAGCGCACACGTCTCGGATACCACCACGTGGCCGGCGTCCTTCCGGCCCAGAATCAATGGACGGAACCCTCGAGGGTCGCGGGCGGCGTAGAGGGTGCCGCGCACGACGAGCGCCATCGAGAACGCACCGATGAGGTGAGAAAGCGCGTCCATTACCTGCTCGTCGATCGTTTCAGCCCGCGACTTCGCGATCAGGTGAACGAGGGTTTCCGAATCCGATGACGATCGGAAGATCGCCCCGTCCTCGACCAGCGAGGCACGGAGATCCAGCTGGTTGGTGAGGTTGCCGTTGTGAGCGAGGGCGAGGTCTCCGTGCCGGTACCGGGCCGTGATCGGCTGGATGTTGGCGGGGTTGCTTCCCCCCGCAGTGGAGTACCGGACATGGCCGACCGCTGTGTCCCCCTTCAATCCCTTGAGGGACTCGGGCCCGAAGATCTCGGAGACGAGGCCCGAGCCCTTGTGAAGCGCTCCTTCCTCACCGTCGAAGGCGACAATGCCCCCAGCCTCTTGTCCTCGATGCTGGAGTGCATACATGGCCAGGAACGCCTGTTGAGCGGCGTGTTCGACACCGCTGATACCCACGACACCACACATGTCAGGCCTCCGAGCCCGACGGCGCGTCCATGATGCCCGGAATCGCTCCGAAGTACGCGTCGGCGACGTCGCTCATGCTGGTCGAGACCGTGGCGTCCCGAACCTTCATCGAAAAACCGGACGCTCCGTCGGTGACCGAACCGATCTTCGCCGCGGGAACATCGAATCGCGCCGCGATAGCCAGCACCGTGTCGGTGTGTTCCTGACCGCATGAGACGAGGATGCGGCCCTGAGATTCACCGAAGAGGGACACCACCGGTCGCAGGTCTTCGTCCAGCTCGACGTCGACGCCGAGCGGTGACTCCCCGCTCCCGAGCGCACACTCAGCGAGCGCTGACGCCAGGCCGCCCTCCGAGCAGTCGTGAGCCGAGTTGAGCACCTCTTCGTGGTTCATCTTGAGCACCGCCTGCTGAAGCGCGCGCTCACCGTCCAGATCCACTGAGGGCGGCTGGCCGGCCACGAGGTCCGCCGTCACGTACAGGTACTCCGACCCACCGAACTCGCCGGTGTTGGTGCCGAGCAGGACGATGTCATCCCCGACGTTCCGGAACGCATGCCGGGTGATCTTCGACACGTCGTCGATCACGCCGACCATCCCGATGACCGGCGTCGGGTAGATCGCTTTGCCGTCGGTCTCGTTGAAGAGTGAGACGTTCCCGCCGGTCACAGGGGTCTCGAACGCCCCGCATGCGTCCCTCATCCCGAGTACCGCTTCGCGCAGCTGGTAGTAAATGTGGGCTTTGAGGGGATTGCCGAAGTTCAGGTTGTTCGTGATCGCCGTGGGAAGGGCTCCGACGCACACGAGGTTGCGAGCGGCCTCGGCCACGGCGGCCATCGCGCCGGTGCGGGGCTCGAGGTACACGAAGCGCCCGTTGCAGTCCGTGGTCGCGGCGACCCCGCGGCTGGTGCCCCGAATGCGAATGACGCCGGAGTCACCACCCGGACGCACCGCCGTCGCGGTACGGACGGTGGTGTCGTACTGGTGATAGATCCACTGCTTGGACGCGACGTTCGGCGAAGCGAGCAGTAGCAGGAAGCTCTTCGAAAGATCTCCTTCGGGGATCAGGTGCTCGCTGAGGTCCATCTCGCGCAGCGCGATGATCTCCTCGGATTCGATGCCTTCCCGCTCGTAGGTTGGGCATCCCTCCGTCAGCGGGAGGGCCGGGATGTCCGCGACGACGTTCCCGTTCTCGAGAATCCTGAACTTTCCGTCGTCCGTGACCTGACCGATGACTTCGGCCTCGAGTTCCCACTTTTCGAGGATCGCCCGCACTTCGTCTTCCCGGCCGGGGTGCGCCACGACCAGCATCCGCTCCTGTGACTCCGAGAGCAGGATCTCGTACGGTGTCATGCCTTCTTCGCGCACCGGCACATCGGTCATTTCGAGTTCGATACCGCTGCCTCCGCGCCCGGCCATCTCTGAGGCCGAGGACGTGATTCCTGCGGCGCCCATGTCCTGGATTCCACTGATGGCTCCCGATGCGATGAGCTCGAGGCTCGCCTCGAGCAACAGCTTCTCCGTGAAAGGGTCCCCGACCTGGACCTGGGGACGGCTCGACTCGTCGGAATCCTCGCTGAGTTCTTCGCTGGCGAAGGTCGCGCCGTGAATTCCGTCGCGGCCGGTCCGGGCACCGACAGCCATGAGCGGTGAACCGGTGCCGGTGGCCGATGCGGTGATGAGGTCCTCGTGCTTCATGAGGCCCAGGCACATCGCGTTGACGATCGGATTGCCTTCATAGCCGCGGTCGAACTGGACTTCCCCGCCGACGTTGGGGATGCCGACGCAGTTGCCGTAGTCTCCGACACCGCTCACGACACCGCCGAACAAGTAGCGGACGCGGCCGCTGTCGAGATCGCCGAAGCGGAGGGAATCCAGGACCGCGACGGGGCGCGCACCCATGGTGAAGATGTCGCGCAGGATTCCACCGACGCCGGTCGCGGCACCCTGGTAGGGCTCGACCGCGGACGGGTGGTTGTGTGACTCGATCTTGAACGCGAGCGCGTAGCCGTCACCTACGTCGATGACGCCCGCGTTTTCGCCCGGACCCTGAATCACCCACGGTGCCTTGGTGGGAAGGAGGCGAAGCAGGCGCTTCGAATTCTTGTATCCGCAGTGTTCGGACCACATCGCGCTGAAGACGCCGAGCTCGGTGAACGTCGGGTCCCGCCCCATGATCCGCTGTACCCGTTCGTACTCGTCCGGGGAAAGACCGTGGTCGGCAACGACCTCGTCGGTGATCTCCGGGTCACCCTCTCGGGGAGGAACCTGCATCGCTGTGGGGTTGGTCATGAGGTCTGGAGGCTTCCCACCATGGACGTGAAGAGGGCCACACCATCCGTTGAGCCCAGAAGCTCTTCCATGGCGCGTTCGGGGTGCGGCATCATGCCGAGGACGTTGCCGGCTTCGTTCGTGATGCCCGCGATGTTGTGCCAGGAACCGTTCGGGTTGGCGTCCTGGCTGGTCTCGCCGGCTGCGTTGACGTAGCGGAAAACCACGCGCCCTTCGGCTTCGAGGGCTTCGAGAGTCTCCTCGTCCGCCTCGTAGTTCCCCTCGCCGTGCGCGATCGGGATGCGCAGGATCTGCCCGGCGTCGTAATCCGCGGTAAAGAGCGTGTCCGCACGCTCCACCCGAAGCAGCACGTCCTTGCTCTCGAACTTCAGCGAGTTGTTGTGCATCAGGGCTCCGGGCAGGAGTCCGGATTCGCACAGGATCTGAAAGCCGTTGCAGATACCGAGTACGGGGCCTCCGGCGTTCGCGAAGGTGATCACGTCCTCCATGATCGGGCTCATCCGAGCGATCGCCCCGGCCCGGAGATAGTCACCGTACGAGAAGCCTCCGGGCAGCAGAACCGCATCGAACCCGTCCAGGCCTCGCTCGCGATGCCACATGAAGGTGGCGTCTCCACCGACCTGTTGCGCCGCCTTGTACAGGTCGTAGTCGCAGTTCGACCCGGGGAAGGTGATGACCGCGACCTTCATGAGCCGGCACCCTCCAGTTCGCCGACCATGGAGACCTCGAAGTCTTCGGTGACGGGGTTGGCGAGCAGCTTGCGGCACATGGCCTCGGCTGCCTCGAGTGCGGCGTCTGCCGACTCGGCATCCATATCGATGTAGATGGCCTTACCCACGCGTACGTCACTGACGCCCTCCCAGCCGAGAGAGTTGAGCGAATGGTGGATGGCTTTGCCCTGGGGGTCGAGAAGTCCGGGGCGGGGCTTCACACGAACTTCGAGACGGTACTGACTCACGCTTGTTCCTCCAGACCGTGATCGGGGTCGGGGGTGGGTTGGGAATCGAGTTTGAGACGCATGGCCCTCTGGGGGACCAGATCGCCGTAGTCCATGTCACGGACCTCGGTCCGCGCGTCGGCCTCACCCTCGTCCTCGTCGAGGAGGGGGTCCCCGCTCGGAATGCGGTCGAGGAAGCCCAGGAACACGGACTTGAGCAAGCCCCATGCGATGTACAGGACCAGCACGGTGAAAAAGTAGTATTCCGGCACTGCGACGGCCGCGAGGATCGCCACCAGCATGATGACGGTGTTCGTGATCCCTCGGGCGGTACGAAGGCCGATCTTGGAGACCTTTCCGTACGGAACGTGGCTGACCATGAGGACAGCCAGCAGCACCATGGACACGCCCATGATCTGCTGCCACGGCAGGTCCGCCAGATACGTGGCGAAGACTTTCGTCTGGCTGAACGGATAGAACGACGCCAGCGCCATGCCGGCGGACGGCGATGGGAGGCCGTGGAAATGTCGTTTCGCCTCGCCGCCCTGCTCGATGTTGAACCGGGCCAGGCGCACGACCACGGCGGTGATGTAGACGAAGGAGAGCACCCAGCTCCACTGCGCGTCCGCGAAGAAGAGCGCGAACATGATGTAGCCGGGGGCGACACCGAAGGAGACCGCGTCGACCAGAGAGTCGAGTTCCGCCCCGAAGGCCGAACCGGTCCGGGTCAGCCTGGCCACGCTCCCGTCCAGCATGTCGAGGATACCCGCGATGATGATGCACCATCCCGCCCACAGGAAGTCGCCCCGGGACACGGATACCATGGCGTAGACGCCGAAGAAGAGGTTCCCCAGCGTGAATGCCGATGGGAGAATGATGACCCCGCGCTGAAGGGTCGGCCTGCGTCCCGGCATCAGGCCTCCTCGGCGCGCATGCGCGCCATAGGGGACGAACCCACGGTGACGCGATCGCCTACCGAACAGAGGATCTCCCAGTGCGGCGGAAGAAAGAGATCCACCCGTGAGCCGAATCGAATCAGACCGAAGCGACGTCCACGCTCAACGAGGTCGCCTTCGTCCGGATCCGTAATGATGCGGCGCGCGATGAGGCCGGCGATCTGCTTCACCAGGACGCTCCCGTGTTCGGTGACGATCCCGAGCGACGACTGCTCGTTGTCCTCCGACGCCTTGTCTGCCCACGCGACGGCATACGTCCCCGGACGATACACCTTGTGACCCACGGTTCCGGAGACGGGTGAGCGCTGAACGTGCACGTCGAAGACGCTCAGGAAAATCGAGATCTTCTTGGCCGCACCCGCAATGAAATCAGGCTCCTCGACGTCTTCGATCAGGATGACTTTGCCCTGGCCGGGCGCGACGACGAGTGTCTCGTCGGTGGGTATGCGAGGCTCGGGGTTCCGGAAGAACCAGAGCACGAAGACCGAGAGCGCGGCCATGGTCCAACCGGCCAGCGCGAGTGCGACTTCTGCTGCTCCCGGTGCGGCGTGAAGCTCGCTCGCGCCATCGGGCGTGCCCACGAGCCAGGAGCCGGCGAAGCAGGCGCCCGCGAGGAAGACGCCCGCCGCAGCGAACGGGATTCCCTCGCGGGCGATCTTCAACGGTCGTCCCCGAAGAGCGGAGGCTGGTAGTCGGCGAGTGCCGTGCCCGTCAGCCGCCTGAAGACGTCCTTGTAGCGCTCGGACGACTCATGGACGACCTCGTCCGGCAGATCCGGCGGCGGCGGGCTCTTGTCCCAGTCCAGGGTCTCGAGCCAGTCACGGACCGGCTGCTTGTCGAGCGAGGGCTGACCTCTTCCGATGCCGTAGCTCTCCTTGGGCCAGAAACGCGACGAGTCGGGCGTCAGCACTTCGTCGATGAGCATGAGCTCACCGTCCTTGTGGCCGAACTCGAACTTGGTGTCGGCCAGGATGATGTCGCTCTTCTCGGCAACGTCGCGGCCAAACCCGTAGATCTCGAGGGAAAGGTCCTTCAAGCGGTTGGCCAGCTCGTCCCCGAGGATCTCCTTCGTCTGGCCGAAGGTGATGTTCTCGTCGTGCTCTCCCTGCTGAGCCTTGGTGGCCGGCGAGAAGATCGCCGGGTCGAGGCGCTGACTCTCCTGGAGCCCTTCGGCAAGCGGCTCACCCGCCAGCGTGCCGCTCTGTCTGTATTCCTTCCATGCGGAGCCCGAGATGTAGCCGCGCACCACGCACTCGACGAGCACGGGGTCGGTCTTGTGCACGAGCATAGCGCGCCGCGCCCACTGGTCTCGTGTGTCCGCCAGTTCGGGGTGACGGGCGATGATGCGGTCCGGGTCCACGGCGATCAGGTGGTGAGACAGCTGATCGTTCAGCTGATCGAGCCACCACGCGGTGATCTGGGTGAGGACCTCTCCCTTGTGCGGGATCGGCTGAGGAAGGACGACGTCGAAGGCGCTGACGCGGTCACTCGCGATCATGAGGAGCGTTTCGGCGTTCACCTCGTAAACGTCCCTGACCTTTCCTCTGTGGAGGAGTGGCAGGGGCAGCTGCGACTCGTGGACCAGGTTCTGATCAGACATGGAGTGTGGGGGCGTCGAGGTTCATGGTGTTGGAACGGTGTTTCTCGAGGATCGGGAGGACGGCGCGCTCGATGAAGCGCTCGACCTGAGACGGGGCCCGTCCCACGAAGCGCATCGGATCGACCATCTCCTGAAGCTCGTCCGCGCGAAGACCGAAGGAGTCGTCCCCGGCGATACGGTCGAGCAGGTCTGCATCGGCACCCTCTTCCTTCATGCGTCTCGCGGCGGCCATCGAATGCTGTCGAATCGACTCGTGCAGCTCCTGCCGATCCCCGCCTTTCGACACGGCGTGCATCAAGATCGTCTCTGTGGCCATGAAGGGAAGGTGCTCGGCGAGATTCCTGCGAACGACCTCCGGGTTCACGATCAGTCGGCGTGAAACGTTCTCCAGCAGGACCAGGCAGCCATCGAGTGCGAGGAAGGCGTCCGGGACGGAAACGCGTCGATTTGCGGAGTCGTCCAGCGTCCGCTCGAGCCATTGGGTGGCCGCGGTGAACGCCGGGTCGATCGAAAGGGTGATGACATGTCGGGCCAGCGCGCAAATACGTTCGGCACGCATCGGATTGCGCTTGTAGGGCATCGCCGACGAGCCGATCTGCTCGGCCTCGAACGGCTCCTCGACCTCCCGGAGGTGGGCGAGGATCCGCAGGTCGTGTCCGATCTTGGAGACGGAGGCGGCGGCGCCGGCGAGGGAGGCCTGCACGGCGTAGTCCACCTTTCGGGTGTACGTCTGGCCGCTCACGGGATAGGTCGACTCGAATCCCATCCGCTGGCCTACGGCCAGGTCGAGCGCGTCGACCTTGTCGTGGTCGCCGCCGAACAGCTCGAGGAATGACGCCTGCGTACCCGTCGTGCCTCTCACACCGCGGAACCGGAGGACCTGAATCCGGTGATCGAGCTCCTCGATGTCGAGAAGGAGGTCCTGGATCCAGAGTGTCGCGCGCTTCCCGACCGTAGTGGGCTGCGCCGGCTGGAAGTGGGTGTACCCGAGCGTCGGAAGCGAGGCGTGCTCTCGGGCGAACTCTGTCAGCGCCTCGACGCAGCGAAGCAGGCGTGCCCGGATCAGCTCCAGCGCGTCGCGGTGGAGGATCAGGTCCGTGTTGTCGCCGATGAACGCGCTCGTCGCGCCCAGATGGATGATTCCTTTTGCAGCCGGGGCGTCGTCACCGAAGAGGTGTACATGCGCCATCACATCGTGCCGAAATCGCTTCTCGTACTCGGCCGCCTTGTCGAGATCGAGCTGATCGACCGCGGCGCGCATTTGCTCGAGCGCTTCATCGGAGATGTCGAGTCCGAGTTCGGCTTCGCTCTCGGCCAGCGCGATCCAGAGTCGACGCCATGTCCCGAAGCGACGGGCGGGGGAGAAGATCTGCTGCATCTCTCGCGACGCATATCGGTCGGAGAGCGGGTGCATATAGCGATCGAGGTCCAACTAACCCCTCCAGTACAGGCTGGTCGTGTAGTAGTTGTTGTCGCGTTCGAGGTAGACGACGATGCGGCCCTGCTGACCGGTCAGTGCGAGCGCGTCGAAGAAGGCCGCGGCGTCATCGGCGCTGCGAATCCGGCTTCGATTCATCTGGATGATCACGTCGCCGGGCTGCAGTCGGGTTCGATTGGTGAGTTCCGCCGAGATATCGGCGATCAGCGCGCCGGCTTCGCTCGAAAGGCCCAACTCGCCCTGAATCTGGGGGGACACGGAGATGAGCTCCATGTCCTGGAAGAGCGTGACACGGGCCGCCGTGGTCGATGGGAACGGCTCCGCTTCGAGTCCGATTATGCGCGACTGACCCTGGACATTCAGGTCCACTTCGTCTCCCGCCCGAAGGTCGAGCAGGACTCCTTCCCAGTCGAGTGGGCCGGAGAGTGGCCGGCCGTTGGCGCGAAGAAGCATGTCACCGGGCTCGAGGGCTGCCTCGTCGGCGGGGGACCCCTCGGCGACACGGGTGATGCGGACGCCGCGCGTTCGGCCCCACGCATCGGCTTCGACAGGCTCGACGTCGATCCCGACCCACGCCCGCCGGATCTCCCCGTATTCGAGAAAGTCGTTCGCGATCTGGAGGGCACGGTCGATGGGGATCGCGAAGCCGAGCCCTTCACTGCCCCCACTCCGGGAAATGATCGACGCATTGATCCCGATCACCTCACCATCGGCGTTGACGAGCGCCCCACCTGAGTTCCCCGGATTGATGGCGGCGTCGGTTTGAATCATGCCAAAGTAGAAGCCCTCGTCCTCCGACGAAGGAGCGATGTTCCTGTCGACCGCCGAGATCACGCCGGCCGTCACGGTCGGCTCACTGTCGGCGACGTAATTCCCGAGCGGGTTGCCGATCGCGATCGCCCATTCTCCGATCATGAGGCCCTCGGCTGTGCCGACCGGCGCGACGGGCAGGTCGCCACCCGAAATGCGCAGGACGGCGATGTCCGCCACGGGATCCGTCCCGATGACCTTGGCGTCCAGGTCACGTCCACCGGCCAGGGTCACCTTGATCTGGGACGCACCGCTTATGACGTGGTCATTCGTGATGACGATACCGTCCTCGCTCACGATCACACCCGAGCCGAAGCCGGCGCTGCGCTGCTGCGCGCCCGGAGGAAGGATCATGCTCTCCCACATGCTCCGCGGGCGCATCCGTCGGGTCCGGAGGACGTTGACGCTGACTACCGCGGGGGCCACACGCGCCGTCGCGCGCACGATCGCGGTCGTCCGACTCTCGTCGATCGACTGAGGCGCACTCGGCGCCGGCTGTCCCCCCGCGCGCGGGGACGTCTCAACCGTGGTCGAAGACCCGGCCTGAGATGCAGCAGAGTGCGGGTCACATGCACCCGCGACCGCAGCCGCGAATGCAGTGAAGACGAGCCGGCGGCCGCCGCGCTTCACGCTAGATCGCGGTACCCGCGGCATCCCAGTCCTGGAGGAAGGCGGCGAGACCCTTGTCGGTGAGAGGGTGCTGACTGAGCTGCCAGAGCACCTTCGGCGGCAACGTGCAGCAGTCGGCTCCGATCAGCATGCACTCGACGACGTGCATCGGATGGCGGAGCGAGGCGGCGAGGATTTCGGTATCGAAGCCGTAGTTGTCATAGACCTGACGGATCTGCCCGATGAGCTGCATCCCCTCGCCGGAGATGTCGTCGAGGCGACCGACGAACGGCGAGATGAACGTGGCGCCAGCCTTCGCCGCGAGAAGCGCCTGCGAGACGGAGAAGCAGAGGGTCACATTGACCTTGTGCCCCTCGGACACGAGATCGCTGCACGCCTTCAGGCCGTCTTCGGTCAGCGGAACCTTCACGACGGCGTTTTCGTGGATCGCAGCCAGCTTGCGGCCTTCCTCGACCATCGTGTCGCGATCGATGGCGACGACTTCGAGCGAGACCGGGCCGTCCACCGCTTCGCAGATCTCCCGGTACATCCCGGTCACGTCGCCGTCGGCCACTTTTGCGACCAGGGACGGGTTCGTCGTGATGCCGTCGATCAGGCCCGCATCGGCTGCGCGTCTGATCTCCGAAAGGTCGGCGGTATCGAGGAAGATCTTCATTGGGGCAGGGGGCTCCTGGTCCGTTCGGTGGTAGAGTGAGGGTCGGTTCTGGTCGCGTCGTCCCCCGGATACCTCACCCGATGGAGGAAGAGGCCTTCGGGAGGGGCCGGCGGGGACGTGGTCAGCTCTTCGGGAGAAGCGAGTAATCTAGCCATATCCTCGATCGGGCGCCGACCGCACGCGATGTCGATCATCGTACCGGTCAGATACCGCACCATGTGGTGCAGGTAACGGTCCGCCGTGATGGTGAATCGGACCCCCAGATCGGTGTCGCTCCACTCTGCCGAGTACACGTGACACCGGGTACCCCGCTCGGGCTGACCCGTCTTGGCGAAGCCCTCGAACGAGTGCTCCCCCACGATCTCGGAGGCTGCCCGATCGAGGAGTGGTCGGTCGACCTCGGGCCGCCGTCCGCCGGATCCACCAAGAGGCCAGCACCAGCGCTTGTGGAAGGGTGACGCAGAATCTGCCGTCAGTCCGACTTCGTAGCGATAGGTCCGGTCGACCGCATCGTAACGCGGATGAAAGTCGGCGGATGTCCGGGTGATCGTTTCGATCCACACGTCGTCGGACAGGACCGAATTCAGGGACTTCATGAGCCGGGGTGCATCCCACGAGGCGGGCATGTCGACGGACGCGACCTGCCCCGTGGCATGAACCCCCGTGTCCGTGCGCCCGGATCCGATCACGGAGCGGGGCGAGTCGGCCAGCTTCGAGAGGGCGGCTTCGAGGTCCCCCTGGACCGTGCGCTGGTCAGGTTGCACCTGCCAGCCGTGGAACGCCGCGCCGTCGTAGTGGACGGTCAGGCGGAAACGGAGGAATTCGGGGACGTCCACCGCGAAAAGGTAGCGGGGCTTCGCACCCCTTCCAAGCCGTGGCCCGGACCAGGCGGCCGGCGGGTCCGGCGTATTCCGGATTGACCGAAAAGCCTTATGGTCATTAGCCTTTCCCGCCCTTCGTCTTCTACATGGCAGCAGCATGACCGCACGCAGTCTCACGCACCTGCTCGAGCGCGTGGCAGAAGGACACGACCTCACCGCCGAAGAGGCCGAGGCCGCGTTCGATTGCTTCATGGACGGCAGTGCGACCGAGATTCAGATGGCCGGCCTTCTTGTCGGGCTGAGGGCCAAAGGCCTGGCCCCCTCCGAAGTGGCCGGTGGTGTGCGTGCGCTCAGGACTGCCATGGTGCCGGTCGCCTCGTCCGACCCGGACGTGCTGGTCGATACGGCAGGGACCGGTGGGGGAACGGTTACGACCTTCAACATCTCGACGGCGGCGGCGTTCGTCGTCGCCGGCGCGGGTGTCCCGGTCGCGAAACACGGCAACCGCTCGTTCACGTCCCGTAGTGGGAGCGCCGACGTGCTCGAAGCGCTCGGCGTCACCATCGATCTTACGCCGGAACGAATGGGTGAAGTTCTCGAGGAAGCCGGTATCGTCTTCATGTTTGCTCCGCTTCTGCACCCTGCGATGCGGTACGTGGGCCCGGTGCGGAGGGGATTAGGCATCCGCACGGTGATGAACATCCTCGGGCCACTCACCAACCCGGCCGGAGCGCGCCGACAGGTGGTCGGTGTCGCGGACGCCCCGCTCCTCGAGCTGATCCCCGGTGCCCTGAAGGAGCTGGGTCACCTCCGGGCCATGGTGGTTCACGGGTCGCCCGGGCTCGACGAGGTGAGTCCTCTCGGGCCCACACGTGTGGTCGAGTTGAGGGACGGGGAATTGCGCGATTACGAGCTCGAACTCGAGAACGTCGGTCTGTCGCCTGTCGAGGCTGGCGACATCGCGGGGGGCGAACCCGAGGACAACGCGAGGTTGGTGACGTCTGTGCTGGCCGGGGACGCAGGTGCTCCGAGGACGGTCGTGATTCTCAACGCTGCCGCGGCGTTGCTCGTCGCCGACCGCGCTGACGACTGGCCCGCCGCGGTCTCGCTGGCCGAGGACGTGATTGATTCGGGCGCAGCCGCAGCCGCGCTGGAACGCCTCCGGGTTAGTACTTCCGAATGACCCCGACCACGACGCCCTGAATTCGCACGTCTGCGGCATCGACAAAAATGGGATCCATCGTCGGGTTGGCCGGCTGCAGCCGAATCCGGCCCGCCGCCTCTCGGTAGAGCTTCTTGACCGTGGCCGACTCGTCACCGACGAGCGCGACGACCATCTGGCCGTCCTCGGCTCGATCCTGAGCCTGAACGACGATGTAGTCACCGTCCCGGATCTGCTCCTCGATCATGGAATTCCCCTCGACGCGGAGGACGTAATTGTCGCGTCGACGGCTGACCATGTCGGGCGGCACCGCGAGGGTCTCCGTGTCCTGGATCGCTTCGATCGGAAGACCGGCGGCTACCGCACCAAGAAGGGGGAGCTCGACCACGGGGGTTCCCGTATCGTGCCCGACCAGCTCGATGGAGCGACTCTCGTTGTACGACTTCCGAATGTATCCCTTGCGTTCCAGATTGCTCAGGTGCTCGTGCACGGTCGCAAGGGATGAGTACCCGAAGGACTCAGCGATCTCCTCGAAGCTGGGCGCGTAGCCCTGCTCCTCGATGAACGACTCGATGTAGTCCAGGATCTCTTTCTGGCGCTTGGTGAGGGGCATGTCGCCGTCCTCCGTCCGGTGGGGGCCCGAATAGGAACCGAAGTAAGGGTACCCGAACGTTGCCCGAAACGCAAGAAGAACGCTCGCTTCCCGGCATCCTCGCCGAGATTGTGGACACCAAGCGGCAGGAGCTCGCGGCTCTGGCGCACCGCGCGGCCACGCTGGAGGATGCCGCCGCGAGGGCCGCTGCGCCCCGGGGCTTCACTGATGCGCTCGCCCGGCCCGGGTTCGTGTCGCTCATCGCCGAGTGCAAACGCCGCTCGCCGGGGGCGGGCTCCATCCGGCCGGACCTCGACCCCGCGGAACTGACCGCCGGATACGAGCGTGCCGGGGCATCGGCGCTCAGCGTCCTGACCGATGCCACCTACTTCGGAGGATCGATCAACGACCTCGCTGCGGTTCGGGCTGCGACCTCGATCCCGATTCTCAGAAAGGATTTCACCCTCGATCGACTCCACCTCCTCGAGGCTCGTGCCGGAGGGGCGGACGCCGTGCTGCTTATCGTTCGGATCCTCGACGATGCGGAGCTGCGGCGGCTGCACCGGGACGCGATCGACCTGGGCCTCGACGTGCTGGTGGAGGTCCATGACGCCGCGGAGCTCGAGCGAGCGCTTCGTATCGATGCACGCCTGATCGGGATCAACAACCGTGACCTCGCCACCTTCACGACTGATCTGGCGACCTCGGAGCGGCTGCTCGAGTCCGTTCCCCCGGAGGTGGTGATCGTGTCCGAGAGCGGCATCCGCTCGCGCGAGGATGTCCAACGACTCGGACGTGCCGGGGTCGATGCCATCCTCGTGGGCGAGTCGATCCTCTCGGTAGCCGATCCATCGAGAGCCGCGGGCGAGCTGGCGACGGTACCGAATGTCCGGCGCTCCCGGAGGGGCTGAGGGGGTGGCCGCGTCATGACGGCTACGGCACCGCTGGTGAAGATCTGCGGTCTCACGCGAACCGAGGACATCGTGTTCGCTCAGGAGGCGGGTGCCGACTACGTGGGTATGGTCCTGTCTAAGGGATTTGGTCGGAGCGTGCCGGAGGGTGCGGCTCGCGCGATGGTCGCGGGGGTGACCGCGCGTCGCGTGGCCGTCACGGTGGACGAGTCCGCCGAGACGAGTGCCGTGCTCGGGCGTTCGATCGACGCGTCCGTCATCCAGTTGCACGGCGGTGAGTCTGTCGACACCGCGCGGGCGCTTCGGGCGCTGGGGTCATGGTCGATCTGGAAGGCGATCCGGGCTCGTTCGGTCGAGGATGTGAGGCGGGTCGTCGAGGAGTTCGGTGAGACGATCGACGGGATCCTGGTCGAGGGATGGCGGGACGGTGCGATCGGAGGCGCCGGCCTGACGCTCGAACTGCATCCTCGCGAGGTGGGTGGTCTCCTGCCGTCCTCGCTCACCTTCATTCTTGCGGGCGGATTGCGGCCTGACTCCGTTGGTGGGGCGGTGGCACGCTTCGCCCCCGACGTGGTAGACGTTTCGTCAGGCATCGAGCGGGAGCCGGGTCTGAAGGACCCGGCCCTCGTCGAGGCGTTCATGCAGGCTGCACGGACGGCTACCGCGGTCCGGCGCACAACCCCCGGAATCGAAGGCACTCGTGACCAACACCCGTGAGGCTCAGACGGACCGCTTCGGCGAGTTCGGCGGTCGGTACGTGCCCGAGACCCTCATCAAGGCTCTCGACGAAGTCACCCTCGCCTATGCGGAGGCGTCCCGGGACCCCGCGTTCCGGTCCGAACTCGACGCACTCAACGCCGACTTCGTTGGCCGGCCGACGCCTCTTTATCATGCGAGACGTCTGGGTGAGGCCGCCGGGAATTCCGACGTCTGGTTGAAACGGGAAGACCTCAACCACACAGGCGCCCACAAGATCAACAACACGATCGGTCAGGCACTGCTCGCGCGAAGGATGGGGAAGAAGAGGATCATTGCCGAGACCGGGGCGGGACAGCACGGCGTCGCGACTGCGACCGCGTGTGCGCTGTTCGATCTCGAGTGCATCGTCTACATGGGTGAGGAGGATGTGGAGCGGCAGGCACTCAACGTCTACCGGATGAAGTTGCTCGGTGCGGAGGTCCGCCCTGTCTCATCCGGTACCCGCACGCTCAAGGACGCCACGAATGAAGCGATTCGTGACTGGGTGACGAACGTCGACTCCACGCATTACATCATCGGTTCGGTCGTCGGCCCTGACCCGTTTCCACGCATGGTTCGAGACTTCCAGTCGGTCATCGGCCGCGAGGCCAGAGCGCAGTCGCTGGAACGGCTCGATCGACTCCCGGCCTCCGTAGTCGCCTGCGTCGGAGGGGGCTCGAACGCGATGGGCATGTTCCATGCCTTCGTCCCTGACGAGGACGTCGAACTGGTCGGAGTGGAAGCGGGTGGCGCCGGCATCGAAACCGGTCGTCACTCGGCCTCTCTGGTCGCGGGCCGGCCCGGTGTCCTGCACGGTTCGCTGAGCTATCTTCTGCAGGATTCGGACGGCCAGGTCGCGCCTGCGCACTCCGTATCTGCGGGACTGGATTACCCTGGGGTCGGGCCGGAACATTCGTTTCTGAAGGACTCGGGGCGAGCCCGGTACACCTTCGTGACGGACGAGCAGGCGTTGACGGCATTCCACACACTTTCTGAGCTCGAGGGCATCATCCCGGCTCTGGAGACCGCCCACGCCATCGCGCATGTTCTCGCTGAAGGGTCTCGGGTCGACGGCCCGATCCTGGTCTGCCTTTCAGGCCGGGGCGACAAGGACGTGAGCCACGTCGCCAGGGTCGAGGGCGGAGGAAGCCTCATCTGAGGACGACGCGTTGATCGACCCTGAGGGTACGCTGAGCGAAGGAGGCGACGGCCTCGACTGGGATGAGGAATCCCTCCCGGTCGAAGAGGTCCGCTCATTGTTCGTGACTCTGGGGAAGGCGTTCCGTGCGTACCAGCTCTACGACGAGAACAATCCGGTGCGTAAGCGTTTCGTCGATTCGCTCCGGGAGGAATTCGAGACCCTGTGGGGTGAGCTCGAAACGCTCGAAGTCACCGTGGACGAGGACCACATCTACCTCGGTGGGTCCGAAGTGTACGCGTCGGAGACCCGAAAGGACTCGCTGGCGTTCCTGTTCTTCAAGGACGGCGTTCGGGAGGTGACCTTCCTCCCCGGAATCGAAACCCATGAACTCGAGTCTTTTCTCGATGTGCTTCAAAAGGCGCGTAGGCTCGTCCCCGAGGGCGACGACCTGCTCACGGTGCTCTGGGAGGAAGAGCTTCAGTATCTGAAGTACCAGTACATCGACCTGCTCGCCGAGGGCGTGACGCTTCCGGAGCCGGGCGCTGGGAACACCGGGCCGGAGTTGCAAGCCGCGCTCGCGGCCGAAGACGAAGAGGTGGCAGCGCAGGAGGACGCTGAGGATTCGGCTGAAGATGGTGCTGCGGATGCACCCCAGTCCGTGAGTCAGGACGACTTCAACCCGACCCTCTACGCGCTCGACCCCAGAGAAATGGAGATCCTGCGGGCCGAGGCGAAGAAGGAGCTCAATCGGGATACCCGGGCCGACGTCCTCAAGGGACTCTTCGACCGACTCGAGGAGCCCGGCAACCGTGAGCGGCAGTCCGAGATACTCGGAATTCTCGAGACACTTCTCCCCAACTTCCTCAGCCGCGGGGGTCTCGTCGCCGCGACGAACGTGCTCAGGGAACTGCGCCGCCTGGAGACGATCCAGGGCGTATTCGACGAACAACGCCTCGCGCAGAGCCGTCGGATCGTCGACGGCATCAGTGCCCCGGAGTCGATCCACGAGCTGATTCAGGCGCTGTACCTCGGGACGATTCTGGCCTCGCCCGCCCAGCTCTCGTCCTTCCTCGCCTTCCTGCGGGGTGGTGCGCTCGAGCCGCTCCTGCGTGAATCCGAGACGGTCGAGCACAGGCAGCTCCAGATCGTTCTCCGGAAGGCGGTGCAGGGGATCGCGAACCAGAATCGCGGCGCGCTCGTCGACCTCCTCGACGGAGAAGATCCGCTCGTGGCCGCTGCCGCGGCCCGCCTCGTCGGTCAGATGCAGGTCACGGAGGGCGCCGTGAAGCTGGCCTCCATGCTGAAACACGCAGAGCCGTTCGTGCGACTGGCCGCCATCGATGCAGCCGTTGCCATCAAGGCCTCGACGGTAGCGAGCTCACTCGAGGCGATCCTTCGAGACGAAGAGCGGGATGTTCGGATCGCCGCGGCGAGGGCGCTCGGAGAGCTCCGGTACACGCCGGGTGCTGAATCGCTGGCGGCGGTCATTCGCAGCAAGCAGATCCGTCGGGCTGACATCGCCGAGAAGGTGGCGGTGTTCGAGGCGTACGGGCTGACGGCGGGCGAAGCCGGTGTGGCGGTACTCGATGAACTCCTCAACAAGAAGGGGCTCCTCGGGAAACGCGAGTCGTCGGAGATGCGCGCCGCCGCCGCTCTCGGCCTGGGGCGCATCGACGCACCAGGGGCACGCTCCGCGCTGGAGAGGGCGACGCAGGACGATGATCCGGTCGTTCGCAGCAACGTGAATCGTGCGTTGCGAGAGGAGGATTGAGGTGGCCGAGCTCAACTACCAGGAGGTCGGGCGGAAGCTTCTGACTGCGCTCTTCGGGGCCCTGAGTGCCCTCAAGCTCTATCCGATCGAAAACGAGACCGTGCAGCAGGGGCTGACGGAGTTGCACGCGCTCGTGGAGGGTATTCTCGAGGACGATGGCGCGGCGGAGGTGAGGGTCGTCGGGGACTTCTTCTTCCTCAATGAAACGCGACTGCGTCTGGACCTGACGAACTTCGCGTCGTTCGGGGCCTTCGCGCGCGCGCTCAACGACCATGGTATCGGCGCCGTCGAGATCGTCGCCGGTGTCACGCGGGACGAGTGGGCGCCCTTCCTCTCCATGCTCCTCCGACCTGCAGACCCCGAGGATCCCTACGGAGGCTTCGAGGAACGATTCGCTCAGGCTCCTGTGACCCACATCTCCCTGCGTCCCGCTACCGAGATCGAATCACCCGAGGAAGATGAGGAGGCACTGACCGCGGCGAAGCGTACCTACGCCCAGTCGGTCAAGGTCGCGCAGGAAGTCATGTCAGACATGCGGATCGGGAAGGCGGTCAATGTCCGCAAGGTGAAGCGGGCCGTGCAGGGCATCGTCGACCAGGTGCTCTCCAATGAGTCGTCGATGGTCACCATGACGACCCTGCGAGACTTCGACGAGTACACGTTCACCCATTCCGTGAACGTCTCGATCTTCAGCGTGATCATCGGGCAGCGTCTGGGTCTGGATCGTCTTCAGCTTTACGAGCTGGGTCTCGGCGCCCTGTTCCACGACATCGGGAAGCAGCGGCTTCCTCTCGACATCATCAACAAGGAAGGAGGCCTGACCGACGAGGAGTGGGCGCGGCTCAAGGAACACCCGACGGAGGGCATGCTCCTGCTGTTCCAGATGCACGGCTTCGCCGATGTGCCGTACCGCCAGATGCTCATGGCATACGAGCATCACATGAAAGTCGACCAGACTGGGTATCCCGCGAATCGGAGAAACCGTGAGCCCACGCTCTTTTCCCGCATCGTGGCGGTTGCGGATGCGTTCGACGCCGGGACGTCGGTCCGCAGTTACCAGTACGAGCCGTGGCCACCGGATGCGGTCCTCAAGGAGATGCGGGACAATCCGACCCGGGGGTTCGACACGCAGATCGTGAAAGTGCTCATCACGGCTACCGGCGTGTATCCGGTCGGAACCCTCGTCATTCTCGACTCTCACGAGCTGGCCGTGGTCTCCAAGGTCAACCCGAACCCTGACTTCCTGCATCGGCCGACAGTGAGGGTCATCTCCGACCCGGTCGGCCTTCCGCTCCCCGAGCACAAGACGATCGATCTGGCTGAGCCGGATCCGGCGACGGGTCGGCCGAGGCACCAGATCATCAAGACGACCGACCCGCATAAGTACGGGATCCGCGTGAGCGATTACCTGCTGTCATGATTTCGTCCGTCTTTGCGGCCCGGCGGGAGGACGGTCGGGCTGCGCTGATTCCGTACGTCACGGCGGGCCATCCTCAGGCGGACTCCACCGTTTCCGTGCTG